>OGFR01000784.1_pt1 | contig 19700 bp, 14 predicted proteins | sample 1571001 | NCBI WGS metagenome assembly OGFR01 (sample SAMEA2582064, study PRJEB24529) | metagenome | biome: Human gut stool | place: China | collected 2011 | reverse complement strand
CCGTCTCAATATTTTTATAGTGCAGCCCGTTTCCGTCCCACGGTTTTGAGCAGCCGGAATACTCCGGATGCTTCGAGAGTCTTTCCGATGGTATAAAACAGAATGGAATTGACAGGCCACATCATAATGTTTTTGAATACCCGCATCGGCAGAAGCGCCATAAATGCTTTTCCATACAGCATGCTCAGCCACAGGGTTCCGAGAAGCATATTGCAGATGATGGATACGGTCAGTTCTGCCGCCAGCACCCGCCAAAAACTGATCGGACGCTTATAGAGAAAACAGCCGTAAAGAACACCGCCCACCATGGCGCTGATGGTGAAACCAGGGAAAAAGGCTCCGGTCGGGCGAATGATGTATTTTAAAATATCAAGAGCTCCGCCGAACAGACCGCCTGCCACAGGACCGAACAGGTAGTATACAAACTGATTCGCAATAGTGGAAAAGCCAATCTTCAAATAGTCTCCCAGCACCAGGGTAAAATACCCCAGTACTACCGAAATAGCTGCAAACATGGCCATGACTGTGACCGTATTCACATGCTTGAATTCTTCCATGGAATCCCTGAACAAAGCTGTAAATTTCTTCATAAAAAATTACCTCCTTTGCAGAATTCTCAACTACAAAGGAGATAATATATCCTCTTCGCAGCGGGATGCGATCCGTGTACCGCGAAACCAGGCGGCTTCTTCGTCCTGCCGGCAACTCCCTGTCCAGCTGGCACTTAACGCACACAGATCTACTCTGCTTTCTGTATTTTATTTTGTGTGCTACTATAACACAGTTTTTTTCTCCTGTAAAGAAGAATATTTCCGCATTTTGTAAAAATAATACGGAATCAGTGGAATCAGCGCAGAAACCCAGGCTGCCGGATCTGACAGGCAGGTACTCACATATCCACCGCCCAGACGTAATACCAGCATAACCACCGCGCCTCTTGCCAGCAGTTCAAACACACCGCCCAGCATCGGCACCAGTCCATAGCCCATGCCCTGCAGCGCATTCCGGTAGAGGAAAATGCTGCCAAGAAATGGATAAGCCCAGGAAACAGCCATAAAATACCGGTCTGCCGCATCAATGACCAGCTTCTGGGAACCATCCACAAAAATCAGCATGAGCTCTTTGGCGCAGAAATGAATGATCAGAAACGATACCGCTGCTGAGATCAGAATCATGATCTGCGTATTCTTCACGCCCTGATGCACCCGGTCCATTTTGCCTGCCCCGCGGTTCTGTCCCACGAATGTCGCGATGGTGGCACCAAAGGCAATGAAAATGCTATTGATCATATTTTGCAGCTTTCCCGCTGCTGCATAGCCCGCAATGTAATCTGCTCCGAACACATTGATAGCACTCTGTACAATGATGGTTCCGATGGCGGTAATGGAAAACTGCAGTCCCATTGGCACACCGATAGAAAGAAGCCTCCGGCTCATGGAAAAGTCAAACCGGAAATCAACCTTCTGAAGCTTTAGAATATCAAATTTCCAGACGATATAGCCAAGGCACAGGAGCGCGGAGATTCCCTGAGCTATAACGGTCGCGTAGGCACATCCCTCCACTCCCATGTGGAACCGAACTATAAAAAGGACATCCAACCCCGCGTTGATCACGGCGGAAATGATCAGAAAATAAAGTGGTGACCGGCCATCTCCCAGTGCCCGCAGTACAGCGGCAAAGGCATTGTAGGCCGCTGTCACACACAGACCTGCATAAATAATGCTCATATAAGCTGCAGTTGGAGTCAGAATCTCATCAGGTGTGTTCATCAGCCGGAGAACCGGTACGTTGAATATCATGAGTCCTGCCGTCATTACAACCACAAAAGCCACACACAGATAGACAGACATTGCCACGTAACGGCGCATCTGTTTATAATCCCCTGCGCCAAAGCACTGGGCTACCATAATGGAAAAGCCGCTGGTGATACCCTGCAGCCATCCGGTAACCAGAAAAATCAAAGATGTGGTACTTCCGATGGCCGCCAGTGCTTCCACACCAATATAACGGCCGGCCACCACAGAATCCACCAGATTGTAAAACTGCTGGAAAATATTCCCGAGAAACGTCGGGATCATAAAGGCCAGTATCAGACGTACGGGATTTCCCCTGGTCATATCATTTGTCATGCCGAATAGCTCCTGTCATTTCCGATTAGGACAGTCCGATCATCATGGCAACAATTACAGCAATAGATGCGAATACAAACAGGAAGCCCTGGAACTTAATCTGGAACTTTGCCCACTGTCCCCATTCCAGCTTTGCTGCTGCCAGCGCGCCGAGAAGGCATCCACTGGTCGGAACAATAAAGTTAGTGAATGCGTCACCAAGCTGGTATGCCAGAACAGCCACCTGCCGTTCTACCCCAACCAGGTCTGCCAGCGGAGCCATGATCGGCATCGTCAGGGCTGCCTGGCCGGAACCGGATACCACGAAGAAGTTAAAGACAGACTGGAACACATACATCAGCCATGCAGAGATCACCGGCGGGAAGTTCTTCATGCCATTGCTGATGGTATACAGAATGGTATTCAGTACGGTTCCGTCAGTCGCGCTGGTACCGCCCAGAATGATGATGATTCCCTGTGCCATACCTACGCACATGGCCGCACCGAGAAGGTCTGCCGCACCATGGTCAAAGGCCCGCGGAATGTCGTTGATCTGCATGCCGTTTAAGTGGAAGATCAGACCGATGATACCGGAAACAAGACCCATAACAAAGAACTGGGAAGCGATCTCCGGAATGTAGTAGCCCTGGGTTACTACGCCCCAGATGGTCCAGATCATGCAGATCAGGATGGTCAGAAGCACCAGCTTATGTCCAAATGTAAACGGAATATCTGCCTTGCCGTTCTTCTCAAAGTCCTCTCGGTATTCCTGATCAGACTCATATGCAACGGAGAGCTTCGGATTTTTTTTCACCTTTGCCGCGTAACGCATGGTGAACACACAGGTAAGTGCAGTGAAGATGATCCATAACGGGATACGGAACCATGCGCCTGACATAACCGGGATTCCGGCAATACCCTGGGCCACTGCCAGGCCGAACGGGTTCTGCCAGGAGGTACCAAATCCAATCTGGGTAGCCACATAGCTGCACATGATGCCAACTACCGCATCATACCCCATGGCAATGAACATTGGTACCAGGATCATAACGAACGGAATGGCTTCCTCTCCCATGCCGAACACAGCACCGCCCAGGGAAAACAGTACGGTGAGAATCGGCACCAGAAAGATTTCCTTGCCGTTTGTCATGCTGATGACGCGCATGATACCGCCCTCCACCGCGCCGGTTCTCAGCACGATACCGAATGATCCGCCAACAACCAGGATAAACGCAATGATACCGACTGCGGTGCCATTTTTATTTCCGGTTGTCAGACCCTCAAATACATAATTTAAAATACCCTGACCGCCAAAGTCTTCCGTACCGAAGATCGGCGCAACTTTTGTCACCCTGTTTCCATTCTCATCCAGAACATACTCAAAGCTGTCCGGATCCAGAACGGTTCTGGTCTTTTCCTCTCCGTTCATGGTGTAGGTGATTTCTTTTGTCTCATATTTACCCAGCGGGATAAACATGGTCAGGATTGCTGCAAACAGAATTACACCAAAAATGATGATGTACGTATGCGGCATCTGAAACTTCTTTTTCTTTTCCATTTGTAGTTCCCCTTCATTTTCAATAATATAGTCAACGAGTCGCAACAAAAAATTATAACATAACGCAAAGAAATTGTAAATGACGGGATCACTGTCTCTATCCCCCGTCTCTATACCTTCACCGCTAATCCCGTGTCGCTCCATGCGGAGGAGTATAATAAACATGGATCTTATCCTGGATCTCCTCCAGGCATTCCAGCAGCAGCGGATTAAACACGCCGCATTCTCCATCCAGGATCATGCGCATAGCCACGTCGTGCGAATACGCGTTTTTGTATACACGAGGGCTCACCAGCGCATCGTACACATCGACGATCGAAACCACCTGGGCTACGATTGGAATTTCTTCACCTTTTAGTCCATCCGGGTAACCCATTCCGTCATAGCGTTCATGGTGCCAGCGGCAGATCTGGCACGCGATCTTTACAATGGCTTCATTCTGATAGACCGTCATATGCTTCAGCATGGTAGCTCCTATCAGCGTGTGGGTCTTCATGATCTCAAATTCTTCTGCTGTCAGTTTTCCCTGCTTGTTCAGAATCTTTTCATCAATACCGATCTTTCCGATATCATGAAGCGCAGACGCCGTTGCGATGAGCTCTCTGTCTGCCCTGGAGAAATGATACTGTTTCGTTTTCTGCACCAGGCGTTCCAGAAGCAGATTTGTCAGCTGGTTGATGTGGGAAACGTGAAGTCCGCTCTCCCCGTTACGGAACTCCACGATCTGGCTTAAGATGGCTACCATGATGCGGTTATTCTTCTCTTTCTCATAAATCTGGCTGGTAACCAGCCTGATCAGGCGGCGCTGCTTTGCATACAGCTTAATGGTGTTAAAAACACGTTGAAATACCACCTTGGCATCAAAGGGCCTACTGATATAGTCGGATACGCCAAGCTCATAGGCTTTCCGAATGTAAGATTCTGAATTTTCACTGGAAATCATGATGACCGGCACCTCCTCGATCCAGTGGTTCCTGGTCATATATTCCAGCACCTCAAATCCATTCATTCCCGGCATCACGATATCCAGCAGGATCAGTGCAATCCCGGTTCCGTACTGTTCCAGCACAGATATGCTCTGTTCTCCGTTCTCCGCCTCCAGAATACGAAAATCTGAATGCAGCATCTCCGAAAGAATCTCCCGGTTCAGCGCGGAATCATCTACGATAAGGATCTGCTGCTTGATATTGTTCTGCACTTCTTCGGCCTGGCCTTGCTGCTGAGTCTCTTCCCTGCTTCCGGCTGTGACTACCATATTTTTCCGGTTCTTTGCCCGGTACATGAGCTTATCTGCCCGGACAGCCGCATCCTCTACCGTTTCTGTTCCGTCCATCAGAACACCGCCTGTACTGACAGAAAGATTCAGCTGCGTATAGCCCGGAACCTCTGACTCATGGATTTTCTGTTTTATCCTCTGAAGGAATTCCTCAAACTCCTCGCGGCTGATGTCCGGCATCAGAAGAAGGAATTCATCTCCACCATAGCGGATCAGATAATCCGCATCACGGATGCAGCTGCGGATTATCAGCACTATCGTTTTGAGAACTGCATCACCGGCATCATGGCCGCAGGTATCGTTATAGAGCTTGAAATCATCCAGATCGATCATGGCGATGCCACCCTTCTGGACAGAAGTCTTGATCTTGTCCTCGTAATAACGGCGGTTATAAGCTCCCGTCAGCGCATCGATATAGAGCTCGTCGTGATAGCTGGTAAGACGGTTCAGAAGTTTCTCCCGGCCTTCCGCATCGATCAGAAGCTCTCCATCCATACGGCGTACCAGCTCCATCACACAAGGCTTTCCATCTACTTCCACAAAACAGGCTGTCACCTCAAACAGTTCATTTCCTTTATACTCCAGCTTGGTCCGCTGTTTCCGGTCCTGATAGACCTTTCTGGAAATACAGTTTTCACAGGGTTCGTTCTTCTTCCAATACTCATAGCAGCTGCAATGTTCCATTTTGCCGGTCTGGTATTCTTTGTCTTCATTGCTTCCAGACAAACGAAGGTCTCCGGCATCCAGGAGACGTACAACCGTAAAGATTTTCCGGTACAGCTGCATCCGCTCCTCTGCCTGCTGCCCCGTCATTTTATAAGGTGAATTCATATGCAGCTCATGCCTCCGCTTCCAGCTGCCGGATTACGTCTGTTAACTGCTCGTAGCATGTGGTAAGTTCCGAAAATAAGCGGTCTCCGCCATTGATATCCCTGCCGCGAAGGTCTTCCGTCATGGCCGCACTGATCTCATACAGGCGGTCAAACCCCAGATTCAGACAAACTCCCTTTAACGTATGAGCCGCACGAAATGCACGTTCTGCGTCACGTGCTTCCAGCGCCTCACTTAATTCTGCGTAGCTTGGATCTTTTAAAAACTTCAGTGCAAAGCGCTTCACCAGCGCCTCGCTGCCAAATCTGCCTAATATGCTCTCATAATTGGATCCGATTTTCTCATAACACTCTTTTGTTGTCATTCTTTTCCCTCTGATTGATTTTATTATTTGTATCTGCTGTCTTCGCAAGTAACAGTATATATGCAGTGTAGCACAATTCATTTCTGATTTCCACTAGGAATAACGCAGTTACGCAAAAAGAGACCGCATTGAGGAACAAATGCGGTCTCTGAAACATTATGCTGTTAAATTACAAATTATTATTTCTGGGCAATTGCAGCCTGTGCTGCTGCCAGTCTTGCGATCGGCACACGATACGGTGAGCAGGATACATAATCCAGACCGATCTTGTTGCAGAACTCTACGGAAGACGGATCTCCGCCGTGCTCGCCACAGATACCGATGTGCAAATCCGGGTTAGCGGACTTGCCAAGCTTAATAGCCATCTCCATCAGCTTGCCGACACCGGTCTGATCCAGTTTTGCAAACGGATCGTTCTCGTAGATCTTAGCATCGTAGTATGCACCTAAGAACTTGCCTGCATCATCACGGGAGAAGCCAAAGGTCATCTGGGTCAGATCGTTGGTACCGAAGCAGAAGAAGTCAGCCTCTTTTGCGATCTCGTCTGCAGTCAGGGCTGCTCTCGGGATCTCGATCATGGTACCTACATGGTACTTCAGATCAGATGCTGCTGCTGCGATTTCTGCGTCAGCAGTCTCAACAACGGTCTTCTTGCAGTATTTTAACTCTTTAACGTCGCCAATAAGCGGGATCATGATCTCCGGAACGATATTCCAATCCGGATGAGCAGCTTTCACTTTGATTGCTGCACGGATCACAGCCTTGGTCTGCATCACAGCGATCTCCGGGTAGGTAACAGCCAGACGGCAGCCACGATGACCCATCATCGGGTTGAACTCATGCAGGGACTCGCAGATTGCCTTAATCTCTGCAACGGTCTTACCTTTTGCCTTAGCCAGCTTCTCAATGTCAGCTTCCTCAGTCGGAACGAACTCATGTAACGGCGGATCCAGGAAACGGATGGTTACAGGGTTGCCCTCCATAGCCTCATAGAGCTGCTCGAAATCGCCCTGCTGTAACGGAAGGATCTTCTCCAGAGCTTCTTCTCTTTCTTCTACGGTATCGGAGCAGATCATCTCACGGAATGCCTCGATACGGTCGCCCTCGAAGAACATATGCTCGGTACGGCAAAGGCCAATTCCTTCTGCGCCAAGCTCACGAGCCTTCTGTGCATCGTGCGGGGTATCTGCGTTGGTGCGTACGGACATGGTTCTGTACTCATCAGCCCAAGCCATGATACGTCCGAACTCACCTGCAATGGTTGCCTCTACAGTCGGGATTGCTCCATCATATACACAGCCGGTAGAACCATCGAAGGAGATAACGTCGCCCTCATGGTACTCTTTGCCATGTAAGGTAAATTTCTTATTTTCTTCATCCATGATGATATCGCCGCAGCCGGATACACAGCATGCGCCCATGCCACGTGCAACAACTGCTGCATGAGAGGTCATACCACCACGAACAGTCAGGATACCCTGGGAAGCTTTCATTCCGGTGATATCCTCCGGTGAAGTCTCAAGACGGACCAGAACTACCTTCTCGCCTCTCTCTGCCCACTCTACTGCGTCATCTGCAGTGAATACGATCTTACCACAGGCTGCGCCAGGAGCCGCGCCCAGAGCCTTTGCGATCGGGGTAGCTGCCTTTAATGCTTTCTGGTCGAAGGTCGGATGCAGTAAGGAATCCAGGTTACGCGGGTCGATCATAGCGACTGCCTCTTCCGGAGTTCTCATGCCCTCATCTACCAGGTCACAGGCAATCTTTAATGCTGCCTGAGCAGTTCTCTTGCCGTTACGGGTCTGCAGCATGTAAAGCTTTCCATGCTCTACGGTAAACTCCATATCCTGCATGTCTCTGTAGTGATCCTCCAGAGTCTTACATACCTTTTCGAAATCAGCGTAAGCCTGCGGGAACTTCTCTGCCATCTCCTGGATGTGCATCGGAGTGCGGACACCAGCTACTACGTCCTCGCCCTGTGCGTTGGTTAAGAACTCACCGAACAGTCCCTTTGCGCCGGTTGCCGGGTCACGGGTAAATGCAACACCGGTACCACAGTCATCACCCATGTTACCAAATGCCATGGACTGTACGTTTACAGCAGTACCCCAGGAATACGGGATATCGTTGTCACGACGGTAAACGTTTGCACGCGGGTTGTCCCAGGAACGGAACACAGCTTTGATAGCGCCCATTAACTGCTCCTTCGGATCATCCGGGAAGTCTGCGCCGATCTTATTCTTGTACTCAGCCTTGAACTGGTTAGCCAGCTCTTTTAAATCATCTGCGTCCAGCTCAACGTCAAGCTTAACGCCTTTTTTCTCTTTCATCTGGTCGATGAGAGCCTCAAAATATTTCTTGCCGACTTCCATTACGACGTCGGAATACATCTGAATGAATCTTCTGTAGCAGTCCCAAGCCCAACGAGCATTGCCGGATTTCTCAGCAATTACGTTTACTACTTCCTCATTTAAGCCCAAATTTAAGATGGTGTCCATCATACCAGGCATGGAAGCGCGTGCGCCGGAACGTACAGAAACAAGAAGCGGGTTTTCAAGATCGCCGAATTTCTTTCCGGTAATCTCTTCCATCTTTACGATATACTCGTTGATCTGGCCCTGGATCTCGTCATTGATCTCGCGGCCATCCTCATAGTACTGTGTGCAGGCCTCTGTTGTAATGGTGAAGCCCTGCGGTACCGGAAGACCGATATTTGTCATCTCAGCCAGGTTTGCGCCTTTACCACCGAGAAGATTTCTCATGGTAGCGTCACCCTCTGTAAATAAGTACACCCACTTTTTAGCCATTGGTTTATTCCTCCTCAACTTATGCAGACTCACGTCTACGCTTTTGCTCCGTCTTGTATAGTTTTTGCACAAAAAAGAATCCTTCGACGGTCTGGTATAAGTATACCATATTTTTTCCAGGAGTAAAGGTTTTTGTGTGTGTTTTTTGTATATTTTTTAGCAAAAACTCGTAAAACTTTGTCGATTCTTCGTTATTTTCACATATGCGATAGCAGTTCGTATATACGAATATATATTTTGCATATTTTGACGAATCCGCATATTCCGGCTGTGCTTCTATTTCTGGATATACTGGTCGATCCTGTTACTGCTGTCCCGTCAAAATGATTTCCACCACATCTCCGCTTTGTACCGCTTCGCTGTCTGCCGGAATATCCACAAGACAGTTACATCCGATTCCGCCGGTGAGTTGACCGTTCTGCTGTTTTCCAGACAGGGATACGCTTCTTCCGTCATAACAGCCACGAAGGAGACGGCGTGTTTTGCTTGGTTTGGAAAAGCCGGAGGCAGCTATGGTCTGTACACGCGTATAATGATATTCCGTACATCCCAGAAAACCTGCTTTTAACGGACGGATCAGAAGCTCAAACACGGCAAAGGCCGAATACGGATTCCCGGAAAGACAGAGAACCGGCGTTTTTTCAAGTACAGCCCCCATGCTCGGCATTCCGGGCTTCAGACTGATCCCGCGAAAAAGTATACGCGCGCCAAGCTCCTCCATAACATAAGGCAGCTGATCCTTCTGTCCCACCGAAACGCCTCCGGTCGTAACGACAAAATCTGCCGTTTTTACCGCTTCTCTGACAGCAGCGGCAATGACGCTGCGCTCGTCTCCTGTCCTGCGACAATATACCACCTCACAGCCCTCCTGCACCAGACGCACCTGGAGATATGTCAGATTGGAATTATAGATTTTTCCGGGCAGCAAAGCAGAGCCTGCTTCAGCCAGTTCCTCACCGGTTGTTACAATGGCAGCCCGCAGCCTTCTTCTTACCAGAAGCTCTGTCCTTCCGGCTGCAACCGCAGTCGCCGCTATATAGGCATCCATGCGATCTCCGGCTCTTGCCAGAATATCTCCCGGCTTGAAATCTTCACCGGCCGCACAGCAGTTTTGCTGTGCCCGCCCGCGGGAATAGATGCGGACCCGGCTCTCACCTTCGTCCGTATCCTCCTGACGTATCACGCAGTCAGCGCCCTCCGGAAGCACCGCACCGGTCATGATGCGGACACATTCCCCCGGGAGAAGCCTGCGGCCCGGAAGATCTCCTGCACAGGTCTTATAGATCACCTTTAAAATAATCGGCTGTTCCTGACATGCACCTTTAATATCCGCTTCCCTGAGCGCATATCCGTCCATTGCCGAACGGGCAAAAGGCGGCTGCGGAATGGCAGATGTCAAGTCTTCTGCCAGGACCCGGCCGGCACATTCCGACACCGGGCAGTATTCTGTCTCCACTGGAATCCCTTCCTGAAAAACAAGTTTCTGTGCATCTTCAATTGCAATACGGGCCATGCTGTTCTCCTGTTCCTTGTGTTCTAATGAAAAATCCACGTAAAACGTGGATTTTTCTCTGACACCTGTATACTTGTATTAATATAGTATATCTTATTACGAATTTTATCAAGTACTTTGTGTTATCCTATGTTATTTTAATATAAGCTCATCCTTTTTTCGATTTCATCTGCCAGTTTTTCTGCCGAAATCAGTGGCTGCTCCGGATATCGGCAGAAATATTTCGGATACGGACTGTTCTTCATGCCTTCGATCAGAATAATATCTGCTTCCGGAAATGCAGCAAACAGCTCCCGTTCTGTAATCCCCTGGTATTCCTTCGTGATCAGAAACCTGTGATCGGAAAATACTGCCGTACCGTAAGCCCCTGCCTTCTGATGACGGTAGCTGTCCGTTCCCGGCACATCACTCTCAAAATCATGGCCATCATGCTTAATAACTGCCACCTTGTATCCGCGCCTCACCAGCTCCGGCACAAGCCGGGTGATCATCGTGGTTTTTCCGCTGTTTTTCCAGCCGCTGACAGCAAAAACAAACGGACGCGGTCCTGTTTCCAGAGTCCGGTAATCCACGGTACTGTTAATATTTTCCAATGCCCGGCTGTGTTTTCCAAGCTCCAGCGTTCGGTAGCCGGCCCGTTCTAGCAGATGCATCATGCGGTAATCACCCTCCCGGATCATCTGCATGGCCACAGGAAGTACATGCTTCGGATAGATTCCGAATAACGGATGAATTCGTCCGTTCTGTTCCGCCACAAGGATGACGGAAGTATTTTCACGGTATGTATCAAGCAGCTGCTGCACCGATTCCGGATCGATCATGGGCATGTCACAGGCCATCACCAGAAGTGCGTCTTCTTTGCAGGAGACCAGTCCGGAGGCAATTCCTCCGATCGGTCCGATTTTCCTCCACCGGTCCTCTACCATGGGCAGACCGGCTTCTTGATAGGAGTCTTTTTTATCTACAGACAAATAAACCGCAGGCAGACAGTCACAGGCATGCAAAATTCTCTGACAGAAGGTTTCACCGCCATAGCGGAGGAACAGTTTTTTCTGTCCCTCCATGCGTGTGTTCTTTCCCCCTGAGAGGATGTACCCGGCGACTGCGCCTACGGTTTGTAATTTATTTTCCTTCATTTTAGAAGCGGAACTTGTCCTCAAAATACTGCTTTAACTCAGCGATCGGAACGCGAACCTGCTCCATGGTATCACGGTCGCGGACGGTCACTGCATGATCTTCCTCGGAATCGAAGTCGTAAGTAATGCAGAACGGAGTACCAATTTCATCCTGTCTTCTGTATCTCTTACCAATGTTGCCTCTGTCATCAAACTCACAGTTATAGTACTTAGACAGCTCTGCGTAAACCTTCTCTGCGCCCTCATTCAACTTCTTGGACAGCGGAAGGATACCGATCTTAACCGGTGCGATAGCCGGATGGAAGTGAAGCACGGTACGCACATCACCCTCTCCGATTTCTTCCTCATCGTATGCTGCGCACAGGAATGCCAGGGTAACACGGTCAGCACCCAGGGACGGCTCGATAACATACGGAATGTATTTTTCCTTTGCCTCATCATCGAAGTAGGTCATATCCTCTCCGGAGGTGTTCTGATGCTGGGTTAAGTCGTAGTCTGTTCTGTCTGCGATGCCCCACAGCTCACCCCATCCGAACGGGAAGAGGAACTCGATATCGGTAGTACCCTTACTGTAGAAGCACAGTTCCTCCGGAGAATGGTCGCGGAGACGGATCTCATCTTCCTTCAAGCCCAGAGCCAGCAGCCAGTCACGGCAGAAACCTCTCCAGTACTGGAACCATTCCAGATCAGTACCCGGCTTGCAGAAGAACTCCAGCTCCATCTGCTCAAATTCACGGGTACGGAAGGTGAAGTTGCCCGGGGTGATCTCGTTACGGAAGGACTTACCGATCTGGCCGATACCGAACGGAACTTTCTTTCTGGATGTACGCTGTACATTCTTGAAGTTTACAAAAATACCCTGTGCAGTCTCCGGTCTTAAGTATACGGTGTTCTTTGCGTCCTCGGTTACGCCCTGGAAGGTCTTGAACATCAGGTTGAACTGACGGATATCGGTGAAATCATGCTTGCCGCAGCTTGGGCAGCAGATGTTGTTGTCATCGATGTATTTTTTCATTTCTTCCTGGGACCATGCGTCTACACTGCCCTCGATGGTAATACCGTTCTCAGACATATAGTCCTCGATCAGTTTGTCTGCACGGAAACGCTCCTTGCAGGCCTTACAGTCCATCAGCGGATCAGAGAAACCGCCCAGATGTCCGGAAGCTACCCAGGTCTGGGAGTTCATGAGGATTGCGCAGTCCACACCTACATTGTATGGGCTCTCCTGCACGAATTTCTGCCACCATGCTTTCTTTACGTTGTTTTTCAGCTCTACGCCAAGGTTGCCGTAATCCCAGGTGTTTGCCAGGCCGCCGTAAATCTCAGAGCCCGGATAAACGAATCCTCTGGTTTTTGCCAGCGCCACAATTTTCTCCATTGTCTTTTCCATCATCGATAACCTCTCTTTTTATTTGAATATAATACAGCCGGTTCCCTCTGGGGTCACTGCTGAATAATCACTTGTCACTTCCACTCCATCGGTCACATAGAGGATTTTTCCCTCCGTATAAACCTTTGCAGAGCCTTCGGTAAGTACCATATGGCTGTCTTTTGCTGCAGCCTTCCGGATATCCGCATCTTTTCCGGCAGGTGTTTTGTAGCTCATATCCGGAAGCCTGGTTTCTTCCGTATCCAGAACCTGAAGGGAAGTCACCGTGTGGGTATCATCCCCGTTTTCTTCGGAAAACCTTACAAAGTCCTCCGGTGTGCCGTACGCGAATACCAGCTTTCCGGTCTTTCCTTCCAGGCTGCTGCTTACAAGCGCTGCCGGAAGCTTCGCAGAGCCATCGGTATTCTCTGACTCGGCCGCCGCGCCCTGCTCTTCATTATAAGAAGCGATCTGCTCTCTGACAAACTCTGCCAGGCCATCGGCGCTGTACAGTTCATTATCCTTTTCAGACGTATAGATCATGGCGCTCTGCACGCTTAAGTCATCCGCCACGTAAATGCTGTTCTCGGAACCGTCCCAGGTATTCCCCGAAGACTTAAAACAGCCTGCGGTCCAGACTGCGGCAAGCAGTACGGATGCAGTCAATACTGCGATTTTCTTTTTCATAACGCTCCTCATCTTCCCCGGACCTTGTTTGTCTCTGTGTAACTGTTCAGTACCTTCACAGTCACGAGCAAAAATCCATGAAAAAATTGCCTGCGGCAATGGGATTTTTGCCTGCCAGCCTATGTTTTCTTACGGTCAGCGCAATAAATGCGCAGACCTACTGAACAGTTACATCTCTGTCCATTTTACAAAATAAAATGTGTCCTGGCACACGCAAACAGGGCCGGTATCCCGCATTGCAGGACTATCTAGGATTATACCTGTTCATGGAAGGTTTTTCAACACCTTATTTTTTCCCGGCTTTTTGCCCTATAGACCATGACAGCATTCAGCACTTCGCGCCTGATGTCCGTGCCACGGTCTGCTCCATCATGCGCAGGATCTCCAGAGAATGAAACTCCCGATCAATAAAGCGGCGCTTATTCAGTTCCACGCAGTGTTTCAGCTCTTCCAGCACCTCCGGTGCCAGTGTAAAGGTATACAAAGATTCCAGCGGAGAAGCAATAATGTACTCCCAGGCATAATTTGCGGAATCACTGACCGGACGCGGCGGATGCTCTGTATAATCTCCGTTGATGACCATGCTGCGAAGCTCAAATACAGCCTGCACCAGCGGATCCGGCAGAGCCGGCTTTAACAGGGCTCGCAGAGACTGGTACAAAAGCAGAAGCTGCTCTGTGGCCTCCAGATTCTCCCGTCCGTAGTAATCTGCAAACTCCAGGAAATACGAGCCATAGCAGGCCGCTTCCATATCCAGCGGGATCTCGGCAAAATAGTTGAGCACATCGGCCCCCTGCAGGTTGTAGGCATCCCGGCCCTCATACAGCTTAAACGTTCCAAACACAAAGGGTCTGGTCACGCCCATCAGCTGGCTTCCGGGCCGCTTGGCTCCCCGGGCAAATGCCGTGATCTTCCCCCGCTCACGGGTTAAGATCACCAGGCGCCGGTCGTTGTCTCCCACCGGCGATGCCTTTAAGACTATGCCTGTCAGATTCACAGATTCTCTCACTGCTGTTTGCTGCCTTTCTTTCTCAATTCTTTTTTGCCTATTCTTTCGGATTGTATCCGTAATTCTTCATCAGCAGCTCACTGTCACGCCACTCTCTGCGCACCTTAACCCAGATCTGCAGGTTCACCTTTGTCTCCAGCATATCCTCCAGCTCTCTTCTGGCCGCAGAGCCAATGCGTTTTAACATGGCGCCGCCCTTTCCTATGATGATGCCCTTATGGGAATCCCGCTCACAGATGATCGTCGCTTCTACATCCATAATGCCATTTGGCCGCTCACTCATCTTTTCGATGGTAACTGCAATGCCATGGGGAATTTCTTCATCTAACATGCGCAGGGCCTTCTCACGAATCAGCTCGGCCGCGATCTGGCGCATCGGCTGGTCGGTGACAGTATCCTCATCGTAAAACTGCGGACCGTAGGGCAGATACTTGAACAACTGCTCTAAGAGCCTGTCGGTATTCTTGTCCCGCAGCGCAGACACCGGAACGATCTCCGCAAAATTGCAGATATCCTTGTAGGCATTGATGAAAGTCAGGATGTCCTCCTGATTCTTCACTGTGTCGGTCTTGTTGATGACCAGGATGATTGGTGTCTTGATGCCCTGAAGCTGTTCAGCAATATGGCGCTCACCTGCGCCGATAAAGGTACTCGGCTCCACCAGCCACAGGATCAGGTCTACCTCTTTCAAGGTATGCTCAGCCACATTTACCATATATTCGCCCAGCTTGTTTTTCGCCTTGTGGATGCCCGGAGTGTCCAGGAAAATGATCTGGCCGCGTTCGTCCGTGTATACGGTCTGGATACGATTTCTGGTGGTCTGCGGCTTATCAGACGTGATGGCGATCTTCTGGCCGATGAGATGGTTCATCAGCGTGGATTTGCCCACATTCGGCCGTCCGATCAGGGTAACAAAGCCGGACTTTTTCTGAACCGGAGCGGCCTCGACTGTGCCATCGGCACCGGCCTTCTTTGCCCCGTTCAGTTCCTCCAGCAGTTTATCAAAATTGGTAGCTTCCGGTTTTTTTGCCATAACTTATCCTTTCGAAATGCTTATCCTCTTGTAAGGTTTAAAATCTCGCCAAACATACCGCGGTTGGCCTCAATCTTCTCCTCATTGCCCACCACGCAGAGGCTTCCGGTGGCAAGAACTGCCCGTACCTGGGCAGCCAGCGCACGGATGTCTTCCTTGGTGGCGCCTAAGATCTGGTCACGCTCTGTCTGCATCATTTCTTCCGTCACACCGGACAGGTATGCAGAAAGGCCTCTGCTGCCCTTCACAGACGGGGTCAGTGGAGCATCCAGGTTGCTGATGGTTCCGATGACATACTTGGTCATATCGCGCTCATCCGGGTCGAAGGCTTCCAGATATGCAGGGATGCCCTCGTAGATCTCATTGGTCTCCTTCAGGTTCGGGTCACGGTAAGATACCAGATAGCCCTCTCCGGAGCGTCCAAAACCACTCATGCAGCCGTATGCACCGCCCTTCACACGGATATTCAGCCACAGATAATCATAGCTTAAGATCACCTGCAGGATCTTTAATGCTCCGGTATACTGCAGTCCGGCATCGCGGAAGTTTCCGCAGCGTGCCACATAATCTACCTGTGCAGAGGTCTTTAAGCCCTCATTTAAATTCTTAACCGGATGGGTGAAAGCATACTTCTCACCATTCCCCTGCGGCAGCTGATCTGCCAGAAGCTTTAAGGTCTCAGGAAGCTTCTCATAGCCCTTGTCATCTGCAGTGTAGTTCACCAGCATGTTGGCGCGGGTAAAGAGCTTTTTACTTACCTCCTGCAGTCTGGCTATGATCTCCCCCTTCTTTGCAGCGTAATCCTTCTCCAGCTGTTCCAGGAAATGATAATATGCGGTACCGCCGGTCAGTTCGTTGTAGTAAGCAGTTGCAGAGAAATAAGAGGTTGCACGGGATACTGCGGTGCTATGTCCCGCATTCTCCAGCTTCATCTTCGCGCGGGAGCGGGTTTCCTGAATCACCTCGCCCAGACGCTTCTCATCCGTAAATACCGAATGGTTCAAGATCTCCTCCAGCATGGTAAAGCCAAAGTCCAGCTTGTCATAAAGCACACGGATGCTTGCCACAAAGGCTCCGGTAAACTGCTCCGGCTTCTCCAGGTTTGCATAAGAGGTCACAGAGAAATCCACACCTCCGCTGTTTAAGTGAATCTCACTGGTCAGATCTGAATAGCTGTAATGCTCTGTGCTCACGGAACCCAGAATGGATTTTAAAAGACCTGCATACGGAAGGTCCTCAGGCGGCAGCACTTCCGTGTTAAACAGTACCTTCAGATAGCCGATCCCGGCGGTGAAGAAGTTGTGATGCAGCACCTTGATACCAGCCTCTTCCTTTTCCGTCCAGCAGAAGGTCTCTGCTTTCTTATCTATGTCTTCCCGTTTTAAGAGCGGGATCTTTGCCAGAATCTCCGGAGTGGAAGGAGTATCCTGATACTCCTTCAGCTCTCCCGTTGCAGCGACCAGCTCCTCCAGCTGCTCCTCGGACAGGGAGGCTTTATAGTCTGCCAGCTTTTTTGCAAGCTTTTCATCTTCTTTGGCTGTCAGGTTCTTCTCCGGTGCCACCACGATCACAGCCTCAAACGGATTGTCCAACAGGTAATCTCTGATGAGCTGTTCAAAATATCCATTCTCCACCTCTTTCTTCAGGAAATCAAAGGTTTCCTGATAGCAGAGATGAGTCATTGGATCTCCGTCGTATAACCAGCTGTCCAGGCACTGAAGGCCGTACATCAGGCCCTTTGGTGCAGAACCGTAATCTGCCTCGCGGTACTTAAACTCAAAATAGTTCATGCCGGCCAGCAGGCTCTTACGGTTGATACCCTGATCTGCCAGCTTGCGCAGGGTTCCCTTCACAATAGCCAGGAATTCGCCCTTCTGTTCCTTATTGGCATCCTTGGCAATTACGGAAAAATACGGCTGAAGAATGCCGCTCTCATAACCGCCCAGAATGTCCTTGCCTATACCTGCATCGATCAGGGCCTGCTTCAGCGGCGCCCCCGGTGCATCCAGCAGAGTATACTCCAGGATCTGGAATGCCACATACAGTTTCGGATCCAGGTCATCACCGACAACCGTGTTGATGGAAAGATAGGTTGCGTCCTCCTCGGATTCCCCCTCTGTAATGGAGTAAGAAAATTCGCGCTCTACCGGAGCTTCAAATGCCTTCTGCTCCCGGATTCGGGAATCTACCTGGCGCTCCTCATAGTGGCTTAAATATTCCTCATCCAGCCAGGTCAGCTTCTCAGCCATATCCATGTTGCCGTACAGATAAATATAGCTGTTGGACGGATGATAATAGGTTTTGTGGAAATCCAGGAATTTCTTATAGCTCAACTCCGGGATATATACCGGGTCACCGCCGGAATCTTTGCCGTAGCAGGTATCCGGGAATAAGGTTTTCTGGGTCACGCTATCCAGAATACTCTCCGGAGAAGAATACGCGCCCTTCATCTCATTGTATACAACACCGTTGTAGATGAGTGGCGCATCCTTGCTCTCCAGCTCATAATGCCAGCCTTCCTGGCGGAAAATTTTCTCTTCCTTATAGATATTCGGATGCAGCACAGCATCCATATAGACATCCATGAGGTTATGGAAGTCCTTATCGTTGCAGCTTGCCACCGGGTACACAGTCTTATCCGGATAGGTCATGGCATTTAAGAAGGTATTTAATGACCCCTTTACCAGCTCTACAAACGGATCCTTTAACGGGAACTTATCGGAGCCGCAGAGCACGCTGTGCTCCAGAATGTGCGGCAGTCCGCAGTCATTGTCCGGCGGCGTGCGGAATCCGATACAGAATACCTTGTTCTCGTCATCATTGGATACCAGAAACAGTCTGGCTTTTGTCTTCATATGCTCCAGCACAATGCCTTCCGACTGCATCTCCTCGATCATTTTATGCTCTACCACGCGGTAGGCATCCAGTTTTTTGATTGCTTCCAGCTGACTCATGCGTATTTTCCTTTCCGGTTACCGTTTGATATTTTCGGCATGAACGGTAACTTTGTCTGTCTTTTATTCTGTCTTGTTTTTCTATATTTTATAGATTACAGGTTTCCCATCAGGCGGTCTTTTAATAAGGCAATGCCGTCACGAAGGGAGAAATGCGGCAGCAGCACTTTGTCGGCCTCCGATGCAATGCCATAGACCGTACCGTAATTCTGCTTTTTCGCGATCATGCCTGCCCGGCACAGGTGAAAGTTGCTGGTAATGATGCCGATACGCGGCTGACGTGCCGGAACCGGCTTTCTGTTAAGCAGCGCTTCTCTTTTTTCAATCATCACCCTGCTGTAGGCAAGATTCTCCACCGTGCTGAAGGACTGTTCCTCCTTCAGCAGATGATCTGCAGCCGCCCCCTGTCCCAGGAGATAAGCCTCCATGGCCTCTGCCTCGGAACACGGCTCTGCATCTCCCTTCGCACCGGAGAGCACCAACATGGTTTCCGGATTCTCCTCTGCATATTCCAGCGCCTTATCCAGACGGAGCTTTAATGTTTTGCTTATGCTTCCATCCGGCTTCACCTTGGCCCCCAGTACGATCACATAATCCAGAGATGGCTCTGCCGTGGCCGGAATACGCCCAAAGATCAGGATCTGTGTCACCAGAATGATCATCAGGCCGGAGGCGCATAAGGTCACAAAGGATACAGGGAGCCAGAGCGGCATGCGCTCCGGATATTTCTGGTAAAAGTGGATCCCGGCAGCCGTAGCTCCGAAAAATCCGCCGATCAGAAGCCATAACACAGCAAAGGAAGTACCAAAGCCCGCGTACAGCACAATGACACCGTAATACACCAGGCAGAGCACTGCCGCCGCAGTGAAGACCCATATTAACATCATTTCACCTCACGTTAGTTTTATGCCGTAAAATATGGCACAATTAATATAATTATACTGCATTTCCAGAACTGCCACAAGAGCGAATATTGCAATATTGAGACGTAACCACATAAGGTCCGAAGGTTCGGTCAGACTATACAGAATAAGCAGATGCTGTGAAATTTTGTA
>OGFR01000770.1_pt1 | contig 20194 bp, 30 predicted proteins | sample 1571001 | NCBI WGS metagenome assembly OGFR01 (sample SAMEA2582064, study PRJEB24529) | metagenome | biome: Human gut stool | place: China | collected 2011 | reverse complement strand
AATGTTCCATTAACATATTCTCCAACTTTATCAGAATACTTATTATATGTATCACTATCAGAAATATTATATTCGACACCATTATACTCAACAGTAATTTTGTGAATCGCTGAATGTTTTTGTGGCAACATTGTTTTTATAGCAGGATTATAATGCATTGTTGTATATGCTGCTCTATAATATTCATCTACTACTTTTACTTGTACCATAGATGTTTCTGTGCTAATACATTTGGCACAACCAGTTAAAGCAAAGACAAATATAAACGTTATTGCTAAACTATATAAAATTTTTTCATATTATTCTCTTTTTCTTATTTTGAATTTTTGAACGACTTGTTCAAGATATTTTAGATGTTTTTAAAAAACGGTAATTGTTGCTTCTAAAATTATTTTCACCATATAAATTTGTATTAGAAGGAAGAAGCAACATAGCCGTTTTTAGTCAGAAAAATCTCATATATTGGAAATTGTAACCTTTATAATTATTATTATCATTTTTGTATTTTATTGTTAGAAGGAAAAGATTACATAGCCATGAGATTATTATCTGTGGAAATTATATTAACTGTTTTATTTTTTAACCTTTAAAATTAATTGAGAAGGAAGTTAATATATAGCCACTATTGAAGTTTAAAATTAGGATATTATGAGTTCTAATGAACATACCACCACTGCTCATCTATATTTCTATAGATGACTGGTTTAAACAAACCAGTACACAGACACAATATTAGAAGGAAGAACTCATATAGCCTAATATAATATCTTTAGATATATTCTCCCACAAACACATCTATGTCAAAAGGAGTGATACCTTCATCTACATCAAATATAATATCAGCTTCTTCTTTATTGTCAACTCGTAATCCTCTTGCCCTAATATGCAATTCAATTAAGTCATATAAATTAGGTTTACTCATATTGACCATACTGTAACAAGTAGCTGCAACTCCTGATAAATTACTTTCAACGTTATTTCCACCACTGTTATTATGACATCCGCTTAAAGATAAATTCATATCACACCAAATCATTTCTCTCTTTACGCAGTCAAAAATTACTGGAATACAAACTGTGCTTTGAGAAGCCAAATCAATTTTCTGTTCTACTGTTTTGGGTTCATAAATTTCACCTGAATTTACGTCTTCTCTACTCATCCAACCAAACATTACATGTGGAATATCTGCAAACTTTTGTCCTGTATAGCTGTAAACTTGATAAACAATATATCTTGCACCATATTTAACAACAGAGTCAATATCGGCATCAATGCACTCTGTTACTCCATCACCATTAACGGAACCGCCATTCGTAATGTCTCCAGAATAAAAAGCTTTATATTTGTCTGAACGAAAATTTGTATATGAAATGTGTTCTATATAATTCCAATTTTCATCAAATATCGCAGCTGATAGGTCAAGGTCTACTCTACTTCTCCAGTCATTATCATCATCATTGATATTTGTCCAGTAAACAAAACCTCTTAATGTTTTTGTATTGTCTTCAGCTTTTAATCTTGAACCTCTGACAATAGTTTTTAATGCTTTACTAGCACTTCTTTGGTTAAATGGAACAATATAATTTTTAAACTCTTCAGAAAGATATACATTACCAAGAAACTCTTTACTTTTATAATTCTCTACTAAAGCATTTTCACAAATTTTCACAATTGCATTACAATATTTTTCATCTATATCTGATAGTGTGTTTTCAACGCAATGGCATCTTGCTAGATTACCTTTTGGAAAAAATACTCTAGCTTCTAGTTTATCTGTTCTATGAGCAAAATGCTCTTTTACTTGTAATAATACAGGTGTAGAAACTTCACTGGCTACATCTTTAAATGTATTTACAATACAATTTTTATCATTAGAATTCCTTAAAAGATAATCTAATTTTCTTGCTAACTCTCCTGGTCTTTTCTTTAAAAACACAAGAGCAGATTTAAAATCTTCAGTATCAATAGCCTTAGTAACTTTACTAGCAAATGTTTCTATTTTAATACCATTACGAAGTTTATCAAAAGCATTGATTACTTTTCCAAATTGTTCCTTATTATACTCTGATGGATGAAGTCTTTCGCCAATACGAAGCCATCTGTTTTTGTATCTAAGCATATCTTCTTCGATATAACCACAATTTTGCAAAAGTTCTAACAATAATCTTCTTTCCTTACGCTTAAAGCTTCTAAATTTTGTATTGGTCGCCAAACTAATATCTCCATCCGACATTGCAGTTATTAGCCTTAATACATCGGTTGCAGTTTTAAAGTACTTTTGAATATCTTTAGATGTTGCTAATGGATAATTTTCTAAGTATAATTTTCCCATAAGAGCTACATTTTCCTTTAAAGTAATTTCTTCAGGAAATTTAACTTGCATATTTTTGAAAATCCATTCCAAATCTTCTTTGTCAGATTGTGAAATAGATGTTTTAGATTGACACAAATTATTAAAAATATCATACAAATCTTGTGTTGTACCTAAGTCAATTATTTTTACTTTTGTTTCTTCAAATAGTGGTAATTTCTCATTTTTTTCTTCATGAGGATAAAGAGTACCACCAGACCAATAGTGAATAATCGCATTAATGTACAAATCAATATAATCGGCTTCCATAACAGATTCTGGGAAGTTAGGATACATTGGTTTATATACAACATCTGCCCCAATCAAAGTTTTTAATGTTGGTATCAATTCTAAATAGAAATCTTGCAAATCTTTATTGGTTAAGCTCTGAAGAGTTTTGAATAATTCTTCTGAAAATGTATATCCTAATGCTTCTACGTTCTTCATAATTGTAATTATATATTGATTATTAGGTTCTGTAACATTTCCCTTTTCTACAATTATCTTGTTTTTTCTTCTTAATAAAATATTATTCATTTGATTCATAATTATATTCTCCGTTTTAATGAAATTGGTGATAGTATTAATTTGAAGCTTTCATATAATATATGTATAGAAGGAACTATCACCATAGCCTTTGTTTTTGTGGAAATTACAAAATCTAGCACACATTTTGTTTTTTGTATCCAAGATATATACTTATTAATGCTGTTTATCACACTCCTAAAAGAAATGTTTTTTCGCATTTTTTTCTTAGATACAAAAACCTATTCAAATTAAATCATAGGAGGAAGATTTTATATAGCCACTTGTTTTTTATTTTGTAGGAAATTAAAAGTTCTAGCAAATAAATATTCAACTGTATTTTAAAAATAGAAGGAAGAACCTTTTGTAGCCTACAGTTATATAATCATTAGGGGATTGATGAGTCTAAATTTAATAAAAATACCATCCAATTAATTTAGAAGGAAGACTTATTCATAGCCTAATATCTTGTATTCATTATATAATATCGGTTTTTTCCTAAGATTAATCAATAAAACTAATCTATTTTTTAGTTGTACTATTAACTGAATTTTGAAGATCTTTAATATTATTCATTAACTGAATGTTATCATTAATCATAAGAGCCAATGCCTGTTCATCTGTGAAACCTACATTTATATACGCATCAAACATATTTTTCTTTGCTTTTGCGCAAATAGCAGGATATTCAGTGTTCTCAGAATAATCTTTTGCAATATTTAAAATTTCTTCTAAAACTACATAAATAGGTTTTTTGTATTTTACAATATATCCTTTTGCTATTTCTCCAAGACTTTCAGGTTGTTCTGCCAATAATTTTAAAATTGTTTCCATATTCTTACTTTCTCCTTTTTATATTTTATTTTTGTGAATTTGTAGTTAGTTAATAATATCTTACTTATTCTCCGACCAAAATCCATAATCTTCTCTTTTTACTCACTTTAAGATTGTCAATAAAATCAACATCATTTAAACTCATCATTAAATTAGGTTTATTTCGTCTAATTTCACTAATTGATGGATAAATTCCTAATTCAACAAGAATTTTAGGAAGAAATCTTTCTTGCGTATAATAAGTTTTTTCTTCTTCCATTTTAATCCAATCTGTTTCATTCTTTGCAAACATCTTAGAAGGTTCTGCTATTGGTTTTCCTATTATTATGTTCTCTATGTAGGTCATAATTTAATCTCACTTTTTGCATATAATTTTAATATTTTTCATCGTCAAACATTATATACTATTCATCTCTGACTACTCTCCACAGCAAGCTGTGGAGGTTCTAACTGATGATATTCTGCAGTAATCGTACATCATTTTCAGACTTTGGATTACTGTCTTTCTATCAGAGCAGCGAACTTAACAACCAAGCAGTCCTACGACCACATTAGCGATTGTCTTATGTATTTCTACAAGGAAGCATAGTCATTCTCCCTAAAGCTCAATTATTTTTGATTATTTAATTAACAAACTTTAATTCCACTGTTTAATATTTTTATATTATTAGTTTTAATCCACTCTATCAATAATTTTTGTTTATTGTAATGTTCTTCAAATTCACTTTTACATTTTTCTTTATCTATATTTTTCGTCTTATAATCTATGCAATAAAGTAGGTATGATGAATACCAATCTCTTTGTACTAAAGTTCCATCAGAAAGTTTATACATTCTATCAGATAATTTTTTCTTGATATAATTATTGGCAGTATGGTCATATTGACTCGCTTTATAATCATTTGGCACTTCTATATATACACCATTTGTATTATTAAATTTATTCTTTATCTGTAACTGAAAATATCCTGGACACCTGTTCTTTATTGACTTTCCAAAACGCCTTTTACGATTAATCTTACCTTTAGCATTAATTGTTGTGTTCTTAGCTCGCCTTTGAAGTTTCTTCGCATTTTTAGGTTCAGTTACAAATGTATCTGCAATACTTCTTAAATGGTTTATATCTTCATTTATTGCCAAATGCCTATTTATAGAATTAATACGGCACAACTGTGTATGTTTATTTTTTAGCTTTTTATATCTATTAGAGTATTTCCAAACTTTATGACCTTTCTTTATTGTACCATCATCATTATAATTTTGTGGATTATTTATTCTTCTTGACCTATCCATTGCACGATATATAAGTCTTTCTTTTCTTTCATTAGTAAAAATGCTCCTACCCCTTTCAGCAAGATTTTTAAGTCCAACTTCACTATCAGAAGTATATGCAATTGTCTGTGTTCCTATATCACAACCTACAATGCCTTTTCCTAATTTATGCTTTACATTTCCAAATCTATCATATTTAGGATTTGCTGTTCCTTCAATAGTTATGTGTACATACACTCGCACCTTATTTCTAATCTTTTTACAAACAAGAGCTGCATAACACGGTCTATATGTACTTATACAAATATTATCTTTGTTAAAAACATCAATAGCTTGTTTATCAATTACATCTGGTTGTGATAAATATTTTAAAATACCATTAACTTCATCTTTTTGAAATCTATCTTTTACAAAAACACCAAATTTTAAATTATTAAACTTAAATTGAAGTTTATTTTCTACATTTGAAATTGCAATGCCTCTATTAAATTGCTTTGCTCTAATATTGGGTAAGTTTTCTCTTTTTGAATAATGAATATTATTTCCATCACTATATAAGCATTTTTCTAATGCTCGCCATACATCTTCTGCTTTTGTAAGAGCAAATATCGAATTAAGTCCATATTTTTTACCAATTGGTATCATAGCAGTTCTACAATAATCCCAAGTGACATTGTATTGCTTTTGTAATGTATTAAGCTCATTAGCAATTTCTTTACATTTTTTCTTATTACTACTATTAGCATATTTACCATACAATAATTTTAATTTCCTATATTTCTTTGTTCTAATTAGCTGTATGTAATTATTTTTCATAATAGCTACAAGTTCATTTCCTGCTTTTCGTTCTAATTCAGCATAATGAAACACTTTACATTTAGCTTGATAAGAAAGATTAGTTTCTAGCACCAAAACATGCCTATCTGATTTTTTATGATAGACTTTGAGCAACTGTTTATATTCAGTTGTTTCAATGTTTTGGTTAATCTTCATTTTTCTGCTCCTCTATATACTTTTTGACAGTAGCTTCACTTATATGTCCTACAGTAGATATAAAATATCCATCAAACCACAACTTACCACATTTAGCATAAAATTGTTTTAACTGTGGATATGCTTTAAACAATTCAATTGCACTTATAGATTTCAGTGTTCTTACTACATCGCATGGTGCAACTGTCTGCGGGCAATCTACAAATATATGTATATGTCAAGTTGAAAAAGAGTGGCTTTCAGCCCCACAGCAAGCTATGGGGTTTTTCGCCACTTATTTATAACTATACATCATACAACTTTCACAATGATTATCCTTATTTTTACAATCTCTACAATTTAAACAATTACCATAAAGATTCATATAATTTATTTCACACAAATTACAGATACAAGTTTCACATTTCATACCACATGAAGAAGTCGTTGTTTTTATCAAATAATCACCACCTTTTTCTAAAAACATAAATTTTCACCTAGGTTTAATATTGGCGGACAATGTAAACAATATAGCTCCAAAAGAAGCCCCTATTCCTAATATATATGCTATATTACTAATGTTATGTAACTTAGATAAGCATACAACATATATAATAAATCCGATAATATACATTAATATTTTTGCTAACTTTTTCATTTATATATTCTCCTATCATTGAAACATTTCTGAATTTTCTATTTTAACAGCCTTATTGTAAATTTCATTTTTATCCATTTGGTATTCTGAAATCTTAGAAGAAATCAGAATACCAAACAAAATCATAACTGCAACTATAGAAATACTAGCTAAGATTTCTCGCTTTGTTATTTCAAAATCACCAAAATCAAAACCGTTTCCACTATATTTCATAGATTAATTTTCTCCAAAAATATTCTGAGGCGCTGTTTCAGAAGTATTGTAATCAAGATACTCATATTCCTGTACTTCATATCCAAGCAATTCAATGAATTGTCTAGTAGGAAACTTTCTTACATATCTTTTATATTCTTTAATTTGTTTATTATAATTGCTACGATACTCAGCAATCATATTTTCTGTCATAGATAATTCATTCATTAAAGTTTTATAATTTTCATTTGACTTTAGCTCAGGATATGCTTCTGCGACTGCTGTAATTGCAGTTGTAATGTTTTCAATATTACCCGTTGACCCACGACCATTAGCAACCGCCGTTAATATGTCAGCTTCGTGTTTATCGTACTGTTTTACACAATCAGCAAGATTATATACAAGGTCAATTCTTCGTTTTTCCTGTACTTTAATATCTGATGATGCTGTATTTACTTGTTCTTCAAGGACAATAGCTTTATTTTGAGAACTCTGTATTCCAAATACAATCATCAAAATAACAGCTAACACCCCAATTGCAATAATTATTGCTATTTTCCATCTTGTGTTCTTCATTTTTATCTCCTAATAAAAAATTTAATTTTCTTTTACAAAACCATATTCACCATTATCTTGTTTTTGTTTAACAACCCAAATTCCAAGTTCTGTGATATTCAAATAATCACAAAAACCTGTATGGTTAGCTAAATCATTTATTTCCTTTACACATTCTTCTGTAGGAACAATAATTTTTACACAATAATAATATGTATTAATTGACATTATATCTGTGAGTAAGTTTTCGTTTTCATCATAACATTTAACATTTTTTAAATGTGGATGTTTTAATAACCATTCATAATTTCTACATTCAAATTCATCATCAAATTCTTTATTGTCATCTGCAACATAGACTGTTCTCATATTATACTTTCCTTTCAAAAATTTCACATTGAATTAGAGACTTATAATTGGTAATGTAATTCTTTATTACTAACTCTAATCTTCAAAATGGCATCTTTGTATTTACTTTCTAAAAAAATACTTATTATATCATTCTCTTTTTGCATACATATTTTATTAGTGCCAATTTTATATAATTTCATAGCTTCTTTAATAACGGCTTTTCTTTGTAGTTTTTCAGATTGCTTATAAACTAACCACAACCATCCATATCCAATACCTTCTATATCAAGCCATGTGTTCGTATTTGGTTGTTGTTCATCATCATACCAATAAATATATGTATCAATATATTTAAATTGATTAATATATTTTTTCATTTTTTTATTGGCAATTTTATTTTTCCATTCTACTTTCATATGGTTATTCTTAACAAATGTTTCTAACTTCATATTTTATCTCCAATTCAATTGAAAGTTTTATTTTATAATAATAAATTCTCTTTCCATTCGCCTAATTCGTATAAATCATTGATTTGGTCGTCCAGATTTCTAATCTGTTTCCTTAGTTCATATTCTTCTTTTTTACTATCGGTTTCCCTACTTTTCTGTCGCAATTTATCACTTAGCTTAGATAATTCGTTATATTTTTCAGATACATCAATTTTATCTATAATTTTAATGTCGATTTTTTCACCACAATGAGGACAAAATTGAATTGGATAATTTTTGTCGATTTCTAATTCATCTGAATCCATTATCTCTCTGTGTAGTGTACAAAACTGTGGTATCCAGCGTTCATCATCCAAATAATCATCAATGTAAACTAAGTCTTCATCCATAAAGTCAATGGCTTTATTTTGCTGGATTGTTTTACAACAATATTTAAATGGTTTGTACTTATATGAGTTACCGTTATTAAATTTTAATTGTATAAGTTTTATTTTCATTAAATTCTCCAAATCTTTCTGTTTCTTTCCCTTTATTTGATTTTTATAGTTCAATATTGTTCCATCTTTTATTCTTCCAATATTTCCATTGAATATTATCACAGAACATTCTAGTTTCTATATCTTCTATGTTATTCATAGATAATAACCAATTTCTATATTGTTGTATTTTTCTATCTGCAACTCCTGTAAATGCTTGATATGTTTTAAGTGTTTTATCAATCTGTTCAACAGACCAATCATAATCTGTCAATTCAGATTGTCTTTTAAATTCAGCAATATTTTCATCGACTTCTTTCTCTGCCTCTTCATAAGTGAAATAAATTTTATCAGGTCTGATAGATACATGGTCAATATGATATTTCCCCATTGGATAAGTTTTTATTATTCTAAAACCATTTTTTGTAACTTCAGCTTCAATATTTCCATGAAAAATAGTAGAATCTTTTACAAGATATCCTTTTGAATATGCGTTTTGAATTGATTTTGGGCTTTTAATGTTTACACCACTTTTAACTTCATCTTCAGTTAATGGTTCGTATGTGATATCAAATAATTTTGTATCATATGACCAGCCTTTAGGAAGTTTTCTATATCTTTGTTCACTTTCAAATTCATTAATTGGAATACCATCTACCAACCTACGTTCTCTTGGAGCAAGATAATCAATGATGACTGCATCTGAGAATTGTTCATCAACCAGTCCATATTTCACAGAATATTCGTGTCCTTTTGAGTGACACCAATATACAATATCTCCTTGATTAAATCGTTTCTCAAATTTCTTACCCATTATACCACCCATTATTAGACCATAATCGTTTGTTTTCATTTATAAAACCAGAAGAAATATTTACACTACTTATATTGCTACCTGAAACATCGTTAGATATTTTATGATATAATTTTAAATAATCTTCAACTGACATTCCTTTTATAGCCTGATAAAGACTATCTACACCATTCCACATTTTATTATGGTTTTCAACAATATTTCTCATATCTGTAATTTCTTTTATAAGTTTTTCTCTATGTTGCTTTAGATTTGCAATTTTTTTATCCTTTTCAACGCATAATTGTGCAAGTTTATGTTCTTTATAATTATTTAAATATTCTTCAATAGGATTGATTTCTTTAATTTCCTCTTCAATTTTAATTTCTTGATTCATTCGTTTTTAACTCCTTTTTAATTATTTATTGTAATAATCTAATCTTCTTTCAATCTCTTTATCATTCTCTTTATCATTAAAGTATTTGTAAGCAAGTGTTATGGGGTAACTTGAATTTTTAGCTCTATCCCACATTAAGTATTCACACCAATTAGGCTCTTTGTATTTTTCCTTACCTTTGTACCAACTTGGTTCTTCAAATAATTCGCCAAATACATTTTTGTAAGAATGTTTTTTCCTTTGAATATTTCGATCCTGAATAACAGTCGATTTATTATATCCTTTAATTTCTATAAGAATATCTTCTATAGATATACGTTTTCCTAATCGACATATCCATTTCATAAATTCATAAAAGGTTTGTTTGAATTCCCTATCCCTTAAAGCTGCATTGACTACAAGAATATATTCATCTTGAATTTGTAACCATCCATTTCTACTTTTATCACCATAATGGTCTATTAAGTTATTTGTTATTTCTCCAAATTCATCAGAAGAACTTGAATAATTAAATCCATTTTTTTGAATTACATATATATTCATGTCTCCTTCAGAGCCAGTTACTCTTGGTAAATGATTTAGTACTGTATCAAGGATGTATCTTTTTTCTGCTTGAGTTCTTCCCATTGGACGAACAACTACTGTGCCGTTTATATAACACCAATATGACATTTTATTCACCACCCTATGTTTTATTATTCTCCGAAATCGTAAAATTCTCTACCATTTAAAATATTTAATATGGCAGTCTTACATTTTTCTAATGCAAAACAATATGTATTTTTACGGATTGCTTCTTCATTTGTTGTTGGAAGCTTTTCATATTCAACATCTATTTCTTTATCAATGCCAGTTATAAAATTTTCTAATTTTTCCTTTAAATCATTATTTGTTTTATCACAAGATTGTTTTTGTGAATATTCGAAAGCTCTGAGTTCATCTTTACTTAACCATTGTTGCCATTTTCCACAGTTATTACAATATAATCCTGTATTATTGCCTTTCACTTTTGTGTGAAAAGAACTACTTCCACATTTTTTACAATGATATTGATACATTTTATTTACCGTTACTGAAAACTTATAAAAAGTTGTAAACTTTTATGTTTCATTCCTATTTCTCCGTGTATGCTTTTGTACTAAATAAATTCAGTTACTACTCACAGTTCCTTGTACACTCCATAGGCGTAAATTCCGAACTAACGTATTCGTACACATCTGTATTAACTTTTTCGTGTTTTATACAGATATTCTCATCTCTCCATATTGTTTAAGATTTATCGCTGCTTGATAATCTCTATCAATTATATTTCCACATTCACATCTGTAAATACGGTCTGATAACTTCAAATCTTTTTTAATTTTCCCACAACAACTACATAATCTTGAACTTGGAAAAAATCTATCTGCAATAATTATTTTTGTATTATTCCATTTAGATTTATATTCAATTTGTCTTCTAAATTCTCCAAAACACTGTTGTTGTATTGCTTTTGAAAGATGTTTGTTCTTCATAATTCCTTTTACATTCAAATCTTCAATACATATAAAACTTGGTTTTCGTTTTATAATTTCTGTTGTAATTTGATGTAAATAATTTAGACGAATATTCGCTAATTTTCTTGAAACCTTTAAAAGTTCTTTCTCTTTTCTTTTTATGTTGCTTGTTTTACAGTAACATTCTCCATTCTTATTTTTTTCATATCTTCTTGATATGCAACGCTGCAACCTGCGTTTTCTTTTTTCTAATTTTTTACCTTTTGTATTTTATTAATATTTTTATACTTGTTTTTATCTGAACATATTGCTAAGTCCTTAATCCCTAAGTCTATGCCTATACCTTCATTTGCTGGTATACTTTCTTTGTCTTTATATTCTATTCCAACTGTAAGATACCAATTTAATCCGTCATACTTAATTCTTGGATTAAAATACTTACAATCTGTAGGAATACGACTATGTTCTGCCAAACGTATCAAATTAAGCTTTTGTTTGTTATGTCTTTTTGAAGTAGCAAATCCTTCTACTTTTACATGAGTATCTGTAAATTTAATCTTTTTGGTATCTTGATAAAACTTTGGTATAGAATGTTTTTTACTCTTAAATCTTGGTGCGTTTGATACTCCATTAAAGAAATTTTGATAAGCTGTGCAAGCATCTCTAATCGCCTGCTTTGGTACATTATTAGAAATTTTCTTTAACCACAAATATTCTTCCGTTTTCTTTAATTGTGTAAATTCTTTTCGCAAATCACCTTCACAAACAAACTTTCCACCGTTTTCATAGTTTTCTTTTTCTCTACCCAAAGCCCAATTATAAGCAAATCTAGCAGTATTGGCATATTGAAATAATTTCGTTTTTTGTTTATTATTTGGAATTAGCATTACTCGAATAGTTTTTATCATCTTTTTCACCTCTCTTTCTGATTTATTTACTAAACTCCAAACCATTTCGCAATTAATATAAATCAAAAAGGAAAGTTATAAAAATTAATATACTTTTATAATATTTTATAAGTTATTTTTAACTGTTATGAGCCTCTCATTTCACATTAAGCCCCATTCTCTTGCTTAAAAGCTTCTATACGGTCTTCTAATTCTCCAATTTCATCTTGCCAATGTTCAATAAGCATTTCTTCAATTTCTTCTTTAGCTTCTCCTACATTATCAGCAAACATAATGTCACAATCTAAAATATCATGCATACCTAATTCTTTTGAAAAATAAATGTATACTCCATCTTGTCCGTGGTCTTTGACAAAAGATGCTACTATATCCTTTTCTTTATCCTCACAAACATTAAATTGATTAAAATGTAAATTATAACATTCATCACCATATTCGTTTTTCTCTCCTATTTCCCAATATTTACTCATAATTACTTATATCCTTTCTAAATTTTATATTTTAAAATCCACTAAATTCACAATTAGACTTGTTAAAAAATAAAAGTGGTTTAGCATAAGTGAAAGTGTGTGTAAGTTTTTTCTTATCATTTTGTTGACGATTTTTAAAAATATAAATATGGTCTTTTTGTTCTTTAATACCTTTATGAATTTGCATTATCTCGTTTTCTATTAATTCATCTTTATAAGCAGGAATATATTCATTTAAAAGAAAATTTTTAAAATATTCTAATGTCATACCATTAAAATCGTGTTCAAAGCACACAATATTACCATCTATCAAAATACCAGCTATCATATAATTATTCCTCCATTTTAAAATCTATATTGAAAGTCGAAATTCATCAAACTTTCATTCTGCATCAATAACTAAAGTCCCATATGGGTCTGTATATATATTTGCTTCTGATAATTTAACTGAATATGTCCTATGTTCGGTGGTTTCAACAATAATTTCTGAATAAGGATCACTTTCAGCAAGTTTGTCTAACAAATTTACAACATCGAGCATACAATAATCTTTAACTTCATCACTTTTCTTATTAATCCAATTTTTAAATTGTTCAAATTCATCTTCATCAATTATTACATCAGAGTAATAATAATCTTTATTTTTAATAATATTCCAAATTTTCTTCAATTTACTTATAAATCGAGGCTGTTCACTGTAAAATTTACCATTTGTATATGTCAGAAAAGCATAATCATTGGTAGATTCATCTTTATCAATTTTAAAATGGACACCTTCATCGCAGCCACATTTACACTTTATAATCAACTCATCTTCTTCAAAATTTTTAAATATTGCCATAGTAATCATTTCCTTATAAATATTCTCTTATTTGTTGTTGTGTTTCTTTACGAAACTTCTTTTTAAACCTCCTACGATTTTTCTTTTTCATTTTTGACCAGCCATTATGATTATTAGCCCAACACGCACACAAATGTGAAAATTCCGATTGGTTTGAACATTGTCTTTTAGTTATTTCTGACCTTTCTATAATAATCACTTCCTTATTATATGTTTTAATGTTAATTGTTAAGGGAGTTTTAAAATATAGAAATCAACACCCTTATTACTCATTTTGGGATTCGAACCCAAAATCATTAAAGATAAATATCTTCAACATGTTTCCAATTACACCAATGAGCAACTTAGAAAAGAAGTTTTACAACATTTTTTCAATAAATATAAATAGAATTAAATATTTTATTTATCTGTAATTACAGTATTAACACCAGAACCTGAAATTGTAACCCAGCCATGTTCCATTCTTGCTTCAGCTTCTTTCATTTTAATAAGTTCATCTGTAATAGAAGAACTTAACTTTTTATTGGCTTCGGCTTGTGCTTCTGCTTCAATAATCTGTGCATCAGCCTTTGCTTGTGCATTAGTTTTTGCAACCTCAGCGTCAGCTTTTGCTTTATTGATTGCAGTCTGGTTATTAATTTCCTGAGTTTCAGCCGCCTGTTGAGCAGTTATTTTAGCATTAATAGCTTCCATAGTATTTTCATCAACATTTACATTAATAAGTGACACATTTGTTATTGAAATACCATATTGCTCAAACTTCCCATTTAGATATTTCGTTAATTCAGCATTAACATTAGCTCTTTCTGAACCAAGAATATCTGACACTTTATAATTAGCAACTACTTCTTTTGTCCAAGAAATAATATTAGGTTTAATAAAAGTATCTCGTACTTCTTGACCTGATTGACCCCTAAATCGAGTAAAGAGTTCTGAAATTTTTTCAGAATTATACTGATATGTAAAAGTTAAATCTATAGTCATAGATTTACCTTCAGATGAACTGGCTGTAAAACTGTCATCATCTTTAGAATCTCCATCTTTGCCAGCAGTTAAATAACTTTGTTCCAAACTTACTGAATATAATGTTGTTTTAATTGTTGGTGCTTTTAAGTGCCATCCTTGAGTTAATACGTCACCTTTGATTCCACCAGCCATACTGTACTGGATTGCGATATGCCCCGTTGGTACTCTAACAATAGAAGTTGTTACTATAACTACTATTATAAGTATTGCAATTACAACGCTTATCGCTCCAATACCCTTTAAATGTTTTTGAGTTTCTTTCTTCATTGATTAATTCTCCTTTTCTTTTTTGTTATCTATTTCATCTGTCATTAAATTATTTAATATATTAGATACAAATAATCCAATTTTACTAAATAATGGTGACAGTAGAAACCATAATATGATTAATCCAATAATCAATAAAATTATAAATGTAATCATAATTAAATTCTCCTTGCAATTTTGTTAAAATATCAAAGAAATTGAATGTAAATAGAATTTATAGATGATTTTAGAATATTTTCAGACCTTACATTTAGAAAAGTAATTTAGATACTCTTCAATTTCCTTGTTCAATATGTATATTCTCTCAACATATTTTTGTTAATGCAAACGTACCACAATCATTAACATGCAAATCATTAAATATTGTGCTTTTCATTTTTTATAATAAGTTTTCAAAATAACTCCCACCAAAAATCATATAACTTATGAATATGATGATATCCATTATGCAATTCGCCTTTACATCTACGAATCTTTTTATTAAATTGTCTTTTTAAATATTTACTACGCTTGCCACGATACCACCTTTTATAATATGGTTTAGGATTTTTTACATATCCAAGTTTTCCAATATATATTTCATCTTGATATGTGACAGCTTGTGGATATTTACGAGATACTTTTTCTAAATGTTTAAGATGATTTTGGTGCTTAATATATCTTTCTCGTTTATTCATTCTCTTTCCTTAATTATTTTTGAAAGATTTAGATGCAATTATTGTAATTTATTTTTATCAAATGGTGGACATATGAGTTGAGCTGGACAATATTGCATTTTTCCATTAAAAAAATACTTGTCCCAAATGTCACCTGTTTCTTCACCTTCGCCATGTAGTTTAAATAGAACATTGTAAAATACTTTTGATAACTCTTTCATTTCGTCTTCATTTTCATACCATTTAACTTCATTGCTTTCATCAAAATATAATCCAATTATTTTATATTCTTCGTTAGCACATTCAATTAACTCTTCTAATTGATTTCTAAAAGGATAAAACTTATCCGATTCTTCATTTTTGTCTAACATATATTTAACAATTTTATATGAATCACATCCTTTATTATCAATATCTTCTACTTCCATGCTGTATTTAGTATAATATCCCATACTTTTATTCTCCTTATGTTTTATTTTTTTTGTATACTATATATAGTGGTTGATAAAGGCTGAAAACACTATATATAGCACAAAACTACCGTTGAAATATCGGTTTCATCGGTTTACATTTTCAACTGCCATAGGGTGTTGTTTCTCTGATAATGTTTTTAATTCAACTTTTGCCCCTTTCATAGCTGCATTTAATGTAATTGCTCTGTCATGTACTCTTCTATATGCTATTCTTCCCTCTGGTGTCATATCTTTAGTTGGTGCATATGTAAGTGTATTGTAACCTTTTTGAATTTCATTAAAGCCACGCTTATAATGCTTTAATGAATGTTCAACAAAACTATCTGGTTCAATAATTTTATATCCATATCCAATAACACTTTCTAAACATATCCCTTGTTTTATAAGTATCTTTCTCGCTTTAGTAAGTGTTGTAGTATATCTATTTGATGGATATGTTTCTTGTATTAATTTACTTATTTGTTTATGTGAAATAATATCACCATATTTCAATTTTTTTAACTTTTCTATTAATATCTCTGCTCTTTCTTGATTATTTAAAATTTCTTTCATTATTTTTATCTCCTTCTTTTATTTTTTTATTCGCTCAAAATGCTTAACTTAACAAAACTCAACTTAACAAAACAAAACATAACTAAACATAACTTAACTTAAAATGCTTAACTTAACAAAACTGAACTCAACGTAACTTAACTTAACTAAACAAAACATAACACAAAATGCTTAACCGAACTTAACATAACACAATCCAACTTAACATAACGTAACATAACTTAAAATTCTCATCTTAATCTAATTCTTCAATTGTTGCCACAAATTTTCCGTATTTAGGTCTTGAATCACACAATCCAACATATGAACCTGCATATTCCATAGCATCTACAATAGTTTGAATATCAATTTTTTCTTCATCATACATTAAGTTAAAAGTAATATTCCATTGGTCAAATCTAGGTCGTGTTCTAAGAATCTTTGCACGTTGTACAGTCATAATTCTTGTATCTCTATATTCATAATTTTGAATAAGTTCTTCTTTTGTGAGATTTTCACCATAATTAAATGGTATGTACAAATCTGTTACATTTACATATTTCTCTATATCTTTTCCTTTTTTATTAGCTTTTGCACCATTTTGAATAGTGGCTTCAACATTTTCTGCTGGCATATAAAGACCTAAACCATCTTTCCAATATGCACCAGCTTCCCATTCTAAATCAGATATTTTTAGTAGGTCATCTTCTGTTTTCTTTTTCTTACTTGTATATTTTTTTAACTCCTTAGAGATAGGATGTAATGGGTTTACACACTGACAAGAGTGCATAATAAGTGGACTAATACCTTTCCATGTAACTTTTAAATTCTTCATAATTGTAAACTCCTTTTCTTTTAAAATATTTGTTATAAATAAGTGGCGAAAAACCCCATAGCTCGCTGTGAAGCTGAAAGCCACAAAAATAGTTGATATTATAAGTAAAATATTGTACAATAAATTTAACAACTGAATATTAGGTTCTACGGAGTAGTCTTTCCGTAGGTAAAATGTTCAAAGCAGGACGTTCGTTTAGAACAGGGAGAATGACTATGCTTCCTTGTAGAAATACAGAAGACAATCGCTAATGTGGTCGTGGGACTGCTTGATTGTTAAGTTCGCTGCTCTGATAGAAAGACAGTATATCCAAAGTCTGAAAATGATGTACGATTACTGCAAAATATCATCAGTTAGAACATCCACAGCTTGCTGTGGAGAGTAGTCAGTTATATATTCTCTATATTAATAGATGAATTTTCGATTTCCTTATCTCATTAAATCTTTTTTCTTTTTGGCAATTTTTATCTCTTCTAATACGGAAAGACCGTTATTATCATTGCAATTACCTATCTTTTTACAACCGTAAAGTTGCATTCCTATTGAATTTTCGCCCATATAGTCACGCAATACACAACTATTGCAGTTTCTCGATTTACAACTAATATCCATAGATTCTCTCCTTTTTTAAAATTAAATATTACACATATTCATTGTCGTACCAAATAGTGCCATCTATGTTTTCATAGAGTCTAGCAATTTGTATATATTTTGAATTTGAATACCCTTTATCTAACTCTATACAAAAATCTTCGTATGATAAGATGATTTTAGCATTCTTATCAAAGCCAGCTTCAAAGTCACAATAATCTTTATATGCTTCTTGCCGATTGTTTCCAACTTTTATAAATGTAGACAAATCTATATTATTGTTCATTATTCACCTCCAACTAAAGATTGTATTTTAACATCAAGACCTTCCATTTTATTGCTTTTTCGGTAAGTGGAAGTATCAAAAAATTTTATCGTTCCTTTCTTTGGATCAATTGCTATACCAATAGCATTTTTCATTAACGTGCTTTTTAGCATGGTTAAAAGTATTTCAATTTCATTTCTTGTTTCATTGTTCATATTACGAACTCCCATTATTTATTCTTTTTCTTAATTAATATACCTTTTGGCTCTGTCACTTTATGAGTATATATCTTGCGACCCTGTACAGCACAAGAACTAATAGATTTACTACTACTATCTATATTCTGCATGTGTATTGGTACACGCCATTCTACAACTCTTGTAGCATAACTTGGATGTCCAAATATAATTTCTACATCTTCACCCAAATTATTGTTCTTATAAAGAGTAAATCCTGCTATTTCACCTACTGCACCAGTTTTTATAATCTCATCACGCAAAAAGTTAGGCTCAATAAATTCATCTATTTTAATTATATAAGCATATATTTCAGGTGAAACTATAGCATATCTTTTATTAGCATCTACACTATTCTCATTTAATTGTTTTCGCACATCAACAAATTTGTTATATATTGTTTGTTTTGTTAGTGCTGTTGTATCTTCTAATAGTGTACCATGTTCAATTAATTCTTTTATACCATCATCATCAATGATTTTAGCAAGCTCATATCCTACACTATCCAGTCTATCGGCAACAAGACCATCTGGTACATCTGAAGCTTCATATCCATCAAGGACTTCATTTACAACCTTATCTTTATCAAGTAGCATATTAATCCATTCTGAACTACTCCCTGTTATCTCTGCACCTTTTTCTCTATCATAATCACCAATATTAATAGTCCATATCTTTTTAACTCTAACAGTCCCAGTTTTAGGTTCTCCCTCATATTTGTTGTTAAAAATAATTTCATCTTTTAAAGTCAATTCTTTTTTAATTTTTTGATCTACTAAATCTGAATATTTATTTAACATATTGTTTGTTCTCCTATCCAATATATTGTTTTCATATCTGTATAATTTTTCTATAGCACGATAACCTTCATCATATTTTGAAAAGAATGTTTTGTTATCGCCATATTCTTTAACCCAATATCCGTCATTATTATCATAAGTGCCTTTTTCTATCAGTTTGTCTTTGTCAAGCGGTATCATTCTTTTGCTCTCCATTTCTCCTACAATAAATATCAAACATGTGTTTCAAGTAAGCATAATTACTTTTTTGATTTGTTCCAAAGCTCATATTATTTTGTGAATATTTTGTCAGCCACTCACTGAATAGCACATCTTCCTCTATTTTGTAGGCATACCCTGTAAGTGCTATTAATGCTATCTTGCATTGTTGGTACAACGAAGTATTGATTTTTAACACGTCTTCTAAAAAGTCCTCATACTCAATTATATCTTCTGCATTGATTTCATTGTCATTAAGGGTTTCCTTAACAAAATTTACAACAGGTTCTAATTCACTCGAATTTGAATTATCTTCTGTATTTTCAGTCATATCTATATCTGTACCAATTACATTGTCATTTGAAATTTTCCATTCAAGTTGTATATCATCTTGATCCACTTCATGGGGAATATCAAAATATTCTTCCATAAGCTGAATAACTAAATCAATCTTACCTATAACGACAGCCTTATTTTTTGAACTATGATTTGTTGTTTTAAAGTTTGACATAGAGACACCATTAATTTCTTTATCTTTCAATTCATTGTTATAGGCTTTTAAAAAATTAATAAATTGGCTGTCATCAATATCATATGTAATAAATCTATCAAACACTGAAATCCACATAGGAGTTGTTGAATATGTAAATAAATTATTTAATTCTTCGTTGTTATCGCCCAAGGCTAACTCTAATCTATTAAAATGAGAGTTTAGTTTTAAAAACTGTTGTTCTGTAGCGTTGTTATCAACATATTTATAAACTGCATCAAGTTTTG
>OGFR01000769.1_pt1 | contig 20206 bp, 19 predicted proteins | sample 1571001 | NCBI WGS metagenome assembly OGFR01 (sample SAMEA2582064, study PRJEB24529) | metagenome | biome: Human gut stool | place: China | collected 2011 | reverse complement strand
TGAAAAACCTTCAATGGAAGGTACAAACGCATTGATGAATCATCCAGGTATTTCTACAATCTTGGCAACTGGCGGCAACGCAATGGTTAAAGCTGCTTACTCATGCGGTAAACCAGCATTAGGTGTTGGTGCCGGCAACGTACCTGCTTATGTAGAAAAATCATGTAATATCCGTCAGGCTGCTAATGATATCGTGTTATCAAAGGCATTTGACAATGGTATGATCTGTGCTTCTGAATCGGCTGCCATAATCGATAAAGAAATCTATGATGAATTCCTGAAGGAAATGAAAACTTTCGGAGTTTACATGGCTAATAAGAAAGAAAAAGAATTGCTTGAAAAATATATCTTCGGTGTAACAGCTTATTCAGCAGATGTTGATAAAGCTAAAATGAATCCGAATCAGGTTGGTAAATCTGCAAAATGGATTGCGGAACAAGCGGGCTTCAAGGTTCCTGAAAATACCGTCATTATCTTAGCAGAATGTAAAGAAGTAGGTCCTAATGAACCGCTGACTCGTGAGAAGTTATCACCAGTATTAGCAGTGTTGAAATCAACAACTACTGAAGAAGGTATGAAGATGGCTGAACAGATGGTTGAGTTTAACGGTCTGGGACATTCAGCTGCGATTCATACATCTGATGATGCGATTGCGAAAGAATTCGGCAAACGTATGAAAGCAATCCGTATTATCTGGAATTCACCTTCTACTTTCGGCGGTATCGGTAATGTATACAACGCCTTCCTCCCATCATTAACACTTGGCTGCGGATCTTATGGACATAACTCGGTTGGCAACAACGTAAGTGCCATTAACCTGATCAATATCAAGAAACTGGGGAGACGTAAAAACAATATGCAATGGTTCAAAGTACCTTCTAAGATTTATTTCGAAAGAGATTCAATTGAGTATTTGAGACAAATGAGAGAAATGGAACGTGTCTATATTGTTACTGACCGTTCAATGGTTGATTTAGGTTATGTAAATAAGGTCACTGATCAGCTGAACCTGCGCCGTAATAAAGTTCAATATCAATTATTCTGCGATGTTGAGCCAGATCCATCAATCGCAACAGTACAGCGCGGTGTTGAAATCATGAGAGCCTTCCAGCCGGATACGATTATCGCATTAGGCGGCGGTTCATGTATGGATGCTGCTAAGGGTATGTGGCTGTTCTATGAAAATCCTGAAGTTAACTTCGATGATCTGAAACAAAAATTCATCGATATCCGTAAACGTGCCTTCCGTTATCCGGAATTAGGCAAGAAATCAAAATTGGTTTGTATCCCAACAACCTCTGGTACAGGTTCAGAAGTAACACCATTTGCGGTTATCTCTGATAAGATTGCCAACAAGAAATATCCGCTGGCTGATTACTCACTGACACCAACAATCGCGATTGTTGACCCAGCTCTGACAATGAATCTGCCGCGTTCAATTACGGCTGATACCGGTATGGACGTATTAACTCATGCTACTGAGGCTTATGTTTCTACATTGGCTAATGATTATACAGATGGTTTATGCTTACAGGCAATTAAGATCGTGTTTAAATATCTGCTGCGCGCAGTAAATAATGGGGCTAATGATCCAGAAGCACGTGAAAAGATGCATAATGCTTCTTGTATCGCAGGTATGGCATTTGCCAACGCATTCCTGGGTGTTAACCACTCCATCGCTCATAAGATCGGTGCTGAATTCCATGTTCCGCATGGCCGTGCCAATGCGATTCTGCTGCCGCATGTAATTCGCTACAATGGTACAAAACCGCAGAAAAACAGCTTATGGCCGAAGTACAATTACTATCGTGCTGATGAAAGATATGCAGAAATCGCTCAAATGCTCGGTCTGCCTGCATCCACTGTTGAAGAGGGTGTCGCATCTTACGCGAAAGCTTGCGCTGATTTAGGTAAAGCATGCGGTATCAAGATGAATTTTGCTGACCAGGGTATTGATGAAAAAGATTGGAAAGACAGAGAAAGAAGAATAGCTCTGCTTGCTTATGAAGATCAGTGCTCACCGGCAAATCCGCGTCTGCCAATGATCGAGGATATGATTGATATTCTTGAAAAAGCATATAAAGGCAACTAATTAAGTAAATGATGATTAAACACAGGATGCTTCTTCCTGTGTTTTTCTTTATCTTAAATGGCGTATTCATTTATTTTAGTATTGATTAAAGATTTGTTATAATAAGGTAAATGGAGGATCAGCTATGAAACGATATACGGTAGGACAGATGGCTAAGGCAATGGGCGTTTCACCGCAGACACTGCGTCACTATGAGGAGATGGGATTGGTAGAAGCGCAGCGGAATGAACAGAATCAGTATCGTGAATTTTCGATGCGTGATAATAAAATATTAATGCAGACGGCATTATACCGCTCAATGGGCTTTTCTTTAAAAGAAATTCGCTCTTTATTTAAGGAATATCAAGATGAAGCGGTACAGTCGGCTTTTGATCGGCGCATCGATGAGGTTGATCAGCAGATTGCTCAGCTTCAGCTGTTAAAGGTTGAATTGAAAGAGTATGCGGATTCGATAGAGACGGCGCTGAAACACTCAGGGGAATGCTGGATTGATGAGCAGAATAAGGAATTTTATGGAGTCTTGAAAAAGGGCAGCGGTCTGGGGCTTGAGTCAGAGGATGGCGATGAACTGCTTGAATTTCAGAAAAAGGCGCCGCATATCCGTCAGGGCTTTAAGATATCATTAAAGCGCGTTCTTGAACCCACTCATGCTTTTGATTTTCAATATGGCGTTTTTCTCAAAAAGGAATGGGCAGAAACGCATTGTCCAATTCATGAAATCGACCGCTGGCCCATCAGATATTGGAGACATCAACCTTTTCATCAACAGTGTTTCAGCCTTTGCTGGCCTATGCTGATGAACATGGATATGAGGCAGCCGGTGATTTTTATGGCATTGCTCTGTATATGAACTATGTTGAAGAAGATAAGAATTATTTTGAATTTTTCTTGCCGCTGAAAAAGAAGTAAATGCTAATACATTAACAATCACTCTTGACCTTAAAACAGTTGTAAGGTTTATCCTTAAATGGTAACAGGAGGATTAAGGATGAAAAAAGTTTTATGTCTGCTCATGTCGGCAATGATGGCATTGTCACTGAGCGCGTGTACAAAGGAAAATGCCGAGGGTATTTATACACCGGGAACTTATACCGGCGAAGCACAGGGGTTCGGCGGAACGGTTAGTGTTACGGTTACAACAGATGCTGATAGTATTACCGAGGTAACGATTGAAGGCAGTGATGAAACACCAAACATCGGCGGTGCTGCTTTGGAAACTCTGATTGAACAAATCAAGACAGCACAAAATAGCGAGATTGATGGTGTGTCTGGCGCAACGATGACTAGCAATGCGGTTAAGGCGGCTTTAAAACAAGCCTTGGATCAGGCAATGGGTGTTGTCAGTGAACAAACAGCGTTGAATGATGGTACATATTCAGTGAAGAGTACGGGTTACAGCTGGACTGGCATGATCAGTGCTGATGTGACAATCAAGGATAATAAGATCAGTGCGATTACGATTACTGAGGAGCATGAATCAGAGACTGGTGAAATTGCCCAGACTGCTTTTGATCTTATGATTGATCGTCTGATCGAAAATCAAAGTCTGGCAACTGATACAATCAGCGGTGCTACCACGACATCCAATGCGATCCGTGATTTAGTATCCCAGGCAATCGTGTTAGCCGGCGGTGATCCTGCCCAATGGCAGAAGGCTGTGGAAAAGAAAAGTGATACAGTTAAGCTGGAAGGCTATGACGTTATTGTTGTCGGTCTTGGCGGTTCCGGTATTTTATCTTATTGTGCGGCAGCGGATACGGGTGCGAATGTATTCGGTATTGAAAAAGCAGCAAAACTGGGCGGTCAGTCAGCAACTACTACCGGGCCGATGGTTATTAATTCAAAATCAGCGGTTTATGAGGATGTAACTTTCGCTAATCCAGACGATGTTTATAACACATGGATCGACTATGTTGAAAGTGACGCGAAAGCGGATATTATTCATGAAGCTGTTTATAACAGCGGTACTTATCTTGATTATTATATGGAGAACTTTGGCTTTGAATTTGCCGGTATGATCATGAGCTTTGCGAAACCGGAATGGTCACAGTTCTGGACGCGTTATGTTGGTGAGGATGGCAAGGCTAATATCTTTGGTCCGCAAAAGACCAATCAATTTGACCGGGCCATGGAAAAAGCCGCGGCATTGAACGATAAAAATGGTTATCAGCTTGAAACAACGGCAGAAGAATTGCTTTATGACGGTGATAAGATTGTTGGTGTAAAAGCTGTTGGTTATGACGGTACGACTTATGAAATCTATGGTGATTCTGTAATTCTGGCAACCGGCGGTTATATCGGTGATGCAAAGATGGTTGAGGAAAACTGGGGCACGATGCCTAATACGGTTGCGGCTACAATCAATGACGGTGCTGGTATTAAGATGGGGCAGGCTGCCGGCGGTACGACTTACATGATGGCAGTAGCACCGATGATTCATATTCTTCAAGTGCCGAATATGATTAAGAATGATGATTTAAGTGCTGATCAGAAGGCTGTATTATCTGCTTTAGCTTTAGTGAAAGGTGAAAAAGCCGTAACCATTCATGGTGAGGACTTAGATCCAACCTTAACGGAAGCGATGATTCCTGGCTATAAATATTATAATGTTTATACTGAAGATCAAATCAATGAGTTTAAAACTGTAGGCTTCAGCGAAAACTTTGGAAGTGCTACATCAATGTTTATGGGACAGGGCGGCAGCTTTACCGTAGATACGCCGATTGCTGATCTGGACACAATACTTGAAGTTGGCATGCAGTACAACAATGTGCTGAAGGCATCATCAGTCAGTGATTTAGCGGCGCAGATTGGTTGTGATGAAGCCGTTTTATCAGCGACCTTAGGCGGTAATGAAACAACATATTATGCCGTAATTTGTTCCGGCTATACCTATGGTACGGTTGGCGGACTTGATGTGGATGTCAACATGAATGTTCTTCGTGCTGACGGTACACCGATTGAAAATCTGTTTGCGGTAGGTACAGATTCAATGGGTGTTGAAAATATCGAAGGTAAACCATATACACCTTGGGGCGGTCAGGCTCAGTCTTGGACCTTTGTTTCTGGTTATCTTGGCGGTCACGCGGCTGCGGAATACGGTTTAACTAAATAACTCAATAATTAACAAATGCTGCAAGTGTTCAGTAAATCTGGATGCCTGCGGCTTTTTGTTATATTCAGATTGAGGCTGTCATGGTTGGCTGAAAATGATTGTTAATATGAATTATGTATTATATAATTTGATACATATTAGAGCAAGAATGGGATAAAAACATAAAAAATGACAATTTTAATAGCAATGCACCCTATAGTTGCGTAATAGTTGGTAGATATTTAGAAAATTACGGTTTAGAATGTGAACAATGAAAGAGGTATACAATAATGGAAGATGAGAAGTTAGGATTACAGCTTCAAGATTTACGAATAAAAAAGAACATGACACAAGAAATGGTAGCTGAATATATGGATGTAAGTCGTCAAACGATTTCTAAGTGGGAAGCAAATAAGAGTAAACCAAGTACGAAGAATCTAATTAGACTTGCTGAATTTTTTGAAGTACCGTTGAGTAGATTAACAGGTACTGTTGATCATGAAAAAGAAATTAATATATCGAAATTCAATAGGAGCTTTATGATGCTAACGACTACTATTTACAGCGGATCTTGTATTCTGTATTCGTTGGGCAAAGGAGATGCCTTACTGCAAGGGATTTGTCTATTTATTATTTTTGTAATGGGTATCTTAATGTCATTTGGCATATGGAAGTTAAAACCAGAAATAAGAAAAAAGATTGCTTTTGAACAGTTGATATTTTGTATCATGTGTTGGCTTTTGAATAGTATATTACCACTGTATATTGGCAATATAATAACTATGTTAGCAGCACTTGCAATATCAGCTTTTTGGGTAAAAAGAGTGGTTTTGAAATTACAGATGACCAATTAATTTTGATTCAGCTTGATGAGTTATTTGAATAACAGAAGATTATTTAAATAATCAGCAGCAATAGAAAAATAAGCTTTGATATCAGGAATTCATGATCCTGACATCAAGGCTTTTTTGCGTAAATGAATGTATAAATTAGTTTTGAACACATTAATAAAACTTTTTGTTAACTTTTCCTTGCCAAGCTTTAATTTATAATAAAAGTATCAAAAAAGGATGGTAGCAAATGGAACCTTATAAAATGCTGAATGAAAAAGCGGCACAGATCAGAAGATTAGCATTGGAATCAATTTATCTGGCGCAAAGCTGTCATCCGGGCGGTTCGCTTTCAATCGCGGAACTGCTTTCGGTACTCTATTTTGATGTGATGGAAATCGATCCTTTAAAACCGGATTGGGCTGAGCGTGATCGTTTTGTCTTATCGAAAGGGCACTGTGCCCCCGCTTATTACGCGGCTTTAGCCCTTCGCGGTTATTTTGAGGTAGAAGCGCTGAAGCAGCTGCGCAAAGGCAGGGATACACTTCAGGGGCATCCGTCGATGACTAAGACCCGCGGCGTTGATGCTACAACTGGTTCACTGGGACAGGGCTTATCGATCGCAAACGGAATGGCTCTTTATGCAAAACGCAGTCATATGAAGCAGCGAATCTATTGCTTATGCGGTGACGGTGAGATTCAGGAAGGTCAAATTTGGGAAGCGGCCATGACCAGCGCGCATTATGAGCTGAATAATCTGGTGTTGTTTGTGGATGCGAATGGTTTGCAGATTGACGGTTTAGTGAGTGAAGTGATGAATGACGCACCGATTGCGGAAAAGTTTAAGGCTTTTAATTGGCAGACCTATGAGATTAACGGCCATGATGTAAAGGCCATAGGCTCCTTGCTTAAAGATTTAAAAGAAGAACAGACAAAGCCTGTCTGCATCGTATTAAATACCGTTAAGGGAAAGGGTGTGTCCTTTATGGAAAATCAAGCTGCTTGGCATGGCGGCGCGCCGAACCGTGAACAGTATGAACAAGCATGTAAAGAACTGATGGCTGGAGGTACTTATGAATAAATGCGCAAATCGTATAACCTATGGGAAGACCCTAGTACAACTGGCGGCAGATAATGAGTTTTATGTGATGGATGCCGATTTATCAAAGGCAACCGGTACCAAGGCATTCGCGGATGCTTATCCTCAGCGTTTCATCAATATGGGAATTGCGGAACAGGATCTTATGGCAACGGCTGCGGGCATTGCAAGCTGCGGTGTACCGGTATTCGCGTCAACCTTCGCCATGTTTGGCGCTGGCCGAGCCTATGAACAGATTCGCAACAGCATTGCTTATCCGCGTGCCAATGTGAAAATTGTCTGTTCTCATGCCGGTGTACTGATCGGCGAGGATGGTGCTTCCCATCAGTGCATTGAAGATCTTTCACTGATGCGTACACTTCCCGGCATGACGGTTCTCGCGCCATGCGACAGTGCCGAAACAGCTAAGGCATTAGCCGCCGCCTTGAAATTGAACGGCCCTTGTTACATACGCTTCGGCCGTCAGGAAGTAGATCAAATCTATGATGATACTTTAGATTATCAAATTGGCAAATCTTTCCTGCTGAGAAAAGGCGGCGATGTCAGTATCATTGCTTGTGGAGAGCTTGTCCAAAACGCCCTGCAGGCTGCGTTATTATTAAGTGAAAAAGGCATTGAAGCCGCGGTTATCGATATGCATACCATTAAACCGCTGGATGAAGCACAGATCAATGAATGCATTGATCAGGGCAGTCTGCTTGTCGGCGTAGAAGATCACAGTGTTATCGGCGGTTTATCGAGTGCGATTGCGGAAGTCATTGCCCAGCGCGGTAAAGGCCGTCTGTTACGAATTGGCATTCAGGATGAATTTGGCTGTTCAGGCAATGCTGACTATCTTGCCAAGCTTTATCGCTTAACCCCCGAAGCGATTGCGGAAACGATTCAAAAGGAGCTGAAAGTATGAAACATATCATTGTCAATCTGAAACGTTTTGATATTCCTAAAGCTTATCATGGTGTTTCAGAGTGTGAACCGTCAGCCTATATTGATACGATTCTTTTACCATTAGTTGAACCATTAAAAAAATATCCAGATCTGTCTTTTACCATTTATCCCCCGGAAGCTTATTTGATCCGTGCCTGTGAATTAGTTAAAGAGAGTCCTAACATCCGTATGAGGATGTCAGCAAAGAGGGGAATTTCGGTGCTTTTACCAGTTTAAGACCCGCCAGCGCGATGAAGGCAATCGGTGCGCAAAGCAGCTTGATCGGCCATTTTGAGGAACGCAGGCATCTGAATACTTTATATCAGCTGGCAGGCGTGAATGATCCAATCATCGTAAATCAAGTATTAAATAAAGAAATTCAGATGGCTCAAAAACAGGGCATGGATGTCTGTTACTGCATCGGTGAAGCGGCAGAGCAGCTTGCGCAGTGGGATGAAGTATTGCTTCAGCAGCTGTCGATCGGCTTGGCAGGCGTTGATCATCAGCATGTCATAATCGGTTATGAACCGCTGTGGAGTATCGGCCCAGGCAAACAGCCGGCGGATCAGGCTTATATCGAAAAGGTGATCCGGCTTGTCAAAACCTTTGATCCTGAATTAAGGGTTATCTATGGCGGCGGTGTAAAATTGGCCAACGCAGCGATGCTTGCCGGTATTGAAAGCATGGACGGCGGTTTGATAGGCCTGACTAATTTTCAAGATCACCTCGGTTTTCATCCTGATGAATTTCTGGCCATCATCGAACGTTATCATCAGCATTTGACGCAATAATTATTGCAGGGAGGCATTATTATGAAGCTTGATTTTGAATATGGACAGGGCAGTGTGAGCGCTGAGCTTCCAGAGGATACTGAGGTTTTTATTCCAGGTATTACAGTTAAAGATCCCGCTTGTATACCCGAGGATCAGATTGCTGAGGAGACGTTAAAAAGTATCCGCAATCCTATCGGCATGGAGCCATTATCTAAACTTGCTCATAAGGGAAGCAAGTGTGTGATCGTGTTTCCTGACCGCGTAAAAGGCGGTGAACAGCCAACCGCGCACCGCAAGGTAAGCATCCGGCTGATTCTTGACGAACTATATGCCGCCGGTGTTGAGAAAAAAGATATCCTGCTGATTTGTTCCAACGGTCTGCACCGTAAGAATACAGAACAGGAAATCCGCGGTGTTTTAGGCGATGCATTATATAATGAATTTAATCCAACAAATCAGATCATGAATCATGATTCTGAAGATGATGAACATCTGATTGATCTGGGCTTTGATGAAGCCGGTGATCATGTAATCATGAATAAGTATGTTTTTGAAGCAGATGTAGCGATTCTGATCGGTCATGTCCAAGCCAATCCTTACGGCGGATATTCCGGCGGCTACAAGCATTGTGCGACAGGCATTACTCATTGGCGCTGCATCGCTGCCCATCATGTACCTAAGGTTATGCACCGTGATGACTTTACACCGGTCAGCTCCCACAGCCTGATGCGTCAGAAATTTAATCAGATTGGTATGTACATGGAAGAAAAGATGGGCAAGAAATTCTTCTGCTGCGATGCTGTGCTGGATACACTCAGCCGTCAAATAGCAATCTTCAGCGGTTATGCAAAGGAAATGATGCCGCTTAGCTGGCAAATAGCGGATCAGCGCACTTATGTGCCGTTCGCGGAAAAGAAGTATGATGTGCTGATCTTTGGCGCTCCGCAGTTTTTCCATTACGGTGATGGCATGGGAACAAATCCGATCATGCTGATGCAGGCGATATCAGCGCAGGTAATCCGTTTAAAACGGGTGATGTCAGATCATTGTGTGATTATCTGCACAGCGCTATGCAACGGCTATTTCCATGATGAATTATGGCCGTATACCCGTAAGATGTATGAAATGTTTCAAAAAGACGGCATGAATACACTGGTCGATATGAATCGATACAGTGAATATTTCGCGACAAATGAAGAATGGATCAGACAATACCGTTATTGCAACGCGTTCCATCCCTTCCATGGCTTTTCGATGATCTCATGCGCGCATATCGCGGAAATGAATACTTCCGCAATCTACATCTGCGGCGCCCAGGAACCTGGTTATGCAAGAGGCATGGGAATGAAGACCCGGGCAACGATTGAGGAAGCACTGGCTGACGCAAAGAAAAAATATGTCGGTGAGCATCCGCATATTCTGGCACTGCCTTTAACGTTTAAGAAATGTGCTGTCCATTTAATGATGAAAGATGAGGTGTATACAGGATGATTGATCAAGCGCTGACCCAAATGCCGCTGCTGTTTCAGGATAACCGCATCACGCGCTTTTATATCGGCGGGAAGCTGATGCATGAATGGCGTAAAATGCCGCCCTGTGAGGATTCACATCAGTGTGAGGAGCTGCTGGTTACCTCCATTGGTGCAATCAGCAAGGGGCAGGCGGAAGGCTATGCCATCAGCAAAACGATAGATGAGCAGGGCGGTATTTTGCTGAGTGATTTAATTAAGGCTTATCCCAATGAAATCTTAGGCGAACGTTTTCAGAAGTACAACCCTGATCAGCTGACGATGCTGGCAAGAGTCGGTGATACAACGGTGCGTTTAGTGATGCAGTGTCATCCTAACCGTGAAGATGCGAAACGTTATTTTCATATGCCGATGGGCAAGACTGAGGCGTGGTACATAGCGGGAACACGCGCGATTGAAGGTAAAGAAACCTGTGTCTATGCCGGCTTTAAACCGCATGTGACAAAAGCGCTCTGGCGCCAGCTTTATGAAAAACAGGATATTGACGCGATGGTTGACTGTCTGCATCAGATTCCTGTCAAGCAGGGACAGATGATTTTAATCCCAGCCGGTATGCCGCATTGTGTCGGGCCGGGCTGTCTGTTTCTTGAATATCATGAATGCAATGATGTGACGATCCGTGTCGAACGCAGCATCAACGGCATGATTATCAGCGACGAGGAAATGTTCTACGGTCTTGGCGCGGATGCCTGTTTCGACATGTTTGATTATACAACCTATGATGATGCCCAAATTCTTGAACGCTCACTGATGAAGGAGCGCTGTCTTGAACAAAATGAGCAGTACACGCTGAGCGCTCTGATCGAACCAGAACAGAACGATTCATTCAGCGTACAGCTGGTGACTATCACCGGCGAATATCCAATGCCTGAGTTTGACGGACACCGGGTGCTGTGTGCGGTTGAAGGCGATGTGAAGCTATGCTGGTCAGATCATTCGATACCCCTGATCCAAGGTCACGCCGCTTTAATTCCGGCAGCCTGCAAAGGTGTACGCGTAGTTGGTGAAGGCAAGCTCACCATTGGCATTCCAACCATTAACGAGGAGGCAGGAAAATGAAAATTGTAGCCGTAGCCGCATGTACGACCGGCATCGCTCACACTTACATTGCGAAAGAAAAGCTGATAAAAAGTGCTGAGCTGCGCGGTCACACGATTTCCTGTGAGACACAGGGAAGTATTGGCATTGAGGATGAACTTGATTCCAAGGATATCCAGGATGCTGATGTAGTTATTTTGGCAATTGATGTTGCCATTGATAAGATGGATCGCTTTACGGGGAAAAAAGTGATTAAGGTTGATACTTCAACCGTTGTTAAGAATCCGATTGGTTTAATTCAGAAGGTTGAGAAAGTAATCCAAAAATAAGGAGATGGAAACATATGAATGACATTATCAACATTAAGGAATTGAAACAGCATATTCTCACAGGTATTTCCTATTTTATTCCATTAGTTGTCGGTGCTGGTCTTACAATGGCGATCGGCCGTGCGATGGCCGGTTCATCAGTAGCCAATCTCGGTGACAGCGGTATTGGCTATTGGCTCTATCAAACTGGTTCCTTAGGTATGCAGCTGATGGTACCGATGCTTTGCGCCTATATTGCTTTTTCCATGGGCAGCAAGCCGGCACTGGCGCCTGGCTTTATCATCGGCTGGGTTGCTCAGAATATCAATACTGGTTTTATCGGCGGTATGGTCGGCGGTATCTTAGTGGGTATCGTTGTAAATCTATGCAAGAAATATATTCATCTGCCAAAGGTAATTGAATCCTTAAAAGGCATGCTGGTCATCCCGTTTCTCGCAACCGCAATATCCGGCTTATTGATGTATGCGGTCATTCAGGGACCAATCATTTGGCTCATGGCACAGCTGACAGGCTTCCTGCAGTCATTGTCTTCAGGCTCTAAATTTATTTACGGCGGCGTACTCGGCGCGATGGCTACCTTTGACTTTGGCGGGCCGGTCAACAAGACGGCGACAGCCTTTGTGAATGCCTTATATGCCGAGGGAATCAGAGATGCTAAAACAGTACAAATCATCGCCTCAATGATACAACCGTTCGGCATCGCAATTGCCTGTCTGCTGGCAAGAAATAAATTCACCCGCGCTGAAAAGGAAACATTAAAGGCAGCTGTACCGATGGGCTGCTTCATGATCTCTGAGGGTGTTATTCCGATCGCTGCCCGCGACTTAGCAAGAGTTGTATTTGCCTGTGTCTGCGGTTCATTTGTAGCTGGCGGTTTATCCATGGTATGGGGTAATTCCTCAGAACTGTTAAACGGCGGTTTTATTGCCTTCCCATTCTTTACATCACCGATGCAGGGCTTGATCTGTCTGGCCATCGGCTCGGCTGTGACGGGTATCGTATTGGCACTCATTAAGAAAAAGGTGACTGATGAGGATGAAAAACAAGAGGTTGAATTGGGTAAAGAATTATCCGATGAAGATCTCGACAACATTGAAATTGAAATCATGTAAGAAGAAAGCAGGTACCCAATTATGTTGCTTAATTTAAAAGAGATACTAAGTGTCGCTAAAGAGAATCATTTTGCCATCGGTGCTTTTAACACCTCGGATCTGGCACTCGTAAGAGCCGTGGTGGAACAGGCTGAAGCATCCAATACACCAGCCATTCTCCAATTTGCTCCAGGTGAATTCAAGTATGCCACCCCTTATTTTTTCCGTTATGTCACAGAGCGCTTAAAAGCGAGTAAGGTTCCTTTTGCCTTACATTTGGATCATGGAAAATCGATTGAGGAATGTGCCGCCGCAATCCAAGCGGGCTTTACCTCGGTGATGTTTGACGGTTCCTTGCTGCCCTTGGCTGAAAATATTAATCAAACCCGTCAAATCGTTGAATTTGCCCATCGTTTTGATGTTTCCGTGGAAGCTGAAATCGGTACGATTGGCTCGATGAGTAATTCCGATGAGGGCGGTGTTGAAAACATCACTTACACTAAAGCGGAAGAGGTTGTAGATTTTGTGGAAGCAACCGGCTGTGACGCGCTAGCCATCGCTATCGGTACAGCTCACGGCATCTATCCAAAGGGTTTCCGTCCTAAGCTTCAGTTAGAATTATTAACGGAAATCAACAAGGCAGCAACCGTACCGCTGGTGCTGCATGGCGGCAGTGATAATCCTGATGATGAAATTGCCAAGGCTTGTCAGATCGGCATCCAAAAGGTAAACATTTCCAGTGACATCAAGCAGGTATTCTTTAAAAAAGTGAATGAGATTTATACTGAAACCGGCAATTTCATGCCGCCGCAGGTTTTTAATCCATCTATCTTAGAAGTCCGCAAGACAGTTCAGGAAAAAATGGAACTGTTTGGCAGCAGCGGCAAGGCCACTTATTATTAAACACAGAGAGGCAAGGCTTAATGCCTTGCCTGATTAGGAGTTGAACAATGAAGTCAGTGAAACAAAACGCTTTAATGCACAATCTTTTACTGCTGCTTTGTGAAAATGAAACCATTTCCGTATCCAGAATCGCTGCGATTTTGGATACCAGTGAAAGCACGATCCGCAGAAAGATTGATATACTCAATGATGCACTGAAGGAAACGGGATATGGCTATATTGATAAATCCCCGCGCAGGGGCCTGCATCTGGTGGTGGAAGACAGAGCGGCAATCAATAAACTTTTCGCTAATTATGAATTAAAGAACATCATGACCGGAGAACGGCAGATTTATAAATATCTGATACTGATCCTATCTGGGAAAAACAACAAAATCACCTTGAATGAACTAAGCGAGCGGGTTTATGATTCCATCCCTGTGGTCAGAAAAAATCTGACGGTCTGTGAGGAATGGCTGAGCTTATTTGAACTTCATTTGTCAATCAAGAAAAATGTCGGCATAACCTTAAAGGGCAGTGAAGAAAGCATACGACTGGCAATAAAACATATAGTTATCAATAATGATTTATATAGTATTGATGAAAGTATCCGTATCTTTGCCCAGGGTATAGATTTAGAATTGCTTAAGCAATGTATCTTTGCCATTGAAAGTGAATGGAATTTTAAATTTACTGAGGAATCTTTTCACTCCATGCTTGTCTATGCGGCATTGGCAATCAGCCGCTTTTCGCATACGGTACTGACTATTTCTGATACTGAGCGTAAGACGGTATTAAAATACAACGAATACAGCTGGTCAAAAAGTCTGTTTAAGATGATTGAGGAAAAGTTCAGCGTAGAGATTGGTGAGGATGAGATCATCTTCTTTGCGGTTCAGCTGTTATGTTCTTATTTGATTCACAGTGAAAATTTCGAGGAGAACAATGCATACAAATATGATGAAAAGCTGAAAACGTTTATAACCCGTATTATATCTGTCGTCAGCGATGTGATAAATGTTGATCTGACACAGGATAAAGAGTTATACTACGGGCTTTTAAATCATATTCGGCCGGCTATTTTCAGAATGCGTTTTGAAAAGCACAGTACACAGACTTTAACAAATTTTATCAAAGAGGAATATAAGCAGACGTACAGAGTTTCATGGGCTTTGTCGATCTTGTTTGAGGAATATTATGGAATCAATATATCCTCTACGGAACTAAGCTACATTACGCTGTATATTCAATCTTCATTAGACCGTATGTCACAGCCGATAAAAATGGTACTGGTTACTGAGCTTGGCATGGGATTGAATCAGCTGTTCTGTAATAAAATTAAGATTTCAGTGCCTAAGGTTGAGAAAATCGCGATTATTTCACTGCATGATTTTAATGTGAAAATGCTGGATCAGTATGATTTGATTGTTACGACCTCCAGTTTAAAAATCAGCAGTGATAAGGTTATTCAGCTCAGCTCCCTGCTGAGTGATAATGGAATTGGCTTGATTAAGCAAAAGATTGAAATGCTGAAAAGCCGACAGTTAGAGACGAAGAAGAAATTTGATGTATCATGTCATACATTATTTGATCCAAAGCTTATTTTTACCCATCTTAAGGTGAAGGATAAGGAAGCGCTGCTGAGTCTGCTTTCGAAGCATTTAGTCAGTCTTGGTTATGTCAGCAGTAAATATCATGCTTCAATCTTAAAACGAGAGAAAACTGTATCAACCTATATCGGCAACAGTGTGGCTATTCCGCATGGTAATTCAGGCTTAGTTAATGAATCAAAGGTGGCAATAGCGATTTTAGATGAGGCTATTCAATGGGATACAGAGAATGAAGTTGATACAGTATTTTTATTGGTATTTCGAATCAGCAGTCATGAGGATTCAAAACGAGTTCAATTATTTTATAAAGGCTTTTTAGAATTAATAGAAACAGATGAGAAACTGAAATATCTGCGCAGCCTGCCTGAGGATGAGCTGTACAAATATTTGGTTCAATAAAAGGTGCAGAGGTGGATTATGGAATTAAAAGATGTTTTAGATAAGCGGATTATCCGCATTGGTCTTGTGGGCAGGGATAAAGATGATGTCCTGAATAAGATGTCAAAGCTGCTGTTTGACAGCGGTTATATTGATGATGTTGAAGCGTTTGTAAAGGATATCTACCTGCGTGAAGCTCAGGGGGTGACGGGAATCGGTAATGGTATTGCGATTCCGCATGGCAAAAGTGCAAGTGCAAAGCAGCCAGGTATTGCCATTGCTACACTGAGTCATCCAATTGAATGGGAGACGCTGGATGAAAAGGATGTTGATACAGTTTTCCTGTTTTGTGTGAGCAGTGATAAAAATTTTGAACGCAATCATATGCTGCTTTTATCTAAGGTAGCGGCAAAGCTTGCCGATGATGAACTGCTTGCTAAGATCCGCAGGGTAGACAGCAGTGAGGAAATGGTAGCCTATCTGTGCGGAGAAAAAATATGAGCGCTTTGATCCATGATGGAGTGTCAAGGCTGGCTGAATTAGACAACGGAATTTTAAAGCTGCAGCTGGCGCTTGACCGCGGCAATATTTTTAAATCATTGATGTTTAAGGGACAGGAATTAATATTGATCAAGCCTGAGAATTATGCTTCGGACGAGCGGCCGACCTGCGGCTGTCCAATCCTGTTTCCTTATTCAGGGAATAATCAAGAGGGCTTGCTGCATCTAGGTGATGAATGCTATCAAAGCGGCATTCATGGTATCGCTCATTCATTAGTCTGGGAAATATGTGCGTTTGCTGATTCATCGATTACGCTGAGTACACATGCTACTCAAAAGACAAAGGAAACCTACCCTTTCGACTTTTGTCTTCAATCGAAGCTCTCTTTAGATGAGAATCGGCTGCGATATGAGCTGACTGCCAGAAATGAATCAGAGCGTGTCATGCCGTGTGATTTGGGTCTGCATCCTTTCTTTTTGAATCCTGATTTAAATAGGACCATTTTTTCTGGTAAATTTATGGATGGCAGAATGCTGACCAATGAGGATCTTGATTTTGATCAGGTTTGTAAAAGCGGCTATCTGTGCGGGCAGCTGCGTGAATTGAGCTGTATTCTGCCTAATGGCCTACGGCTGACTTTTAATAGCCTTGAAGGCTTTGTGAATACCTTGATTTGGAGCGGTGATCCTCATCGTTTTATGGTTATCGAGCCATTGAGCGGTACGGTTAACGCCATTAATGAACATCGGAATCGATTCAATGTTCAGCCTGGTGAGACATGCAAAGCTGTGCTTGAAATCAAGATAAGTGATAGGCAGGATACATAAATGCTGTCATTGATTGTGAAAATCAAACAGAAGTATGGTAAACTAGAAGCAAATGAGGTGATGACATGGGTGTACTGGCTATTGGTGTCGCCTGTATTGATACAACCATTGAAATTGCTCAGCCCTTAATGGAGAATCGTAAATACAGCTGCACAGGCACTACCTTATCCGGCGGCGGCCCGGCTTTTAATGCGGCCTGTTTATGCGCGCTTTGGCAGGCTGATGCTTATTTGCTCAGCCGGATTGGAACTGATGAAAATGGCAGGAATATTGAAGCAATTGCAAAACAATCCAAATTGAAACTGCTGGGCTGTGTAGATGAACGCTTTAGTACCGCGCATTCCTATATTGTCAGCTGTAATGTTAATGGCAGCCGTACAGTATTGAATTATCCGTGCCATCAAACCTTGAATGATTTCACCTTTCAGCCGCTGGCCATTAAAGTGATTTTATCCGATGGTCACTTGCCGGCGCTGACTTTGAAAGCGCAGAAATATTATGCTGACGCACAGCTGATTGTAGATGCTGATATCTGCAATGAAAATACCATTCAGGCTGCGAAAGCGGCTGACTTTATTATCTGCAGTGAGGAGTTCGCGTCAGATTATTTAGGCGAAGCTTTAGCGCTGCACGATAGGACTGCATTGAATCAGCAGTTTGAAACGATCCGTGAGCTGAATCATAAGCAGTTAATTATAACGATTGGTGATCGGGGGGCAATTTATAAAATAGGTGATCAGCCGGAAATTTTCCCTGCCTATCCAGTTAAGGCCGTTGATTCCTGCGGAGCGGGCGATATTTTTCACGGAGCCTTCGCATGGTGTGTGGATCAGCAAGCTTCAATGCTTGATGCACTGAAAATTGCCAGTCTTACCGCCAGTATATCAGTAACTCGCAAAGGCTCACAAACTTCCATTCCTTCATACGATGAAGTGATGGCAAAGTTCAGACAATCATAAAATAAAAAAGCTCTCCAATAGCGAAAGCTTTAGTACGCTGTGTCATTATTGATGCAGCGTTTTATTATGTTCAGTTATTTCTTTTTCTTAGGTTTGGGCAGCGGCAGCTCAGGATAAGAGGCTTCGATGATATCTCTTAACAGTTCTTTATTTTCAATATCGACAACAAACATTTTCTTGGCGCCGGCATAGGGAAAATCTTCAACCACCGGATCAAGCAAAGCCTTGCCTGCCTTTGTTTCCTTGATAAACAGCTGACCATCACAGATCAGCCCGATAACTTTATCCCGATAATAAACAACATATTCACCCATCATCCCCCGGGTGCGCAGCTCCTCTAAAAGACTTAACTGATCAAGGATATAGGCTAGCATATCTTTACTTGTTGACATTATGATTTCCTCATTTCTTAGTGATACTTCTATTATACTTTAGTTCATCATTTAGTGGTATACTAAAAACAAAGGTGGTGCTTATGGAAAAATCAGAAAAGAGAAGCATGAAGCGGAGTATTAAAGAATTGGAAAGCCGTTTTGCGATGCTTCAGCAGCAATTAAAAACCGCAAAGGTACCGGTAATTATAACATTTGATGGCTGGGGCGCCAGCGGCAAGGGTACATTGATTGGGAAAATGATCTTAAACCTTGATCCGCGCGGTTTTGAAGTATGTGCGATGGATGAAGCGGACGCGGCTGAAAAGCGTTATCCATTCTTATATCGTTATTGGCTGAAACTGCCGGCAAAGGGTGAAATTACGATTTTTGACCGCAGCTGGAATCAGGAGATCTCAGTTTTCCGCGTAGACCGTGAAAAGAAGCATAAATGTTTTAAGGAGCAGTTAGAAAGTGTTCTGCGCTTTGAACGTCAGCTTTGTGATGATGGTGCTGTGCTCTTGAAATTCTTCTTGAATATCTCAAAGAGGGAGCAGGCCAAACGATTTGAAAAACTGCTTGCCGATAAGACGACCGCTTGGCGGGTAACGGATTTGGATATTTACCGCAATGAGCATTTTGATGAATATGCGAAGGCTTTTGATGAGATGATTGAGAAAACAGAAACTGACCATGCACCATGGCATTTGATTGATGCTTGTGATAAGGATGAAGCCTATTATAAGATTCTGGAATGCTGTGTAGAGACCATAGAGGCGAAAATGAAGGAAAATCTTCAGCATGACGGCATTCGGGCTGATCAGATGAAAATGCCGCTGCTGATTATGCCATTGCTGCAGGATGTTGATTTATCTTTAACGATCGATGATGAGACTTATAAAGAAGAATTAAAAAAAGCCCAGAAAAAACTGCGCGTATTGTCGAATGAATTATATCTAAAAAAGATACCGCTGATATTATGCTATGAGGGATGGGATGCGGCAGGTAAGGGCGGCAATATTAAACGGTTAGCTGCCTGCTTTGATCCGCGTGGTTATAATGTGAATCCCACCTCAGCCCCTAATGCTTATGAAGCAAGCCATCACTATCTCTGGCGTTTTTGGCGGCATCTGCCCAAGAGCGGACATATTGCTGTTTTTGATCGTACATGGTACGGCCGGGTTATGGTTGAGCGGATTGAGGGCTTTTGTAATGAACAGCAGTGGCGGCGGGCTTATAATGAAATAAATGAATTTGAACAGGATCTGAGCCGCTGGGGAGCTGTGATTTTAAAGTTCTGGCTGCAAATTGATAAGGATGAGCAGCTGAAACGTTTTGAAGAACGGCAGAATACACCAGAGAAGCAGTGGAAGATCACTGATGAAGACTGGCGGAACCGTGAAAAATGGGATCAATATGAACCAGCAGTTAATGAAATGCTGAGACTGACCTCGACAACCTTTGCTCCATGGATGATTATTGAATCCAATTCTAAGGAATATGCCCGCTTAAAAACGATTCATTTGGTCATCGAAGCGATTGAAAATCGGCTTAATCAAAAAGGGTGAAGCTTTTAGAAAACAGAGGCAGGAGGTATGAGTATAATGAAATGTCCGTATTGTCAAAATGAAATGCAGTCTGGGTTTATCCCTAATGGCGGACAGCCGGTTCAATGGATTCCCAATGATGAAAAGCCATCAATATTTAATTTCACAGTGGCAGATCATGGCATTCCTTTATTGAATCAATTTAAGCTGTTAAAAGCGAATGGATATATCGCAGAGGCTCATTATTGTCCGACATGTAAATTGGTGATTGCGCCAACTAAAGAATGATTGAATGAAATTGGTTTGAATGATGCAATGATTTTAGTTATCAT
>OGFR01000767.1_pt1 | contig 20241 bp, 18 predicted proteins | sample 1571001 | NCBI WGS metagenome assembly OGFR01 (sample SAMEA2582064, study PRJEB24529) | metagenome | biome: Human gut stool | place: China | collected 2011 | reverse complement strand
CAAGCAAACAACGATATGTGAAAATAGAGGAAGGCGGTCTCATTCTCTTCCGGACTTTTATTCGTTCCGTCCTATAATTGCAATTTACCTGCGGTTGACAGCAGCAAAATTCTGACGTAGAATGGTAAAAAATGAAAGCAGCGGGGAGAAGTAAGTATGATTTATGCGAAATCTGGTGAGAGTCATCCGAATACGTCAGATGAAATTTTTGAACAGATGCTGAACCGGATCATCCAGCTGCGCCTGGAGCCTGGACAGCTGATCAGCGAGAATCAGATGTCTGCGGAGTACGGAGTGTCCCGCTCGGTCATCCGCACTGTGTTTACGCGTCTTAAGCAGCTTGGTTTTATTGAGATTTATCCGCAGCGGGGTACCTACGTCAGTCTCATGGATTTAAGCCATATCGCGGATCTTCTGACATTGCGTACAGCGGTGGAAAAGGAAGTCCTCTATGAGATTTTTACCGAACTGGGCGAAGCAGAGCGCAGCCAGATGCTGAAACGGCTGGAAGCGAATCTGAAGGAACAGGAGAAATACCGGGATGAGGCCGATTACTTTGGCCGTTTTCCGGAGCTGGATGCCGAATTCCATAAGATTATGATCGACAGTGTAGGACGCAGCGCCATGATGCGCATGTTGGATAGCCTGATGCTGCACCTCGCGCGCTGGCGAAACTTTGATGTGGCTTTCGATAATCGTGTGCCGCAGCTGATCGAGGAACACAAAAAGATAGTTGAGGCTATTGCGGAAGGGAACATCCAGAAAGCTCAGGAATGCATGGGAAGGCATCTGGAAACGATCACAGCCATTGCGGACAGGGCTACGGCCAAGTATCCGACCTATTTCAGGAATGGTTGATCCGATCTGTTATAGAAAGGAAGAGACGGAATATGCAAAGAAGCGCATAGTTCCGTCTTTTTCTTTGCTTTTCAGGCAGTTGCTCCGGAAACGAGAGTGTTTAAAAATAAACAAAAAACGCTGGATTTATGTAAAGTGAAAGAAACAAAAGAAATGGTGTGCAAATAAAATTCCGGTGAAAAACACAAAAAATACAAAGAAACTATTTACATTCATTGATGAATTTGATAGTATAGGGTCATGAGTTGAGCTGTTTGTTGGCGATATTGAGGAATCGTACAACAAATTTTTTTGGCGTTTATCTTGTATACTAGAATACCATAGTATGAAACGTAAGCAAGACGCCGTTTTTATTTGCTCAAACTTGTTTAATTTTTAACAACTGCAAAGAAGGCATAGAAATAACAGCTGAAAATTTTGAAGAGGTGTCAGTTATGTATACACTGGGAATTGATATTGGCTCTACTACATCCAAGGCAGTGATCCTGAAGGATGGAAGCGAAATTGTGGCATCCTCCATTGTGGTAGCTACTGTCGGAACAGACGGAGTCAGCAAGGCGCTGGAAAATGTAATGAAAGAAAGCGGTCTTACGCAGGCAGATATGGCATGCACCGTGGCAACCGGATACGGACGCCAGACCTATGACGGGGCAGATTATCAGGTTAGTGAGCTGACCTGTCACGCGCTGGGTGTCCACTATGTTTGTCCGGGCGCAAGAACAGTAATCGATATAGGAGGCCAGGATGCCAAGGTTCTTTCCCTGAATGAAGAGGGACGCATGATCAACTTTGTTATGAATGACAAATGCGCGGCAGGAACCGGCAGATTCCTGGATGTTATGGCAAATATCCTGAAGCTTGATATTTCCCAGCTGGAAACCGAAGCCGCAAAAGCAGTAAAGCCGGCAAGCATCTCCAGCACCTGCACGGTATTCGCAGAGTCCGAGGTAATTTCCCAGCTGGCATCCGGAACTGATATCCCGGATCTTGTAGCAGGCATCTGCCAGTCCGTGGCAACCAGGGTTGCATCTCTGGCAAAGCGTGTAGGCATCCGCGAGGAGGTCTGCATGAGCGGCGGCGTGGCGCAGAACGGCGGTGTCCGCAATGCCATGGCAAAGGAGCTTGGCGTGGAAATCTACTACGACAAGCGGGCACAGGAACTTGGAGCTCTCGGCGCAGCGCTTTACGCGTACGGAAAGAGCAGCCAGTCATAGATCAAACAGAAAGCTTACCGTGTTCCTTTGCGGAGGACGCGAGCTGATACAGACCGGACAGACGCCGCAAGTGACGTGCGGACGGCCAGAACCTATTTAAGTTTAGGAAATGAAAATGTATAAAGGAGGTTTTTCACAATGGCTGAAGAAGTAAAAAAGAGCAGACCAGCACCAGATCCGAACTCAGCAAAGTTTAAGCTGGGCCAGATCGCGGCAAAGGCTTACAGTGATGCGATGGAGGCCAAAAAACGCGGAGAGATGGTTGGCTGGTGTGCCAGCAACTTCCCGGTAGAGATCCCGGAGACCCTTGGACTGTATGTCTGCTACCCGGAAAACCAGGCAGCTGGTATTGCAGCAAGAGGCGGCGGTGAGAGAATGTGTAACGAGGCAGAGGGCGAGGGCTACTCCAACGATATCTGCGCATATGCACGTATCTCCCTTGCTTATGCAAAACTGAAATCCGCTCCGGAGCAGGATATGCCGATGCCGGACTTCGTACTTTGCTGTAACAACATCTGTAACTGCATGATCAAATGGTACGAAAACCTGGCAAAAGAGCTGAACATCCCAATGTTCATGATCGATATTCCGTTCAACCCGGATTACGAGGTATCCGATGCGGAGACCGAGTACATCAAGGCTCAGTTCTGGGATGTTATCCATGGTCTGGAAGCGTATACCGGCAAGAAATGGAGCGATGAGCGCTTCAAAGAGGTTATGGCTTCCTCCGGACGCGCAAGCCGCGCATGGATCGAGGCAACCTCCCAGGCAAAATATGTTCCATCTCCGTTTAACGGATTTGACCTGTTAAACCACATGGCAGTTATGGTTACCGCACGTGGTAAAGAAGAGGCAGGCGACGCTATGGAAACCCTGTTAAAAGAGTACAAAGAGAACCATGAAAAGGGCACTTCCACTTTCCGCGCAGAAGAGAAATACCGTATCATGTTCGAAGGTATTGCATGCTGGCCGTGGCTGCGTGTTACCTCTACCGGCTTAAAGGGCAGAGGCATCAACATGGTAACCACCATTTATGCTGACGCATTCGGCTTCATCTACGATGACTTTGACGGAATGTGCCGTGCATACGCAAACGTTCCGAATGCCATGAACCTTGAGCATGCCAGAGACAAACGCATCAGGCTCTGCAAGGATAACCATGTAGAAGGTCTGTTAGTACATACCAACCGCTCCTGCAAGCTGTGGTCCGGATTCATGCCGGAGATGAGCCGTCAGATCGGCGAGGCATGCGGCATCCCGGTTGTTTCCTTCGATGGCGACCAGGCTGATCCGAGAAACTTCTCTGAGGCACAGTACGATACCCGCGTACAGGGCCTGACAGAGATCATGGAAGCAAACAAAGGAGGGAAATAGAGATGGCAGCAAAGGAATTATTAGCACAGCTTCATGAAGTTGCTGCAAATCCGAGAAAACAGCTGGACAAATATCTGGCTGAAGGTAAGAAGGTCGTTGCAGTAACCTATTATACACCGCAGGAGATCGTTCATTCCATGGGCCTGGTACCGATGGGTGTCTGGGGCGCAGACATGGAGATCAACGAGGCAAAGAAATATTATCCGGCATTTATCTGCTCTATCATGCAGACAATCCTGGAGCTGGGAATCAAGGGCGAGTATAAGGGCATTTCTGCTATCATCATCCCGTCTCTGTGTGACTCCTTAAAGACTCTGGGCCAGAACTGGAAATACGCAGTAAAGGATATCCCGTTCATCCCGATGACCTATCCGCAGAACCGGAAACCGGATTTCGGCATCAAGTTCACCAAGGCCGGTTATGAGAGAGTCATCAATGACCTGACCGTTGCAACCGGAGCACACTTCTCCGAGTTCGCGCTGTCTGAGTCCATTAAAGTATACAACGAGCACAACGCAGCTATGAGAGCATTCTCTGAGGCAGCAGCAAATGCAGATATCACCGCAGCTGAGAGAAGCGATGTATTCAAGAGCGCATGGTTCATGCTTCCGGAAGAGCATACCGCAATTGTAAAAGAACTGACTGCTGAGCTCTTAGCCGGTCCGAAGAGCACCCGCACAGCCCGTGTTCTGGTAAGCGGCATTCTGGCAGATGCTCCTGGCATGTTAAAGATTTTCGACGACAACGGCATCCAGATTGTTGCAGATGATGTTGCGAACGAGACCAGACAGTATCGTACCGATACCCCGGAAATGACGAATCCGGTAGACGCACTGGCACAAAAATTCGCAAACATGGACAACTGCACACTCCTTTATGATAAGGAAAAGAAACGTGTGGATTATATCATTGAGCAGGCAAAGGCCCATGACGCAAAGGGCATCATCGTTCTGATGACCAAGTTCTGTGATCCGGAGGAGTTTGATTACGTTCCGATCAAGAGAGCATGCGAGCAGGCAGGTCTCCTGAACTTAAATATCGAGGTTGACCGCCAGATGGTAAACTACGAGCAGGCAGCCACCATGATCCAGGCGTTCAAGGAAATGCTGTAACAAAATGTTGATCGAGAGGCGGGCCGGAATCGTCCGCTTTGCGATATAAAAGAAACTGTGGGAACTATGTCAGGCGGGAAGCCTTTCATAGAACAGGATTTGCAGAAAAAAATAGGGGGATGGCATTATGATTAGTAAAGACAAAATGTCCGTAACAGTAGGTGTTGCATTTGTGTGGTTTACGACACAGTTCGGCGGCGGTTTTGCATCAGGCAACCAGCTTCGTCAGTATTTCGTACAGTTCGGAATCTGGGCATTCGTAACCTGTATCATGACTCAGTTTTTGGGTGCTTTTTTCCAGTGGTATGCACTGAAATATGCAAAAAAGCATGAGGTATACGATTACAGAAGCTTTAACAACAGTTTTTACGGCAAGTACGCACCGATTTTTTCCAATCTGTATGAGCTGGTATATATTGTGACGATCTGCGTAGCTCCGGCAGCAGCATTCGCAACCGGCGTCAGCACTATGGAAAGTGCGTTTGGCATTAATCACTGGGTTGGAACGATCTTTGTAGGAATCTTTATTTTTGCGGTAGCTGTATATGGCACCAACGTAGTACGTAAAGTGGCTGCTACTTTATCGGTACTGATTGTTGCGGGACTGTTGATCGTTTATATTCCGAATATCATCGCACAGTGGGGTGATATTTCCGCAAACATTTCCGCGAGCATGGCAAATCCGGCACCGTTTGGCAAGGCACTGTGGATCGGCTTCGTATATGCAGCCTTCCAGCTGGCATCCATCGGTCTGTTAGTACAGCACGCAAAACCGTTCGCATCTCCGGATGACGCGAAGACCTCTATGGTTCAGGGATTTTTCGTAAACGTTCTGATTTGCCTGATGGCTGTTGTTGGTCTGATGGCAATTGCAAATGATCCGAACTTCGCAACCGAGAGCATTCCGCTGCTGATCCTGGTAAACAGAGGTGTGGCACCGGGCGTGCTTCGTCCGATCATTTCCATCCTGATCGTACTTGGTTCTGTATCTACTGCAGTAAACATGATCGCAGGTATGTCCAACCGTGTATGTTCTTCCTTGGACAAAAACTTTGATCCGACTGCAAAACCGGGTGTAAAGGTTATCGTTGTTACCCTGATCTGCACCGTAGTAGCATTCGGTATTGCGCAGCTTGGCCTGAATAAGATCGTGGCAGTAGGCTACAAGTACCTGGGCTATTTAACCATTCCGGTTATCATGATCCCATATCTGGTACATATGGTAGCTACCAAGTTCGATACCAAAGACTGAATCTGTTAGGAACATTATATTTTTCAAAAAGGAGTGTAACATAAAATGAGCAAACCATTGGAAGGTGTAAAAGTTATTGAGCTGGCAACCTTTATCGCTGCGGCAACCGCAGGCAGATTTATGGCTGACCTTGGAGCAGATGTTATTAAAATTGAGTCCGCAAAGGGTGATCCGTTAAGATATACCGCTCCGTCTGAGGGACGTCCGTTAGATATGTATGAGAATACAACCTGGGATCTGGAGAATGGTAATAAGAGATGTATCTCCCTGAACATGAAAACTCCGGAGGGCAAGGAGGCATTCTTCAAGCTGCTGGATTCCGCAGATGTCCTGATCACCAACTGGCGCGTACAGGCTCTTCAGAGAGCTGGTCTTGACTATGAAACCTTAAAGGAAAGATATCCGAAGCTGGTTTATGCAATCTGTACCGGTTATGGTGAGTATGGTCCGGATAAGGATCTTCCGGGATTTGACTTTACCGCATTCTTCGCAAGAGGCGGATACTTTGAGACTCTGCGTCAGAGAAGCGATGTCCCGTTCAACGGTGCACCTGGTGTCGGTGACCACAACGTAGGTATGAACCTGGTAGCAGGTATTCTGGCTGCATTATATCAGGCAAAGACCAAAGGTGTCGGTGAGAAGGTTGAGACCTCCCTGTTTGAGAGTGCTGTATACAACATGGGCATGATGGTTCAGGCATCCAACTATGAAGGTATTGCACAGCAGTATCCGATCAACATCCGCAATGGTGCTAACCCGTTCAACTCCGCATGGCATACCGCAGATGACCGTTATATTCAGACCTGTATGCCGGATTACAACACCTATTACAAGAAGTTCATTGCAGCAGTAGGCCGTGAGGATCTGGTAGAGAATGAGAATTACTTCCCGATCCTGACCTGTCAGGAAAAGGGTCTGACTACGGAAGTTTATGATATTGTTATGGAAGCTTTCGAAAAGAAGACCGCAGCAGAATGGAGAGAAATCCTGACTGCAGCAGATATTCCGTTCGCACTGTGCCAGAACTGGATCGAGATCCGTAACGATAAGCAGGCAGAAGCAAATCACTGCTTCTACGATATGACCTATTCTAATGGCAATACCAGAAGACTGGTTCGTACACCTGTTAAGTTTGAAAATATGGGTGTTCCGGATTACAGACGTGGACCGTTGATCGGTGAGCAGGGTGTTGATGTTCTGAAGGAAATCGGTTATAATGATGAGCAGATTGATGCACTGAAAGCAAACGGAACTCTTTATATCTGGGAAGATCCGAAAAAAGCATAATGAGTGTTCCTTAGCATTGTAGTAAGGAAGCAGGGCTGCGCAGGCGCAGAAGCCACGCAGCCCTCTATGCGGCAATGACTTGTATACAAGTTGGAGAGAACATGGAATTGACGAAAAAAACAATCGGGCAGTATCTGAAGGAACAGGCAGCCGTGATCGGAGATCACACCGCTATGGAAATGTTTGGCTGGAGCTGTAGCTTCGCCCAGCTGGATGAGACATCAGATCTTATGGCAGGCAGACTGGACGATATGGGAGTCACACGGGGAACCCATGTGGGAATCTGGAGTGTCAACAGTCCGAACTGGGTATTTACCTTTCTGGCGCTGGTGAAGATTGGTGCCGTTCCGGTGCTGATCAATACCTGTTACCGGGATGAAGAACTGAAGGGAATCCTGAATTACTCCGATGTGGAATATGTGTTCTGCGGCACTGGCTGCAAGGATATTGTCTATGATGATGTGATCGCGGATATCCGGAAGGATACGCCGAAGGTAAAGCGCTTCCTTCATCTGGATGAAAAGGAAGCAGGAACCTGGATGAGCCCGGACAGCTTCGGCCGCCGGGAAAAGTCACCGGAACTTCTGGCCCGTGTACAGGAGCTGAAAAGCCAGGTACAGCCGGAGGACGCGGCCTGCATGATCTTTACGTCCGGCACCACATCCCTTCCAAAGGGGATCCTGCTGAGCCATGAGCAGCTGATCAACAACAGCCGTGCCATGGTGGAGGCAATGCACTGGGGCGTTACGGATAAGATGTGCATAACCGTTCCACTGTTTCATTGCTTCGGCATCACTGCCGGCGTGATTGCGTGTATCACAGGAGGCATGGCTATGTGCCTGATCCCGTATTTTCGGACAGCCCATGTGTGGGACGCCATTGATCAGTACAAATGTACGATCTTAAACGGTGTTCCGAGCATGTTTCTCGCATTGATCCGCAAACCGCAGTACGCGGGACGTCAGGCACCAGATCTGAAATCCGGCATCATCGCAGGCTCCCCGTGTACCCCGGAGGATTTTCTGGAAATCTGCAGACGGTTTCCGCAGATGCATCTGCAGCCGTCTTACGGACAGACAGAAACATCACCATGTATTGCCATTGCAGACTGGGATGATCCAAATGAAATCAAGGCGGTATCGGCCGGACATGTGATCGAACATGTGAAGGCGCGTATCGCAGATCTTGCAACCGGGAAAGAAGCAGCACCGGGGAAGGCCGGAGAAATTCAGGTTCAGGGCTATAATGTCATGCTGGGGTATTATCATCTGCCGCAGGCCAATGCCAAAGTCTTCACAGAGGATGGATGGCTGAGGACCGGAGATATCGGCTACTTCGACGAAACGGGTGAGCTTCATATTACCGGACGCCTCAAAGAGATGATCATCCGTGCGGGAGAAAATATTTCTCCGCGGGAGATTGAGTTTATGATCCGCCGTTATGAAGGGGTGGCGGATGTTAAGGTAGTAGGAGTTCCGGCGCAGGTTCTTCAGGAAGAAATTGCAGCCTGCGTGATTTTGAAGCCGGGAGTGCAGATCGATAAAGAACGGATGCTTTCCTATTTAAAACAGCATTTGGCAGATTATAAGGTTCCGGCCTATGTATTCTGGTTTGAGAAATTCCCCATGAACGCGAGTGGTAAGATTGAATTAAAGGAGCTGCGAAAAGAAGCAGCGGAGCGTGCCGCAAAACAGCGTGAGACGGCTGGCGGCACACAAGAATAAGCATACAGCCGGAGCAATCCGGTTTAGATACCAATATGTATGAAGGAGGAAATAGAGCAAGATGGCAGACGCATTTTTCACAGAGCAGCATGAACTGGTCAGAAAACTGGCAAGAGAATTTGCAGAGACAGAGCTGACAAAAGAAATTCTTGACAAAGTCGAGGAAGAGGAGGTTTTCCCAGAGGAAATCCTCGACAAGATGGCAAAAGCCGGTTTCTTCGGAATCAAGGTTCCGAAGCAGTACGGTGGACAGGGCGGAGACGCGCGTTCTTACGTTATCGTAATGGAAGAGATCGCAAGAGTATCCGGTGTTGCAAGTATTTATGTTTCTTCCCCGAACTCCCTTTCCGGCGGTCCGTTCCTTCTTTCCGGAAACGCTGAGCAGAAAGAGAAATATTTACGTCCGGTCGTAACCGGCGAAAAGAAGGTCTGCTTCGCGCTGACTGAGCCGGGCGCAGGTTCCGACGCAGGCGGCATGCAGACCACTGCAGTAAAAGATGGTGACTACTATGTCCTGAATGGCCGTAAGACCTTTATCACCATGGCGCCTCTGGCTGACTGGGCGGTTGTATACGCAAAGACCGACATGAGCATGGGAACCAAGGGTATTTCCGCATTCATCGTAGACATGAAGCAGGAGGGTGTATCCTGTGGTAAGCCGGAGAAAAAGATGGGTGTCGTAGGCTGCGCAACCAGTGATATCATTCTGGAAAATGTACGTGTACATAAAGACAACCTGCTTGGTCAGGAAGGCAAGGGCTTCATTAACGCAATGAAGACTCTGGATACCGGACGTATGGGCGTTGCTGCACAGTCTATCGGTGTTGCACAGGGCTGTCTGGATGAAGCGATCAAGTATGCAAAAGAGAGAAAGCAGTTTGGCCGTCCGATCGCAAAATTCCAGGCGATCGCATTTATGCTGGCTGAGATGGCAACCAAGCTTGAGGCAGCCAAGAACCTGGTTTACAAGACTGCATGGCTGATCGATAACGGTCAGGATGCTTCCATGGCAGCCTCCATGGCAAAATTCTACGCATCTGAGGTCTGCAACGAGATCGCTGCCAAGACCGTTCAGATCCATGGTGGATATGGCTTCATCAAGGACTACAAGATTGAGCGTATGTTCCGTGACTGTCGTGTATTCACGATCTACGAAGGAACCAGCCAGGTACAGCAGATGGTAATTTCTGGTAAATTACTGAAGTAATTAGGAGGGAGCAGACCATAATGAAGATCTTAGTATGTGTAAAACAGGTGCCAGACACCACAGAAGTAAAGATTGATCCGGTTAAGGGAACCCTGATCCGTGAGGGCGTTCCGAGTATCTTAAACCCGGATGACGCAAATGCGCTGGAGGCAGCACTTCAGTTAAAAGACAAAGACCCGGAGGGAACCTCCGTTGCAGTATTAACCATGGGACCGCCGCAGGCAACTTACATGCTGCGTGAGTGTCTGGCAATGGGCGCTGATGAAGCGTATCTGTTAAGTGACCGTGTATTCGGCGGCGCAGATACCTGCGCAACCTCCACCACCATCGCAGCCGGCATCCGCAAGGTAAACGAGCAGAGCAAGGTAGATATCATCTTCGCAGGCCGTCAGGCAATCGATGGTGATACCGCTCAGGTAGGACCGCAGATCGGCCAGAGACTCGGTGTTCCGGTTGTGACCTATGTACAGGATTACAAGGTTGAGGGTGACAAAGTGATCGTTCAGAGACAGCTTGAGGATGGCTACGAAGTGATCGAGGTTGGCATGCCGTGTCTGTTAACCGCTGTGAAAGAGTTAAACACCCCAAGATATATGAGCATTGGCGGTATTGTAGATGCTTACCAGAAAGAGATTACCGTATGGGATCACGTTGCAGTTGACCTGGATCCGGCAGACTGTGGACTGAAAGCTTCTCCTACCCGTGTATTCCGTTCCTTCACTCCGCCGCAGAAGGGCAAGGGCGAAATGCTTGAGGGCAGCATTCAGGAGATGGGTGCAAAGCTTGTAGGCAAACTGGTCGAGAAGCATTACATCTAAGCACAAGTGAAAGGAAAGGGTACGAAGAAATGGCAGACGTAAAGGATTTAAGCGCCTACAAAGGCGTATGGGTATTTGCAGAGCAGAGAGAAGGCAAGATCATGCCGGTAGTAATCGAGCTGCTCGGAGAGGGCCGCAAGCTGGCTGACGCAGTTGGATGCGAGCTGTGTGCCGTACTTCTTGGTGATAAAGTAGAGGGACTGACCGATGAACTGTTTGCATATGGCGCAGATAAGGTATATCTGGCAGACGATCCGGAGTTAAAGGATTACCGTACCGATGCGTACAGCATTACCATTGGCAAGGCAATTGAAGAATACAAACCGGAGATCGTTCTGTTAGGCGCTACCCATATCGGCCGTGATCTTGGTCCGTGCCTGGCAGTAAACTGCAACACCGGCCTGACTGCAGACTGCACCAAGCTGGAGATCGATCCGACGGATAAGAAGATCCAGCAGACCCGTCCGGCATTCGGCGGAAACTTAATGGCTACGATTATCTGCCCGGATCACAGACCGCAGATGTCTACCGTACGTCCTGGCGTTATGGAGAAAGCACAGTACCAGGCAGGCCGTAAGGGTGAGGTTATAAAATTAAACGTTTCCTTTAAGGAAGGCGAGATCCGTACCAAGGTTCTGGAGATCGTTAAGAGCTTAAAAGAGACGGTTTCCCTGACCGACGCAAAGATCATCGTATCTGGCGGTATGGGACTTGGCAAGCCGGAGGGCTTTGACTTATTAAAGCAGCTGGCAGATAAGCTGGGCGGCGTAGTAGCAGCTTCCCGTGCAGCAGTAGATGCAGGCTGGATCGATCATTCCTACCAGGTAGGACAGACCGGTACTACCGTAAAACCGAAAGTATATTTTGCATGTGGTATTTCCGGAGCAATCCAGCACGTAGCAGGTATGCAGGACTCTGAGCTGATCGTTGCCATCAACACCAACGAGTCTGCACCGATCTTCGAGATCGCAGACGTTGGCATTGTAGGTGATCTGTATAAAGTGATTCCGGCAATCATCGAGGAACTGGACAAGGCAGAAGCAAAAGACTGATCATAAAACGAACCTTTATAAGAGAGTGGGATGCAGAAGTGTCCCGCTCTTTTGTTTGTATGATAGGAAATTTTTTCAATTAAGGCAAAGCGGAGGACTTAGACATGATGGGATATGACATCAGGGAGGTGCTGCCGGAGGTGTTCCGGATTCCGGTGCCTCTGGAGGGTAATCCACTCAAAGAGTTAAACAGCTATCTGTTCCGGGGCAGCAGGGAGGCGAAGCAGCGCAATCTGCTGGTGGATACCGGATTTCGGACAGAAGGCTGCAAAAAAGCGCTCCTTAAGGGGCTGGGGCAGCTTGGCGTATCCATGGAGGATACGGATATCCTGCTGACACATCTTCATGCAGATCACAGTGGGAACGCCCCGGAGCTGATCCGGCCGGGCGGAAGGGTATATATCAGCCGGGAGGATTACCGGTTTATGGACGGAACATTGCAGGAGCACCGTTCGGAACGCTTCCGGGAAAACGGAATTGAGGAATCGCTTTTGCAGGCGATGTTAGCATGTACGCCGTCCAGAACCATGGCAGCGCCGCTTTCCTTCCGGGATTATACGCTGCTGGAGGAAGGAGATGTGATCTTAGCGGGGCGGTACACGCTGCGGGCCATCTGGACACCGGGACATACACCAGGGCATTTCTGCTTTGAAGTCTGCGGTACCGGCGCCATGCTTCTGGGGGATCACGTGCTGTTTGACATTACGCCCAATATCACAGACTGGTGGGATGTGCCGGACTCGCTGGGCGATTATTTAAGGAGCCTGGACAAGCTGGAAGCCTATCCGGTTACCCTGCCGTTTCCGGGGCACCGGCAGGCAGGGGATATGAAGCTCAGGATTCGTCAGCTGAAGGAGCATCATAAGAAGCGTCTGGCAGACTGCCTTAGAATTGTCCGTGAATTGCAGCATGATCCGGTGAAGAAGCCCTGCCTTTATGATATTACGGGCTGCATGAAATGGAAGATCCACTGTGATGGCTGGGATGATTTTCCGCCGGCCCAGCGCTGGTTTGCCCTGGGTGAATGCTTTGCGCATCTGGACCATCTGAAACAGGAAGGACTGGTCCGGGAGGTCTGCGGGGAGCATGGTGTGCATTATGAACCTGTTGAGAAATAAAAAGATCCGGTGAAAAACTTTTAAAAGCCTCTTTTTTTTGCTACACTGTTACCAGTAACAAAGAAAAGAGGTTTTTATGTTATATCAGATTACGGATGGTACCGTTTCGGCGGGCGGACATGTGATTTTGTCCCATGTGAATTTTGAGATAAAGGGAAATGAAAAGATTGCCCTGGTGGGGCGAAATGGCGCAGGAAAGACCACGCTTTTAAAGCTGATCGCAGGAGAGCTTTCCCTGGACCGGGACGACAGGCGCCAGGGAGCAGGTGTGACGAGTTCTCGCCGGCTGACCGTGGGGATGTTAAAGCAGCAGGCTTTTTCGGACCGGGAACAGACCGTGGAGGAGATTCTTCTGGCGGCATGCCCGTTTCGCGATACCTTTGCACGGGAACGGTTTGAATATGAGCAGGAGTATGACCGGATCTTTACCGGCTTTGGCTTTGCAAGGGCTGACAAGCACAAAAAGATCGGCGATTTTTCCGGAGGTGAGCAGACGAAGATCGCGCTGATCCGTCTGCTTCTGGAAAAGCCGGATATTTTACTGTTAGATGAGCCGACCAATCATCTGGATATTGCCACGATCCAGTGGCTGGAGCAGTATCTGAAGCGGTATGAGCATGCAGTGGTGCTGGTGTCTCATGACCGTTTCTTTCTGGACCGGGTAGCGGAGGCTGTCGTGGAGGTTTCGGATGGAAAGCTGACCCGGTACGCGGGCAATTACAGCGAATACCGCGCCGAAAAGAGAAAGCGGATGGAGCGGCAGCAAAAGGCCTGGGAACAGCAGAAGAAGGAAGAAGACCGGTTAAACGGCGTGATCGAGCGGTTCCGGCACAAGCCGACAAAGGCCTCCTTTGCGCGGGCCAAGAAAAAGCAGCTGGAGCGCATGGAGCGGGTAGAAAAGCCGGCGGAAGATGATGTGCATCTGTTTACCGGCAATATTGAACCGCTGATCCCGGGCAGCAAGTGGGTATTTGAGGCAGAGCATCTGAAAATCGGTTATGACCGGCCTCTTTTAGAGATTACCCTGCGGATCCGGAGAGGGCAGAAGCTTGGTATTCTGGGGCCAAATGGAGCCGGAAAAAGTACGTTTTTGAAGACGGTGGCCGGACTTTTACAGCCGTTTCAGGAAAAGGACAGATCGGTGGAACGACGATGTGTGCTGGGGAATAACATTACCATCGGATATTTTGACCAGCATTCTGCGGAAATTCAGTCAGAGAAGTCTGTGGCAGAGCATTTCCACGACCTGTTCCCGGCGCTGACGGAGAAAGAGGTGCGAAATATCCTGGGGATGTATCTGTTCACGGGCAAGCTGGCATCCCGGCGGGTGAGTGATTTATCCGGCGGCGAAAAGGCAAGGCTTGTGCTGGCAGAGCTTTTGCAGAGCCGTCCAAATTTCCTGGTCTTAGATGAGCCGACAAACCATATGGATGTGCAGGCGAAGGAAACACTGGAATCGGCCTTTCAGGCTTATCAGGGAACCATTCTGTTTGTGTCCCACGACCGGTATTTTATCCGCCAGGTGGCACAGAGCGTGCTGATCTTTGAGGAGACCGGCCCGATGTATTACCCGTTCGGGTATGAGCATTATCTGGAAAAAAGGCAGAAGGCGGAGGAGTACGGTGAGGAGCTTTCAGCCCAGGTGAAGGCAGAGGACGCGGCTCTTTTAGAGGGGATGCGGACTGTGCCGAAGGCGGAGCGCCACCGGCTTCGGGAATTCTCCACGGAAGAAGCCTATGCGGACTGGAAGCTGCGGCTGGCTTACGAAAAGCTGGAGCCGGAGGAGCTGGAATATGGACGGCTGGAGGCAGAGTATCGTGGACTGCTGGCTGAGTGGAAAATGTCGGAGTCGTACTGGACGCCGGAGTCGGGAATCCCTGACGCTGTGGCAGCTGCGAAAGCCCGGTGTGATGAGGCCTTTAAACGGTGGCATGAACAGTGTATGGCATGGCTTGGGGTGTATGAAGAAGTACACGGTGAGCCGGATTTGAAATAAGGGACTGCAGAAAAAGCAGCAGGATAAAACAGAAGATTTCAGGAGGATACAGGATGGATACAGAGATGATACGTGCACGCCTTGCAGGCTGTCAGAAGCTTTTGATCGGACTGGGCGAGGAGTGGAAATGGAAACGCGGTGATGAAGCGCAGGAGGCGCGGCTGCGGGAGGCTTATGCAAATCTGTATGAGCTGGTGAAGGATAAGGATTATTTTATCATTACCATGGCCACAGACGCGCTGATTTTTGAGACGGAGCTGGGCAGCCAGACAGAGACTGCCGTGACGGAGGAGATTCATATGGAAGAGGTCTCCTGCCCGGCAGCGGATGAGCAGACTCAGGTTCTCATGGACCGTCTGTTCCCGGTACAGGAAAAGCCCAAGGACAAACGGATACAGAGGATCGTAGCGCCATGCGGCAACGAGACCTGGAAACAGTGCTCTGCGGGATGCACGAAGGATATCTGGGAACCGGATGAGGTCCCGTCCGGTATCTGCCCACACTGCGGCGCGCCGCTCACCGGCAACACCATCGAGGCGCACCCTTATATTGAAGAAGGCTATCTGCCTCAGTGGAACCGCTATACCCAGTGGCTGACCGGAACCTTTAACAAAGATCTGGTCATTCTGGAGCTTGGGGTTGGTTTTGCAAATCCGGGTGTGATTCGCTTCCCGTTTGAGAAGACCGCGTTTTTTAACCAGGGATCTTTCTTCCTGCGGGTGAACCAGACGTTTCCGCAGACAACGGAAGAATTGAAAGATCGTGCGCGGGGTGTCCACCAAAATTCAGTAGACTGGATGATAAAAAGTGATTATAATGTAGAATAAAAAAGAATCTGATAACCAGTAACTGCATGGAGGACACCAATGATTGCGATAATAGACTACGATGCCGGAAATATTCGAAGTGTGGAAAAAGCGCTGATCGCTCTGGGTGAGCAGCCGGTTGTGACAAGAGATAAGAATACGATTCTTGCGGCAGATAAGCTGATCCTGCCGGGCGTGGGTGCCTTTGGAGACGCCATGGAGCGCCTGCACCAGTACGGTCTGGTGGATGTGATCCGGGAGGCAGTAAAGAACGGTACGCCGCTTCTTGGGATTTGTCTTGGACTGCAGCTGTTATTTGAGCACAGTGATGAGAGCGACGGAGTGAAGGGACTTGGTATCTTAAAGGGCCAGATCTTAAAGATTCCGGATAGTCCGGGCCTGAAGATCCCGCATATGGGATGGAATTCCCTGGAGATAAAACCGGACACAAGGCTGTTTGCGGGAATCTCCAATGGAGCCTATGTATATTTTGTTCATTCTTATTATTTAAAAGCAGAGGATCCCAAAATCGTGGCGGCCACCACGGAGTACAGCACTCATATTCATGCTGCAGTAGAGCAGGGCAATGTGTTTGCCTGCCAGTTCCACCCGGAAAAGAGCAGTGAGGTGGGACTTCAGATCCTGAAAAATTTCATCAGCCTGTAGTGGATAGGGCAGTTTGGAGGAGCATATGTTTACAAAGAGAATCATTCCCTGCCTGGATGTTCACAATGGCCGGGTAGTAAAAGGTGTTAATTTTGTAAATCTGCGGGATGCAGGTGATCCGGTGGAGATTGCTGCAGCATATGATAAGGCTGGTGCCGATGAACTGGTATTTCTGGATATTACGGCATCTTCCGATGCGCGAGAGACTGTGGTGGACATGGTACGCCGGGTGGCAGAAAACGTGTTTATCCCGTTTACCGTGGGCGGAGGCATCCGTACCGTGGAGGATTTCCGGCGCCTTCTCCGCGAGGGCGCGGATAAGATTTCCATCAATTCTTCCGCCATCAATACGCCGGAGCTGATCAGCGACGCAGCAGATAAGTTTGGCCGTCAGTGCGTAGTCGTGGCCATTGATGCGCGACGCCGGGAAGATGGCTCCGGCTGGAATGTATACAAGAACGGCGGGCGCATTGACACCGGTCTGGATGCGGTCGAGTGGGCCATGAAGGCAGATTCCCTGGGAGCCGGCGAGATCCTGCTTACCAGCATGGACTGTGATGGAACTAAAGCTGGTTACGATAATGAACTCACATCTCTGATTGCGGAAAATGTGTCGGTTCCGGTTATCGCTTCCGGCGGCGCAGGAACGAAGGAACATTTTTACGATGCGCTGACGAAAGGAAAGGCAGATGCGGCGCTTGCGGCATCGCTGTTCCATTATAAGGAGCTGGAAATCCGGGATCTGAAGCAGTATCTGCGGGAACGCGGTATTTCTGTGCGGCTGTAACGGGTCGGGAACAGTGTGAGGATCCGGTGCTTCCAAAAAGCGGCATCGGAAAGGAAAGGAGAGCTGTCAAATAACTATGGGAGCCATTGCAAATGACTGGCTTGGCCCGCTAAGCGGGGAGTTTAAAAAGCCGTATTATAAAAAACTGTACGAGACGGTAAAACATGAATATGAAACGAGACAGGTATTCCCGGATCCGAATGATATTTTTAATGCATTCGAATTTACACCGTTATCGGAAGTAAAAGTGGTGATCCTGGGACAGGATCCGTACCATAATGTGGGGCAGGCCCACGGCCTGTGCTTCTCTGTGAAGCCGGATGTCGAGATTCCGCCTTCTCTGGTGAACATCTATCAGGAGCTGCACGATGATCTGGGCTGTTACATACCGAACAACGGATATTTGGTAAAATGGGCGAAACAGGGAGTCATGATGTTAAACACCGTACTGACGGTGCGGGCCCATGCAGCCAATTCCCATCGCGGGATCGGCTGGGAGGAGTTTACGGACGCGGCCATTAAAATCTTAAATGAGCAGGACCGTCCGATGGTATTTATCCTCTGGGGACGTCCGGCCCAGATGAAAAAGTCCATGCTGGACAATCCGAAGCATCTGATCCTGGAGGCACCGCATCCGAGTCCGCTTTCCGCGTACCGCGGATTTTTCGGAAGCAAACCATTCAGCAAGACCAATGCATTTCTGGAGGCAAATGGACTGACTCCGATTGACTGGCAGATTGAAAATGTAGTAAAATGATTTTTTTGAATTGTTATAAATATGACAAAAAGAAATGAGGCAGAACGATGGAGTTTATTGAATTTCTGAAGATTCTGGTACTGGGTATTGTGGAGGGCTTTACCGAATGGCTTCCCATCAGCAGTACCGGGCATATGATCCTGGTGGATGAGATCATCCACTTAAACGTGACGGATGCATTTATGTCCATGTTCCGGGTGGTGATCCAGCTGGGGGCCATTCTGGCAGTTGTCGTCCTGTATTTCCGGCGCCTGAATCCCTTTGATCCGGGAAAAACAAAGGCACAGAAGGCGGGGACCGTAAAGCTCTGGATGAAGATTGTGGTAGCCTGCGTTCCGGCGGCAATACTGGGGCTGCTCCTGGATGACTGGATGGATGCCCACCTGTACAATGGATATGTGGTGGCAGCTATGCTGATCATTTACGGTATACTGTTTATCGTTCTGGAAAATCATAATCAGTATACAGATTTCCCGATCCAGCGTACCGGACAGATCTCTTACAAGACTGCGTTTTTCATTGGCCTGTTCCAGGTGCTTTCTCTGGTGCCGGGTACCTCCCGTTCCGGCGCCACCATTTTAGGTGCCATGATCCTGGGCTGCTCCCGAAGCGCGGCAGCAGAGTTTTCCTTTTTCCTGGGTATTCCGGTTATGTTCGGTGCCAGTCTGCTAAAGCTGGTGAAGTTCGGCATCCATTTTACCGGGCTGGAGCTGTTCTACCTGATCGCTGGTATGGTGATCGCATTTGTAGTGTCGGTGTATTCCATCAAATTCCTGATGGGCTACATCAGAAAGAATAATTTTAAGGTATTTGGTTATTACCGGATCGTGCTGGGCGTCATCGTGCTGTTCTATTTCGGAGTAACTGCATTCCTTGGATAATGGAGGAATCGATGAATCGATTTGGAATACAGAGACCCCTTTCAAAAAAGAAATGCTTTTTGATCCTGTCGCTGCTTCCGCTGTATTTTATTGTGGTGGGCCTGTTTATGCAGCCGGTGGATCAAATCTTTCATGGAATCGTGGAGATCATACGAGAGCCGGACTTTCTGATCACGGACTATTTCGTGATTGGAGGTGTGGGTGCTGCATTTATCAATGCCGGTGTACTGACACTGATCTGTATCGGTATTATGTACGCCCTGGATATGAATTTTGACGGACATACCGTTACATCTACCTGCCTGATGTTTGGTTTCTCCCTGTTCGGAAAAAATCTGTTAAACATCTGGATGATTCTGGTGGGTGTGTTCTTATACGCAAGGTATCATAAAACTACCGTGAAGCGTTACCTGTACGTCGGATTTTACGGGACAAGCCTGTCCCCGATCGTAAGCCAGGTCATGCACATTGTGGATCTGCCGCTGCCGCTGCGGTTCCTTCTGTGCGCGGCTACGGGCATCATCATTGGATTCGTACTGCCGCCGTTAAGTACCCATGTGCATTTTTCTCACAAGGGTTATTCTCTTTACAACGTAGGATTTGCAGGTGGAATTATTGCGACCGTGATCGTATCCATCCTGAAATCCTTTGGCGTAACCATTGAATCCCGTCTGATCTGGTTTACCGGTCAGAATCAGACCTTTATCATTCTGCTGGCCATTCTGTTTGGAGCTATGATTCTGTATGGCATTATCACTGATCCCATGGCGCTGGAAGATTACCGCAGTATTCTGCGGTCCTACGGACTGGGAGGAACCGACTACTATAAGTCTGAGGGCGGTGCAGCAGTCATGATCAATATGGGCGTGAATGGTCTGGCTTCCATGCTCTTTGTGGTGATGGTAGGTGCGGATTTAAACGGTCCGACTATCGGCGGGATCTTTACCGTGGTGGGCTTTAGTGCTACCGGTAAGCATTTGCGCAATATTCTTCCGGTCATGGCCGGAGTGCTGATTGCCAGCGAGGCAAAAAGCTGGAACATCACCGACCCATCGGCGATCCTTGCACTGCTTCTTTCTACCACCCTTGCACCGATTGCCGGTGAGTTTGGAATCATCGCCGGTGTGATCGCAGGATTTTTACATTCCTCCGTAGCACTGAATGTGGGAATCGTATATGGAGGTATGAATCTATATAACAACGGATTCGCAGGCGGCCTTGTGGCTATGTTCCTGGTTCCGGTGATCCAGTCCATCCGCGACAGACGGGCGAGAGCACGCGGCGGATTATCATTGTAACAATAAAAATTTGAGTTACAAAGCTGAATAAAGG
>OGFR01000764.1_pt1 | contig 20346 bp, 16 predicted proteins | sample 1571001 | NCBI WGS metagenome assembly OGFR01 (sample SAMEA2582064, study PRJEB24529) | metagenome | biome: Human gut stool | place: China | collected 2011 | reverse complement strand
CAGCAAGGATTCCTCATCTGATACAGATGGCGGAAGAAACAATAGACTGAAAGAATGAAACGATAGAAACAGATAAGATTCCCACCGTTTTACGGCTTATCTGCTACTATAAAACTCCTTATGTAAGTGTAAGAACAAAATGGGGCTGTCTGGACAGGCAGCTCCGTTTTGTAGTTGGAGGAAACGATGGAATTAAAACAATTTACCTATGTCCGCCAGGTGGCGGAGTCTGGAAGTTTTACAAAAGCCGCTGCGGAGCTTTTCATCAGTCAGCCGGCGCTCAGCAATTATGTCAGTAAAGTAGAGGAAGACCTTGGCGTGAAGCTGTTTGACCGGTCTGCAAATCCGCTGAAACTGACTTACGCGGGAGAACAGTATGTAAAACGTGCCAAAGCAATCCTGGGGCAGATGGAAGAGATGAACCGGGAACTTAGGGACATCACCCATCATATGACAGGGCGTCTGCGGATCGGGTTTCCGAGTGAGCGGATCGTGTACATGCTGCCGCTTCTTTTAAAACCGTTAAAGGACCGCTATCCAGGCATTGATGTAGAAGTTTCTACGGGTCCTGGAAACCAGCTGATTGCGGACTTGAAAGCGGGCAATGTGGATTTTGTGTTTTTGCCGTATTGGACCCCGTTAAAAGATATTGTTCAGGTAGAAGTTTCGCAGGAAGAGCTGGTGCTGGTTGCCGCAAAAGAATATTTGAACGAATCCTGTTTTCTGGATCGAGGAAAAAAGATCATTAACTGGAAAGAAGCAGCAAAACTGCCGCTTATTACCTTGAAAAAAGGACATGCACTGCGTTCGAGCGTAGATGTTTTGTATGCCAATGCGGAAGTGAAGCCAAACATTTTCTTTGAATCGCACAGCAATATGTTGTCCTACCGTCTGGCAGCCCAGGGGCTTGGCGTGGCAATCATTCCGGAGATTACGCTGGAACTGATGGAAGGTGGCATGGAGGCGGATGTTTATCATCTTTCCGTTACGCCGGTTCAGTGGCCGGTCATGGCATTGTACCGGGAAGGCTGCTATATCGGAGAAGTGGAACAGGCACTTTTGGATATTGCGAAAGAAACCATGCAGGCTCATAAGAAAAAGTTATGGACTTCATTTGCAAAATGAAATTTTACTTATAATCAGTACCCACTTATAATGAACTCAGAAGTTGAGAATCAGTTACTGTTTGCGGTTGTATGAACAGTAACCAGAGTCATTTAAGGAGGGTACTTTTTTCATGGGAAAGAATCTGACAAGAAAAATCCTGGAGAGTCATCTGGCAAAGCCGTCTGCCATGAATCCGGGCGATGAGATCTATGTAAAGGTGGATCAGACTTTGACACATGACATCAATGCGGTGATGACGTATCTGGCGTTTGAGGCCATTGGTCTGGACCGGACGCAGGTGGAGACCAGCGTGAGCTATCTGGACCACAACCTGTTATATCTGGATAACAAGACGCCGGATGACCACATTTATCTGCAGTCTGTGGCAAAGCGTTATGGTGTGCATGTTTCCAGACCGGGCAACGGAATCTGCCATGCGGTACATGTAGCGAGATTTGGTGTTCCGGGCAAGCTGAGCATGGGTGGTGACAGCCACACACCGCACGGTGGTTCCATCGGCATGCTGTGCATCGGCGTGGGTGGTATGGACGTGGCAACGGCAATGACCGGTGTTCCGATGCGTCTGAAAATGCCGCAGATCATCAAGGTTAATTTAAAAGGCCACTTAAAACCGGGCTGCAACGCCAAGGAGATTATCTTGGAGATGCTTCGCCGGGTTGGCATCAAGGGCGGCCTTGGAAAAGTATTTGAGTATGTAGGAGAGGGTGCTGCAGGTTTGGAGGTTGCAGAGCGTGCGACCATCACGAACATGGGCGCGGAGATGGGCGCGACCACTTCCATTTTCCCGGCAGATGAGCAGGTGCGCAAATTTATGAGGGCACAGGGCCGGGAAGACCAGTATGTGGAGATGATTCCGGATGCAGATGCCGAATACGATGGCGAGATGGAGCTCAACCTGGATGAGCTGGAACCGCTGATCGCTTGCCCGCATCAGCCAGATAATGTGATGCCGTTAAAGGATGCGGAGAAGAAAAAAGTACAGCAGGTATTCATCGGAAGCTGTACGAATGCAAGTTATTCCGATATCGCGAAAGTTGCGCTGGTATTACAGGGCAGACATGTCAATGAGGATGTGAGCTGCACCTGCGCGGTTTCTTCCAAACAGGTTTATAAGCAGCTGCTGCGTGACGGATATCTGGAGATGCTGATCGATGCCGGTGTGCGGATTCTGGAGACCGCCTGCGGCCCGTGCTGTGCAATCGGCCAGTCACCGGCTACCAAGGGCGTGGCTGTGCGAACCTCCAACCGGAACTTCAAGGGACGCGCCGGTAACCCGACTGCGGAGATTTATCTGGTAAGTCCGGAGAGTGCGGCAGCAACTGCCATTCTTGGAACCTTTGCAACCGCAGAAGATATTCTGGGCGAAGATGTCGCAAAACTGGCAGAGATTCATGAGCCGGAAGTCTATCCGGTCGATGATTCCATGATCATCAAACCGCTTCCGGAGGAAGAGGCAAAGAAAGTTGAAGTGGTAAAAGGACCGAACATCAAATTCCTTCCGGTTCCGGAGCAGCCGGCCGAGCATCTGTGCGTTCCGGTCAGCTTAAAGACGGTGGACAACATCACGACCGACGATATTACTCCGGCCAGCGCCGAGTTCTCCAGCATGCGCTCTAATATTCCGCTTATGAGCCAGTACTGTTATCACCGCTACGATCCGGAGTTTGCGGCAAGGGCAAAAGAGATGGGACAGAGCATCATCATCGGCGGCGAGAACTATGGTCAGGGATCTTCCCGCGAACACGCAGCCATCAACCCGATGTACCTGGGCGTGCGCGCCGTGATCGCAAAGAGCATTGCGCGTATCCACAAGGGCAATCTGATCAATCACGGCATTATCCCGATGATCTTTGAGGATCCGGCAGATTACGACAAGATCGAGCAGGGGGACGAACTGGAAATCAACGGACTGTTAGAGCAGATGCAGACGAAAGAGGTGGAAGTGCGCGACAATACAAAGGGTGTGACATTCAAGGCGCGTCTGGAACTTTCTGACAGTGAGCTGGAGGTGATTTCCTGCGGCGGACAGCTGCGATATCTGAAGAAGCAGTTGGGAAGAGAATAAAACTTCTGTCGTTAACAGAAAATGACCGGGTCGATGCACGTGCATTGGAAACGGACAGAATAAAAATCAAAGGAGAAGAAACATGGGCGAGGAAAAGAAAAAAAGCTTGGCAGAGGAATTAAAAGAATTGGGCGGTCTTCCGTGGTGGCTGTATCTGATCTGTACAGCAGTTGTTCTTGCGGTAGCATTTACGGATACACTTGGGTATGATGCGATGGCCTTTATTGCCGTAACAACGGCTCTGGCCATTATCCTGAATAAATTTGGTAAGATTCTTCCAATCTGGAATACGTATATCGGCGGTGGACTGCTGATGGTATTCTTTGGCACGGCTGTATTGAAACAGCTGAATCTGATTCCGGATGGTTATGTAGAACTGATCGGTAATATGGTTCAAGGGGATGTAAATATTTTAAGCGTGTTTATTATTTCCCTGATCATGGGTTCAATCCTTTCTCTTGACAGAAAGGTCCTGCTCCGCAGCTTCGGTGGATACATTCCAACAATTTTAGGTGGTCTGGCTGGTGCAGCAGTGCTGGGCAGTGCGATTGGTCTTGTGTTTGGCGTAAAACCAATCGATATGGTGATTAAGTATGTTCTCCCAATCATGGGCGGAGGCAATGGCGCGGGTGCGGTTCCGCTCTCCCAGATTTATGAGCAGATCAGTGGTGAGCCAGCGGCAAACTATTATTCTTTTGCGATCATTATTTTAACAATTGCAAACTTATTCTGTATTATCGCGGGAGCATTGTTAAACCGTCTGGGACAGATGAAACCGTCCTTAACCGGAGATGGAACGAACATTATGCCGGTAGACAGTAAACTGATTAAGGAAGATGTAAAAATTAAGGTTACACTGAACGATTATACAGGGGCATTGCTTTTATGTGGTACGATTTATGCGGTTGGCCGTTTATTCAGTAAGGTGCTTCTTCCGACCGTTCTTGGTGCACAGATCCATACATTTGCGTACAGCATTATTTTTGTAGTAATTTTAGCAGCACTTGGCATTGTACCGGCGAATATTCGTGTAGCTGCCAAAAATATGCAGGGCTTTATGGTATCGGTTGTTGGTCTGATGTGCATGGTTAGCATGGGTGTGGATTTTGACCTGGCAGAGCTGGCATCTGCCTGCAGTCCGGCCAATCTGCTGATTGCATTTGTAATCGTATTAGGAGCCATCCTTGGCAGTGCCCTGGTTGGCAAACTGGTTGGATTTTATCCGATTGATGCAGCAGTTACAGCCGGTCTTTGCATGGCAAACCGCGGTGGATCAGGCGATATCGCAGTACTCGGTGCAGCACACAGACTGGATCTGATCAGCTACGCACAGCTTTCCAGCCGTGTAGGCGGTGGAATCGTGCTGATCATTGCATCATTTTTCTTCTCATTCTTCCTGTAAAACAGAAGAAAATCAGGTATTGGAGTTACAGAAAGGTGGAGGGTAACAATGAGTCGGATTTGGAAAGAATTAAACATATCGCCGGAAGAACAGAAGCTGGCGGAAGAAATCATCAATTCTGGTGCGGGGAAAACGCTCGGTCAGGAAGCATTGAACCAGTTTCATGTAAGAAAAGAATGGAATATGGAAATTGAAACTTCGGTCGGAAAGACTCTGGTACATATGTATCAGGATCAGCCGGAAACAAAGAAAAGTGCGCTGTTTATTAATGTCCACGGCGGTGGGTTTATCAAAGGACGGAGAGATCAGGATATCGTGTTCTGCAGAAACTTTGGAAGCAGAAGCGGATGTATCATAGCAGACATTGATTATATTCCGTCTCCAGCGATGCGTTATCCTGGTCAGGTTTATGCATGTTATGAGGTGCTTCAGTATTTTGCGGAACATGCAGAAGAACTGCATATTGACCGGAATTGGATTGCTATGGGAGGACACAGTGCCGGTGGAAACCTGACGCTTGCTAGTGTTTTGATGGCGATTGACAAAGGAGCATTCGTTCCGTCTTTACAGATTCTGGATTATCCTGGTCTGGATATGGCAACTCCTGCAATCGAAAAGCGTAATGGGGACAGTAACCCACGCATTCCGGCATGGAAGTCTGATTTTTATAATAAGATGTATGTGAATCCAGAAGATGCCCATGAGGTATACTGCAGCCCTGCATTTGCAACGGATGCGCAGATTCAGAAAATGCCTCCTACAGTTTTAATCTATTGTGACAATGATGTGTTCTGTGATGAAACAGAGGTATTTGCGGGACGCCTTTTAAAGGAAGGAGTTCCGGTTTATGCAAGAAGATTTTTCCACAGCAATCACGGATTTACGGTGCAGAGAAAAGGGGAATATGAGCAGGCGGAATCCATGATTTTACATGCGCTTGCTGCAATGAAATCAGAAAATTAAATTTAACGATGGACCCTGGTAAGTCAGAAATGATTTATCCGGGTCTTTTCATTGTTTTTTTCTGTATCCTGCGGTAAGATTGTTACATAGAAAAATTGACATCAGGAGGATACAAACATGGCTTGTACAACGATTCTTGTAGGAAAACAGGCATCTTATGACGGATCCACCATGATCGCCCGAAACGATGATTCCGGTTCCGGTCATTTCACCCCGAAGAAATTTGTGGTGATCCACCCAGAGGAGCAGAAGCGGACATACCGTTCTGTGCTGTCCCATGTGGAAGTGGAACTTCCGGAGCATCCGTACCAGTTTACGGCAGTGCCGAATGCGGTAGCCGGAAAGGGGATCTGGGCGGCCAGCGGCGTGAATGAGAAGAACGTGGCTATGACGGCCACCGAGACAATTACCTCCAATCCCCGGGTACTTGGCGCAGATCCTCTGGTGGAATACCAGCCTGCGGAGGACGGGAAAGAGGAAGTGCCGGGCGGCATCGGTGAGGAAGATATTGTATATCTGGTGCTTCCTTACATCAACAGTGCAAGGGAAGGTGTGCTTCGCCTGGGAAGCCTTCTGGAGACCTACGGAACCTATGAGAAGAATGGCATTGCATTCCAGGATCAGGATGAGATCTGGTGGCTGGAGACGATCGGAGGGCATCACTGGATCGCAAAGAAAGTTCCGGATGATCGGTATGTGGTGATGCCGAATCAGTTTGGTATGGATGAATTTAATCTGGAGGATGCGTTTGGCGAACAGAGAGAGCACCTTTGCTCTGCAGATTTAAGAGAGTTTATCGAGAAGAATCATCTGGATCTGCGCCTGGATGAGGAGAGTGTGTTCTGCCCGCGGGATGCATTCGGAAGCCACACCGATTCAGATCATGTATACAATACGCCCCGTGCCTGGTATATCGAGCGTTGCTTAAATCCGCATACCTTCTCCTGGGATGGAGCAGATGCAAAGTACGGACCGGAATCCGATGATATCCCGTGGAGCCTGGTGCCGGAGAAAAAGCTGACCGTGGAGGATGTTAAATACGTGCTTTCCACCCATTATCAGGGCACACGGTATGATCCGTATGTCCATAGCGGAGATCTTTCGGAGCGTGGCAAATACCGTGCGGTTGGCATTAATCGAAATGACTTTGTGGCTGTGATCCAGATGCGCCCAGATCAGCCGGAGGATGCGGCTGTAATCCAGTGGCTGGCCTTTGCCTCAAACGCATTCAATGTACTGGTGCCGTTTTATGCACGTGTTTCCGGAACTCCGGAGTATCTTTCCAATACCACAAAAGAGGTTTCTACCGATAATTTCTACTGGAACAGCCGTCTCATTGCTGCCATGACTGATGCCTCCTACGGAACATCCATTGTCCATGTGGAGCGTTACCAGCTGGCGGTTCAGTCGGATGCGTATGCAATTCTGCATAAGTACGATGCGCTGATGGAGCAGACTGAGGATGCACAAGAACGCCGGATCCTGCGGGAAGATGCAAACCGGGAGATCGCACAGATGTTAAAGAAAAAGACGGCAGACACCCTAGATAAGGTTCTGTTTGAATTGAGCAGTCAGATGAAGAATGCTTTTTCCAGATCGGATAACTAGTGTGCAAAGAAATCTTGTTTGGAGTGCAGGATCGAATTGGGGAAAAGTCTATGAATGAGAAAGAACTTCGCTATATGAAATGCATCGCGGAGGCAGGAAGTATCCAAAAAGCAGCGGTTCTGCTTCGGAAGAATCCTTCTTCCTTAAGTCGTGCGGTGCACCGTGTGGAGGAAGATATGGATATTATCCTTTTTAAGCGGACTCCAGAGGGCCTGCGGCCGACGCAGGAGGGAGAATTGTACCTTCAGGCGGCGGGAGAGATTCTTTCCATGTATGATGAGTTAAAAGAAAAATAGGATGATATAGCAAAAATAGATGGTGGCAACAGTTCATCAAATGATTGAAAAGCCGATATCTGTAAAAAAAATCCAACCGGCGAAGTATTACACTTCGTCTGGCTGGATTTTTTCTTTTAGAAAACGGATAAATTCTTTTGCACACCGGGAAAGCGAGCGTCCGTCCGGGTAGCCGATGACCAGCTTCCAGGATGCGTTTAATGACGGATCCAGTGGATAGCAGGCGATGTTTTCAACACCGGAAAAAAGATTCAAATAAGAATGCGGGAGAAAGGTGATCCCCATACCGGCAGCAGCCAGGCGTTTGGCTGTTTCCATATTTTTTGTGGTATAGCGGATATTGGGTTTGATGGAGAGTTGGGACAGAATCGAGTCTGCCACCTGCCGCAGCTTTTGTCTGCTTGCTACCATGAGGAAAGGTTCTTGTTCCAACGCTTTCAGATCGTAGATGCTTAAAGTGCGGTAGTCTGGAAATTGGTATTTATGGGCAAGCGTAAGCGGCATGACCAGATAGAAGTCATCTTCGGCTAACAGATCATAGTGGATGGCTTCATTGGGTGTTTCGTAGTGCATGACAGAAAAATCGAGTTTTCCGGACAGCATCAGTTTGTCCAGTTCCGTGGAGTTGTTTTCTTTAAACTGTACGGTAATGTCCGGATAAATCTGCTGGAAAGCAGGAAGGATCCTGGGCAGAAGATAGGCGCCAAGATTGAAGGGAATGCCAAAAGTCAGGCTTCCCTTACGCAGCTGGCGGTATTCGTCCAGATCGGTTTCCAGCTTCCTGTATCGGTCCAGGATGTTTCTTGCAGTTTTCAGATAATGCTCTCCGAATGCAGTAGGAACCAGGCCTTCCTGGGTACGCGAAAAGATCCGGGTGTCAAATTCCTGCTCGACTTTGTTTAAAGATTCGCTGAGAGATGGCTGGGAGATAAAGAGCTCCTGTGCAGCCCTTGTGATAGTTCCGTGTTCTGCAATGGTAAGCATATAGAGCAGTTCGTTTTGTGTCATGGAGAAACCTCCGGATATTCTGGGATGATATGGCTGGCATATGGTGCGACAGCAGTGTATGGTCATGCTATAGTTTGTATATTTCTGTAGTTTAGTTTACCACACATCATGCAAAATTCCTATATGAGATATGCTGATTTATGTATTTTACCTATGAATAACTCCATGTTAAGATAAAGCCATAACAAACAACGAGCATTCATGGAGGGAAAATCATGGAGAAGAATGTAGAGAACGTAAAAGCTGCACAGGAAAAATTCGGGGAGCTGATCCAGTCCGAGTTTGAGCGCATCGAGCGTATGAAAGCAGATAACGAGGTGACTGACTTTGATAAGCTCAAGAAGATCGTGATTGGCGTGCTCCCGGGCGATGGCATTGGCCCGATCATCATGAAGCAGGCACTTCGCGTATTAAATGATCTGCTGGCACCGGAAATCGCAAGCGGTCGTATTGAGATCCGCGAGATTGAGGGCATGACCATTGAGAACCGTGCCGCAAAGCTGCAGAGCCTTCCGAATGATGTATTCGAAGAGATCAAAAAATGCAACGTCATCATCAAAGGACCTATGGTTACCCCGCGTGCCGGCGAGCCGTGGCCGAACCTGGTATCCGCAAACAGCCTGCTGCGCCGTGGCCTGGAGCTGTTCGCAGCAGTCCGTCCGATCAAGATCCCGGACAAGAACATTGACTGGACCTTCTTCCGTGAGAACATTGAGGGTGAGTACATCTGGGGCAACAAGGGCATTCAGGTCAATGATGACCTGGCGGTTGACTTTAAGGTACAGACCAAACAGGGAAGTGAGCGTATCGCAAGAGCTGCCTTCGAATTTGCAAGAAAGAACGGCAAGAAGAACGTGACCATCGTAACCAAGGCGAACATTGTAAAGCTGGCTGACGGCAACTTTATCAAGGCTGTCCGCAAGGTTGGTGAGGAATATCCGGAAATCGAGATCCAGGAGCGTCTGGTTGATGCAATGTGTGCAAAGATGCTGGATCCGGAGTTCAACAAGGGAATTGAGGTTGTAGTTCTGCCGAACCTGTATGGCGATATCGTAACCGATGTAGCTGCAGAGCATCAGGGAGGTCTGGGAACCGCTTCCTCCTCCAACCTGGGCAACAAGTATGCGATGTTTGAGGCAATCCATGGAACCGCTCCGTTCCTGATCAACCATGGCAGAGGCGATTACGCAGATCCGTGTTCCCTGATCCGCGCTGCAGGCATGCTGATGGCTCACATCGGCTACGCTGACCGCAAGGAAATCCTGGAGAAGGCTCTGGATATCTGCACCATCACCGAGCGCAAGAAAGTCGTTACCACTGACGTGGACGGCGCAAGCGCAGCAGAGTTTACCGATTACCTGTTAGAGACCATCGATAAGATCAAATAATTCGAGTCTTCGTGTTCATATCCCTTCTTAAGAAAGCCTGCCGATTTTTTTCGGCAGGCTTTCTGCGTTATTTTTCGTTCCTTTTTTCTACGGCCTGTGCTATAGTATTAGATAAGAAACAAATTTACATGAAATTGGAAGTGGATGGAATGAATGAAGCACGAAATGCAACCTCTGTGATCTGTTCGGCTTATGACAGCTTTTTTGAGGCAGAGAAGAAGATTGCGGATTTTCTGATCGAGCATAAGGCAGAGGCAGCCGGAATGACGGTGGGAGAGCTGGCCAGGGCCAGCCAGACCAGCGACGCTACGGTGTCCCGGTTCTGCCGCCGCTGTGGGTTTAAGGGATTCCAGGATCTGAAACTGGCACTGACCCGGGAACTTCTGGAGGAGGCACACCGGGAACAGGAGGTCACCAATGAGATTGACCGTCATGATTTGGATCAGTCGTTAAAGAACATTCTGGCGAATAAGGTGGCGGAACTGACCGAAACAGTCCGGATGATGGATACAGACAATCTGGAAGCAATTTTACAAAAGCTGGAGCATGCACGGCTTGTACAGCTGGCAGCGGTGGGTAACACGCTCCCGGTGGCGCTGGACGGAGCGTTCAAATTCAGCCAGCTTGGGATTACGGCAGTGGCAGAAACAATCTGGGAAGCACAGACGGCTTATGCGTTTAATCTGGGGCCGGAGGATGTGGTGCTTATCATTTCCAACTCTGGTACCTCCAACCGTCTGCAGATTCTTGCGCAAGGCGCGAAAGAAAATGGTGCTGCGGTCATTCTGATCACCAACAACCCGGAGTCTCCGCTGGCACAGATGGCAGACTACCGCATCATCACGGCCACTCGGGAAAAGCTCTTTACCGAGGAGTTCTGGTTTTCCCGTGTTGCGGCTACGGCAGTCATGGAAATTCTGTATCTTCTCCTGATGGCAGGCATGCCGACGGCAGCCGGTCATGTGCGCCGGCATGAAAAAGCGATTTCTGCGGATAAACAGATGGAAAAACGGAAAGAATAGCATAGATATATTACACAAAAGAAAGATGGTATTCCTGCATATGGAGACCATCTTTTTGTGTTATATGCTGAAAATTGGCGCGAAAATAAGTTTCACAGAAAACGCTATTGACGAAAATAATAAATCATATTATGATTGATTCAACGATAAGAAATATATTTTCTTAAAACTAAGGAGAGATGACATATGATTTACACAGTAACCTTTAATCCGGCTCTGGACTATGTGATCGCTGTGGATCATTTTGCACCGGGCCAGATCAACCGGACAAAGGAAGAGACCATGGTCTGCGGAGGAAAGGGCATTAATGTTTCAGCGCTGCTTGCAAACCTGGGCTATGAGAGCACAGCTCTTGGGTTTGTAGCCGGATTTACCGGAGAGGAGATTGTGAGGCGATGTCAGAAAGCCGGTTTTCATTCTGACTTTATTCGCGTAAAGGATGGTCTGTCACGCATCAACGTGAAGATGAAATCCGATGAGGAGACCGAGATCAACGGCATGGGGCCGGACATTACCGGAACGAATGTGGAGCTTTTGTTCGAACAGCTGAACGAGCTGAAAGCCGGAGATATTCTGGTGCTTTCCGGAAGCATCCCGTCCAGTATCCGCAGCAGTATTTACAAGGAGATCATGGAATGTCTCCAGGGCCGCGGCATTCAGATCGTGGTGGATGCGGAGAAAGCGCTTCTGATGGAGGTGCTTCCGCTTCATCCGTTTCTGATCAAGCCGAATAACCATGAGCTTGAGGCAATGCTTGGCAGAACACTCTCCACAAATGAAGATGTCCTGGCAGGTGCAAAAGAGCTGCAGGCATCAGGCGCCCGCAATGTTCTGGTGTCAATGGCCGGGGACGGGGCAGTGCTCCTGACAGAAGACGGAGCTGTTTACAGAGAGGGTGTCTGCCACGGAACTGTAGTAAATTCCGTAGGAGCAGGGGATTCCATGGTAGCCGGTTTTCTGGCAGGATACCTGAAAACAGGAGATTATGGTTATGCCTTAAAGCTTGGCACGGCAAGCGGAGGAGCGACTGCCTTTTCGCATGGAATCGGCAGCCGGGAAAAAATCATGGAACTGTTCACGCAGCTGAATAAAAAACAGGGGGAGTAAATGATGCGAATTACAGAATTGCTGAAGCAGGAAAGTATTGGACTGAATGTATCTGTATCCACAAAAGAAGAAGCAATTGACAAGCTGGTAGATCTCATGGCGGCCGGAGGACGGCTGAAGGACAAGGCCGGATATAAGGAAGGAATCCTTGCAAGAGAAGCACTTGGCAGTACCGGCATTGGCGGTGGCATTGCAATTCCGCATGCCAAGGTGGAGGCAGTAAAGGAGCCTGGACTGGCAGCTATGGTGGTGCCGGCAGGTGTTGATTATGAGGCGTTTGACGGTTCTTTGGCAAATATCCTGTTTATGATTGCGGCACCGGCGGAGGGCGCTGATGTGCATTTGGAAGCGCTTTCCAGACTTTCCACGTTGCTGATGAATCCGGATTTCATGGAAGGACTGTTAAAGGCGAAATCCAAGGAGGCCTTTTTAAAGGTGATTGATGATGCGGAGACCGCTAAATTTGGTGCAGAGGAAAAGAAAGAAAACGAAGAAAAAAAGAAAGCTGCAGGTTATCGTGTTCTGGCAGTTACCGCCTGTCCGACCGGCATTGCCCACACCTATATGGCTGCAGAGAGCCTGGAAAATATGGCAAAGAAGCTTGGCGTTTCCATTAAGGTGGAGACTGACGGATCCGGTGGTGCCCAGAACGTGCTGACAAAGGCCGAGATCGACTCTGCTGAGGCTATCATCGTGGCTGCGGACAAGAATGTCGGCATGGCGCGTTTCAACGGAAAACCTGTGATCCAGGTCCCGGTCGCAGATGGCATTCATAAGGCAGAGGAGCTGATCAACCGCGCGGTAAGCGGCAGTGTTCCGGTTTACCACCATCAGGAGGATGGCAGCGAAAGCAGCACTTCTGATGAGGGAAAGGACAGCATCGGACGTACGATTTATAAGCACCTGATGAATGGCGTATCTCATATGCTTCCGTTCGTGATCGGCGGTGGAATCCTGATCGCGCTGGCCTTCCTGCTTGATGATTATTCGATTGATCCTTCCAATTTTGGTAAGAATACACCGCTTGCAGCATACTTAAAGACCATCGGTGAGCAGGCCTTTGGTATGATGCTTCCGATCCTTGCCGGCTTCATTGCCATGAGCATCGCAGACCGTCCTGGTCTTGCAGTCGGCCTGGTGGCAGGTCTGATCGCGAAGATGGGTTGCACGTTCGCAAACCCGGCAGGTGGCGATGTGAACGCCGGATTTTTAGGAGCATTGTTTGCAGGCTTTGCAGGCGGTTATCTGGTGCTCGGCTTAAGAAAGCTGTTCTCGAAGCTGCCGAAATCCTTAGAGGGCATCAAGCCGGTCCTTCTGTATCCGGTCATCGGTATCTTCCTGGCAGCTGTGGTGACCACCTTTATCAACCCGTATATGGGTATGATCAATGACGCGCTGACGGCCTTTTTAAATGGCATGGGCGGAACCAGCCGTATTGTACTCGGTATGCTGCTCGGCGGCATGATGTCCATCGACATGGGCGGCCCGTTCAACAAGGCAGCCTATGTATTTGGCACAGCACAGCTGGCAGAGGGTAACTTTGAGGTGATGGCCTCTGTTATGGCAGGCGGTATGGTTCCTCCGATCGCCATTGCCCTGTGCACCACCTTCTTCAAGAAGAAATTTACCGAGAAAGAACGCCAGTCCGGCATTGTAAACTACGTGATGGGCCTTTCCTTCATTACAGAGGGTGCCATTCCGTTCGCAGCTCAGGATCCGCTTCGTGTGATTCCGTCCTGTGCGATCGGAGCAGCAGTGGCAGGAGGTCTGTCCATGGCATTCGGATGTACGCTCAGGGCACCGCACGGCGGCATGTTTGTCCTGCCGACAATCGGCAATCCGCTTATGTATCTGGCGGCTGTAGCTGTCGGTTCCGCAGTGGGTTGTGTGATCCTGGGATTTTTAAAGAAGGACGCGGCGTCATAGGAGAGCAGGAAGCCTCCTGGTCTGGAAATATAGGGAGTATTTGCAGATAAAAAAACAGAACAAAAGAAAGAGAAGAGCCTGGCCCAGGGGAGAAATGGTCAGGCTCTTTTTTGCTATCGGAAACTAATATCTGCTGGAACCGGCAGTTACAACACGGGAACCGCCTTCGGTTCTGGTTTCCTGCGTGGTCTGGCTGTTTGGTTTTTTGTTCTGATTATTTGCCTCATCGCCAATGGTGAAGGAGTTTGCGGTATCCACATGGGTGGTACAGGTTCCGTTTGCATTGAAGGTGTAGGAAATACCGTTGATGGTGCGGGTGGTTCCTGCGTACATGACACCGGTAGACGGATCAAAGTAGTAGGTGTTTCCGTTGACATTCTGGAAACCGGTTTGCATCTTGCCGTCGGTTCCGAATAAGTACCAGCTGCCGCCGATTTCCATGGCAACGTTTAACGCACATTTTCCGGATTCCGGATAGAAATAGTAGCGGGAACCGCTTATGGTTCTCCAGCCGGTCCAGAGTGCACCGTCATCATTCATATAGTAGTAATCCTGATCCAGGTGAAGCCAGCCGGTAACCAGGCTGCCGTCGGAGAGGGCATAGTAGTATTTGTCGGAAGCAGTATCATGAATCAGACCAGTACCCAGAGAACCGTCTGCCTGGTAGTAGTAAAGCTTTCCGTTAGCTTTGGTCACTCCGGCTGCATAGGCGGTCATGTAGCTTCCAAACAGCATGGTTCCTGCAAGTCCTGCAAAGAGTGCTGCTTTTATCTTATGATTCTTTCTCATTTCTGAAATCCTCCATTTATGTAACATCTTTTTTGTTTCTATTATAAACCCTGGAATTGTTCCAGGGTCAAGTTTTTTCACCGATAGAAATCATTTCCCAAATTAGAATTGGATATTATAGAAACATTCCAAATGGTTATTGATAACGATAAAAATAGACCATTTTACTTTATGATATGGATAACGTATAGTAAAGATAACAAAAAACAGGTAGGAAATCTGAAAGGAGTTGTCGGTTATGTATATGAAAAAATATCCCTGCGTGTATATGCGCGGCGGCACAAGCAAGGCAGTATTCTTCCATGAAAAGGATCTTCCGGAGGATAAAAACCTCTGGGACGAAATCTTTCTGAAGGTGATGGGAACACCGGATGTCAAGCAGATCGATGGTATGGGAGGAACGGTTTCCTCAACCAGTAAGATTGCCATCATTTCTCCGTCTGACCGGGAGGATGTGGATGTCAACTACACCTTCAAACAGGTTGATATCGTGATTCCGCGTGTAGATGGAAGCGCAAACTGCGGCAATATCTCTTCTGCAGTCGGACCGTTTGCCATTGATGAAGGACTGGTTAAGGCCGTGGAGCCGATTACCGTAGTAAGAGTATTAAACACCAACACCAACAAGATCATCGAGGAGCATGTGCGGGTAGAAGACGGACATGCCATGGTACACGGCGATGAGGTCATCAAGGGGGTTCCGGGAACCGGATCCCGCATCGATATGTACTTTGAAGACCCGGCTGGTTCCAAGACCGGAAAGCTGTTCCCGACCGGAAACAAGCGTGATATCTTCGATGTTCCGGGATATGGCGAGATTGAAGTGACCGTACTGGATTGCTCTAACCCGATGGTATTTATCCGGGCAAAAGATCTGGGAATCAAGGGAACCGAGCTGGTGGAATTAAACCAGAATAAAGATGTGATGGAGCACATTGAGCGAATCCGCTGCATCGCTGCACAGAAATGTGGCTTTGTAGAGAACTGGGAGGACGCAAGAACCAAGTCTACCTCCGCACCGAAGGTTTCCATCATTTCCGAGCCGCAGGATTACACCGACATGGACAAAAACGAAGTAAAAGCAGAGTCCATGGATATCTGCTGCCGGGCAATTTCTGTAGGAGCCCTGCACAAGGCTTATCCGATGACCGTTGCAGTCGGAACCGGAGCAGCAGCAAGAATCCCGGGAACCATTGTCAATGAGATCGCGAAACCGGCACTGGATCAGGATATCATTAAGATCGGTCATTCCAGCGGCGTGACGGAAGTTGATGTCAAGATGGACGGTGAGCGTGTCATCAAGGGCGGTGTGACCCGTACCGCAAGACGGATTATGGACGGCTGGGTTTATGTCAGAGACTGATTGATGCTAGTCTGCATTCGTTTGGAAAATGAAAGGAGAATATTCACATGGTAACCTTACATGAAGGAAAACAGTATATCGTAAATAACGATCATATCGCAACCGCAGAGGAGGCTGCAAAGCTTTCTGCCGAAGAGGGCAAGAAACAGACCCTGACCTATCAGGTTCTGGAAAAACATAATCACTCCGACAATATGGAGCATCTGGAGATCAAGTTTGACTCCATGGGTGTTTATGACAACACCTACGTTGGTATCCTGCAGACCGCATACGCAAGCGGACTGAAAGAATTCCCGATGCCGTGTGTCTTCACCAACTGTCATAACTGTCTGTGCGCGGTAGGCGGAACCATCAATACCGATGTACATAAATACGCAGAGTCTGCCTGCAAGAAGTCCGGTGGCATCTTCGTTCCGCCGCATGAGGCAGTCATTCACCAGTACATGCGTGAGATGATCGTCAAATCCGGTGATATGTCTATCGTATCTGATTCCCATACCCGTTACGGTACCCAGGGTTCTGTATCCATCGGTGAGGGCGGCCCGGAGCTGGCAAAGGCAATGCTCGGAAAATATTATGAAATCGACTACCCGGAGGTGATCGGCGTATTCATGACCGGCGCACCGAAGCCGTGGGTAGGACCGATGGATGTGGCATTGAGCATCATTGGTAAGGTATTTAAGAACAACTTTGTAAAGAATAAAGTGCTGGAGTTCATCGGACCTGGCGTCAGCAGCCTGTCCATGGATTTCCGTAACGGCATTGACACCATGACCACCGAGTCTGCCTGCCTTTCCTCTGTATGGGCAACCGATGACAAGGTCAAAGAGTACTTCGAGATCCACAAGCGTCCGAATGATTTTAAGCGTATGCAGCAGGGTGACGCAGCTCTGTATGACGGCATCGTAGAGATCAATCTGGATACGATCGTTCCGATGATCGCACTGCCGTTCCATCCGAGCAATGCGTATCCGTTAGCCGATGTCATTGCCGATCCGGAGAAATACCTTGGTATGGTAGAGAAGGAGGCAGAGCGTGTCTTCGAAAACAACAAAGACATCCACTTAGATCTGCGCTCCAAGATCCACAACGGAAAGATCAAGGTAGACCAGGCAGCGATCGCAGGCTGCGCAGCAGGCTCCTTTGAGAACATTTATGCGGTAGACCAGATCGCGAAGAGGTTAAACCACGGTCTTGGAACGTTCCCGTTAAACATCTACCCGGCATCCCAGCCGATCATGTATGAGTTAAACAAGATTGGTGTGCTGAATGACTTAATGAACTATGGTGCACGCGTGAAGACTGCATTCTGCGGACCGTGCTTCGGGGCTTCCGATGCTCCTGGCAACAACGATTTCTGTATCCGTCACAGCACCAGAAACTTCCCGAACCGCGAAGGTTCCAGCCCGGCAAACGGCCAGATCGCATCGGTAGCGCTGATGGATTCCAAGTCCATCGCGGCAACCGCATTCAACGGCGGCTACTTAACCTCTGCTGAGAGCTGCCCGGTTGAGTTTACAGTTCCGGCTTACGAGTTTAACAGCAACATTTACGATAACATCGTTTATAACGGTTATGGCAAGGCACAGCCGGAAACCGAGATCGTTTATGGTCCGTCCATCAAAGACTGGCCGCAGATGTCTGCCCTGACCGACAATCTGCTCCTTCAGGTGGCAAGTGTGATCCGCGATGAAGTAACCACCACCGATGAGCTGATCCCGTCTGGTGAGACGGCATCCTACCGTTCCAATCCGTACAAGATCTCTGAGTTCACCCTGATCCGGAAAGATCCGGAGTACGTCGGCAAGGCAAAAGCCGTTCAGGTCTATGAGAAAGCCCGTGTGGCAGGCGATGCAGCAAAGACTGCGGAAGTTTACGAAGTTTTAAAGGCAGTTGGCGTCAACGCATCAACCGAAGAACTCATGAAGACCACTGGAATCGGTTCTGTTCTGTATGCAAAGCGTCCGGGCGATGGCTCTGCGCGTGAGTACGCAGCAAGCTGCCAGAAGGTACTGGGTGGTCTGGCAAACATCTGCATCGAGTATGCAACCAAGCGTTACCGCAGTAACTGTGTAAACTGGGGCATGCTGCCGTTCACCTACCCGGATGACAACATCAATCTGGAGGTTGGCGAGTATGTATACCTGCCGGGCATCCGCAAGGCGGTAGAAGATGGTGCAACCCGGTTTGAGGCAACCATCATCGGAAAAGACGGAAGCACCCGTACCATGGAGCTTCAGTTAAACGGTGTGACAGAGGCAGAGAAGAAAGTACTTCTGGCAGGCAGCCTGATCAACTCTTACAAAGCAGAATAGAAATGGGGCGTGTGTATGTCGGATCTGCGGAAATTAGCACAATTTATTCATGACATTACATGGGACCAGTTGCCGGAGCGCGTGCGGGAAACTGCCGCGCTCCGCGTGCTTGATCTGGTCAGTGTGGCAGCCGGGGCGGCGAAAGATCCGCTGGTGGCAGCAGCGAAACAGGCACTGGGCGCGGTAAGCGGCTGTCCGGTGGAAATGGCTGGTGGCAATTTTGTTTCTGTCTGGGGCGATAGCCGGAAATATCCGCTGGCAACAGCCGCAATGTTAAATGCCATGCTGGCGCACACTCTGGAGCTGGACGATGTCCATACGGCATCTAAGACCCACGGCAGCGCAAGCCTGATCCCGGCCGCCTGGTCCTGTGCGGAGTATCTTGGGAAAAGCGGAAAAGAGTTCCTTCTGGCAGTGATCTGCGGCTATGAGACTGTGAACCGGGTAGGCATGGCATTCGGAGTATCTGCGCATCGGAACCGAGGCTGGCATGCCACGGCAACCTGCGGCGTGTTTGGCTGCGCTGCTGCCTGCGCGAAGCTTCTGGATCTGAGCGTGGACCAGATCGTGTCAGCGCTTGGTATGGCGGGAACCCAGTCGAGTGGTGTCTGGGCCTTCCTGGGAGATGGAAGTAACTGCAAGATCCTGCATCCGGCGAGAGCTGCGGCAGACGGAATCGAGGCAGCATTTCTGGCAAAGGCAGGCATGACCGGCCCGGAGCATATTTTTGATGCGAAGGATGGCGGACTTTTGTTTGCCATGTCGGACGGCGGGGATGTTTCGAAACTCAGCCAGGGACTGGGGGAAGTTTATGAGATTTTAAATATGGATATGAAGCCTTATCCATGCTGCCGGAGCGCACACTGCGCGATCGATGCGGTTCTCGACATCCGCAGGCAGATGGAAGCGCACATGGGCCTTACGATCCAGACGGAAGGCGAGGCAGAGATTCTGGCAGGACAGATTCAGAAAATCGAGATCGATACTTATCTGGTGGGCTATAAACAGTGTGCGGTCAGCGATGGCTGTTTGCATCCAAAGACGATTCTGGATGCAAAATTTTCTACGCCATATTCCGTGGCAGCAGCATTTCTTTACGGAACCGTGGCAATGGGACAATTTGAACCGGAAGTCGTGGAGAAGAAAGCCGTTCAGGATCTGCTGGCAAAAGTTATCGTGCAGCCGTCAGACCGTTTTACGGAACAGTACCCGAAACATTGGGGCTGTTTTATGAAACTGACCATGCAGGACGGCACCTGCTATGAGACAGAGGTGGAGGATCCGTCAGGAAGTGTGGCACGTCCGTTAAGCAGAGCGCAGGCCAGAAACAAGGCAGAAGAATTTCTGTCGGTGGTATGTCCGGGACGTGAGCAGGAGACCATAGAGAAAATTTTAAATCTTGCGGGGAGCGAAAGGCTTCCGGTGATATAAGGAGGAAAAAAGCATGTTAGTGAAGAAAGCTGCCATGGCAGGAACCCTGGAGTCCAGTGATGCCCAGGTTACTGTAGAGCCTGGAAATGGCACGGTAGAGCTTTCCATCGAGAGCAGTGTGATTCATCAGTTTGGAAAGCAGATCAAGGCAACGGTTCTGGAAACCTTAAACCGTCTGGAAGTAACCGATGCAAAGGTAACAGTGATAGACAAAGGAGCATTGGACTGCACCTTAAAGGCACGCGTTGAGTGTGCCGTATACCGCTCCAACGATATTACGGAAAATCTTCCATGGGGAGGTGCAATTCAATCATGAGCCATCCAAATAAGAAAAGACTGAGACGTTCCATGATGTTTTTAAACTGCCAGAAGCCGGGCTTGATCAAAGATCCGTACATCTACAAGCCGGATTCCATCATGTTGGATCTGGAGGACGCAGTAGCAGAGAACCAGAAAGATGCAGCAAGATATTCCTTATATCATGCACTGCAGGAGATCGATTACCGCGGAGTTGAGCGTGTTGTCCGCATCAACG
>OGFR01000760.1_pt1 | contig 20386 bp, 16 predicted proteins | sample 1571001 | NCBI WGS metagenome assembly OGFR01 (sample SAMEA2582064, study PRJEB24529) | metagenome | biome: Human gut stool | place: China | collected 2011 | reverse complement strand
AATGACGGACAATCCGATGAGAGTGTGAAGGGTAGAGTGGAGGAAGAGATGAAGAGAAGCTGGATTTGGTACGCCGCAGTGATGCAATTTTGCGTGAAGAGATTGCGCTGGCTGGCTTGGATAAGGAGATTTGGCAGTATTTTACAGCATTGCCGGATATGAAGTCAGTAGGTGTTATGGGTGATCAGCGTACATATGAATACACGGTTGGTATTCGTGCGGTTACGTCAATTGACGGTATGACTGCAGACTGGGCGCGGATTCCATATGATGTTCTGGATAAGATTTCAAGACGGATCATCAATGAGGTGAAGGGCATTAATCGAGTAGTGCTGGATTGCACATCAAAACCACCAGCGACGATTGAGTGGGAATAATTATTTAAGAGTATCTGAGTCCCGAAAAACCTTGTAAATAAAGGATATTTCGGGATTATTGCTATTTGCTGACTACAAATTGATACATTAGACTGACTCTAAGTAGCCAAGTAATCAACTTGCTACTGCATCCAGCTATTGGCTACTTTCATCTGCTTGGTTGAGGAATAGATGAATATAAATTTCCATAGTGCTGAATACATTTACGTGATCAAAGCGTTCAGCAACCAGAAGCAATGCGCAATCATATCAATCAACAGATTTGCGTAATATGAATAACTTTTTCAAAAAACAATGCAAAGTAGAAAATCGCATACGACAAATTCTTTTTAGAATCTCATAGAATAATTAAGTTCATCAAATTGAGATAAAGGTGATTCGACATAAATGCCTGATGAGCTTAGTAGGGTTTGCTGAAGCATTAGGCGTTTCATTTGCTGCTGTTAATAGATGAGAATCTGGTAAAAGCAGGCCTAATTTCATAACCATGAAGTTATTCAAAAGCTTTTGTGAAGTTCGAGGGATCAACTTTGATGTGAGCAAACAGTTGATGGAGGAAGAATAAATATGATATATAGTGTAATAGATTTGTTTGCTGGAGCTGGTGGTTTGAGCCTAGGATTTAAGCAAACCGGTCAAGTTAAAATCATTGCCGCTGCTGAAAACAATCTAAATGCAAGAAAAACCTATAAGAGAAATTTTAAGCTGGTACGACTTTACTCTGATGTAAGAACAATAGATTACGCAGAATTACAAGATACCGTTGGGTCAGTTGATATTGTAATTGGCGGGCCACCATGTCAAGGCTTTTCAAACGCAAATCGTCAGCATACAACTGTGATTAGTATGAATAACAGACTTGTCAAGGAGTATGTTCGAGCCATCTGTGAATTGAATCCCAAAGCCTTTGTTATGGAAAACGTTGCAATGCTTCGTTCGCAAGTGCATAGATTTTTTCTTGAAGAGGAAGACCTTGAAAATGAACGAATTATGGCTCTTCCTTTGTCTGAGGACAGAATAGAGATTTTGCCTGAATGCGTAAATTTCGAAAACTCAATCACTTTTTTAGAAACAGCACACTCAGAAATGGGGTTCGCATGGGCAGATGGTTTCTATAAGATAATTAATATTCTTTATCGTTACCGAATTAATCATGCCAAGTTTGACGTAACACTTAAAAAATATCAAAAAAAACTGATTGTACAACTTAGCGAGATTCTACGTTTAACCACTGAGGTTGAAGAATTAAATGTATTGCAGTATAATGATAAAAGAATGGCTAAAATGCTGTTGCAATATATTGAACAGAAAAACAATTTTGACGATGCTGTGTCAGCGATTAGCGATTCTATTATGATGCAGCGAGCAATCATGAAAATTAAAGAATTAACTGATAATAACATACATGTTTTCGAGTTCAAAGAAGAAAAAGGTAGTTTAGTCGCAGTAGTAAAGTCCTATCCAGTTCTGGATTACATAAGGGCAATTTTGGAGAATGAACCTTATAACTACACTTTGAGCGAGAACACGCTTAATGCAATCAATTATGGAGCACCGCAAAGAAGAGAACGTTTTATTATTGTTGGACTTAAAAAGGAAAAGAATATAAAGTATACTGCTCCTAAAATCAAATTTGATGAGGGCCACTATAGAACTGTACGCGATGCAATTGCAGATATTCAAGATGTAATCCCTGTAACTGAGGTTACGGGTGATTATATTGAGCTTGAAGCTCACCCTAATGCAGCAGGATTGGAGAAAGAACTGAGAGGTCGGGCACTTTATAATCATATTACTACAGCAACTAGAGAAACAGCAATGAAAAGATTTAAAGCACTGAAAGCCGGCGAAAACTTTCATAACCTTGATCCAAAACTGAAAACAACGTACAGTAATGCTGATCGCACTCAGAATACTATCTATATGCGTTTAAAGTACGATGAACCATCTGGAACAGTTGTGAATGTACGAAAATCTATGTGGATACATCCTGAGCTAGATCGTGCTATTTCTATTCGTGAAGCAGCAAGATTGCAGACTTTCCCTGATAGCTTTATATTCGAAGGGACAAAGGATTCGCAATACCAGCAAGTTGGAAATGCTGTACCCCCGTATTTGGCAAGGGCTATTGCCGACAGCGTAATTAGCATCTTGAACAATGCAGCAGAATAAAGGAATGGGTCACTTCAAAATCATCGAAGTGACCCATTTATCTTATTCGATTACTTTTTCAGGAATCTTGCAAATCTCATTTGCTTTAATAAGAACTTTTTCATAAATTCGCTGCTCAGGCAGACAATCCAGAATATAAATACCACCGAGCAAATTGAGGTACTTAGCTAATTCACCAACTATGTTTGTGTCGATAGGTAATCCCTGAGCCTTTGCTTCTATGATTGCATCCAGGAAAGGACGAATGATTGTGGTGTTATTTGATGTATTACGCTCTAAGATATGCATGATATAGTCGGAACTTTCACACACAAATTTTGTCAGTTCCCAAGGGTCAGAACGTTTCTCATCATATGTAAGGCGTCCAATCCACCACAGTCTGGATAAAGCGTTTCTCGTTAAGGACCGTCTGGCTCCAAAGCCAAAGAAAAAGTGCTGCTGTACATTAGCGACCGTACACTTTTTATTGATCTCCCATCTGTACTTTACATAATCCCAGAACGGACCAAGACATAGTCCTGCCCATAAACGTTCATCAGATGCTTGGGAGTCGGAAAGGAAGCAAAGATTTTCGTAAATACGTTTGACATTTTCTGCTTCTGTGAGAAAAGGCCTATCCGCAGTCATATCCAGACTGAAATCGGGAATTTCAGCGAATTTGGTATCTGAGAATAATGCGTTTCCAAACTCTTCCTGAAGCCATTCAGAGGAATCCTGCTTAAAATTATCAACCCAGCTTATAAGATTGGACTTGATAATGTCTATGTTATCGTAGCTTACAAACTGTAACTTCATTATTCGTCACCTCCCGCAGCACCAAAGCTACTTGTCAAAAATGTAAATGCATCCGTTACCGGATTGTTTATTAGTTTTTGGGCAAGAACTAAGCAGTTTTGATTATTGAATTTTTCACTTTCAATATCACAGTCAAATTGTGTCAACAGAGTTTTTGATAAAACTTTGTACCATAATGTGTCAGAGTTTTCACTGCGCTCCTGAATAGGCAAAGCTCTCAGTTCCTCTAAAATATATACGAGAGCAGGAACAACAGTGAGAGAGTTAAGGATAGGTTGTGCCAAAGGCGTAGTACTCAAGGCTTTATAGCTATAAAAATCACTAAGAGGGAGCTTGATAATGATTTTGCGTTGAGACATATCAACTAGCATTTGTTTACAACTTTCGTCAGGATTTTTGCTGATGTTAAAAATAGATGGTGTGTTTGCAAGATCATCAATATCTTTAGAAACATTCACAGTTAACATTTTACCTACAGCTATTACACAGCCAGCTTCAATGTCAAAGGCAATACCTTGATAATCGTCATGGAAATCTGGGCTGGTAAAGTCTATCAAATCATTAACTGCCACAATGAACGGACAAATTTGCAATTTACCATTCACAGATTTGTTCAGCAAGGTATAAACTTCACTTACCTTATCTGTTTGGACTACTGTACGGAAGCCAGTCTGTGCACACTCCAAGTGGTAAACAAATTTTGCAACGCCCTGCTTAATGCAGTCTTGAAGACTTTGACAGGTGAGGTTTGCGAGGAAATCTATTCGCAGATCATAACCATCGCGAACTATATCGATGGCTACATCAAAGGAGCCAGTCTTATAATCGTTTGAATAAGAAGAAAGCACAGGATAAGGATATAATTTATACTTGATTTCCATATGCCTTCACCTCCAAAGAACAATAATCGTGATAATCAAGCTGAATGTTGAGCCTGAGAGCCTTTTTCTCAGTAAATACCAGATTTGTAATTCTATTTTTGTTAAACTTCAAATCAGGACACTCAGAACAAGAGGCTGCAAGTATAGATGCTTCATAGTTTTGAGATTCAGCAGACATATATACCTCTAAGATAACATCCATAGCTGATGAACAAGGGGTAAATACAATCGTATACTCACCAGTGGCTTTGTTACGAACCATATTACGAATACTGGTTGCAGAAATAGCAGATAGTTTCTTGTGATGTTCAACAGGAACATTTCCCCCCCGTCACTGAGGTTACGACCACCGCCATAGCCATCGTGATTGCCCTGACCTTGGCTACCATTACCACCTTCGCCGGGAAAATCTGTGATAATGATGTCGCCTTCTTCATCCTCTACAAGTGTTTTACCAGGTTCCCTAGTTGGTGTAGCAGAAGGCTTAGGAGCAATTTCGTTAACATGGATTTTTATGTCTTTAATGCTGTCTTGCAATGCTTCTGTACGTTCCTGATTAGGAGACTTCTCAAAGTTTTTTTCCGAGACATATTCACCTACAGTCGGATTAAGTGCTTCTTCACTTTCATCGTTTTTCATTTCATCCAAAGAGGTTTTAATAAAACGAAGCACTATTTTTAAGAGACGATTGGCTTTGCTCTTGTTTTCAGCACGTTCAACTTCCCATTCGAGATGTTGCGGATTTTCAAGACTGCGAAGATATGAGTTAATAGCATCACCCTCAATAAAAAGAGTGCCCGCAAATGGAATCAAAGCATTTATGTTGCCCTTGTCTTTAATTTTCATGCCAGTTTGACGAATCATTGCAACACGTCTGCTAAAAGAGGGCATAATCATTAATTTCAAAGTGAGCTTACCAGTGGTTTCAGGATCATCCGTAAGTTCTTTCGTAAATGTTTTTGATAACTTTTCGTCTGTGAGTGTCTGATAGTATTCGTCAGCATGTTCATTAAAATATTCCTTATGAGAAATCATTAGATTAGGTAATGTTTCCTTGCTAATAATGGTTCCATCAATATTTACTACCAAAGTACCGTTGAAAATAGCATAGAGGAAACCATCTATAACAGAAGCTATCATCTGTTGTTGCCATTCCTTATCACCAGTAAAAGCAGTAATATAAATATCTGTGCCAGAGTTGTTCGAATTACGAGAATATGCAGGATCCAATGAATACTGTTTATACATAGGGCTATTCTTGTCATTACCGTAGTAACCTGTCCCCTGGGTGATTTCATTCTTTTTGTTCTTGAACGAAGTCAATCTGGAAACGCCCTGAGATGCACAAAGGCCTTCTTTGTCACTGGTACTATAGAAAACAGTTCTGAGAGCAGAGCACGCATATGGTGCAAATTTTCCAATACCAAAGGAGCCGCCATGACTGCCAAACTTATCAGAAGCGCCTGCAGATTTTGTTAAATTACACCAGGCTGAATTATATTCTTCATGGGAGCCAACAAGGCCGGAAGTATTGAAGTCGCTGATTCTTAAGCAAGTGATAGAAGGTTTACGGATTACCTCTAATGCTTGCTTAAAGAAGTTCTTCGCTTTAGAAGATTGCTGTTGCGACCAAAAATCCAAAGCTCGCTTAAAAGCATCTTCTAAATTACTCAAGTCAGGAATTTTATGGGGATCTATTTCAAAAGTTTTGAATTCAATGCGAGTAGGCTCCCCGTTTTCAAGTGCAGCATCTAGAGAATTTTGACAGATCTCTCGTGCTAAAGACTTAATAGGGGTGCCTTTAAAGGTTTCAACACCAGAATCAGCAATGCCCAAAATCTGACCATAATTATTAGATGGAAAATTCCACTTTTGTATAAGATTGAACATGTTTTTCACCTCTTGCGCTTGCTCAATGAGAATCTGGTTACTTTCTCAGGCTCTATTTTTGTGAATTTCTTTTTAGCTTCACGCAGTTCTTGTTCGATTGCTTGGAAAATCTCTTCAACTTCGTCCATCGTATATTCATAGACAGAAGTGTTTGAACAATTACCAAGAAGCTGTAAGGTATCAATGATTTTATTGGTTCTGGCTTCAGCAAGCCTTACAAACTTATCGTGCTTGCTTTCTTCGGCCTGTTTCTTCATGGGAAATCCTCCTTTATATTTAATTATATAGTAGCATTTGAATTATATTGCGTCAATAATATATTTAAAATGTTACATAATATTATAAAAATATAAATTCTTATAATTGATTTAAATTGAATAAAAAAGAATATTTTCGAAATATTTCACTTCTGTGATCTTATATATTTAAAATATCGACAATAAAAATAGCCTGAACAGTTAATTGTCTTGCTGATAGACAGCATTTATTATAGAAGTTATTCTCATAGATGGGAAATAATCGAATACAGCTGGTGATCTGACATTGCTTGAGACTCACGTACTCTGTTTACTTATGGAGGAAATAGTTTTTTTGTTTATCTATAAAGGTTACTTACAGCTTAAGTCTGAAAAAGTAAGCTTTAATAGAATAAAAATATGATTGCCGCTTTCATAATTTCATGCTAAGAGTAGAAAATGTTATCTATAGAATAAATGAATTAGTTATAGATAAAGAATTGATATTTGGTGAAATTTAGCAAATAGAAAATTGGATGAGTATTTGCGGTAAGGTCTGTTGGAGTATAGGAAGATTAGTGAAATAGCGCAATTACACAATTTAATAGGGTTTGAAATGATTATATACAGAAAGTAGAAACGTTAGAAACTTTAGGTGTTCAATGCTTAGAAGTTCAGCAGTAAGAAATTGATATATAGTGTATATCGTTCAGATTCAACACACAAAAGAAATCAGACATAAAATAGTATCACTATGAGATATAGCTTTGAAAAGGTTAAAAGATATAAAATAACTGTGTAAAATCTGAAATAATATAGCTTAAAATCTATCTTCATTTGAGACGCATAAAGTCTGCATGTCAGTGGCAAATGAAAGAAAGAAGCTGAATGAATTTAAATTTGTTTTTTTGATTGAAACAAATACTTGACTGAATATATAAAAAAATGTATGTTAATACTGAATATAAAGAAAAAATGGAAATAGAAGTTATAAATTTCTTAGAATACAGGCTCAATGACAGCATTAATAATGTAAGTAATGCAACTAATTCGTACATAAAAGAAATATGTTTATTAGACGAGTTTTATTGAAATATGAAATATTTGTTTCGGAAAGAATAGATTGTGGAATGAAATGCTTGCTACAAAAGAAAATCACAAAAGAGATGAAGTCAAAAACATTATAAGGCGTAGTTTTTATGAACAGTCTTATCCCATCATGATAAAGAAATGTAAACAAATAGTCGCGGGACAATGACATGATAATTTAGAACAGAATATCCAATCTTGAAGATGAGCAGATTTTAGAATGGATTAAAAATACGACAAGATGATTTGAAAGAGCTTGAAAAAAGTTAGATCTTTTTCTGAATAGTAAAGATATACCTATATTTTGTGATGCAGAATTGTATGGCTTATGAGTTTTTATTATATTTTGCAATTTTCAAAAAGCGTAAAAATCAATGCGAAAGCTGTACATTTAAAAAATATCAAAGTTAGTGTTTCAGATTTAATAGGGAATTAAAGAAAATTTTAGATGATGACATTTATACATAAGTGTTTGAATTAGCAATGAAATAAAACAGTGAGGATTACGATTATGGATAACCATACTAAAGAAGTGAGAAGTTACAATATGTCTAGGATACGTAGTGTAAATACTAAACCGGAAGAAATTGTTCGAAAATATTTATTTTCTAAAGGTTTGCGATTCAGGAAAAATGTAAAAAAACTTTCTGGTAAGCCTGATATTGTATTACCTAAATATAAAACAGTTATATTTGTAAATGGTTGTTTTTGGCATGGTCATCAAGGTTGCCGATATTTTGTAATGCCCAAATCTAATACTGAATATTGGTATAAAAAATTAAATCATAATATTGAAAGAGATATATTTGTTTATAAGCAATTATCTGAAGCAGGTTGGAATGTTATAACAGTTTGGGAATGTGATTTAAAGAAAGATAAAAGGGAAAATACACTTGAAAACTTGTATTACAATATTTTGAGAAACATCAAAGAATGAGCAAATGTTGCTTCTTTGAATGTGGAACATTAAAGGTCTATTTTCAAGCAGAGAAACAGAATTATTATGTTGTAATAGGCAAAATGAGAGTCTAGCATATGAATTTTGAATCAGAAGAACAAATCAGTGGATTAATCAATAAGTTTTATTCCCATCAGTTATCTTTAAAGTAAAAATCATCAATGATGGTTACTTTTTAAGCAAGAGTAAGTTGAATAAATTTGTGTTATCTCGCAGATAAAACGTAATACAGAGGGGATGAAAAGTTTAAGAAATTTGATTCATAAAGCCACATAAGGATAACCGAGAGCTTTCTTATGCTTCAGAAAATTCAGAAGTATAAAAAACAGCGAAATCATATTTTCTGGAATGTCTTGCGTCAGTTTCTAAACTATCCCAATTTCTTTCTTACATAGCCGTACCCCTGTTACATCCGAAGCGTCTATAGAATTAATAATAATGAATAAAAGGCTTAATATTTAATGAATATAGGACACGATTTCTCAATTTAAAAAATTATGAGAGTCATTGACATTATGTTTTAACCATTTGATTCTTAAATTGGAAACTTTCTTCAAAAAATAGTAGTGACATCACGGAAATATTTCCACATATTCATGTATATATGAAGGACACAGGCATTGACTTTATACACAAATTATCAATTATAATTTAAAAATAATGAACAATGTGATATTATAAGTGCTATGAAAATTAGACAGGCAGCTGACCTGTCTTTTTGGATAAGAAATCAGGAGGTAATCAAATGAAGCATGTAGTAATCGGAACTCTGGCACACGTAGATGCCGGTAAGACAACATTATCAGAAAGTATGCTTTATTTGAGCGGGAGTATCCGAAAATTGGGGCGTGTCGATCATGGCGATGCTTTTTTAGACTATGACAAACAAGAGAGAAGCCGCGGAATTACTATATTTTCAAAACAAGCTATTTGCCAATGGAAAGACATCGAATTTACCTTGCTTGATACGCCGGGGCATGTCGATTTTTCAAGTGAAATGGAACGAACCTTACAGATTCTGGATTATGCAATTTTGATCATTAATGGTGTTGATGGTGTGCAGACACATACGGAAACAATTTGGAAATTGCTGGAGCATTATCAAATACCTGTATTTATTTTTATTAATAAGATGGATACGGCATATCTAACGAAAGAAGAATTGCTGATTGAGTTACGTAAACGATTAGATGAGAGATGTATTGATTTTACAGCTTCATCTGATGAAATGATGGAACAGGCGGCCATGTGTGATGATGAATTGCTGGATGATTATATGGAACATACGATTATAAACAAGTGTTTGTTATCAGCTAAAATACAAGAAAGAAAAGTATTTCCATGCTATTTTGGTTCAGCTTTAAAAAGGCAGGGTATTGAGACTTTTCTAGATGGTTTAAGTGAATTTATTGTAATGCATGATTACCCTGAGGAATTTGGTGCGAAGGTGTATAAAATAACTCGAGATGAGAATGGCAATAAACTAGCCCATATGAAAATCACTGGCGGCAGCTTAAAAGTTAAAGCTAAACTGGGTGAAAGTGAGAAAGTTGACCAGATTCGTAAATATTCAGGCAGTAAATTTACTGCGGTTAATGAAGCCATAGCCGGTGAGGTATGTGCGGTTAAAGGACTGCTGAATATCTATGCGGGCGAAGGACTTGGTTTTGAAAAAAAATCTGAAAAGCCTTTGCTTTCTTCCTATATGAACTACCGGATGCAGCTGCCTGAAGGCTGTGATGCATTTACTATGCTTAGAAATTTAAAACAGCTAGGAGAGGAAGACCCACAGCTTCATATTACATATAATGAACGATTAAAAGAAATCAGAGTTCAGATGATGGGAGAGATTCAGACTGAAATATTAAAAAATATCATCAGCAATCGTTTTAATGTTGATGTTTCTTTTGATCATGGTGCTATCAGCTACCGTGAAACAATATTGGAGCCCGTTGAAGGCGTAGGGCATTATGAGCCATTAAGGCATTATGCAGAAGTGCATTTGCTGCTTGAACCAGGGGATGAAGGCAGCGGTATCCAAATAGCTAGTGCATGTCCTGAAGATGAACTGGATCGTCATTGGCAGCGTCTGATATTGAGCCATCTTGAAGAAAAAGAGCATTTAGGAGTGTTAACTGGATCACCTATTACCGATATGAAGATAACTTTATTATGCGGTAAGGCTCATCAAAAACATACTGAAGGCGGAGATTTCCGTGAAGCAACTTATCGGGCTGTGCGTCAAGGGCTGAAATCTGCCAAATCAATCGTATTAGAACCTTATTTCAAATTTAAATTAGAAGTACCTACAGAATATTTAAGCCGTGCTGTTTTTGATGTTGATCAGATGAATGGGAGTTTTGTAATCGATGATACTGTCAATGAAATGACGGTACTGAGCGGCAGTGCGCCAGTAGCAAAAATGCAGAACTATCAAAGCGAGTTAGTTGCTTATACAAAGGGCAAAGGAAAATTAGCCTGTGTGATGGAAGGCTATAAGCCATGTCAAAATCAAGATGAAATAATTGCTGAAGCAGGCTATGATAGCGAAACTGATATCGATAATCCAACAGGTTCAATTTTTTGTTCACACGGCGCCGGTTATTTTGTGCCTTGGCATGAGGTAAAGAAGCAGATGCATGTTACAACCAGTTACAGCAAAACGGAAAAGAAACAGCAAAGTGCCCCGGCCAAGGAAATGAAAAAGTTAAATGATGAAGATTTAGATGCGATATTTATTAAGACATATGGGCCAGGAAAACGGCGCTTGGAAAATAATTCTAAGAAAGCTAAAGAAGAAAGTGTTCAAGGTTTGTTGTCCAGTGTGAAACGTCGGCCTTTATGTTATTTGATTGATGGCTATAATATTATTCATTCTTGGCCTGAATTAAAGGAACTGGCTGCTGATAATTTGGATGCTGCTCGTTCGAGGCTGATGCAGCTGATGGGAGATTTTCAAGGCTATAAGCAATGTCTGTTAATTCTTGTATTTGATGCCTATAAGGTATCTGAAGGTGTTGGCCAAATGTTTAAAGATCATAGTATTTTTGTAGTGTATACGGATCAGGCGCAGACAGCTGATATGTATATTGAGCGGGCAACGCATAAATTGAGCAGTGATTATCGAGTTGTTGTCGCAACCTCTGATGCAATGGAACAATTGATTGTCAGCGGTCAGGGAGCACATAGAATGTCAAGCCGCGAACTGCTGTTAGAGGTAGAAGGACTGCGTAAACGAAGACAGCAGGAGTTTGAAGAAAGTCAGCGAAAGGGATATAATCAGCCACTTGAAAAAATTCGCGATTTGAATTTCAAAGATAAATAAAATAGTTAATAGAATCATTTTATAAAAATATGTAATGATTCTATTTTATTAGATGCAGTGATTGTCAAAATATGGTACATTAATAGTAGTGTAAAAGGTAAAGGAGAGACGGAATGAAACAAGATATGATTGTAATTTTGGATTTAGGCAGCAGTGATAACACACGTTTAGCTAGAGAAATTCGTGAATTAGGTGTATACAGTGAGATATATCCACATGATATTACCAAGGATGAATTAGAAAAACTGCCCAATGTTAAGGGAATCATTATTAATGGCGGGCCAAATCATATGATTGATGGGGAACGGATTGATGTATGCAAATGCGTATATGAAGCAGGTTATCCGGTAATGGCAGTTGAACATGAACCAGCAATTTGTGAAGAAAAATTAGCTTGCTGGCCTGAGGATAAGGATGCCCGCGCTGACTTGCTTAAAAATTTTGTTTTTGATACATGTCATGCCGAAGCTAATTGGAACATGAAAAACTTTGTTGCTGATCAAGTGGAATTAATTCGTCAGCAGGTAGGTGATCGAAAGGTTTTACTTGCATTGTCTGGTGGTGTAGACAGTTCCGTTGTTGCGGCATTATTGGTTAAGGCGATCGGCAAACAATTGGTTTGTGTACACGTGAACCATGGGCTCATGCGCAAGGGTGAATCAGAAAGCGTTGTTGAGGTATTTAAGAATCAGCTTGATGCCAATTTAGTCTATGTTGATGCGAGTGAAAGATTTTTAGGCAAGCTGGCGGGTGTCGCTGACCCTGAAGAAAAACGTAAAATTATTGGTGCGGAATTTATCCGTGTTTTTGAAGAAGAAGCGAGAAAACTTGAGGGCATTGACTTTTTAGCACAGGGAACTATTTATCCAGATATCGTGGAAAGCGGTACAAAGACAGCAAAGGTTGTTAAATCACATCATAACGTAGGAGGACTGCCTGAGGATTTAAATTTTGAATTAGTAGAACCATTACGTCAATTATTCAAAGATGAAGTACGTGCCTGCGGTTTAGAGTTAGGATTGCCTGATGAAATGGTTTTCCGTCAGCCATTCCCTGGACCTGGACTTGGTGTTCGCTGCTTAGGAGCAATTACTAAAGAACGTCTTGAGGCGGTAAGAGAAGCAGATGCGATTTTACGTGAAGAGTTCCACAATGCTGGCTTGGATAAAAAGGTATGGCAGTATTTTACTGTTGTTCCTGATTTTAAATCAGTGGGTGTTAGAGATAATGCAAGATCATTTGAATATCCAGTGATTTTAAGAGCAGTAAATACGGTAGATGCAATGACAGCCTCTATCGAACAAATTGATTGGCCGGTATTGCTGAAAATCACTGATCGTATCTTAAAGGAAGTTGCCAATGTAAATCGTGTTTGCTATGATTTATCACCAAAACCGACGGCAACAATTGAATGGGAATAGAAAATGATATCAAAAAGTGCTGATTAATAGCACTTTTTTTCATGATATAAAAATTTATTTGATTGGGATAAATGCCGAAAGCTTTTTATTTGCTTCAACATTGAGTATAATAATACAATACAGACTGTTGCGTAGGCAGGCTTTAAAAGAATGCCTACTAAATTCTTTTGAATGTGAGGAAAATAAAATGGAAAAGCCTAAAGCATACACAATGTTATTTAGCAGGATATATCCGTTGTACGTCAATAAAGCGGTAAAGAAAGGACACACAAGATGAAGTAAATGAAATCATCTTCTGGCTGACGGGTTATAATGAAGATACGCTTCAGCAGCAGATCAATTCTGAAGTTGATTTAGAAACCTTCTTTAATCAAGCTCCGCACTTTAATCCAAATGCGGTTTTGATTAAGGGGAGTATATGTGGTTGCCGTGTTGAGGAGATTGAAGATGATGTTCTGCGTAAAATACGCTATTTAGATAAATTGGTTGATGAACTGGCAAAAGGTAAATCAATGACAACGATTCTAAGAAAAAAATAGTTTATTATGGTTAAAGAAATGGAGCGATTTGATGAATATAAAATTTATTCCTATTACATCTCATAATTATGATGAGGTCAAAAAATTACATATTAGCGCATCACAGAAGGGAAATGTAGAAACGGTGGAAGAATGCTGCCGGGAAGCAGAGGAGTTTCCTTTATGGCATCCTATCGCTATTGCCGATGGTGAACAGTTGATTGGTTTTGCTATGTATGGTCTTTGGATCAATGAAGGTGAACGCGGAAGAGTGTGGCTGGATCGATTCTTTATTGATGAACGTTTTCAAGGCCGAGGATACGCAAAGCCTGTTTTAATTCAGCTAATAAGAAAAATCCATGAAGAATATGGGTACGATGAGATTTATTTAAGTGTTTATGAGTCAAATCAGCTGGCGATAAAAGTCTATCAATCCCTTGGCTTTGTATTTAACGGTGAACACGATATCAATGATGAACTTGTAATGGTGCTGGATATCAAAAATCACTAATCTCTGAATGCGAAATTAAGACAGATTGAGATTTATTATGAGTTGATTAAGCGGACATCTTATTATATACTTAATAGGGTAAAGCATGAAAGAATGGATGTGGTAAAAGTGAATTTACTGATGATAATTGTAAATGATGAATTTCAGGAGGAAATGCTTGAACTGCTGGGTGAAAATGATTATATGGCAACAATGGTAGCTTCTACGGGTGAGTTCCTTCAATATGGCAATACTACGTTTATTCTTGGTGTTGATGATGAAGAAACTGATAAATTGGTACAGCTCATTGATAAAAAAACAAGTAAAAATCGAAATCAATATGAAGATTCAATAGGAGTTAAGGATATTCATAACAGAAAAAATATTGCGACGATTTTTATCATGAAATCAGAACAATTCATTAAGACTTAGACGAAGTGGAACCTTCGTTTTCTTTTTGCATCAGATTTATACAATGATCATCAGTTTTAAAAATCTGAGCTTTTTTAAACAAAAAAATTTAAAAAGCTGTTGACATTTTTGCCTAATTCCTGTAAGATAAATGAGCAATCGAAAGATGGAGGTTTAGCTCAGTTGGGAGAGCGTCTGCCTTACAAGCAGAGGGTCAGCGGTTCGAGTCCGTTAACCTCCACCATTATGCCGACTTAGCTCAACTGGTAGAGCAACTGACTTGTAATCAGTAGGTTGGGGGTTCAAGTCCTCTAGTCGGCACCATTTTTTTATGTGCGGATGTAGTTCAATGGTAGAACTTCAGCCTTCCAAGCTGACTACGTGAGTTCGATTCTCATCATCCGCTCCAAAATCATAAACTACGCCTGTTTCAGGCGTTTTTTTATGCTAAATTTTTTCGGAATGTCCTATAATGTCCACTTCTAGGCTTTTTTTGTCTATAAATGAATTGAGCAACTTTAGAAATGAATGATTCCAGGTTCAGGTTTAGGTTTGGCAATTGTTAAAATGATTGTGGAACATCATCATGATAAAATTGAAGTCAGCAGTAAACTGGATGTTGGCACTTGCTTTACTTTAAGCTTTGCGGATGATCATCAGATAGATGCTTCAGGCCCCAGTCATGAATTATTGTCTGAAATTTAATCTTTATCCCTATACCTTTTAGATTTGCAACTGCACATAATTGTCTGATCTCTATGATGCAGTTTTAAATTGTTTGTCTAATCAATAAAAACTCTTCTTTAATGTTTTAAAAAAAGAGGAAAGCAATTTTAAAATCAATTATAATAGGCATACCTAAAGGGAGGAACTACTGATGGAAAAACCATTCAGAATTGAGAAAATGGATAGCTTTAAGGTGATTGGCTATAAAATTGAAACAACAAATCAAAAACAAGATGGAAGGCATGTAATCCCTGAGTTTTGGGAGGAGTTTAGAAAGCAGCAGCTAATTGAAAGATTACTGCCTTTGATGAATTCCAAGCCTTATGGCATCATGGGTGTCAATGTATACAATGTAGATACAGACAGCCGCAGATTTGATTATTACATAGCAGCTGCCAGTACTCAGCCAGTGCCAGAATCAATGGTGGCATATACAATACCAGCCGCAACATGGGCCATATTTCCATGTACCCCTGAGACCATAGCCAAAACAGAGGTACAGGCAATCATGAAATGGCTGCCTAAATTCAAATATAAACCAATAAATTCAGGCTATATAACCGGCAGAATGAAAGCGGGAGCGCCGGATATCGAATATTATGGTGAAGATGATTACGCGGAGGTTTGGGTCGCAGTACGGGAATAGAAATATTTCCCGTACTTTTTTTATTTTGATAGAAAAAGTTAGACATTTTCCTCTTTACCGCTTATATATAAGTGGTGATAGGATGAAAAAAGTAATACTTATACTCCTTGTTCTGCTGACGATCGGCCTAAATTATAACTGGCAGCCTATACAAATGGATGATTATGCGGCATCACAGTTAATGGCAGAAATCAAAGGTGCAGTAGTACAGCCGGGCAGTTATGAAATCACTGAAAAGACAACGATTTCTGATTTGATAGAATTAGCTGGCGGGCCGCTTGAGGAGGCCGATCTATCTTCACTCAATCTCAACAAACAGGTGCTGCATCAGTCAGTAATTGTGATTCCTGTATATAAAGATGACAAGATTTCTTTAAACAGCGCCTCTCTTGAAGAATTAATGAGGTTGAAAGGAATTGGGGAAAACAAAGCGCGGCTGATTCTTGAATATCGTGAAGCCCATCAAGGTTTTAATACCATTGAAGAGATTATGAATGTAAAGGGGATTGGTGAAAAGACATTTGAGAAAATGAAGGATCAACTGGCTTTATGAAAGGCCGTTGGCTTTACCTTGCTTTATCTTTAATGATAATTGTATCAATACCGCATTGGCTGCTTTTTTATGGATTGCTTATTATCTGGCAGCTTAAATATCGGCGTCTGCCGATTACGGCACTCATCGTTTTACTCATTATCGGCTTTATCACTCATCAGCCTAAGCCGAACCTGCTTCCGCAGACAAAAAACGGAGCTGTTGAATCAATCCGTAATGGCTATTTAATAGTAGATTTTGATTCAGTCAAAGCTATTGTCTACACTGATGAGGTGCTGCCCAAGGGTACAATGATCACGGTGAATGGTGAATTTCAAACATTGGATAATACCGCAAGTCTGTACGCTTTTAATTTTGACTCATGGTGTCAAGCCCGCGGCATCACGGCATCAATTAATGCGAAATCACTGAATATACTTAAACCATCATCATCAATTCAGCGTTTCTTTTTCCAGCGTCTGAACAATTTTGATGAGGAGCTTAGAAATTGGTGCTTTAAGGTATTTTATGGGGTGAGAGAACAAGATGCCTTCTATCTGATTTCCGCTTCAGCGCTGCATTTATCCTTCATTATGCAGCTGATTGAAAAAATGACGAAAAGTAAAACGGCGGCAGCAGCGTTCCTGATTTTCTATGGCATCTTTATCCATTTTTCTTTCGCAATCTGCCGCTTATTGATTTTTACTGCTGTCCGTCAAGTTTTTCCGGATTCCTCATCCAAAGATCGATTAGGCATTGCCATGCTTTTGACTTTACTTCTATTTCCATATGCCGTCTATGAATTATCTTTTATTCTGCCCGTAAGTTTTACGCTGCTCTCTATTTTCAGCTGTCATAAGATATCCAAGCTGCTCTCATCATGGCTTGTTTTAATGCCGGTGCAGCTGCTTAATTTTTATGAATTTAATCTGCTCTCACCGCTGTTTTTTTCATTTTACCGCGTCTGGTATTCTATCAATCTTCTGCTCACCCTTGTCTGCGTACTCTTTCCGACGCATTGGCTGCTGATCTTTTTAAGCACAGCAGATCAAGCGGTTCAGCAGCTTCAGCCTACGCTGTTCACACTTTGGGGTAAGCCGTCGACATTGGCATTGCTCATTTATTTGATTTGTGTTATCGCATATATCAGCAAGGCGTCCATTAAACATGCGCAATGGCTTTTATGCGGCATGCTGGTGCTTAATTTTTCACCTTATATTGAACCGTTTACGACTATCACATATATAAATGTCGGTCAGGGTGACAGTATTTTGATTACGCTCCCGTTCCATGGCGGCGCTATGATGATAGACGCGGCAGGCAGCCTTTATACGAATATTCCTGAACGGAAAATCCTGCCGGTATTAAAGGCTAAGGGATATAAGACCATTGATCAGCTCATCCTAACTCATGCCGACAAGGATCATGCCGGCGGTTTGCAGGAGCTAGCTGATTTAGTTGTGATCAAACAGGTGATAACAGATAAGCAAGCGGCTATGGATTATAAAAATATCGAGTTTATTTCACTATTGGCAGAGAATGATTTCGGTAATGAAAATGACAACAGCATCGTACTGCTGAGCCGTATCGGCGCGCTTGATTACTTGTTTACAGGGGATGCGTCACAAGCTTTTGAGAATCAGCTGCTGAGTGTTTATCCTAACATTAAATGTGATGTTTTAAAGGTTGGGCATCATGGCAGCAATTCTTCATCATCAGCACTATTCCTGCAAACCTTAAGACCGCGGATTGCTGTCATATCAGCAGGCCGCAACAACCGCTACGGACATCCGCATGATGAAGTGCTTGCCCGTTTGGCAGATTATCAGATTAAATGCTTCAGAACGGATCTTCAGGGTGATATCGAAATAAAAAGTTTTCTAAATTTCAACTTTATCATAACAGGAAGCCGGGAATTTGGTATAATAAACAAGGTGATAAGATGAACTATATGATTTATGGCGAAGACCGCGGACGGATTCAAAAAGAGATTCAGAAAATCGTAAAGGACAATATGTCAAATGATGTTAAGCCGGATACGATTACATACAATATGGCAACAACATCACTGGAAGAAATTCTGGCCGATGCTCAAACCATACCTTTTTTTACTGAACATAAAATCATTGTCGCTCAAAACTGCAGCTTTTTAAGTGCAGCCAATGAGGGCAGTCAAAATACTGAGAGCTTAGAGGCTTATCTCGATCACCCAATGTTAACGACTACATTGATTTTAAGCGGTAATTTTGAAAAGGTCGATAAACGAAAAAAAATCGTGAAAACGATTCAGAAGACATGCCGGGTAATCAGCTGTTCAACCTTGGATGAGCAGGGGAAAAGAGCTCAGGTCATACAGACGCTGAAAGCCAGTCAGCTTAAGCTCAGTGATGAGGAACTGAATCATCTTGTCAGTCTGCTGCCCTGTGATTCGGCAATCATTGAAAATGAACTGGCTAAGCTGATCGCATATCCCGACACCCTAAACATGCGGGTCATTGATCTGTTAATTACCAGACAGATTGAGGATGATGTATTTGCGCTGGCTGACGCAATCATGAAGGGAAGGGAGAAACAGGTATTCAAGATCTGGAACGATCTGAATGCGTTGAATAAAGAACCCATATTTATGATATCCGTGCTGGCATCGCAGTTTCGCTTTTATTATCAAGTAAAAACCTTGCTGGTGAGCGGTCTGAATGAAAATGACATCACTCAGGAATTGAAGGCGCATCCGTATCGCGTCAAGCTAAGCGTAAAAGCGGTGGGTGCGGTGAGCTGTGATCAGCTGCTGAAAGTTTTGGCGATGCTGGCGGATACTGATCAGAAAATAAAGAGCGGTTTGCTTGATAAACAGTTAGGCTTTGAATTATTTCTCATACATTGTAAAGGAGTATTTGCGTGAAATCATTAAAAGAATTATATCGGATAGGGCCAGGACCTTCATCCTCACATACATTAGGACCGCAGCGGGCGGCAAAATTGTTTCAGGAAGCTTATCCGCAGGCAGTGTCTTATCTTGCTGAACTCTATGGTTCACTTTCATTTACCGGCAAAGGTCATTTGACAGACGCCATCATTATCAAAACCTTCTTACCAAAGAGCTGTGAAGTTTGCTTTATGCAGGAAACCGCGCCTGAACATGCCAACACGATGATTTTAAAAGCCTTAGATGAAACGGGCGCAGTCATTGGCGAGTGGACGGTTTATTCAGTAGGCGGCGGTGCAATTAAGGTTAAGGGCAGCGCTGATCTTGAACCCGAAGAAATTTATCCGCATCATTCCTTTGCGGAAATCATGGCATACTGCAAGCAGCGAAATATTCGTCTGGCACAATATACGGATGAATTTGAGGCATTGGATGATTTCATGAATGAAATATTGGATCAAATGCTGTCCACTGTGGCAACCGGCTGTATTACTACCGGTGTACTGCCCGGCCGTCTGCAGCTTGAACGGGTAGCCAGCGGTTTATACAGCAAAGCAAAGCAAGCGGCTGATCCATCACGTAAGCAGAAGCTTCTGATTATGGCCTATGCTTATGGTGCCAGTGAGCAAAATGCCGGCGGCGGTACAACAGTTACTGCACCGACCTTAGGTGCCAGCGGTGTGCTGCGGGCTGTGATTACTTATTATTATCGTGATTTAAAGATTGATCGCAAAAAAATTATAGACGGCCTGAAAATTGCCGGTATCATCGGCAATCTAATCAAAACCAACGCAACGATTTCCGGAGCCCAGGGCGGCTGTCAGGCAGAAATCGGCGCGGCCTGTGCGATGGCAGCGGCGTTAGTGGCCAGTCTTCATGATATGGATGATGATAAAATTGAATATGCGGCTGAAATTGGTATTGAACATTTCTTGGGCCTGACTTGTGATCCAGTCGGCGGTTATGTTATGATTCCTTGCATTGAGCGAAACT
>OGFR01000749.1_pt1 | contig 20628 bp, 17 predicted proteins | sample 1571001 | NCBI WGS metagenome assembly OGFR01 (sample SAMEA2582064, study PRJEB24529) | metagenome | biome: Human gut stool | place: China | collected 2011 | reverse complement strand
TTAAACTATTTTCTATTCATTTTTCGTTATCTATTGACATCTAATAGTTTGTCTTTATTTTAAATCTTCGCCATTAGTGGCGATAACCTTCTTATACCAGTCAAAGCTCTTCTTCTTGGAACGTTTTAAGCTGCCGCTGCCCGCGTCATCCTTATCGACATAGATGAAGCCATAGCGCTTTGACATCTCGCCGGTAGAAGCGCTGACTAAGTCAATCGGTCCCCAGCTTGTATATCCCCAAAGCTCTACACCATCCAGCTCTACGGCATCTTTCATCGCCTGAATGTGCGCTCTTAGATAATCAATGCGGTAATCATCTTCGACATAACCATTTTCATCGACAGCATCCTTGGCGCCTAATCCATTTTCCACAATAAATAATGGTTTCTGATAACGGTCATATAACTCATTCATGGTCGTTCTAAGACCTAGCGCGTCAATCTGCCAGCCCCATTCAGAAGCCTTCAGATACGGATTCTTTACACCCTTAAACGCATTGCCGCTCATTTCCTTCGCAAGAATTTCAGGATCGGTGCTGATGCAGCGGCTTGAATAATAAGAGAATGAAATAAAGTCAACCGTATGAGCTTTCAAAATCTGACGGTCTTCCTCACTCATGCCGACATCAATTCCCTTGCGTTCAAATTCTTTCAGCGCATAGGCAGGATATTCACCGCGGCTTTGCACATCAATAAAGAAATAATTATCACGGTTCTTGCGCTGAGCCTCAAATACATCCTCCGGAGAGCAGCTGTATGGATACGTCAGACCCGCTGCAAGCATACAGCCTATTTTATTCTCCGGATCAATTTCATGCGCAATTTTGGTAGCCCATGCGCTGGCAACTAATTCATGATGAGCAGCCAGATATTTTGCCTGTTCCTCATTTTCACCCTCTTCAAACACTAAGCCGGCACCCATAAACGGCATATGCAGAATCATATTAATTTCATTAAAAGTCAGCCAATATTTAACTAAGCCTTTATAGCGGGTAAATAAAACGGTTACTAAATTCTTATAAAATTCGATCAGCCTGCGGTTCTTCCAGCCGCCGTATTCCTTGATCAGATGGATCGGGCAGTCAAAATGAGTTATTGTAACCAAAGGTTCAATGCCATATTTATGACATTCCTTAAACAGATCCTCATAGAATTTTAAGCCAGCTTCATTCGGTTCAGCTTCATCACCCTTAGGGAAAATCCGTGTCCAAGCGATAGAAAGACGATAGGTTTTAAAACCCATTTCACCAAAAAGCGCAATGTCTTCCTTATAATGATGGTACATATCAATCGCTTCACAAGCAGGATAATAATAGCCTTCCTGATGTTCCAGCATTTTCAGCTTGCCGGCACTTACCTTCATGCGGTCTGGACCATGCGGTACAACATCAACATTTGCCAAGCCTCTGCCGTCTAAATTATATCCACCCTCACATTGATTGGCGGCCGTCGCACCGCCCCATAAAAAATCTTTTCTAAATGGCATAATACCCTCCTTATCGTATGTCTTTCCGATCCGGTACAAGATCACCGGTTTCAACCATAAAATCAAGCATTCTTGATTTCATTTTAAGTACCGCTTCACCATAAGCCGGATCATTAATTCTATTATCTAACTCCTGCGGATCTTTTTCAAGGTCATAAAGCTCATCTTCCTCATAAAGACGATAAATATATTTCAAATTTCCCATGCGGATCATAACCGCTTTAGTATGTTCAGGCCCCTCTGATTCCTGTGTGGAGAGCCGAGGCCAATACAATGACGCTTTGCCGTGTCCCTTTTCCATTGCCCATGTTTCACCGTGAATGCGGCCGCCTTCACTGAATACCGCATCCTTATGCGTTTCACTGCCGGCTAATACATCAAGCAGCGATTTGCCGAATTGAACATATTCTGTTTTTACGCCGGTCATATCGCAGACCGTTTCGCTAAGATCTACAAGCTCTGCCAGCGCGTTGGTAACCCTTGGTCTGCATGGGAACTGAGCAGCCGGCTTAACAATCAGCGGCACATTCACAACCGGATCATCAAAGCAGTTCTGAACCTTTTCCGCTATGGAATAATCACAAGTATAATCACCGTGATCACTGAAGACAAAGATGCTTGTATCATCATAGAGCTTACATTCCTTTAATTTATCACGCACTAAGCCAAACTGATAATCAAAACGTGAGACCATAGCTAAATAGGTAGCCCTCAGCTCATTCATGTTCGCTTCACCCCAAGCATCGAGATCTTGTTTTTCAGCAATGCCGGTAAGCATACTAGGCTTTCCTTTTAAGCTTAACACACTTGGTCTTCTCGGCGGTAATTTTGTGCGGTCAATGCTGCTGTACCATGGATCTTCGCAGCCATAAGGCGGATGCGGGAAAGCTAATGTGACATAAAGGAAGAACGGCTTAGCATCCTCTTCTTTACTTTTACGCTCAATATAATCAAGCGCCGCATCCACACAGCCCCAGTCGCTGCCGCTCATACCGCCCTGATGCGCCTGTTCCTCACTCAGCTTGCCAATGTAATGAGAATAATACCCAGGTACGCTGGTATCCGCGTCACCATCAAGCTTAAAGCCATGATTGAATGATTTAGTTTTCGTTACCGCTTTTCGATCCTCTTTATGAACACCATCATAATATGCGTCACAATAATCTTCCTTTGAATAATTACCCGGCACGACATCATTGCGGCCAATCCAGATAACCTCATAGCCGTTATTCTTCATCGTCCTAAGGAAATTAGGCTCGCCCATATTCTGCAGATAATGAATCGTGCGATGTCCCGTCGTATGCGGATACAGTCCAGTCAAAAAGCTGCAGCGGCTCGGAACACAAACCGGATTTTGACAATACGCGTTTCTAAATGAAACACCGTCCTCTAAAACAGCGTCAAGATTAGGAGTGATGGAAGCTGGATTGCCCATATGAGCCAATGCGTCACAGCGCATCTGATCCGCTACAAAATAAATAATATTTGGTTTTTTAGTCATAATCTCATCCTTTCTAAATGAAGACAAAAAGTTATAAAGACTCTCTTTATAACTTTAAATCAATTGATTATTCTCCCTGTTCTTCAGCCACTGCACGCTTATCAAGAATCTTGAAGAATGGCAGATACATACAGATCTGAACAAGAATCAGCACGACCTGAAGAACTGCGCCCTGCCAGCCGCATGCGACGATACCGGATAAAATCACCGGTGTGCCTAATGGAATTTCAGCGCCGTTTGTGAATGGCACTAAACCGATATTCATACTGAAGTAAGCAATCAAAAAGGTAATAATCGGTGTTAAGATCAATGGAATAATCATAATCGTATTCAATACCATCGGCAGACCGAAGGTGATTGGTTCGTTGATACCGCAAAGTCCTGACGGCAGTGCCAATTTGCCCAATGTCTTATAGCGGGCTGACTTCGCAAAGAAGAACATGATGAAGCAAAGACCTAATGTACCGCCGGCACCGCCTAAAGAGGCATACATCGACCAGCAAGATTTTGTGATGATGTTAGGCAAAGCAGTACCTGCCGCATAAGCTTCCAGATTCTCTAAGCCTGCTGTTGTATAAAGCATGGATAAGAATGGCATAACGATCATGCCGCCATGCAGACCGAAGAACCACATGAGTGAACACATGATAATGAAGATAATAAAAGTCAGCGGACTCGCGGATAAATGTGACAGCGGTGTCTTAAGCATCGTATATATGAAATCATTCATCGTGCCAAAGCTTGTATGAGCGAAACCAAAACGAACAAGGCAGAAAATAAAAGCAATCACAAAAGCCGGAATCAATGCGGAGAATGATTTAGAAATCGTCGGCGGTACCTGTTCAGGCATCTTGAGAATAATATTATGTTTAATAAAGAAATTATAAATTGTCGGCACGATCATGCCAAGAATCATCGCGCTGAATAAGCCAGCCGCGCCAAGATATCCGGTAGGCAGAGCCGCCGCGATGGATACGATCTCACCGCTGTCTGCTCCCTTGCCTGAAACACCAAGCGGAATCATCAATAAGAAAACAAATAATGTAATTGCCCCAATAATTGTCGAGTCTTTTTCCAAGCCAAGCTTTTCAGCACATGCCTTACCAATCAAATAAGCCGCATAAACAGCCAGCATATCTGTCGTGACCGTTGGCGCAAATGCCAGTATCGTCTTTAAACCCGTCGCGGTAACAAAAGCCTGATACGGAGCAATCTGAAGATTCGCAAGCAAGGTAAAAATAGCACCGATCATCGTAATCGGCAGCAAATAAGAAAAGCCAGTTGAAATAGCACCCAGATATTTATTCTGTGATAATTTATCGGCTAAAGGTACAAGAACCTTTTCCAATAATGCAGTGAATTTATCCATAAATTCCCTCTCCTTATAATTTTAATTTGATGTATCACGTTCCATGGCAGCGTTTACAAGCGTAGTATAGCACGCATTAAAATATATTTCAATATAATTTTACTATTTTGAAATATATTTTAAAATAATTTTCAATTCATTTCGATATATATTTCAAAATCATTCCCTGACCATGAAAATAATGGTATAATCAGTACAGAGGTGATCTTATGAATCCTTTAGAATTAATTCAGCATAATTTTGACAGCTTTACAAAAACCGAAGAAATCATCGCCGCTTATGTCCTAAATGACCCCAAAGATTTTGCCCGCGCCCCGATTGAAACAAAGCAGCAATGATTCGTTTCGCAAAGAAACTCGGCTATAATGGTTATGCCGAATTAAAATACGAGTTATCCAGATTTTTAATTCGTTCAAGCTATACGAATCCAGAAGATAAAACCGAACCTGATCAAACAATTCAGTCGATTACCAATTATTATTGTCAAGCAATTCATCAAATCAATGAGACTGTCACTATTGAGCAGGTAAGAACTATGGCAAAGCAGATCTGTCATGCGCGAAGGGTTAAGATATTGGCAATTAACCGCACATCGCTTGCTGCTCAGCAGCTGCAGATGCGGATGCTTAAAATCGGTATCGATTCAGATTCAATTAATGATACCGTAATGATGAATGATGCAATCAATATGATGAATGAAAAAGATTATTGTCTGATTTTCACTATTAAGGATAACGGCAAACATTATCAGGAGAGGATTGCCAATCTAAATGACAACGGCTGTCCGATCGGGCTTGTTACGATGGCTGCCCTGCCCTTTGCCAGTCAATGCAGAGATGTGATCAATCTGCCGCCGGTATCCAAGGGCTATGCCAAGTTCATTGATGAACAGGCTATTTACTTCGTCTTTGTGGAAATCCTGCTGAGTGAGCTTGCGAAAATTGCGGAGCTTGATCAAATGGCTTTGAAAAACAGTTAAATTATTGCGTAAAAAAGCACGGTTTCTAATATTAGAAGCCGCGCTTTTAAGTTATTTAATCAGGATAATCCGGATTCATCCAAGCCGAACGAGTATTCATTTTAACAAACAGGATAATGCCGATTAAAATGATGAGGATCGAAACAAAAGTCTCATATCCAAATTGTGCAAAGCCTATTTTTGAAGTGATAAAATACTGTGTATAATCATAAATAAACTTAATGATTCCCAATGGAATCGTTGCCAAGAGCAGATAAGTCCATTTTTTTGTGACGATTAAACGTTTTTGATTTTCCATAGTTTTACCCCATCATTCAGATGAAACTCATACTATTCTGAATGCCTTCCTTAATTTAACTATACCAGAAACGTACAAAGATGCAATTATTATGACATTTCTGATATTTTATCAGGCATCAGACAGTTTCAACACGCCGATTCAGTGCCTTAGCGCCGTCTCGCTGACCTTTTCCAAGTACCGTTGAACCATTTAATACTTGCTGACCGGCATCAAGCTTCGCCAGCTCGCTCTTCTTAACCAGATAGCCGGTAACGCGCACAACATCGCTGTCACTGGAATAGCCGCTGAAATAACGCATGCCATTCGCAAAAGCACCCTTAATGATATCCACAATCGCTTCCGGTGAACGCTCCCAAGTATCATCAAAGGTAAAGATATCGCCGATACCCGTTGGGAAATACTGATGATAATGTGTTGAATGCATCACATGCTGTAAAAGCTCTGGTTCCGCGCCGATTGGAATACGGGCACCCGGTGTATTGCTCATCATATCATCGCTGATGCCTACCTGTGCATGCAATCCATAATGACCGCCGACCTTTGAACAATAAAGGCCTGGATGCGCCATAACGATTTCTTCCAGCTTCTCACAGATTTTCACACCCAAAGCGTCAGCTTCAGCATTATTGCCGTAGCCCTGTTTCGGATCGGTGATACCCAACAGCTTGTTGACACACTCTGCCACACCTACAACACCGATCATGCCGGTGAACTTCTCGCGGTCGATAAAGCCTTCCTTAACCAAATAATTGGATTTAAAGAAAGCAGCTTCTTCAACGATGAAGCGAATCCTGCGGTCAGTAAATTCAAGCAGCAGCTTCATATAATATGGCAGTACCTCATTCATAAATTCATCGATACTCGATGCTTTTTCACTCATTTCATGCAGTTTGACACGATTCAGTGTATAACCGCCGCCGCCAATTTTTAAGACATTCAGACAGCTGGCTACACCGTAATCCTCGCCCCATTCCTGCACACACATCTGATGATTGCAGAAGGAAGGCTTGGAAACCTTAAGCATGCATTTTGCCACCTTTGCCGCATAAGCTGCTGGTGTAACTTCCGGATCATATTTCAAAGTGATATTCGGCACTGCCAGCTGCATCTCTTCACTCAGTTCAAGGATCAGATTACCGGTAACTGTTTCCTTCGGCCCAATATCCATATGAACAAAAGAATCTGAAATCGTTTTATCAATATGCAGCAAAAACAGCTTTAATGTACGTTTTGCTTTCTCACGGTCTTCTTTTAATACAAAAGGCTCAAGCATCGTATCTACATCACCCAAATATACTGGATAGCTGCCGGCTGCTGGTGTATTCTTATACATAATCAGCAGTGAGTTGCATGCCTCCTGTAAATCTGTTGGCGGTTCCAGTTCTAAAAACTTACAGCCATCTGTAAATAATTTCTTAAAATCTACTAAAACATAACGCGGACGGAAAGGCGCGCTGCCCTCGTACAAGTCACAAATAATACCCTCATCCATGGCCTTCTTTAATTCATCCGTTTTTAAAAAATCCCCCAGCGTATCTTCCCCGATTTTTGCTAATTCTAACACTTGCTGGAAATAAGTTAAGCGCTCATTTTTAATGACATTCATGGCGCTGGTTTCTCTTTCTTTATCCAGTACACCGGTTACCTGACTCATTGAATCCCTTCTTTCTTTATATATTTATCATAACACAATTCAGTATTTAATGAATAGCCCCGCCAATAAATGTTTCTGAAACGATTAAAAACATTTATGACTCTTTTCATTCAGTTATTTAGCCATTATAATGAAATTGGTGATCGAATGAAACTTATAAATTCCAACAGTAAGACCACACCTCTGAACGATGATTCGCTCAGCCGTTTTTTCAATACCTTTAACATCTGTGTAAACAGTGTAGGAATCTGGAGCAGTGAGATTGAAAAGCGGGCGACCTATACCATAAAAGATATTGAATTAATCTATTATACGAAGGGCGGTTCGCAGACGATGATTCAAGGCAATATTTTTCAATGCCGGGAAAATGATTTAATGATCTTAGAGCCATATGGTGTCTATCAGTCAAAAAATGAGGGACAGGAAGGCTATGAATACCTCTATATCCATTTTGACATTGAGCCTATCGCTTTACAGATGCTGATTCAGGGCAGTCCGGTAAAGCATTGCCGTGACGGCCGCTTGCTGGCTTTGTTTCAGCATACGCTGACTGAGGTCAAGAAGCATCAAATCGGTTCACGGGCGCTGATTAATATGCTGGTTAAAACAATCTGTATCGAAATCATCCGCAATCAAAACTGCACACCTTTTGAAATCATCCACCCAACCCATCGTTTAACCGATCAAAGTGTTCTGGTTAATGAAGCGATCAAGTATATATTGAATCATATCAGTGAGGATTTAAGCGTCAAAAAGCTTGCGGAAATGTTCAGCATCAGTGAGAATTACTTATATAAATCATTCATCAAAGTCATTAACCAATCACCGAGTCAATTTATCATCCAGATGCGTTTAGAAATGGCTAAAAATTATCTGGCAAGCGGTGTGATGACGATCCAGCAGATTACTCATGATACCGGGTTCTCATCGCAGCAGCATTTCGCGCGGGTATTCCGCCAGCATGAGGGAATGTCCCCCAGCCAGTATCAGAAAAAAACAAATACGAATAAGAGCTGAACTCATTTGAGCCAGCTCCTTTTTATTAATTATAATAGGTATTATTCTTTAACAAATGCCGACGCGTTTTCACCGGCGATCCGTCCCCAAGTTACCGCGTTAGACAGTGTGAAGCCCATGTAAGCAGAATTAGCACTGACTTCACCCGCCGCATACAAGCCCTTAATAACCGTGTTATCAGCTCTGATGACTTCACTGTTTTCATTTCTTGCGACACCGCCGTAAGTGATGATTTCGCATGGCACAACAGCAACTGCAACATAAGGTGAAGCTAATGGTTTCATAACGGTACGCTTAAATTCAGGATCAGCACCGGCTGCCGCATAAGCATTATAATTATCAATCGTTTCTTTTAATACAGCTGGATCAAGACTCATTTTAGCTGCAAGCTCTTCTGCGGTATCAGCAGTGATAAATGCCAGGTTCTCACCGCGCTTAATTTCAGCGGCATCAATTGTTGCCTGATCACTGATTGCCCAGACAAATTCAGCGCCTTCTTTATGCATTTGATCAAAAATCGGTTCATTCAATAATTGTGTCATATAACCGCCGCTCTTTTCATCAACAAAGCGTTTAGCATCCTGTCCGACTAACACAAGATTTTCCTGAGCGATGAATTTAGAAATGTTGGCACTATTGCTTGTACCATTGTAGTCTTTCATAATTTCATAATCTTTTAATACAGCCATAAGATGATTCGTATGTGTCAAAGCTGCTCCGACATTGCTTGCCATAATCAGACCGTCACCTGTATTAGAAGGATGTCCGATACCGAAGGTACCCGCTTTTTCAGGATCAAGCAGGGCTGTCAGTTCAGGATTATAAGAATAACCGCCGGTAGCCAGGATTACCGCTTTGGTATGGATCGTATATGTACCATCAGCTGTTTCAACAACTACACCGCTGACGTTTTGATTTTCATCCATTAAAATTTCAACCGCTTTATTTTCAGTGCGAATTTCTACACCGGCTTTTTCAGCGGTGGATGTCAGATGTTCAACCAGACTTGGCCCGAAGCCATCAACGACATGCATCATTTTTAAAGGCCCGTAACCAACTAATGCATCCGGCTGGAATTCAACTTCCGCCCGATCGATCAGCCAGTCAATTGTTTGTCCGCTTGATTCAACCGTGATTTTGGTTAAAGCCGGATCAAGTTTCCATAATGCGTTATTCATCAGATTCGCAACCATTGCATCATAAGTGATTGGCTCATCCTTACTGGCTTTTTGAACCTTTGTTTCATAACCGGCAATCATTCCCTGAGCAGTGGCTGTCGTACCGCCGGTATTCAGCATTTTCTCTAAGACGATGATCTTTTCCGTACCGGCATCCGCTGCTTCAATCGCCGCGCTTAGCCCGGCACCGCCGCCGCCGATTACGACAATATCCGCTGTGGCATCCTCAACCGATGTCTGCTTATCCTCTGTTTTTGGCTCCAGTGTGCTGGCATCAACACCGGCTTCACTTAAAGCATTGGTAACTGCTGTCAAAACCGCATTGCTTGATACTGTCGCACCGCTGACTGTTTCAACCTGAATTGATTGTGAACTGATGATATTTTCAATCATCCGATCAATGGCCGCGTCACCGAGACCCGCTGTCTCCTGCTGTTCTGTCACAGTGATGCTTTCAATCTTTTCTTCACTTAAAGTCACTTCCAATACAACATCGCCGTTCATTCCTTTCGCGGAACCTGAATAGCTGCCGGCTTTGAACTTGGCAGGCGCCTCTTGACTCGATGGAGTACAAGCACTTAACACAAGCATGAATGCTAAACATAAACCCGTTAACTTCTTCATATTGTACCTCCTAACAATATCTTATAGTTATAATCTAACAAAGGTACTCGTGATTTTCTTCACTTATTCAATTCATTATTTAACATTTTCGATACTATTTTGTCTAAACCATGACTCAGATAAAGAAAAGACGCACTCACTTTGAATGCGTCTATCTATCTGCTTTTATTTACCTAATTGCTCAGCAACCGCTTCAGCTGCCAATTTGCCTGATGTTAATGCCCAGCCATTATTAGCACCGGAAGGTGAGTCATCACCCATAACACCGCCGGCAACCTCACCAGCCGCATATAAACCGCTGATAGCATTGCCTTCCGCATTTAATACCTCAAGTGAAGGATTGATAACTAAGCCGCCCATGGTTGTTGCGAAACGAGGCTTCTGTTCCACAAGATAATAAGGGCCGTCTGCCAAAGGCTGTGTCATGTACTGAGCCGGGCGATTAAATTCTTCATCATTGCCGGCAGCCACATAACCATTATATGTGGATACGGTATTCTCAAGCACTGCTGCGTCCATACCAATGACTTTTGCCAGTTCACTCAAGCTGTCACCCTTCACAAAAACAGGTGCTGATGAACCATTAGCCGCCAGCCATGTCTCAATGTCAGTACCGGCAATACCACCAGTTGCCAGCTTGCTCTTGAATGTTTCAAAAGTAGAAGCATCCATTAATAAATAAAGCATCTGTTCAGGCTGAGCTAATTCAACTGTTAAGATTTCGCGGTTGCTGGCTTTTTCATTCACCACACGCTTGCCTTCACTGTTAATCAGGATTGCACCTTCGCTGAATGCCGCGATATTGCCGGCAATTGTTGATTTCGCAATACCTTCGCTTACTTCAATACCATTTGGATAACGCTTGCCATATTCCATCAAACGGGTTGCCGCGCCGACATTCTCTGCCGTAGCCATGATGATACCATCACCTGTTGATGACTGCGGGCCATAATATAAAGCGCTCTGCATTTCTTCAGATAATAAGTCCTTGTTATTGCCATAACCGCCGGTAGCCAAAATTACTGACTGGGCATTAATGGTATAGTGAGTACCGTCACTGCCTTCCGCTTTTACACCGATAACATTGCCAGACTCATCAACGATAAGCTCAGTGGCGCGTGTATTCAGATAAACCTCAGCACCGCTGTTTTCTACTTGTTCACGATATGTTTTCGCAAAACCTGAGCCGCCGCCGGCATAGGCTAATTCACGGTTATGTGAATATTCCGCAAGCACATGCAGACCGCCTTCCATATCAAATTCCACATTTTGATTTTCATGCAGCCAATCAGTTGTAGCACCGACATTTTCCGCATAAAGCTGAAGCAATTCCGGCACATTCAGATTCGCACCATTAGCCATGAAATCCGCAACCATACTCTCAACGCCGTCATCACTGACACCGGCTTCATTCTGCAGCTTTGAACCAAATACAACCTGATTGCCGCCGCTGATTGAAATTGCGCCGCCCATAAATGACATCTTTTCAAGCAGAATAACATTTAAACCTAATTCTCTCGCTCTTAACGCCGCACTCATACCAGCCGCACCGCCGCCGACAACAACTAAATCACTGCTTAAGGTTACCTCTTCGCCGGCACCCTTATTAATAACCGCATTCATTAACGCTTCAACATCACCGCCTGCCTGCTGCACACAATCCTTTACGGCATTCAGCAGCGCATTGCTTGAATTGGTAGCACCGGCAATCGTATCAACACCTAATGATTGAGCATCTACAATTGCTTTGGATAAGGTATCCATTGCGGTTGTACCTAAGCCTTCCGTTTCTTTTTGCTTTGTTACTTCAATGGTTTCAATCTTATCATCACTGAACGTAACAGCGACTTCGACTTCGCCATTATTACCGTTGGCTACAGCTGTATAAGTCCCTGCTTTATACAAGGCATCGCCATTGTCTGCCGGCTGAGTGGAACATGCACCTAATGCAAATACCAGGGCACATGCACTCAGCAGCTTCATCATTTTAGTTATAAACTTATTTTTCATCATGAACCCTCCCTGGTCAATCTATATTTTATCGGTTTCAATATGATAATAAATAAACTAATGCGCAATTATTCATAGCCAAAAGTTATAGATTATACTACAATAAAGGTATAAGTGAGGATTTAACTATGAATTTGAATCAGCTGTATTATTTTACTGTACTCGCGAAACATCAGCATTATACACGCGCCAGTGAGGAACTGCATATTTCACAGCCAACCCTGTCTAAAGCAATCAGTGCCTTGGAGAGTGAGCTGAATGTTTTTCTTTTTAAGAAACAGGGACGCAATGTTGTACTGACCAAACAGGGCAGACAGTATAACGAATATGTCAAGGTTGCCCTGCAGGAGATCAGCAAAGGGAATGAATATCTGCGCAAGGAATTATCCGGAGACGGCGCTCAGCTTGATCTTGGTTTTATTACTTCCTTGTCTATGGACTTTATCCCTGAATTAATTGAAGGCTTTATCCGCCAAGAAAAAAAACCGGTGTTCTTCTCACTGAAAGAAAATGTCTCTCAGGAGCTGATCCGCGGCTTAAAAAACGAAGAATATGATGTTGTATTTTGTACGCCTGATGACCTTGAAAAAGATATATCTTTTACCCCGATCGTCAAGCAGAGTTTTGTATTCGCCTGTCTGCCAAACCATCCTTTAGCTAATAGGTCATCAATCACCATGGCTGAGGCAGGACATGAACGCTATGTGGCCCATTCACCTGAATCAGCCATTCATCACATTCTGCTTACGATCTTTACGGAATTAAATATCGTACCATCCATTGTCAGTGAAGCCAATGAAGATCAGGCCATCTTAAGCTTAGTCAAAGCCGGTGTCGGATGTGCAATCATGACTGATTCCTTAAATATCCGCAAGTTCAAAAACATTGTGTTTATACCGATTGAACACCCCTATGAACGAAAGGTTTGTATGGCGGTAATGAAAAATCAAGAGAAAAGTGAGATCGTCAAACGCTTTATTCACTATGTAACAAAACATATCAATAATTATTGATACTCCTCCATGCTTAGTCCGCTGCTATGAATTGCATCAGCCAGCTCAATGCCTACATAACGCCAGTGCCATGCCTCATAATAATAACCGGTGCTTGCTGTTTTATCTGCAGGATAGCGCATGATCCAGCCATACTCATGCGCATGCTCAGCCATCCACTGTCCCAGTGCGCTCGATTCCAGATCACTGTGCAGGGCATAGTCATAGCTGATGTCGACAGCTAATCCCAGCTCATGTTCACTGGTACGCGGATAAGCACTGTAATACGGTGCATTATATGGATCACTGGCCATATATCTGTCATAAAGATTGCGCTGATAATCCTGAGTGCGGTATGAGCTGACTACATTAAAGCTGATGCCGCTGTCTAGGGCTGCCTGATACAGCTGCTGATAGGCATTAGCTGCCTCAGCACGCAAATAATGACTGCCGCCGATTGAAACAAGATCACTTGGCTCCCAGCCATCCGGCAGGGCATATTGTTTATTAATCATCACCGTGATGGAATCAGGGTCATTCACGATATTTAATGCGGACTGATTCTGATCCGCGGGTTCCTCATCCATTGGCAAGGCTTCGACGCTTACCGTAGATCGATATTCTGCGGTATTGCCGGAGCTGTCGCTGACTTTAAAAATCAGCTCATAATCATTAGGCACGCTTGGATCTACATCACCCTCAACACTGATTTGATCAGTAATATCCCCATCAAAATTATCGGTTGCCTGAAGCTGCAGCATGCTGATGTCAAATGCTTCGCCCTGCATTAATGTATAGGCTGACAAACCCTCAAGAAGCGGCGGGGTAGTGTCACAAACACTTAATTCATAATGAAACTGCGCATCCCCGGCAGTATAAATCAATGTATAGGTTTTTAATTCATCAATCACATAATCAGTGGATTGAATCTGATCGCTGATGTCTTTTCCATGCTGCTCTGCCTTGAGTCCGATCGCCTGCGCAGAAATATCCATCACAGGCTGATACTCCATTTCACCTGCCGCTGCGGTTACCGCTTCACCATTAATTTTAAAAATGATGCGGTTTGCAGACTGCCAATATTGATAACCCGCAAACAGGACTATGGCTGCCGCAGGTATAAGTACATATGACTTTTTCATTCCATTCACCTCTGTTTTAACTATATAGTAACACATTAGGAACCGATTTAATTATGAAAAAGTTTTGTAAGCTTACATTCAGATAAATATAAGAAAAAGCCGCTGGCTGGCGGCTTAGATATTAGATATTATTATTTAGCTTTAGTCTGACATTGTTCAGGCTTTTTATCTTCACGAAATCCCTTGAATACCGGCTGCCGTAAGCCTCCGGTTTCGGTATATTCCATAAACTTCACAGTCCCTACCAAATAGGGGCTGATCCATATTGCCTCCTCATTTCCCTTAGGTATCTCATTGAAGGGACACTGTTTAGAAGCACTGGTATGATCAATCAAATAATTTAAAGAGACTCCCATCGTCACATGCCCGCAATAGACTAACTGACCAGCATCATACTGCGCCAGAACTAAGGATACGATGCCCTTTTCTTTTGGAATATAACCGCAGATTACATAATCATCATCCAGCAGATGCTTGCATTTGATCCAGTCATGAGTGCGCTTATCTTCAAAATACAGACTGTTTTTGCGCTTTGCCACAACACCTTCCAGCTGGCGGTCAGCCGTCAGCTCATACAAGGCTGTACCTTGTTCCTCGATATAGCGTGACACATTGATGCGTTCTGTTTCATCAATCAGCTTAGCTAATATTTTTTTGCGTTCCATCAGTGGTTTCTTCATTAAACAGAGCTCCCGATCATAAAGCACATCAAAGGCTGTAAAGGCAGCCGGCAGACGGGAAGCCGCCAGCTGAATCTTAAAACGGTCAGAAGTGAGAGTTCTTTTCTGTATCGCAAAGAAATCCGTCCGCTCATCTTTATATATATAAAGCTCTCCATCTAATATGCAGGGACGTTTGACTTGTTTATAAATATCCTTAAGCTCAGGAAATTTATCATTTAAGCGCAGATTCCGTTTATTGCGAAGCTCTACGCCATCTTTTTCAATATAGGCAATACAGCGTACACCATCAAACTTTAATTCATAGATAAAATCAGGATCATCAAAAATAGGCTGTTCCTTACCTATCAGCATCGGCTTGATGCCGTGATCAGCATACGGATTCATTAATGATGCGCGCTCCTTCTTTTAGCAGCGACCTTACGCTTAGGTGCCATGGAGGCAATTGACTGCTGGAGAGCTTCCATCAGATCAATCGGTGTTTCATTATCTGCTTTAGCGTTGCTTGCCTGTACGATCTGACTGCCGTTGATTTTCGCTTCTATCGCGGCTCTCAGCTTTTCCTGAAATTCATCATGATACTGCTGCGGCTCATAGGGCGCGGTCATCGATTGAATCAGCTTCTCTGCCATATTCAGCTCTGCTTTGCTGATTTTAGGATGCAGAATATCCTTAGGCAGCGGAGCGATTTCTTCCTGATAAAACAAAGTCTTAACCAACAAACCGTCATTTTGCGGACACAGCGCCAGCAATGTTTCCTTGGTACTGATTACTGTCTTGGCAATTGCTACCACGCCCTGCTTGCGCATCGCTTCATATAAAAGCTCGTATGCCTTTTCAGCATGCTTTTCAGGAATCGCGTAATAGTTTTTTTCATAATAAATATCATCGACATTTTCCAGATTGGTAAAATGAAGAATATTGATTGTACGATCCTTTTCTACCTTTAATTCATCGATTTCATCATCAGTCATGATAACATACTTATCCTTTTCATACTGATATCCCTTTACAATATCTGCTGATTTTAATTCTTTTTCACAATTCGGGCAATATTTTTTATAACGCACCCGCTCATGCGTATCCTTGCATAATTGATTAAAAGAAATATCATGATCCTGAGTGGTGCGATACATCTGAATCGGAATATGTACCAAACCGAAAGATATTGCCCCTTTATGTGCTGCTGCCATTAAATCACCTCAGCCATAGTATGTGCCGATATGGGTGTTCAATGCCATGGCCATGATTAAAGTGGTTAGGTATGTACCTATCTTAGCGGCAATCACTTGAAATATTTTTATGGCTGTTTATGTTATTCTATTCTTTTAAGTATACGCTGAATTCCGTTCCATTTTTATCTATATTACATGTTTAGCCAGCCAATCATACCACCTTACAGGCAATATGAAATGCAGGAACAAAAGTGAGCTGCTGCCAAAGCCAACAATATATCGTGCCTTGGGTTTCTTAGCATGAACAGCTTTCACAATAGCTTTTGAAATTACAGCCGGTTTTGACATCAGCGTGCTGCTATATAATTTCATCATCCCATCAGCAGCTTTTTCAGCCGCTTTTTCATAAACACCACCGGTTGATCTGAGTTTCATATTTTTGACTGCCGTTTCGCACCAATTTGTTTTTGTTCCACCCGGTTCAATCAAGATAACATCAATGCCGAAATCTGATACCTCCATCCGCAATGCATCACTTAACGCTTCAACAGCGTATTTACTCGCATGATACCATGCCCCCATATAAGATACTACACGGCCGCCGACAGAAGATATATTTATAATTCTCCCACCTTGTTGGCCTCGCTTAAAAGGCAGTACCATTTGAATTAATCGTGCCATACCAAATAAATTTACATCAAGCTGATACATTGCTTCACTGATTTCTATATCCTCCACAGCGCCAAACAGACCATAACCCGCATTATTGATTAATACATCCAGCCTTTTTTCATTTTCAATTATGAATTCAACCGCCTGCTTACATTCTATTTCATTCGTAACATCAAGCTTTATTGGAATAATACCGTTTTGCCTCAGTTTATCAGCTGCTTGCTGACTGTGGATACCGCCGTATATTTTATGCCCCTGTGCTTTTAAAGAAACAGCTGTTTCATAACCGATACCGGATCCTGCTCCGGTAATTAAAATAATGTTCATAGCGTTCAACCATTAAATATTTTCATTTATAAATTCTAAAATAGATTGATGGAGATCTGTGAGTGCTTCCTCTTCAACAGGATAATGGCTGCCGTTTCTTAATTTTACTTTTTTAACGGATACTTTTTTGATTTTATCAAGCACGATATCACTTAAAAATTCAGGTGTCCAACGATCATTTTCCGGTTGTGTCAAAAGCAATGGACAGCAATCAAAATCCTCAGGTTCAACGTCTGGTTTATAAGTCATATAATCTGCCAGGAATTTCATATTGACTTTATTGCCTGCTGAGGTTTTGTCTTTCAGCATTGCCTGTAACGCTTTTTCATCATTGCACAAAGCGTTCATTTTTGAACAGACGCTCATTTTCATCTGCATTTTTGAAAATCCAATATGACAAGACAGGGCAGCGAGTGCACTTCCAAAAGTACCCCAAAACCAATTCTTGGTCGTTGTCATTCTCACTGTTTTTTCTCTTTGATCGAGAAATGTCATTCCGATAATCCCTTTCACCTTTCGATTCTTTGCGGCAACAAAATAAGTTTCCATGCCGCCCGCCGATAAACCATACAAAAAAATCGGCCGATCATCTCTTGAAAATTCATAATTCAAATAATCGTTACCGCACTCAACCCAATCAGAAAAGGTTATGGTCTGATTTCTGTTTACTGCCGTTTCCCCATAGAGAGGCATATCAAGTGCAATCACTTCAAAGCCATCATCGGCAAGCGGTTTTCCGATAATCGTCGTCATCTGTCTGCCATTGGTTCCTACACCATGAAATAGAATAACCTTCGCTTTTGCACTAGGATTACGGTAAGTATCTAAATGAATCAGATTATCTTGCCATTCCCAGCTTTCTTCTTTGGGCATCGCGGCATCCGTTAACTGATAGCGTAAAGGAAGAAAACTTTGAATTTCTTTCCAATTGTTCTGATTTTGATAACTGATGCTTAAAGCTTGTTGATTGCTCATAATAGTAGTCTCCTTTTAGTTCATAGGTTTGAACTTATAAACATATTATGTCAAAATATAACGCCTTTAATCAGACGTTATTTTGATTATCCATTTCAATTGATGACAACAAATCTTTCAATTGTTTAATCGTTTTTTGAAGATTTAAGCTATAAATTCGCTCTTTTCCGTTCTTCTTAACGGAAACCAACCCTGCATCCAAAAGCAATTTCATGTGATGTGAAACAGCTGGGCGAGAAAGCTCTAAATTTTCAGTCAATTCACTAACCGTCATTTCTTTTTTATCAAACAAAAGCATGAGGATTTGTTGTCTGCTTTCATCCTGAAGCATGGTAAATATCGGAATGCATTCCGACAAAATACTCATTGTTCGTTTGCTCATTGGCACCTCCATAATATGTTCATAAGTTTAAACACATTGTATAACCTTGCTTTTCAAAAGTCAAGAAGGAATGAATACCCTATCTCTGCTTTTTTAATCATTATTTTCATCACAACTAAAGTATCTCATCCGATGAAAACCGTATTGATTAGAAAAATTTATATATTTTAGCAAACCACTCTGTCTGCTTACATATACATATTTCCATAGATAAGTTACTCCTAATTTTTCTGATTCACTTTATTATCCTGTCTAATTCATATTTCACCTTTTCTCAGCAATAAAGTTTAGTAGAAATCTTTATTGTCTGAATTAATTGAAAATTAGATTAATCACTTTTTTATATATGTTCTTATTCAAATTTCTAAGATCACATATACTTTTAATTAATTCATAATGATTATTGAATAATCTTGTTTCCCACAAGCATCTCGTTTCTATCTTATGCATGAATGTCATCTACTTCTGAATCACAAGTCTTTATTTTATTTGCTTTTTGAATTCAGCTAAATTACATTCATCTAAATTACCATTAACATAAAGTTCCTTACCTAGATTGAATATTTCATTATCACATTCACTTATTTCTTTATTATAACGATCTATTTCACTGATAAAGTAGAAAAAAGCGCCGAATAGAAAAGGAAATATTACTCCTATAATCAAATCCTTGTAAATCCCTTGTACATAAAATAGGCATACATATAGTACTATGTATACTAACAAGCATTCTTATATAACACTTTATACTTTTAGCCGAATTTTTTTTATTCTCAATCAACTTGTTTATTCTTGCATTATCTATCCTTATCACTTCATTTTTTATATTTCTTTCTTTAAATCTATTTCTGCGTATATAACTTCTTTTATTCATTCTTCCTCCATGCACTGATCTGTGCCTTATACATTAATTTTACAATACTATTAAGCAAAATTAATCCAGTCATTTGTCAGACTAGAAAAAAACATCATCATTATTAGTTATTAATTATATCATTATCCCCCCGATAATGTTAAAAGAGCTCCCAATCGATAAAGTTCGATTAGAAGCTCTAGGCTACAATATATAAGATATAACCATATAACTGGCTTGACTTATTTAAATGGTGCGCGTGAAGGGACTCGAACCCCCATGGTTGCCCGCTAGATCCTAAGTCTAGTGCGTCTGCCAATTTCGCCACACGCGCAGATTTAATTGCTATCTGATTATAGCATATTTATGATAAAATGCAAGCATTATTTTGATTAAGATTCTTTTATCAAAATTATATTCTTCCATTAATAGTGTATGTTTAAGTGATATTATGCTTATATGAAGAGAGCAGACCAGAAGGAGGAATATGAAAAAATTAATTTTATGTCTCAGCATTCTTTTTATAAATACGCAGCCGATTAAGGCTGCGGAATGGAAAGCCTTAGATGATGATTGGTATTTACTGAATGACAACGGCAGTATAAGCAAAGGAATCGTTAAATTGGACGACCATTATGAATGGTTTGATCAGCAAGGCCGCTGGCAGCGCACCCTGCAGTATCCATTACTGCTGAGCGGCTATAAAACATTGGATCATCTTGCAGCTGATATTCTTGATTCAATTTATGATTCAACCCGCTCTGAGCGGGATCAGTTAATGGCCATTCAGACATGGCTCATGGAACATGCTTTTTATAAACCGCATACGACTGATCAGACACGCTGGGGCGATTATGAAACTGACAATGAAACGATCGGCATTCAGCGCCGGCTTTGGGAAGCTGCGCCAATTCTTCTTGATCATTATGGAATCTGTTTCAATTATGCAGCCTGCTTTTACTGGCTGACCCGCTCACTTGGCTATGACAGTATGATTATCACCGGAACTTGGCGCGGCCAGCCGCACTCATGGAATGCAATTTATCTAAATCAGTGGCTGTTCTTTGATGTTACGATGGCCGATACTTTCAATGACCCAAATACTTATTTTATGATGAATACTCTGCCTGACGATTATCAAGCGGATGACTTTGCACACTCCCTGCGGCTGCATGAATGGCAAAGCTATACCGATCTTGAAAAAGAAACAACAGTAATCCGCAATAAAGAAGAATTGATTGACATGCTTGAAAGACAAAGTAATATTGATATCATTGATTTTTTTTATGCCGGCGAACCTTTTTGTATGGAC
>OGFR01000733.1_pt1 | contig 21159 bp, 18 predicted proteins | sample 1571001 | NCBI WGS metagenome assembly OGFR01 (sample SAMEA2582064, study PRJEB24529) | metagenome | biome: Human gut stool | place: China | collected 2011 | reverse complement strand
AATACTTATATTTTCAATTCTTACAGTTTGTTTGCTCACAGTATCATCCTCCATATACATATGATATCACTCATTTTCAATTTACACAATATCAATATTAAATATTGAAATATTTTATTTCGTATCTGTGATTCAATACAAGGAAAATTAATTTCGTATATTATATGCTGTCTTGGATTTCTTTATACGTTTTGCAATTATTTTTGCTTCTCCTGAATAACTTTTAAAATACGAGCTGACACCGAATAATTGTATGGTCATTCCCTGGCTTTTCTGCTCACATAAAAAGGGCTGAAATCAATAATAGATTTCAGCCCCACACCTGCAAACGGTTTCTATGTTAATTATCAAGATACATCTGCATCGGATAGGAAAGATACCGTAATTCCTCCAGCTTCTCCACCGTTACATATCCGGCCGGTGCATTTAATATAGTAGGAATTCTGTTGACCACGGTTGCACACGTATGCTCCACAGTCGCCGGTTTTGTTACATAGAAAGTGGTATCCGGCTCGCCGATGATCTTCCAGTCACACATATCTCCGTCATCTGGTCCGTAAACCTTGCCGATACACTGTGTCTCAATCACCGGTCCCTGGAAGGTTTCTGTGGTAACGACTGCGCTCATGCCGATGCAGTTGCCCTTCGGAATCGTCTTTCCAAGTGTTGCGGAATAAAGGTCGGTATCATAGAAATACGGTACACATTTCTGGCTCTGAGATTTGATGGTCCAGCCCATCTTGTTGCACAGCGCCTCGTTGGAGTTCCATACGTAAGCCGGTTCCAGAGTCGTCGGATGAGCGATCTGGGCTTCAAACTCTTCCGGTGTGAGTCCTGCTCCGTGAGCTTCCGCCAGGGCCAGACCGTAATCTTCCACGTTATAGCTTACCGCGCCTTCGATCTTATCGATGCGGTGCACGCCGCCTGCTACACAGCCGATCATGTTGATCCAGTAAATATCCTGCATACCGGCGCCTACGATGGTACAGCCGTTTTCTTTTGCAAGCAGGTCCAGTTTATTGGTAATGGAGGAAGCGGTTGTCCACGGATAGATCGCTTCTTCACACGTAGTCACAACGTTAATGCCTCTGGAAACACACTTTTCAAAATGAGAATAACAGTCATCCATGAAACTGAAAAGCGTCACTACCGCGATATCAGCGTCGCACTCGTCTAAAACCGCATCCGCATCGTCTCTGATTGTCACACCAATCTTAAATCCCAGTTCTGCGAATTCGCCGACATCCATTCCAACTACTTCCGGATTTACGTCGATAGCACCTACGATCTCCGCGCCCTTCTCGTATAAATAACGCAGGATGTATTTTGCCATCTTGCCGCAGCCATACTGTACTACACGAATCTTCTCATAATTCATCATAAAAAACGCTTCCTTTCTTATAAAAAGTCGACAGTTTCAGGGCCATGCCCCATTTGCTGGTTTCATTATAAAGCTTATATACGGTATCAGGTCAATTGAGCAGTATCACCAAATCGGATCTGGCTGAAATGCCGGATTCATGCGCAGTTTCCGCGGTCTTACCCCATACGGATCGGCACCTGAAGGCGCAGAAACATCCCGCGCTCCGTGTAATCCAGAGGCATTTCTACAATCACCTCGCAGATATAGTCTCCGGTCACGGTATAATGCTTCTCTTCGATCTCTACCAGCAGCCGGTCGATGTACTCCTTTTCCTTCTCAAACCGGTCACAGTAGATGCAGAGATAGGGGCTGGGCGGGATCACCGTTATGAGTTCCTCGTCCACGTACTCCCGGTCTACAAACACGAATACCTCCGCAGAATAGAGACGCCGCTTCATGAAATTCTCTCTCCGCAGGATGGTACCCGCGTTGGCGAAGAAGAACGGCGAGATGGCGTGTGCGGCCATATCCTCTTTCAAATCCCGAAGAATCCGCTCATACTCGTCAATTTCATAGTCATAAAAGTTCACATTCGTGTTCTTTACGTACATCTGGCGCTTTGGAATATATTCCAGCACGATCGAACCGTCCGGCGGAGCCGCCTCATACCGCTCGTAACTGTCCAGGGTCCGCTCGATCGCCCTTTTCTGTAAATTCAGCTCCTCGATTCTGCGGTCGATGGCATCCCGGTTTTCCACCAGCAGCTGTTTTAAACGCCCGGTGTCCCATTTTTTCATATGGACCCGGATTTCCTTCAGCGGCATCCCCAGAGCCTTCATATACTGGATCATATCCAGCTGGGCGCTCTGGCGGATGTCATAATAGCGGTAGCCGTTTTTTTCGTCCCGTCCCAGAGGGGAGAGCAGGCCCTCCCGGTCGTAAAGCCGCAGCGTCTGCTCCGAAATATGGTTCATTCTGGCCATCTGGCCAATCGTCATCTTTTTCACATCCAGATTTGTCAGTTTTATCATTTTTCACAATCCTTATTTAAAAATTACGCCGTGATCTATCTTTATTATACAAAATAAACCTTATACCTGCAATAATGTTTTTGATATTTTTCTGACAATCTTTATCATATCTGTATTTGCATGGATTGGAATCCTACGACTGGCTGCAATGGCTTACTCGCCTTGATCTACGGAATATATTGGCCTCGATGCACAAAATATATTCGTCTCAACTCACGGAATTTATTCGCCTCGACGCCCTGGCCTCCGATCAGTCCGCCGGTTCTTTTCTCAGCTGCCATAAAGGAAACGGCGGCGATGCCAGCGGCCGCATTGCGATGGACAGGAGCAGCGTTGTGTTATCGGCGGCGGCCACCGGATCAGATGATAAGATACCACAAGATCGGCAGCGGTGAATGATCTCCCACCGTCCATCCTCTCTCGCCCACACACCGACTGGCTCCAGAACACCTCTGCATAGCGATGCCCCATCTCCCGGCCGGTCCTCATCGGTATGAACGCCGGACAGGCAGTCAGGACAATGCCTGCGTTTTTCTCCGCCCAGGTTCACTGGGGAGCCGCATACCTGACAGCGGCTGTTTGCCTTTGCTGCCGATTCTGCACTTCTTGCTCCCTCTTCTTCCGCTCCCGCTTCTCCTGCCCCCACTTCTTCCGCCTCACCCGGCCGGAAAAGCGGCGCATACAATGGCTTCATTGCAATCTCCATGAGCAGATACATGTTATCATCCGCGGCTATCCGGTTCGAGCTTAGGGTTCCGCAGGATCTGCATTTGTGAATGACCGCCCATTCGCCGTTCTTTTTCACCCACACACTGACAGGCTCCATCATTCCCTTACAGAGCGACGCCCTGTCTCCCGGCTGGTTATCGGCATGAATGCTGGTCAGGCAGTGCGGACAGTGGTTGCGGTGGCTGCTTCCCGCGTCTTCCGGCGCGATCAGCCTTTTGCAGGCCCGGCAGGTAAATGTCTCCGTGCACGGTTCAATTCTGTAATCTGCATTTCTTCCTGACTTCTGCATTTTCGAGATGCTCTTGTGCCACTGGCGTTTTTCCTTCAGATAGCCGGCCTTATCGTCGGCAAACCTAGCTTCCGTAAGCAGCTTCAAATAGCTCTCCCACCGTTTTGCAGGAAGTTCGCCGCTTTGGATAGCCGCCTTGACGGCACAGCCCGGTTCCCTTTGATGGCGGCAGTCATTGAATCTGCAGCGCCCAAGATACTGTTCCACATCGGCGAAGCTCTGCCCCAGCCCTTCGCTGACATCCCACATGCCAAGTTCCCGCATCCCCGGTGTATCAATAATTATAGCTCCATTCTTTAAAAGGACCAGCTGCCGGTGACTGGTCGTATGTCTGCCGCGCCCGTCTTTTTCCCGGATCTCTCCCGTCTCCATAATCGCTTCTCCGGCGAGGGCATTGACCAGCGTCGACTTTCCTACCCCGGAGGAGCCAAGAAAGACTGTAGTCCGCCCCGGCTTCATATATTTTGAAAGTTCGGAAATCCCCTGGCCAGTTTTCGCACTGACCGCATATACATCGACACCGGCTGCTATTTTTTCAGCCGCTAGTACGTGGACAGCAGGGTCTTTTACTTCGTCCGCCTTCGTGAGAATCACCGCAGGGGTCGCTCCCGACTGCCATGCCAGTGTCAAATACCGTTCCAGCCTCCGCGGATTAAAATCCCGGTCCAAAGCCTGCATGATAAAGACATAATCAAAGTTGGCTGCAACGACCTGTTCCCCGTATCCCGACGAGGACGGATCCAGACGCGCAAAATACGTCTTTCGCGGAAGCGTCTTTAATATCAGACTTTCACTGCCCTCCTGCCAGTTTACGAGCACAAAATCCCCTGCGGCGGGGACATTCTCATTACCTCCGTAGTATTCTCCCGTCTTTAAACGAGCCAGTCCCGTTCCCCTGTCACAGACGATTTCAAAATGGGAGCGGTGAACTGCTGTCACTCTGGCGGGAATTCCTGTCCCGCAGTCAATCGTATCCGCTTTCTGGTATCCATATTGTTCTATATTCATTTCTGTCAGCCTCCGTATTACTTCGTTTCTCATAAAAAAATCCATTCTCTCTCATTGTTTTTCTCCTTTTGATGCTCGTAACTTTCCTCAAAACAGACGCAAAAATCCCGCGGAAACAAACCTTCCAGTCTGTCTCCGCGGGATTATTCTGTCATGCCGCCCGTTTAAAAATGGGTACAAAAAAAGACACGCCAGACGTGTCCTGCAAAGCGCACAGCGCGACAGTATTCACGAAAGGTAGTGGATCACGCCACAAAAACACCGGTATTCTCTCCGGTTTCCTGCTGCGCTCCGCCGTATTCTGTTTTAGAGGAAAGCTGCCTTTTCTACCGATAACATACACTACACTCCTTCTAATCTTCTTTTATAAGAATTATTTTTTTTATCATACATGATATGATGGGAAAAAGCAAGGACTTTTTGGATTCAGTCCCTGCTTTACTCCCTGCTTTTTACGCAATCCCATTCAACTCCTGATACAAGTCCTTCGCATAACTGTCCGTCATCCCGCACACATAATCGGTAACCAGCAGAAGTCTCAGATACAGCTTCTCCTCCTCGCTCTTCCCATCCGAACAGATAAAATACAGCTTCTTGTAATTATCGGAGATGAGCGAGACCAGTTTCTCCTGTACCGCGCTCTGTTTTCTTCCCGTATCGAAATAAAGCACCGCGTCCACAAACTTATCCAGGAGGAAATTGAAAATAGTCTCCGCCGCAATTTCCAGCTTCAGGATCGGTTTGGACACGAACGCATACCGGTAGGCGATGTCTCCCAGCGCCTCCATAAGAAGCTGCGCATCCGTCCCCGCGGTCAACTCCATCTTATACGTTCCCGCCATAATCTCTTGATAATTGTTGGTAAAGCCTTCCGTGGCCCCGCCGATCATCTGCCCCTGCATGGTGACCACCCAGTTCTGGACCGCATATAAATCCGGGCGGCTGTAGCCCTTACTCACGGCCCGGTTGTATTTGTCCGTCAGCCATGACACCATATCGCGGTACCGTTCATTCTGACTCTCTTTTTTATACTCCGTCAGCTCCCGGACCAGCTGCTCGAAGGTCAGGCAGTTCTTCTTCACCGCATCCTCAATATCCGCGGTGGCATAGGCGATATCGTCGGCCGCCTCCAGAATAAATGCCAGCGGATGCCTGGCCCCGTTCGTCCCGCAGGAAGCCTGAATATCGTCAAATGCCTCCCGGTCAGCATAGAAATACCCCATCTTCTTCGTCTTGATGTTTCCGCTGTGCTTATCCACCTCCAGAGACGATCCCGGATACTTAATGATAGAAGCCAGAAGCGCCTTCGTTAGATTCATGCCGTGCTCGTCCACCAGGAAATGCAGCTTGGTCACCACACGGAGTGCCTGGGTATTTCCCTCAAAATGATAGAAATCTTCCACCATCTGGCGGTTCAGCACCTCGTCAAGCGGCCGCGCCTCCTCCTCTCCGCTCCTCTGAAAGCGCAGCTCGGGAAGTCTCCTCTTAAACCAGTCCTGAATGGCGGTCTCTCCAAAGTGACCGAAAGGCGGATTTCCAATATCGTGAATCAGCCCGGCACACTGTAAAATATCGCACATGGCCAGTGCGTGCTCCGGCAGAAACGACTCATCCTTAATCACGGTCCGGATGCTGGCGGAGATATTCTGCCCCAGCGACTTTGCAAATGACGATACCTCCAGCGAATGTGTCAGTCTGGTCCTGATAAAGTCGCTGCGGTCCAGCGGAAATACCTGCGTCTTATCCTGTAGACGACGAAATGACGCGCTTCCGATGATGCGGTGGTAATCCTTTTCAAACTCCGTCCTTAAATCCGTTCCCGTCGGTCTCTTCACCAGACTCCTGATTCTGTCCTCACATAACAGTGTACTCCATTCCATGGTCTACCTCCTAAAAAAATAGCCACCCGCCGGCAGGCTCAGTGACTATTTTTGTTGATTTTCCGTAACAGTTCAGACATCCGCCGTCTGAACTGTTACAATTTCCAACTTCATTTCACGTTTCCGAAATGAACCTTTTTCTGCACTTATTATAATCGTATACAGAATCAGCTGTCAACTCTATTTCAGGATCTTCCTGCCGCCCTTTCTTCCGCCGCACAGCGCGGAGTGCGCATCCCCCGGAGGGTTTTTATTTCGCAGGCTGTACCTTACTGTGAAATAAAAAAACAAGCGATGCCGCCGCCATGACCGCAACGGTTCCGGCTGCCGCCGGCCATGATACTTCCATGAGTTTCACCATAACCGGCGTTGCAAAGAATACCCCCGTGTAGTACAGCAGGTTTACAACCGCCATATAGTAGCCAACTGACTCCTTTCGCTTTGCGATGGCGGGCACCATGCAGAAGATGGAGGTCATCACAAGTCCGCCCGGGAATACAGCGCTGGCCAGCACATGAACCACGTACGTTCCGGGTGTCAGGATCAGCATGGTGAATCCGGCAATAACGGTTCCCACGGCCCCGGCCATGGCCACGCGGCAGGGATTTCCGGTCTTTTCCGCCAGAATTCCGCATACGATACAGGCCGGAATGCCAAACAGGCCATTCAGGCTGGAATAGAAGTTGGCCTTCTCCGGCGCCAGATGGTAGTAGCCGGTAAAAAGCAGCGGATAACAGGTGATAAATCCAAACAGGATAAACGCCATAAGCATCTGAGCCGCGCCCAGGCTCATGAGACGCTTGTCCCGAAACGCTTCACGCACCATAGCTCCCGTGGAAGACGCGGCCGTATTACCATCGTTCTCCCGGCTCCTGCTTCGGTCCGGAATTGGCTTTTCCTCCGGAGTCACCCCCCCCCACTGCGAGCAGCGGAGTTTTTGACCCTCGCGGCAGTCGCCAAATGGACGCGCCAGCGTGTCCGTTTGGCTCGTTGCTCGCTGGGATAAACGCCAAAACCAGTATAAGATCCACAGCCGCCAGCGCCGCGCCGATCCACCACAGCGTCCTCACATTCCATCTCTTAACTACCATCAGAGCGCCGTTCAGCGTGATAAAATTGCCGACTGCTGCAAACGTATTGAAAATTCCCGTGGCGGTTCCTGCGCCGCCGTGGGGAAACCAGGTGTTGATCAGATCGATGCCAACCATGATGATCATGGCGTAAGCCACACCTTCCAGCAGCCTTCCGGCCATCAGCAGGGGATAGGCCCCAGCCACGGCCCCCACTGCATTTCCGGCAAACAGACAGGCCATTAAAAGGAGCAGGAGACGCTTTGCTCCCATCCGCTCCATCAGAGCCGCTCCGGGTATCGCCAGCACGATGCCGGCGACCGTAAAAAATGACATCAGTCCGGCGGCAGCGCCCATGGAGATGGAAAAGCCCTGGGCCACCTGCTCCATAACTGCCGAGACCTTTAGCTGGGACACGCTGACAGTCACGGCGCAGCACTGGAGGATCAGAAAACGAAACCATGAATTCTTCTTCATAGCTGCCTCCTAAAACCGGTAGATTCCGGTTTCACCGCACAGAATATCGAGGGCGATCCTGCATGCCCCGTATGCCGCGTCACGAACCGCCACAGTCACCGTCACATTAGAGTATTTCTCCAGAAATCGTTCCTTAAAGAGTTCAAAATGATACGGATTTTTCACGATAGCGCTCCCCCATGCCCCGACTGTGAACTCCGGTTCCCGCCAGATTTCAAGCTTCTGCACCACCGAATCCGCCAGTTCAAAGGTCAGCTCCGCCTCGGTGCGGGTGATTTCCCCGGCATTTTCATCGCCTTCCCGCAGTGCCTTCATCACGACCGGTCCCAGTTTTAAAAAGCCGGTGTTCTCCCGTTCGATTCTCTGGCAGATGCGGATTAAATCCTTTGGCCCGCAGATTCCAAGCTCCTGATTCAACAGGTCGTAGAGCAGCGTTCGCTCTTTCCTTCCATCCAGGACGCGGCTCATGTACTCCAGCGCTTTCAGATTCAGCCATGCGCCGGAGCCCTCGTCCCCAAAGATGCAGGGAGGCCATCCGCCGCTGCGCTCCGTCCTGCCGCCGCCATTCCGCCCAAATGCGATGGAGCCGGTTCCTGAGATCACTACGACGCCCGTTCCTCCGGTCACCGCATAGAGGGCCACCTCGGCATCATTGACACACAGGGCTGGACAGGAAAATCCCGGAAGCAGCCGGTAGATCTCCTCCACCTCCTGCCGGTCCTCTTCGCTGTCAATGCCGGTGGTCCCGCAGACGATCGCCCGGCAGTCCGCTTTCGCCAGCCCGGCCTGACCGATGCACCATTCCAAATTGTCCTGAATGGTGCGAACCGCCTCATTTCTGGAAAAACGGTACAGCCCCGCCGGATGCCCTTCGTACTCCGCCAGTTCCTTTCCGTCCATTCCCACCGCTTTCACGAGAAATTTTGTTCCCCCAGAGTCAATTCCTAATACGTAATCCATATCGTCACCTTATTTACCATTCCTGTATTTTGTTGGACAGAGCGCTGTATACTCGTCGTACAGGGGCGACCCATCCACGATGCCTAGATATCCCTGGACCACAGCGGCAAGGTACTGGGGAATCACCACGATTTCGAAGACTTCCGTGTACATGGCTCCCGTCTTTTTGATCCTTAACGTCTTTTCGTCTGAATCCCCCTCCTCGTCGGTAATCAGGAAGGTGTATTCGGAGTACTTGCTCTGACACTCTGCCAGCCGCTTGAAACGCTCCCGCTCTCCCAGCTTTCCTGAGAGAAAGAGAAATGCTCCCGTGTGATCGTCCACCGCGAGGATCGGGCCGTGTAAATACTCCTCAAACTCATAGCTGAATGCGGGATATTTAATGGTTTCCAGAACCTTTAAGCAGCCTTCCTTTAATGCGGCCGCTCCCGTTCCATGGCCGATAAAGATGTACTTTTCAATCTCCTTAAGCTTCTCCTTATGATCGGCCGCCCATCCGGAAATGGCCTCCATATTGTACCGCATATGGGATATCCCTGCTAAAAGTCCGGTGCGGACAGCAGCGTATCTCTCTTCCCCGATGATCCCGACGGCCCTCGCCGCCTCCATGGCCATCAAGTACAGAATCATGACCGACGCCGTATAGCCCACGGTCTTCGGTCCTACCGGCTCTTCCCCGCATCCGATAATCATGTGGTGAGGGCTTCGCGCCGCGATCTCACACGTCTCTTCCCCCGTAACCGTAATATACGGATATGCCGCCATCTCCTCCATCGCCTTTAAGGTGTTGGTCGAGGAACCGCCCTGAGACAGAAACACCAGCAGCGGCCGTTCTCCGCGGATATTATGTACGTAGGACGACGGCATGGAAATCACATCGATATCCAGCATTTCTTTCATAAAGGAGACTGCCGTTTCCTCCGCATTTAAGGAAGTGCCGCTTCCCACCAGATATAAGTGGGTCGGGCTGACCTCCTTATACAGCTTTACGAAGTTCTCTGTAAGCGGCAGGCTGTTCTTTAAACACGCCTCCAGGACCTCCGGCTGTGTCTTCCAGTATTCTACAATATGCGCATTGCTCTCCATAATGGGTTTCTCCTTTATTAAATAAGATTTAGATCTTTCGCTTTTCTTAACGCCAGTATTTTGTTGTTCACATCCATTTTCTGGTAGATATTTTTGACGTGGTACCGCACCGTGGCGATGGAAATATAGATCTCACCGGCGATTTCCTCGTGGGTATAGCCCTCGTCCAGCAGCTTTAAAATCTCCAGCTCCCGGTCCGTTAGCGATACCTCGCAGGCGTGAAAAAGCTTCAGCTGGCTGCTGTACCGCCTGCAGGCCTCCAGCACCTCCCGGATATAGGGATTCTCTTCCCGTTTTAACAGCGCCTCCAGCATCAGCCTGACATGGCCCGTATTCTCGGCAAAAGGCATGATGAGATGGTCTTTCTCCGCCAGCTTAAGCGCTTCTTTCAAGATCTCCTCGCCCCTGGGGCGGCTCTCTAAATAGCTCTTCGTCACAGACTCATAAATCATGAAATAAATCCGGATCAGGTGGTACTGGAACGGCTTTAAGAAGGTGGAAAAGGATTCGCAGAGGGAGTCCAGTTCAATGTATTTTTTTCCCAGCAGGAGGCATTTTCCATAGACCACATAGAAAAATCCGGTTCCCTGAAAGAGGAAATTTCCCTTTTCGATATCCCCTTTCCTGATCCACTCCGGAATGCTGTCCACCCTTCCTAAGCATCCGTTAATATAGGCGCCGCACAAATCAAAGGTGGTGTTTAAAACCGGATTGTTGGCCGCGATCACCTCGTCCTTTAACGTACTGTTCGAAAGGATCCGGTCCCTGCTGCTCCCCTGTATCAGATTCAGACGGTCCAGTACCAGCTTGGAAGAAATCATGATGCCCAGCTGCTCCGCCGCCTTCGCCTTAAAATACGCCTTATAGGCGTGAAGCTCAGCCTGCTCCCATGCTCCCGTCTCCAGCGCCGCTTCGGACGCAGCCAGGGAGTCGCAGCCAATTCCGCAGCCGTCGGTGGATTCCGCAAAGCTCATCCCCTGGGTGCAAAAGGCGTCCCGCACCTCCGCCACACTTCCCGGCTCCTTCACGTATCCCATCAGCATACAGGGAAGCCCGTAGGTAAATTCCGTCTCCTTGGTCACGATGCAGGAACAGCCGCCGCCGAAATATTCCGCGCCCTTTCTGGCATATTCCGCCATGACCGCGATGTCGTTAAAGGAAATCCGGCTCCGCACCATGCAGATTTCTCCCAGAACCATTTCCCGCATCTCATCCCTGCACTCAGAACCGCGGCAGTATTCCTCCAGCCGGTCGAGGCAGAGCTTTGCCCGGGGAATGTAGTTGCGCTTCCTGTCCATGGCACAGGCCAGCAGGTATTTTAAATAGGCGAACGGATACCGGTAGCACAGCTCCTTGCCGGCCTTTTCAAACACCTGGCGGATATTTCCGCTGCTCCAGATTCCCTTGTCGTTCTGAGTATCCTGGTTTAAAATGGAGAGAATCTCCTCCAGCTCTCCCGCCCGGTACAGGCATTCAAAGGCTTTGGAGTACTGGCCGTCGGCCAGCAGCCACTGCCCGCTCTTTCTGTAAACCTCCGTAAAATCCACCCGGTCGATCAGGGCGCGCTCGTAGATGTAGTCTCTTAATATATTTCTCAGCCGGTACGTGTGGCCGGGTTCATGAAAGACGAAAAATACACTCTTGCTGATGAGCATTTCGAAGGCGTCGTAAGCTCCGAATTATCCAGCACTGCGGCCGCCATGCGCTTCGTAAAGGATGACAGGACCGACAGCCGCCACAGAACCTCCTTTTCCGCCGGGCTTAAGTCATGGTAGAAGTTCTGTTCAATGATGTCATCGGCAGTGGCACTCTTGCCCACGGGAAGTCCCTGCTTGATTCCCTTTGCGGTGATATAAAGCATGGATTCCCATCCGTCGGTGATCTGGTAGACCCGCTCCCGTTCTTCCTCGCTCATCCGGCATTCCATGAAATCCAGGTACTGGAACACCTCTTCCCGGTTGAATTTTAAGGATTTCTCCGTGATAGTGAAGCACAGCTGCTTCTGGTATAAATCCGCCGCATCCAGTTTTGCCAGTTCCCTGGTGATAAGCACGATATGAAGGCCGGAAAGCCGCTCCCGGACGATGGCCTTTATCAGATCAAACACGCTGTTTTCCTCAATTGTGTGAAAATCATCGAATACGAGAATCAGATGGTTTTTATAATCATAGTCCATGAGAACGTCTAAGAGCGCGTCGGTTTTAAAGCAGTCATAGGGAAATCCGATTGCAGAAAACCGCGCCGCCAGTTCCTCATTCACCTCGTTTAAGGCATCGCACAGTCTCGCCCACAAATAGTCGGCTTCCCCCTCCGAGCCTGCCAGGGAGACCCAGACGCAGTCCGCCTCAGTGGTCTCTAAATACTCCCGCACCGCCACAGTCTTTCCATATCCCATGGGGGCGTGAACGATGGAAAGAGGATACCGCTCGATATTCTCCATTTTCACTAATATTCGTTTGCGTTCAATATATTTGGAAGCCATATCATTTCACCCGTTTCAGTTTCCAGCCCATGGCATTTAAATACCAGCAGGCATGGGGAAGCCACTGCTCCGCCCATCTCCAGTTGTCGTCACATTCCGCGGTGGGGGCCATGATAAATTCAAGCCCCTTGTCATCCGCTTCCCGCGACGTGATTCCGTTGCAGATTCCCCCCGGACTGTTCATGAAATCATACTGGTTCCGGAAGAAATACTGAATGTTATTTCTTCCAAATCCGTCAATCATACAGCTGTCGAAGGGATTGCATCCCATAATCCAGTCCAGCTGGTGCCCGGCAAACTTACGGAGCGCACCGGACATTTCCCCCGCTTCCTTCTGCCAGGAAAAACGGAGTGCCGCCGCGGCCAGAGATGCGATTCTGGCATTTTCCCCCTGCCACCAGGGCGCCGCCTTCGTATCGTGAGGAAAGAAGTACCGGCTGGTCTCTGTCTCCCCCATCTTCTGTGTAAATGCCGCGTATCCGAACGGTTTTCCGCTGATGGAAAGCACGTGGACAAACGCCTGTGCTACCAGGTCCATCGCCTCTTTTCTCCGCATTCCATCCGGCTCCAGACTGCCGTATTTCATCATGGCAATGAGAGGAAATCCCTCATCGGAAGGATGGAAATACAGTTCTCCCTCCCTGGCCGTGAACCAGACGCCCTGCTCCATAGAGACAGCGCTGTCCTTCATCCCGCGGAAAAATCGTCTGCACGCCTCTAAGTATTTCTCAGAGCCTGTGGTCTCATACAGCTCGGCTGCCGCCGCCAGGGCACAGTACTGATCCAGGAAATTCCAGGTTCCGTCGCTGGAATACTGTTCGTTGTTCTCCGTCATATACTGAAAGGACTCTTCCGCCGCCTGCAGATACCGGCCGCAGGGATACTCCCCCGAAGCACCGTTATGCCGGGCAGCGGAGGCCAATACCGCGGCCGCCAGTCCGGCTCCGCTTCGCATACACGTCTCATAATGCTTCTCTTCAATGGTCTCTGCCAGGTAGCTTTCATCCTCTTCACCGAGCGGATAAATCCGCCGCCTTCGCGGTGAAGTCTCATCGCATAATCCGCGCCCCAGTACGCCTCGTCGAGAAGCTCCTTCTTTAAGATTCTGCAGTCTCTTAGCTCCTCTTTTTCCATCCGGTCCGCAATATCGAAACAGACATAGGAAGGCAGAAGGGACTGCATGGGGTTATAGACAGCCGTGTGGGACAGCTGGGTCAGATGGATTCCAAAGTCACCGGTGGCGTCATACCAGCCTCCGTGTAAATCCATAGTCCCCTCCCTCGCCCCCGCAAACGGCACGTTCCGGTCGGCCTTCATCCACTCACCGGAAGACCGCTCCCCTTTTAGATAAGCTCTGGATGCATTCACCATGCGCAGGTTCAGGAAATCACCGGTGACCGTGATGATCTCCGAACGAAATGCCTTCCCATCAGCATATCCGGCAAGCCGGTACGTCCCCTCCCGTCTGACATCGGAAAAGTCCAGAACGTAGTAGCAGCCCTCCGACCAGTCCGGAATCCGTTCCGGGCCGCTCACCGCCACGTGATATCGTTCCCCGTGATGCCGTTCCACGTTATCCGCTTCCAGCCAGGCGGTTATCTCCGCTGCCTCCTGTTCCAGCTCCAGAACTGCTGTTTTATAATCCGTCCCGTCGAATCCAATATGATTGACAAATACTCTCATCCAAACTCTCCTTTTTTCACTGCAGTACCGTTTTATCCTTTGACCGCACCCGCGGTCAGCCCCTTGATGACCATTTCCTGGGACATCATATAGAGGATGAGAACCGGGATCACCGTGATAAAGATAGCCGCCATCATGGCGCCGTAATCCGTGCCGTGCATGTTGCTGACCATGGTCAGTATCACGCAGACAGGCTTCAGCTTCTGGTCGGATATGTAGACCAGGGACGTAATCAGGTCATTGTAGGACCAGATAAATACCATGATTCCCACGGTTGCAAACATGGGCTTCGACAGCGGCACCGTGATGTGCTTTAAGACCTGAAACGGTCCCGCGCCGTCGATGATGGCCGCCTCATCAAGTTCGTTTGGAAGGGAGCGCATATAGGACGACAGAAGCATGATGGCGAAGCAGAGATTGCCCGCCACCTGGGGTACGATAACCGCCAGATACGTTTCCCGGATCGGAAGGCGGCTTACCGTAACGAAGTTGGGGATCATAGTTGCAAATGCCGGAACCAGAAGACAGGCTACCATGCCGGCCTCCACCACCTTTCCGACTCCCGAATCGAACCGTCCCAGACCGAATGCAGCCAGGCCTCCGAAACAGACCACTCCCGCCACCACGCCTCCGGATATCAGGAAGCTGTTAAAGAAGGAGCGGAACATATTCACATCCGGATACGAAAAGATGGAACGGTAATTGGAGAAATCCAGGCTTTTCGGAAAGGCTACTCCATTTAACAGAATTTCTTCCGAAGGCTTAAACGAATTTTCAAATACCCACAGAATGGGAATCACGGTGATCAGAAGCCAGAAAATGAGAACCGCGTATAACAGGATACTGCTGATTTTTAGTTTTTTATTTCCCATGCCGTCTCTCCTTACTCTTCGACATCGGCCTTCAAAAGCTTCCGAAGCCCGATGGTCAGCAATACGCCGATGATGATCATCACCACCGCGATGGCGCTGGCGTATCCGCCGTTGTATTTCTCAAAAGCAGTCTGGTACATATAGGTGCTTAGCAGCTGGCTGGAATTCATGGGGCCGCCCTTGGTGATCACGTAGATGGTGTCAAATACGCGGAAACACCCGGATACGACGAGCACCACGGTGGATACCAGCACATCTTTCAACATCGGGATCGTAATATAGAAAATCTTCTTCACCGGGGTTATGCCATCCAGCATGGCGGATTCGTAGATGTCCTCCGGAATCTTGGAGATACCGGTTAAGAAAATCACGAAATAGAAGCCGATATACTGCCACAAAACAGGGATCAGGGCCAGATAGATCGCGGTCTTAGGCGTGATCCACACCTGCTTGTCATATCCCAGAAGTGTGACAAAGTAATTTAAAAGTCCGTATTCATACTTGTAAATCAGAGTGAACATCAGGCCGATCGCCGTACCGGAAATGACGATCGGGAAGAAGTAAACCGTCCGGAACAGTTTAAATCCGTGATGGGCGCTGTCCACCATGATCGCCAGCAAAAGCGCAAATCCCACCTGGAAAATCAGCACGCCCGCGATCAGAATCGCCGTATTTTTAAATGCCACGGGCATGACCATGTCCGAGAAGATCCGCTTATAATTGTCGAGACCAATCCATTCACTGGTAAGCGCAAAATTATACCAGGAAGAAAAGCTGTATATTACCGTCTTTATGAGTGGATAGATCAAAAACGCCATAATCAGGATCATGGCCGGCGCGATGCAGATCCAAACATATTTTTTACCTTTCAGTGCCACGTTTTTTCCTCCTTGCTATGAGCACACGGAGGCTGTACCCGTTCGAGCACAACCCCCGGCTTTCATCACTGTCTTTCCCGTCTGCCTTACTGACCGGACTCATTCAGCTGTTTGGCCTGTTTGAGCACCTCCGCGCTCGTCATCTGGCCTTCGCAGACGTACTGGATTCCATTGTTTAAGGTCTCATACGCCTCATGATTCACCTGAGAGTCGAGAGCCGCATCCTGGTACTGCGCCTTCTCCAGCATGGTTACTGCGCTCTTTAAGAGTTCGCTGGAATTCTCCGGTGCGTCGCAGACGATGGCAGGGCTTCCGCCGTAGGCGATGAATCTGGCCATGGTCTCCGGTGATGTCATATATTTTAAGAATTTTAAAGTCTCTCCGCTTCTCTCATTGGCCGCTTTTGTCATATGCCATCCGGAGGAAAATCCTGCGATCGCACAGTTTTCACCGCCTGTACCGCCCGGAAGCGTCGGCATGGAGATGATTCTCATGTCCGGATTGCCCTGAAGGCTCTCTGTACACCAGGAACCATTGATCATCATAGCCGCTTTTCCTTCTGAGAAGAGCAGTCTTACATCATCCTCTGAGATGGTGAAGGTGTCCTTCGGCAGTCCGCCTTTCTGGTAAAGCTCTGCGATGCAGTCGATGGCAATGCCCCAGCTGTCGTCAAAGTAATTTCTGTGGTTTTCCTTGCCTGAGGCGCCCATAATGAAGTTTTCCGTGGTGATATACGGCATTCCCAGGGACATGGACAGCGTCACGATATCGTTCTGGGAAAATACTTCGTTTGCCTTCATGATATTTTCCCATGTGGTCGGCTCTTCCAGTCCGTACTGTTCAAACAGCGCCTTGTTGTAGAACATTCCTTCATAATATCCGATGAATGGAAGCGCGTACTGCTTTCCCTGATACTGAACATTTTCCAGCGGGGACTCCTTGAAGTTTCCTGCCCATTCCGGGTCTGCCTTCAAAATGTCTCCGAAATCCACGAACAGCCCTGAGTCCTCGAAGGTCTTCGTATAAGCCTCGCCCGTATAGTAAAGAACCAGGTCCGCCGGATTGCCTGCTGCCAGATCGGCCTGAACCTTCGTCTTGAATAAATCGTTGCTTCCTGAAGTCGGCTGGGACTCGTCAACGATGGTGATGCCCGGATGGTCCTTCATGTAATCGGCACACACCTCTTTCCAGACCGGCGCGTAGGCATCGGAACCTGCGAAATACGTGACGACACGGATATCTTCTTTTACAGTTCCTTCTGCAGCATCTCCCCCGGCTGCTTCCGTCTTTGCGGAATCCTCTGCGCCCTTACCAGCTTCCGTCTTTCCCGTTTCGGTCTGCCCCGCTTCCGTCTTGCTGTCCGCCGTGCCGCCCGCACAGCCCCCCAGCAGTGCTCCGGTTACCGCCAGAGCCGTCATCAGTACCACAGCTTTTCCTGCTTTTTTCATGATTCCTTTTCCTCCATTTTCATGCGCAGCTGCGCAGTTTTTGCTATTTATGTTGGTTTACTATATATATTGAATTGATATTTATATTGAATTGATATTTATATTGATTTATTGTCTGCCTTATTTATTTGGAGCTTTACCGGCTCTCCCTCACTGCGCTCTCCACAGCGATTCTTCCGTATACCAGAGCCAGCGAATGGCTCAGGCCAGGCACGGTCAGAGGATAATCCACGGCTACCCGGTTTCCCTGCACATTTCCCGCAGCGTATAGACCGGGAATGATCGCTCCTTCTGTGTCGTAGCAGTGGGCCTCCTCATCACTCTGGATTCCTCCCATAGCCGCGATCATGACTGCCGGTGTAAATTTTGCTGCATAAAATGGCCCCTGTTTTACTGCAAACAGCCGGTCCTTTCTCTTGCCGTAGTCCGTGTCCTCCCCCTGCTCACAGAGACGGTTGTACTGTTCCACCGACGCAAGCGCCGTATCCGCAGGAAGACCCGTTTTCACAATCAGCTCCTCCAGCGTCTCCGCTTCCAGAAGAACGCCATCCTCCACCGCTTTCCGGACATACTTCGGTGCGATGTAGTTGTCGATAAAGCAAAGCTTATCATAAACCGTCCCGCTCTCCAGCTCCTCATCTTCCATGACGAAGCACACAGAGCCGTGGTTCGGATACTCCTTCGGTATATAGCTTCTCCAGTTCCCGTCCACGATCTGCCACGCCGTTTTGTCCGGCAGATTCTCGATCTGACTGCCCAGCTGCTGTCCCGGCGCGTCCTCATTGACGAACCGTTTTCCACGGGTATTTAGAAGCAGGAAATCCGCTACGCCGAACACACTCCCCATATGATGAGCGCAGGGCGCGTGTGGGCTGTCCTGAAGCTTCGCTCCGGCCCAGAGTGCCATCTTATGGCCGTCACCCGTGTTGGATGGCTGCCGGTCCATGTCGTAGCTGGTCCACTGCTTCGGCGTCTCCATCATTCCGGGCAGGAACCGTCTCAGCATTGCTTCATCGCTCATGTAATCTCCCGTAGCCAGAATGACACCCTTTGAGGCGTAAGCCTTTATAAGGCCGCCTTCCCTGGTCCCGGCGATCACGCCTTCCACCCGGCCGTCACCGTTTTTCAATAGCTTTTTTACCCGTGTATTGAAGAAGGAGGTCACATTTCCCGTCTTCTCCGCCAGTTCAAAATTACCGCGGCACAGGGCGATATGGGATGGACGGATCCATGCAGTCACCTGGTAGCATTTGAAATTCTCCTGGGCGTTGTCAAAACCTTCCGGAAGAGGCAGACGCCTCGGCTGTACATAGCATTTTACGCCTTTTGGCGGGACCTGATCGGTACGGTCCAGGACCGCAATATCTTCCAGCCCCTCCATGTACCAGTCGAACGCCTTTCCAGCTTCCTCCGACCAGCGTTTCAAAATATTCTGACTGGCCTTATAGGCCATGTCGTGCATCAGATTGTTGACAATCTCTGTTTTATTCAGATGATCCCGTCCCCATCGCTTCGCCACCTTGCTGTCCATGACGGCGAAGTCTCCGGATCTGGCCTGAACGCATCTGCATTTTTCAAAGAGAAGAACCTTCTGCCCCATCTCCGCCGCCTGCCTGACGGCCGCCACTCCGGCCAGACCGCCGCCTACCACAATGATATCCGCGGACACTGTTTCGGTTATGGTTTCTTCCCTGATCTGTGGCTCTTCTCCCAGCCACGCTTCCCCTTTATATTGATTCAAGGCTGTTCACTCCGTTTCTTTTTTCTTATTATATAATGCACAATTTATATCCACAACTATCACAACTGATAGTATATTTTCACAAGAAAATAGAGGGGTATTTTGCATCCCCTCTTCATAAAAGGTCTCCCTTCCGCTTAGTTCCGGAAAACAGGAGGCTTGCTATTTTCAGCGGTTTAAAGGCTCACATCTGTCAATGTAGTCAAGCAGCGCCTCACATCCTTCACAGATATCCCGGTAGGTAGAATCAAAATCTCCGGTATACCACGGGTCGTCGATATCCCTCGGATTCGGCCCAAAGTCCAAAAGCCTCGAGATTTTTCTCTCCGGGTCGCTTCCCAGAATTCTCATCATGTTGGTAATGTTCCACTGCTCCATCCCGATGAGATAATCGTACTTGTCATAATCGGCCTTCGTCATCTGCACTGCCCGTTTTCCCTCTGTGGAAATACCGTACTGGCGCAGTTTGTTCCTCGTTCCGTGATGAACCGGATTGCCGATTTCCTCGCGGCTGGTAGCCGCGGACGCAATGTAAAAGCGGTCGGCCTGACGGCGTTTTTCTACCATGTCCTTCATGATGAACTCGGCCATGGGGGAGCGGCAGATGTTGCCGTGGCAGATAAATAGTATTTTAATCATCTTGATTATATCCCTTCATAAGCCTTTAAGCCTTGATATTACGGGCTTTCCGGCGCTTTTTTCATTGTTCGTATTTTGCCCTAAACCTACGCTAATCTTAATAAATCTACGCAAATTCACGGGCAAATGGTGTAGTAAGTGGTGTTATAGTCACATTAAGTTCAATATTATAAAAAACAAGATCCAGATAATAATCAGATGTTTCCGTTACAATGTGTTGTTGCCGAGCAACAAACGCAAATCCCCTGCCTAATTCCATCAAAAAATCTCTAATATGTGAAAGAATGGCAGATTCCAAATCGCCCTCTAAGTAAGTATCCTCATTTTTGAATCCAAGGAATTCTGCAATCACCGGACTCTTGATAAGTTCAAACTGATTTTTCTGAAGTTCCGCCGTTTTCTGTTTCATTTCTTCAATTACAGCATCTTTTTTCGGAGCTTGAAGAAGTCTATGATAATATTGCGTACTGATATTACGATCTAAGGTTCTTGAACTCCAGCTCTCGTTAACCACCTCCTTCATATACCAATAACGTGCATTTTCATCCGTAACACGGAGAAGACTCCTAATATGCGTCCAGTTAAGATTGTGAACGCACGCGTTCACAATTTGCTCATCGGGAAAGCACTGATAAAATTTGATGTAATAATGCAAATTTCTTTTGGAATAATTTTTGCCAAACTCTTTTGTCAAATCGTCTGCCAACGCAGAAATTAAACCTCTACCATACTCTGCACGTTCACTGCCGCCCAGTTCCTGTTCTACAATTCGTTTGCCAATATTCCAATAGGTAAGCAGCATTGCCTTACTGGAAGCACTATAGGCTGCTTCTTGTCCAGAAGAAATAATGCTTTTAATTTCTGTAATAACTGATTGGTATGGCGTCAAATGATTTTCCATCATGTCACCTCAATTTCCCATAATAATTATATTTTAACTTGCTTTTCCTGTCACATCAAGGCTCTTTCAAAAATGGTGTAGTGGTGGTGTAGTAAGCTCCTTTTAGTTTAGTAAGACTATTGATTTTACAGGCTTTTCCGGGACTTTTCAAGATGTTGCCGTGGCAGACGAAAAGAACTTTAATGTTATTCTGATATTGCTTAGTCATATACGCCATATCTCCATTTATTTTTGATAACTAAAGTCTACTACAATTTCATTTTTTCAACAAGCATTACTTTTTCATTCCTCTATACACAGCCTTTTTTACCATCTTGATAATTGGTACAGGCAGTTCCTACTGCTGAGTGACTTCCATCTCATAAAGGGGGTGGTATAACATGAGTACATATGAGTCACTTTCTTTAATGAATTCGTTTAAGGTACTTATCATTATGATTATAGGCACAAAAAAATAGTCACCCGCCTCCCAAAGCTGTGGTGACTATTTTTTAGTTGTTATTCTTTGGAAGTCACTCATTGGAGTGAACTGCCCTTTTTGTACTTTTATTGTAAGCCAATTTCAGTTCATCTGTCAATCATGATTATTTAGTGTTCCTCTTGCATTTTTCCTTTCATATAC
>OGFR01000731.1_pt1 | contig 21268 bp, 18 predicted proteins | sample 1571001 | NCBI WGS metagenome assembly OGFR01 (sample SAMEA2582064, study PRJEB24529) | metagenome | biome: Human gut stool | place: China | collected 2011 | reverse complement strand
ACATATTCCTCATGGTAACTGTTCTGGTGGATACTCACCACCAAATCCGGCACTGCCTCGTTTATAATTTCGCACCGTTTTCTCATATCTGCCATCTTTTTATGACTGTCTCCGGAGCTGTAAAGCCCCTGGTCCGAATCCCTGGTAAGGATCACCTCTACATCGGAGGCCTCAAGATATGCTTTCAGCTGCTCTGTTATCTTCAGATTAATATCCTTTTCCAGCTGACCATTTATCCCTACCTTACCCGGATCGCTGCCTCCGTGTCCGGCGTCTATGACCACCACCGGCCTTGCCTTGTCTGCCTCCGCTGCCTGATTATGGACAGCCACCAATGTTCCTGCCTGCCATGATATCAATGCCACGATACAAAGCAGCAGAATCCCCATCACTGTCTGCCATGCTGAATGCTTCATCAATGGGCGCTCCCTGATAACCTTTATTCCAGTATATTCACCCGCCTGATGAAAATGAACCTGTTTTTACTCCATGCTCAGAACGTTATAATCCCGTACCGCATCTTCTATGATGTATTCCAGGTATTCATACAGGATGGCGGGATAGCAGTACTCCTTCCACATGGCGTATCCGGGCTGCTTTACTGCCTCCTTCACCACCTCATATGCCCTGCCTGCGTAACACGCGGCATTGATGTCGCCGTATACCTTTGCCATCTGCTGTTTCTCTGATTCTGTCAGCTTCACAAATACGCTGCCCGTCTCCTCCTCCGCAGAGTTCTTCATGGCGTCATAGGCCTGATTATAGAATATCCTCTTTAAAACAGGCGGACTGTATGTGTCGAAGTTCAGCAGGTTCTCATCCGTGCTCTTGTTTTTCCTGGCCCATTTCTCCATATCCACCTTGCGTGAATAGTAATAAAATGTCTCATCTTCCATGTAATCCAGCACGCCGTACTGGCAGGGAGGCGTGGACAGGGAGCTGGTGACCACCTCATAGATACCGATGTCATTATTTCTCATGAAGTGCTGCACATGCAGGTGTCCGCTGAGAAACAGCGGGATATTCTCCCCTTCCAGCATCTGAATAAGCTCCTCACTGTGCTCGATGGTACAATCATCCGCATATACCTTGCTCTCCTCCAGCAGGTTGTGATGGGCAACCGGAAGAAGAATCACGCTGTCACGGGCCGCCTGCTTAAGCTGTTCCTTTATCCACTCATAGGTCTCTGTCTTTATCATTCCCCCTACCTTGTTGCGGGGTTCATACTGGCAGGTATCCAGCATGAGCAGGCGCATAGACGGTCCCAGGTCATAGGTGTAACTGAGGGAATTGGCATCCCTGCTGCTGGCCTCCGAGTATCCGAATTCCTTATATATGCGCTCAAAATCCTCCGGTGCGGTAGGTTCCGCCGGGTACCGGTCTCCCCCGGAATACACGGAGGCGCTTGGGTTGTTAATATCATGGTTGCCCGGTATAACCAAAACCGTGATACCGGCTTTCTCCACCTCATCCAGCTTTTTCGCCAGTTCTTCATGGCTCTTCTTTTCCCCCTGAAGACTTAAGTCTCCGCTGATAATCAGGGCATCCGGACTCAGCAGCTTAATTTCCTCCAGTGCGGCGTCTGTGATCTCCCATACATAATTGGTCAGTTTTCCATCGCCGTGCTCTACCATAGACTGAAACATATCCCCCCGGTCCGTCAGGGATTCTGCCAGATAATGTATATCTGTCATAAGGATAATGCGTTTTCCTCCAATCAGAGGCTCTGCCTTTGTCTCCTTTTCTACATCAGGAAAAGGCTGTATCTGCGAAGGCGCAGGATGGGTGGGCTTTTGCAGCTCTGTTTCCTGAACTGTCTCCTGAACCGTTTCCTTTGTCTGCTGTTTTCCAGTGGTGGGCTCCACCTGCTTTCCAGCCTGTACGCTGCACCCTGCCATGACTCCAGCCATTAAGATTGCTGTCATGATTCCCGTTACCCTTGTTCTTCGTCTCATTTCCTTCCTCCGGCGTCACCCATATTGTCTATTTAACCCCTGACACAATATCCCATATATCCGCTGGCTCAAATCCCAGCTTCCAGCAGGCAACTCCTGCCAGGTCAAACTCCTTAATCAGGTCAATCTTAAGCTTCATGGAATCCTCCTCTTCCATCCATATATACTGCTGTCCGCTTCCGCTCACAGTCTCGCCGTAATACTGCCCCAGCAGCTTATCCCAGGTAAGCTCCACCTGGTTTTCCTCCACCCACTGCCTGGCATCTGATATGCCATATGCCTTGGAAGACGTCTTTCCCTCATTTACAGTCCACACTCTGGTATAGAAGGGGACCGCATTGATGACCTTTTCCTTGGGAACCTCTTTCAGGGTATTCTCAATGCCCTCCCTCACATAGGGAATAGAGGATACGGAGCCGGCTTCTCCTCCCGCATAGTGTTCGTCATATCCCATAACAATCACGTAGTCAGCCACAATTCCCTGCTCCTTCCTGTTATAAAACGCAGTATAGGAGGACGGTACATAGTTATCCACGGACAGCACAAGTCCCTTATTGCGGCAGGCAACCGACATTTCCCTTATGAACTGCACATAATGTGGTCCTGCCTCCGCCTTCAGGCTCTCAAAATCCAGGTTGAATCCGTCAAAGCCATAGGTATCCGCCTCATTCATCAGTTTTTCAATGAGCTTTTTCCTGGTACTGGTGGAGGACATCAAAGTCTTTGTATTAAGGTTCTTGATACTTTCCTGGGTGCTCACATTCTCCACCATGGCCCACACCTTCAGTCCCATGTCATGGGCCTTATCCACGTAATCCTTACTGGCCAGTGATGTGTAGGTTCCATCGCTGGACACCACATTAAACCAGGTGGGCACTATCACATTCATCCCCCTGGCATTGGACGCATAGTCCTCAAGAGTATTATTTCCCTCCTGCCGTGTGACCTGATGAAATCCCAGCCTTACTTTCCCGTCCATGGAAATGCTGGTATATACAGGCGCCTCAAAGGTGCTGACAGGCGCAATCTGCTCTCCTGCCTCCAGCTTCCGGTTCTCCACATATCCGATGTAACCGTCCGCGGTCCTGACCCTGGACCACTTGTCCATGGTCTCCAGCACATCCACAGTCTCTCCTGCTGCTGCCTCTGTGATAATCTGGCTCTTCACACCGCCCTTCACTCTGACCTGGCCTGTCTTTTTCAGCTCCGCCGTGTCATAGGGCTGCCAGGAGGTGTCGATAAACACCCGCTTAATCTGGCTTGTGGCAAAGGCCTGCGTGCGGATATCCGTATAATTTACCACAACTCCAAGAGACAGGTACATTCCATCCTGTGTGACCTTAAAGAGAGGTCCCTTCTCGCCCTGGGTACTTTCGTCCGCATACACAATGGATTCAGGCAGTGCATACACAAGCAGTTTTTCGCCCTCATCCCAGTAAAAGCGCTCGTTCAGATGTTCATTTACCCAGTCCACAGGCAGGTATACCTGGCCATCCTCGTAGATTCCCTTCTCCTCCTGCACCTGGTTATCCAAAATAAGGGCCACCTGGCCGCCCTTAATACCAAATACCCTGCTCTTATCCGCCAGCTCATTGCTGGGCATGTATTTCTTGGCAAAAAACACTCCCAGACCACTGCCTGCCAGGATAAATATGAACAGCAGAACCAGCACCGTGATTCCGCAGCCGTGACCTTGTCTTCTTCTGCTCATCCTGTCCTCCAGTTTCCTAATGATTGTTTTTATTCTACCACAAAACAGAGTGTATGTACCAATTATTTGCTTACAATTTACAGTCATTATGGAGGCAACAGGCACAAAAGCCCGGTATGCGCCGCCTTGCTTTGGCTGCACAGGCTGAGACGGTACTCATGGCGGCGGCATAATCCGGGCTTTTGTTATCTGATTTTATTGCCTGTTTATGAATCCTTATCTTTTTTCTCTTTGGGAGGGTCGCTGAGATACACTTTGTCAAATCTGATTTCCTTCAGACAGCCCTGTTCGGCGCCGACATAGTCTCCCATATAAAAGCCTCCGTCTTCTCCCATCTCGAATATCTTTTCCCATTCCTTTTCCGGGCACTCGACTCCGTCAATGGTAATCCGGACCCCTTTGTTCTTGTATCTCTTCAATCCGTCCAGATAGGTTCTCTGGTGTTTCTTCCGGTCTCCATACTCGACATTTCTTATCATACCGATAAGCCCTCCCCTATTACCGCGGGACAGCCGGACGGCAGCACCAAGGAGTTGTTTCCGTGACATACTTTTGTGCGCCGTTCCCTTCTGTCTCTTTTTTCTTCACAAAATCCTCTCAAACCACTGCATGGTTTTATAATCCACTGAAAAAGCATCTACTGAAAGAGGAACCCTGACCAGAGAAATCCCAAACTGCCTCTCTATCTGTTTTCTGGTGTCCTCGCTGCCAAAGGCAGCCGTATATATCCACCCTGCTCTGCGTCCTTCCTCCTCTGATAAAAGCTCCAAAAATGCCTCCAGTTTCCATTCACTCAGTGCAGTCATGACAATCTTCACTTCGCATCTGAGCCACTCCGCCCTGATGGATGGTCTCAATTCTCCAAAATCAATTATGATTTCGTCATATATTCCACCCAGACAGGACGCCAGTATGCTGGGGTCCCCCTGCATATAATATGTAACCCCGAAGATTTTGTATCTGTAATCCGCAGAATCCGCCTGCTTTACGGAACCGGCCTGGCATATATCCTTCATGGTTTTCCACGCGCCATGGTCGTTCCACTCAATTACCGCAGTCCTGCGCTGCAGGGCACTGGCCATATAATTGGCCGCCAGGACGCTGAGATGAGTCACCCCTGTTCCCCGTCCTGTTCCTGTGATTCCGACAACCCTGCACCCTTTCGCAGGCTGCCGGCTGTGTTTAAAATGATTTCTCTTAGAAAACCCCATGATTTTAATAAGCCTCTTTTTCGGTTCCATCTCCTGCCGCTGACGGCTATGGCAGACCACAGCGACTGAAAAAAGGCTTCTTCTCTTTTCTGTCTGAAAGGATTTTCATACTCCGGCGAAACAAACAGCTTTATTCCCTTTAAGGCCTTGTCTGAGCTTGTCATGGCCTTAAGTTCCTTTTGGCATATGGTCCGTGTCCCCCGGAATACAAGCACACGGTTCCCATCACACCGGCCCGCCCATGCCTGATTCATCCAGGATATGTACTGCCTGATGTACCGGCCGTCCCAGGCGCTGGCGCTGCCTGTCCCTAATAAATCTGCCTTCCCTGCCTTTAATTCCAGCTCCGCCTGCTGCCAGTCTGTCCCATAGTCTTTTACTATGATATCAAATCCTGTCCCCTCATCCAGCTTTACGGCAGGCCCATACCACGGCTTTAAGCAGCAGCCGTTCATGGTATAGATTCCAAAACGGTCCGGACGCATACCTGCCCTGCGGGCCATGGTGTCCACTGCCCGGGAGGCGTTATGTTCCTCATACAGCGCCCGGTATCCGTTTTTGTTCAGAAAACATACCAGCCCAAAGGCCAAATGTGTAGTGCCCGTCCCAGCCTTCATTCCGGTCACAAGCAAAATATGAGATGGTATTGTCTTTTGTTCCTTTTCTTCTGTCAGCTTCCTGGTACACAGCGCCTGAAGCGCATCCTCCACCTCACCGGCGGAAGCGTACCGTTTCTCCATATTGGAGTCCATGCATTTTCTGATAATCCGCTCAAAGACCTCCGACAGGGCGGCAGACTGTCCGGCCTCCTCTCTCAGGGTTCCGGCTGTCATAAAACGGAGGACTGCACCAATGGCATAAATGTCGGTCCTTTGATCCAACATACGGTCAGAAGCATACTGTTCAGGAGCCGCGCAGCCCACTGTACCGAATCGCTTTGGGGCAATGTTTGCCCACCGGCAGCCTGCGGCATGATCAAAATCAATCAGCTTTACGGTGCCGTTGCAGATAATCAGGTTATTTGGTTGTAAATCTAAATGTAATATGGGTAATTCACACGCAGAATGCATGTAAGCCACAAGCCCGCAGACCTGCATCCCGTAACGGACTGCCTCTGCCTCTTGAATAGGCCCCTGATTCGCAATCAGGGCATATAGAGAATATCCTTCAAGATATTCCTCGATTAAATAAAAAAATTCAGAATCTTCTTCTAAATCATAGATCATGGGAATCCCAGGATGGCGCAGTTCTTTTAGCACCAACGCCTCCCTTCGGAAGGTGTCATAGTCGGCATCCCTCTTGGAGATGCGCTTAATGGCCCTGTATTCCTCCAGGCCAATGTGCACTGCCAGCCATACGGTTCCTGCCCGGCCTGTTCCCAATTTGTGCAGCAGACGGTATTTGCCAAATAAAATGGTATTCCTTATTCACCCCTCCTTCGTTACAATATCATCTCATATCCCAATTTTACCCTTTTCTTTGTCACCTGTCTATGGTCGTTATATCTTCCATGGCTTTTCATATGCTATTTATACAACCTGAAAACATCCTGCGGCACGATATTTTTTAAATTTTTATGAAATGATTGATATTTCCACCTGTAATGTAGTATATTTAAAGTGTAGAAGTCTACTTTCGGCCTGAAGTTTCCAAAAATGTCCTGGCCCTAAGCAGATGTCACCACATTTGACACAGAACAGGAAGTGATCCTAATGAAGATAGAACGTATCAATGAAAACCAGATTCGCTGTACATTGACCAGCTTTGATTTAAGTGCGCGCAACATAAACCTGGTAGAACTGGCTTATGGAACAGAAAAAGCCAGGAAGCTGTTCCGGGAGATGATTCAGAAAGCATCCAATGAAGTGGGCTTTGAGGCGGAGGACATTCCTCTGATGGTTGAGGCGATTCCGCTGTCCAGCGAGAGCATTATGCTGGTCATCACTAAAATCGAAGATCCGGAAGAACTGGATACCCGTTTTGCCAAGTTCTCACCTTTCACGGACGACAACCAGAATTCCCTTGTGTCGCAGCTGGCCAGCGAGTTCCTGGAGGGTGCTCCGGATTCCCTGAACTACCTGGAACCAGGTTCCGTGGAACAGGTTGGGGATGAGAGCGGTACGGACGGTGCCTCTGAAGCTCCTGCCAAGAAGAATACAGGCTCCGTAGCCAGCAGCCGCATTTTCCGCTTCAATAGCCTGGACCGCATAAGCGAGGCTTCCCGGGCCGTATCCGGAATCTATGACGGCGTTAACACGCTGTATAAGAAGCCCGGAACCAGACAGTATTATCTCATTGTAAAACGCCTGGACTGCGGGGACCTGGATTTCTCCCGCGTGTGCAACATATTGGCAGAGTATGCCACCAAGCTGTCAGGGGAATCTGCCAGCGAGGCATATTTTAAGGAGCACTACGAGGTCATCATTCAGGATAACGCCCTTCAGAATCTTGCCAGGATTTAGGAGCTAAACATATTGAACGATTGAAAACACCCCTGAGGCCGTATCGACCCAGGGGTATTATTTTGCCTTAAACGATTTCATGCTGATTGGAATTAGATTCCCTGAAAGCCCGGAACAGTTACTTAAAATATGCCGGGTACTGGTCTCTGAACATCTGCTCGTTCAACATCCACCTGTTCAGATGGAGATCCATTGTCTCTGCGGCCAGCTTTTTATCGCGGCTCCGTATTGCCTCCAGCAGTTTTTTATGGTCCTCAATTATCTTATGGTCCTTAACCGCTGCCACGGACAGGCTGCGGATCCTGTCATAGTGAATCGCCAGCCTCTGGCTCATCTCATAGGTAAGCTCTTTGCGGCAGATGGAAAACAGCTTCCGGTGCATCTCATTGTCCAGCTCCAAAAGCTTCCGGGATGAACCTCCCTCCAGATAAAACTCCTGGAGCCTGATATTCTCATCCAGCCACTGCAGGTCCTCTTCATCCGCCTGTCCGCAGACCAGCTCAACAGCCGCCTTTTCCAGGACCAGGCGCAGAAAGCGCGCCTCCTCCACCAGATCCACATCAATCAACGCAATGCGCATCCCTCTCTGGGGGAATATCTCAATGATTCTGGATTCCTCGCTGAGCTGTATGACTGCCTCCCGCACGGGTGTGCGGCTAATGCCAATCATCTGCGACATTTCCACATCGTTAAAGGGCGCTCCCGGTTCCAAATCCAGAGATATGATGTTCTCCCGCAAGGTCCGGTACGCATACTGTCTGGCAGTCTCTCCATGTCTCTTTTCCTCTATCTTCATGGGTAAAACCTCCTAATACCAGTTCCCAGGGCCTACAGGGACTGTATCTCCTTCCAGACATCATCATCCACGTAAATCCCCAGCCTGTCATGCTCCTCATGGAACCGGGCGCTTCCCTGGCCCGGCGCCCTGACGCTGCCGCCTTCCTCCGACGGGGCCGAGCTCTTTACATACAGGACAGCTATATCCACGATTTCTTTCATATGGGCATCCGTGGTGGTCCTGCCGGGATCCACCACAATCATGACCTGGGAACAGCCTCCGCAGCTGCCGTATCCCTTCTGGTCCATGCCGGCTGCCCCTATACCGTCCGTGAGCACGGACCCCAGGATATCCAGCATAAACGAAAAGGCCGATCCCTTCCAATAACCCACAGGCAGCACACGGCGGGACTGCTCGATGGCGCCCGGATCGTCCGTCAGATTGCCCTCATCATCAAATCCGCCGGGATAGGGCAGTTTCTCCCCGGCCAGCCGGGTAACCTGCAGCTTTCCGTAGGAATACTGGGACATGGCCATGTCCAGCTGGAGAGGTTCTCCTCCGTCCGCAGACGGCACAGCCATGACAAAGGGGTTGTTGCCCAGACGGCATTCCCTGCCTCCCCATGGAGGCATACAGGACTCTGTATTGGTCCACATAATTGCCGCATACCCCTTTCTTGCAGCGTACAGCCCGTAGGTTCCGCCCCGCATCCAGTGGGTGGTATTCCTGATTCCCACCATGCCGATGCCGTACTGATCCGCCAGCTCCATGGCCCGGTCCGCGCAGTACAGGGCGTTCAGGACGCCGGGCCCCATGTTTCCATTATAAACCCTGAGGGCGCCAAACTCCCGCTCCAGGGAAGGCTCAGCATTTACGTCCACCCAGCCTTTCTGAATGTAATTTACAAACCTGGCCACCCGGTTGGTGCCGTGAGAATATACCCCGTCGTAGGTAGTCTCCGTGTGAATACGGGCGCAGGTCTCCGCCTTTTCCTCTGGCATCCCGTATTTAACCAGCACCCTCTTAATCTCACTCTTAATTTCATCAAAGGTTAATCTCATGGCACCCATCCTTTCCTTCTGTATGCGCCTATCGGTTCTGCTTACAGATAGCCTCCCACAGACCATTTAAGTAGCATGCCCCCATGGCTCTGTCATAAAGACCGTATCCCGGCATGGACACCTCTCCCCAGACAGCCCTTCCGTGGTCAGGGCGCATGATTCCGTCAAAGCCAATGTCGTACAGCGCTTTCATTATCTCATACATATCCATGCTGCCGTCTGCTGAGAGATGGGCAGCTTCCTGGAAATCTCCAGGAGCATTATACTGCAGATTGCGCACATGTGCAAAGGGAATCCTTCCTTTTAAGGACCGGATAATATCCGGGATGTCATTTTCCGGATTGCTTCCCAGGGAACCGGTGCACAGGGTAACGCCGTTAAAGTCTGCATCCACAGCCTTCATCAGTTTGAGAAGCCGCTCTTTACCGGTGATGATTCTGGCTAATCCGAATACAGGCCAGGCCGGGTCATCCGGATGTATGGCCATCTTAATATCATACGTTTCGCATACGGGCTGGATTGCCTTAAGGAAATACACCAGGTTGTCAAAGAGGCGGTCCTCATCCACATCCTTATACATGTCAAACAGCTCTTTTATGCGCGCCATACGCTCAGGCTCCCAGCCGGGAAGCTCAAACCCGTTGGCCTTTTCTCCCATGGACTGGAACATATTTTCAGGGTTAATCTTATCAATCTCCTTCTGGTTGTAAGCCAGCACCGTGGAACCGTCCGGACGCTCCTTAGCCAGATCGGAACGTGTCCAGTCAAAGACCGGCATGAAATTATAGCACACCACTTGAATTCCGGCCTGACCCAGACGCTCCAGAGTCGTTATGTAGTTGGCAATATACTGCTCCCTGTCAGGAGTTCCCACCTTAATAGCATCGTGTATATTCACACTCTCAATTCCCAGGACCTTTAATCCGCTGGCTTCCACCTGTTCCTTCATCTGAAGGATACGCTCCATAGGCCAGACCTCCCCGGCCGGAATGTCATACAGGGTGGTAATCACGCCTTTCACACCCGGTATCTGCCTGATTTGCTCCAGAGATACAGAATCCACACCCTCCCCGAACCAACGCAATGTCATATCCATAACTAATTTCCTCCTTAAATATATACAGTACTTTGTGCTTCTCCGGTTTTCCGGAAATAAATATTTTAATATACTAATATATTACTCTCTCGATAACACTCTGTCAATACCGGCAAACACAAAAAAACCCGGCCCAGTCATATATCCCCTGAGCCAGGTTCCTCCAATCACTGTTTCAGATTATCATCAGGCTTTGGCTGACAAAATTTCATTAATCTGAGAAACAAGTGTATCACAGTCTATACCGTGTACCATACAGGCCTCTTCCAGAGACTCTCCTTGGGATGCCGGTCAGCCAAGGCAATGCATTCCGGCACGCATCAGGATTGGTGCAATGCTGTCATCTACCTGGATCAACTGTCCGATGAGCATGTCTTTACTAATTTCCATTATCGTGTCCTCCTTCTATTTCTGCTATCAGTATACCCAATTATTCGGTTTACCACGCTTCTACCATCATAATACGTTTTTCGACATTTTACAAGTCCAACATGGACTTACATATTTTTCATATTAACCATAATTATCAAGGCTTGTTAAAAAATATTATCACTATGCCCTCTTGACGTGTATACAATGTGCATAATATAATAAGTGTTGCAAAAGCAACAGCATATATCGGGTTTTTTTAGTAGACTATGGATGTCCGGTAAAACCGGTATGGCTGTGAAACATTTGGTTAACAATAGTTTTTATATATAGGTTCACGCATTTCACAGGAGGAAAAGTCTATGAGAACAGAGTGGAACACATTTAAAGGCGGTGTATGGCAGCGGGAAATCAATGTCCGCGACTTCATTCAGAAAAACTACACCCCCTATGACGGCAGCGACGAGTTTCTGGAAGGTCCTACCCGGAATACAACGGAGCTCTGGGAGCAGGTCATGGAGCTGTCAAAGAAGGAACAGGAAGCCGGCGGAGTCCTGGATATGGATACCAAAATCATTTCCACCATCACGTCCCACGGCCCAGGATATTTAAATAAGGACAAGGAAACCATCGTAGGCTTTCAGACCGACAAACCATTTAAGCGTTCCCTCCAGCCTTACGGTGGTATCCGCATGGCTATGAAGGCCTGCCAGGACAATGGATATGAGGTTGATCCTGAAATTGTGGAATTCTTTACCAAGCACAGAAAAACCCATAATGCAGGTGTATTCGACGCCTATACCCCTGAGATGAGGGCATGCCGTTCCAGCCATATCATCACAGGCCTGCCGGATGCCTATGGACGCGGACGCATCATCGGTGATTACCGCAGAATCGCCCTTTACGGTGTGGATGCCCTGATTCAGGAGAAAAAGGAAGAAAAGGATTCCACACGCACCATTATGTACTCCGATGTTATCAGAGAGCGCGAGGAACTGTCTGAGCAGATCCGGGCGCTGGAGGATTTAAAGGAGCTCGGAAATATCTATGGGTTTGATATCTCAAAGCCGGCTTGCGATGTCAGGGAAGCCATCCAGTGGACCTACCTGGGCTACCTGGCCGCTGTCAAAGAGCAGAACGGAGCAGCCATGTCGCTGGGACGCACCTCCACCTTCCTGGATATTTATGCTGAGCGCGATTTAAAGGAAGGACGCTATACAGAGAAAGAGATTCAGGAATTCGTGGACCACTTCATCATGAAGCTGCGTCTTGTAAAGTTTGCCAGAACGCCGGAATACAACGAGCTGTTCTCCGGAGACCCCACATGGGTTACGGAATCCATCGGAGGAATCGGCATTGACGGCCGCCACATGGTGACCAAGATGTCCTTCCGTTATCTGCACACCCTTCAGAACCTGGGCACTGCCCCTGAGCCAAACCTGACCGTACTGTGGTCCACAAAGCTTCCTGAGAATTTTAAAAGGTTCTGTGCCAAGACCTCCATTGAGTCCTCCTCCATCCAGTATGAGAACGACGATTTAATGAGGGTGACCCACGGCGATGATTATGCCATTGCCTGCTGCGTATCCAGCATGCGCATCGGCAAGGAAATGCAGTTCTTTGGCGCCAGGGCGAATCTGGCCAAGTGCCTGCTCTACGCCATCAACGGCGGTGTGGATGAAATCAGCGGAAAGCAGGTAGGTCCTAAATACCGTCCTGTGACCACCGAGTATCTGGATTTTGACGACGTGATGGACAAGTACAAGGATATGATGAAATGGCTGGCCAAGGTATATGTCAACGCCCTGAACATCATACATTACAATCACGACAAATACAGCTATGAAAGACTGCAGATGGCGCTCCACGACAAAAAGGTGACCCGCTGGTTCGCAACCGGCATTGCAGGCCTCTCCGTTGTTGCAGACTCTCTGTCCGCCATCAAATATGCCAGGGTCAAGGCGGTGCGCAACGATAAGGGCATTGTGACTGATTATATTGTGGAAGGCGACTTCCCTAAATATGGAAATAACGACGACCGGGTAGACCAGCTGGCAGCAGACCTGGTGCACACCTTCATGAGCTATATAAAGGGCAACCACACCTACCGCGGCGGTATCCCCACCACTTCCATCCTCACCATCACCTCCAACGTGGTGTACGGAAATAATACGGGCGCTACCCCGGACGGCAGAAAGGCCGGACAGCCCTTTGCGCCGGGCGCAAACCCCATGCACCACAGAGACAGCAGAGGCGCAGTGGCATCCCTGGCTTCCGTGGCAAAGCTTCCGTTCAGGGACGCCCAGGACGGTATCTCCAATACCTTCTCCATCATACCGGGTGCTCTGGGCAAGGATGACCAGATTTTCATGGGAGACCTGGAAGTGGAGCTGAACGGCTGCGGAGGCGGCTGTGAAGCACCTACCCTTTTTGAAGGGCTGGATTCCGAGGCCGATATCGAGGAATCCTGATAAGCAGCATATAAACCATTCACTTGAGAAAGAGAGGATTCATATTATGGTAAAAGCAAGCGAATCACAGATTGATAACCTGGTGGCTCTGTTAGACGGCTATGCCCAGGAAGGCGGACACCATCTGAATGTAAATGTATTCAGCAAGGAAACCCTTTTGGACGCACAGGCCCACCCTGAAAAATATCCCCAGCTCACGGTCAGGGTTTCCGGCTATGCAGTAAATTTTAATAAGCTGACAAAGGCGCAGCAGGATGAGGTCATTTCAAGAACCTTCCACGGATCCATTTAAATCCTGTCTGCAAACTGCTTTGGATGCCGCCTGACAGGAAGATGTTCCGCCTCAGGCGGCATCCATGTTTCTCAGAAAGGAGCACAGCTTTATGATAGGACGCGTACATTCCATAGAAAGCTTTGGTACCGTGGACGGCCCCGGTATCCGCATGGTTATCTTTTTAAGCGGATGTCCCATGAGATGTCTCTATTGCCATAATCCGGATACATGGGATCCCAAGGGCGGTTCTCCCATGACAGCGGAGGAAATACTGGACCAGTATGAGCAGGCCCGCCCTTTTTACAAAAAAGGCGGCATCACGGTCAGCGGCGGCGAACCGCTGATGCAGATAGGTTTTGTGACAGAGCTCTTTGAGAAGGCAAAAAAAAGCGGTATCCACACCTGCCTGGACACCTCCGGCATCACCTTTAACTCGGGCTCTCAGGCGGTCATGGCCCATTTTGACCGGCTTTTGGCTTCCACAGATCTGATACTTCTGGATATCAAGCATATTGATCCAAAGGAACATGTGAAACTCTGTGCCCAGCCCCAGGATAATATACTGGCTTTCGCCGCATACCTGGAAAAGAAGCAGATACCCGTATGGATCCGTCACGTGGTGGTGCCGGGCATAACGGACCGGGAGGAATATCTGTACCGCCTTGGACGATATCTGGGCACCCTTAAAAACGTAAAGGCGCTGGATGTTCTGCCATATCATGACATGGGAAAAGCTAAGTACGGCCAGCTTGGAATCCCCTACCCGTTAGAAGACACAGCCCCCTTGCCTCCTGCAAAGGCGGCAGAGTCCCGCAAAATTATTCTTCAGGGAATGCGCGATGAAAGGGTCCATTGCTCCTAAATTTATACAATATTCGCTGGTTTAGGAACGATTTTCCTCTTGAATAATTAGACGTTATAGTATAAAATAAAATAACAATGTAGACAAATCTTAAGGAGGTATTTTATCATGGCATATGTAATCAGTGATGCTTGTGTAAGCTGCGGCAGCTGTGCAGCTGAATGTCCAGTAAGTGCAATTTCCGAGGGAGACAGCCAGTACGTTATTGATGCTGATACCTGCATCGACTGCGGAACCTGTGCAGCTACCTGCCCAACCGGAGCTATTTCCGAAGGCTAATTAAGTATTACATAAGGGTCTCTTCCAGAGGGAAGGGGCTCTTTTTCATATATTCAGCATATATTATTCACAGAATACATGGAGGAATCCAAATACCATGAAAAAACCAGTAATCGGCATAACCCCTTCCCATAATACAGATAATGACGAAATAAGCGTACGCCCCACCTACCTGAGGGCCATTGAAGCGGCAGGAGGCCTGTCCATCCTTCTTCCCCTGGAAGTATCAGCGGAAGACTTAAAGCAGCTTTCCGGGCTTTGCGACGGTTTTCTCTTCTCCGGCGGTCCGGACATTCATCCATTCCTGCTGAGGGAGGAAACACATATGCATTGCGGCAATGTGTCCGTGGCGCGGGATACCATGGAGCTGTCTCTTCTGAAGCTGGCCATGGAAGCCAAAAAACCGGTCCTGGGAATCTGCCGCGGAGCCCAGGTCATCAATGTAGGCCTGGGAGGCGACATCTATCAGGATATTACCAGCCAGGCAGAAACCGGCTTTCCCATTGCCCATAAGCAGCCCTATTCATGCTGCCTGCCCTCACACCATGTGGATGTACAAAGGGATACACTGCTGTGCGGGATTGCTGATGGGAAAACGCAAATCGAAGTAAACAGTTCCCATCATCAGGCCGTACGCAGGATTGCACCCTGCCTCATTGCCAGCGGCCATGCGCCCGACGGCATCATCGAGGCCCTGGAGATGCCGGATTATCCCTATCTTCTGGCCCTTCAGTGGCATCCGGAGTATATGTGGAAGACAGATACTGTGTCCGCCAATATATTTAAAAGCTTTGTGGAGGCCTGCAGGGGATAGCTGGAAGAGCGGACAGCAGGAAAGGCCGGCTGCAGAAAAACGGCTACAGAAAAACGGCTGCAGAAAGGCCCTATATGATTCACGCTGCAAATATATGCCTGAATCATACAGGGCCGTCTCACTTATCTCCTGTACTTATCTCCTGTCCTTATCTTCTGTCCTTATCTGCCTACTGCTTATTATCTATCAATTCACCAGCCATCTGGGCCATATCCTGGGCTGTCATGGGATTATCCATGGCTGTTATGATGTAAACCTTCTCCCCATCCTTCCAGAGCATACTCTGGGCAACCTGGTCCGTTACCGTATCGCTTCCATAAGAGATATAGAGTTCTCCTGCTGCTTCCTTTGCCTTCTCCTCTTCGGAGGCCTGATAATCCGGGGGAACAAAACGGTACTGGTCCCTGGTGTAGTTTAGAGTAATCCCATTATGTTCAAATACCTGGTCCGGCTGTCCTTCCTCCTCAAACAGGCTTGTGCCCTGGACTGTAACGAATATATCCGGGCTTCCGTCCTTTTTGTAATGCAGAGAAAAGCTTTCCGCGGACTTTATCACATTTCCATCCTCATCCATGGCGTCCTGATGGGTGGGCATTCCCATGTCAAACCGGTATCCGTTGCTGAATACTTCGGGGGCATTGGTGGTATAGCCCAGCTTTGTCTCCATTTCTCCCAGTTTATCATAGGTAAAATCATCCAGATGGCTGCCTCCGGCGCTTGTATAAGCAACCTTCCCTGCTGCAACCGCTGTTATGGTACCCAGTACGCAGATGGCCGCAGCCACCACGAATACACGCTTCATATTCCATTTCTTCATTCCTGATTCCTCCTCTATTTTCCGGTGAACAGAGCGCCGCATTCTCTCTGTATCTGCGGAAGTCACCTGTATGGACTCTGCCCGGCTGCATAGGGCACGGCCTATCTGCTCTTCCAGTTCCTTCTGCGCCACCGGTTTACTCCGTCTGTTCATAAGGTTACCTCCCTTCCTACCCTCTTGCGTTCTTCCATCAATTCCTGTTTCAGATTCGCCCGGGCCGTATACAGCCTGGACTTAACGGTTCCTTCCAGACAGCCCATGATGCCGGCTATCTCCCTGGTGGACATCTGGTTAAAATAGTACAGGACAACGGCCGTCCTCTGTTTGACCGGAAGATTCCTTATTGCCTTATAAAGCTCCTTTTCCTGGGAGCGCATCATGACTTCCTCCAGCACTGAGGCTGTTTCAGGCTCTTCCTTCCCAAACACTTCCTCCACCGGCTGTTCTTTCCTGTTCTTCCTGCAATACCGCCAGGCTTCCCTGGTAAGGGTCTTATAAAGCCAGTTCCCAAAATATTCCGGTTCTTTGATTTTCTTTCGGTTCATCCAGCACAGCACAAAAGTTTCCTGTACAATATCCTCACTGTCTGCATGACTTCCGGATATGAGATATGCCATGCGCAGTATTTTGGGATAATAAAATTCCATCAACCGGTCAAATGCCTGGCTGTCTCCTTCCGCCATGCGGCGTACCAGACCTGCCGCCTCCTGCTCCATGTCCATCCACTCCTTCCATCGTCTCTCTTATTTGGAACCACTTATATATGGAACCATTATATATCCCTTTTGGCTTAACTGCCAGAAGGTGTTGTTAATCGGTGCACCTGCTATATAGAGGAGGGAGGCGGGCAGACGGTTCATTTTATTTGTAATTATTTTTTACATTTGCTCTGTTTTTACTCCATATCCCAACAAACCCCCACAAAAGTAAGGTTTGTGCTTGTCAGAACAGATTATGTCATGTAGAATAATACTGCTGAAATAAAAGAATGGCCGCACCTATAAATAAAGGAGTTTTCACAAAAGGAGTTTGTAATAATATGAGCATTTTAAACGTAGAGCATTTAAGCCACGGTTTCGGGGACCGTGCTATTTTCCAGGATGTCTCCTTCCGCCTGTTAAAGGGTGAGCACATCGGCCTGATTGGGGCTAACGGCGAAGGAAAGTCCACCTTTATGAACATCATTACCGGCAAACTCATGCCTGACGAGGGCAAGGTGGAGTGGGCCAAAAACGTGAGGGTCGGTTATCTGGACCAGCATGCTGTGCTGGGAAAGGGCATGACCATCCGTGATGTGTTAAAGAACGCCTTCGCTTTCCTTTTTGAGATGGAAGAGCATATGAACCAGATTTGCGATAAGATGGGGGAGGCCGGCGAGGAAGAGATGGCCGCCATGATGGATGAGCTGGGAACCATACAGGACCTTCTCATGGCCCATGATTTCTATATCATTGATTCCAAGGTGGAGGAGGTAGGACGGGCCCTTGGCCTGGCCGACATAGGACTGGACAAGGATGTGACGGAGCTCTCCGGAGGCCAGCGCACCAAGGTACTCTTAGGCAAGCTTCTGTTAGAGAAGCCGGACATTCTGCTATTGGACGAGCCTACCAACTACCTGGATGTACAGCATATTGACTGGCTGAAACGCTACCTGCAGGAGTATGAAAACGCCTTCATCCTCATCTCCCATGACATTCCCTTCCTCAACAGTGTCATCAACCTGATTTACCATATGGAAAACCAGCGACTGGACCGCTATGTGGGCGATTATGACAAGTTCCAGGAAGTATACGCGGTAAAGAAGTCCCAGCTGGAGGCCGCCTATAAGCGCCAGCAGCAGGAAATTGCGGAGCTGGAGGATTTCGTGGCCAGGAACAAGGCCAGGGTGGCTACCAGGAACATGGCCATGTCCCGCCAGAAAAAGCTGGATAAGATGGATGTCATTGAACTTGCCAGGGAAAAGCCCAAGCCGGAATTCCATTTCCTGGAAGCCCGCACGCCCGGTAAATATATTTTTGAGACAAAGGATTTAATCATCGGTTATGACGAGCCTCTGTCCCGTCCTCTCAATCTGGTGATGGAGAGGGGCCAGAAAATCGTGCTGGTAGGCGCCAACGGCATCGGCAAGACAACTCTGCTTAAGAGCATTCTGGGCCTTACACCTGCCCTGAGCGGCAGTGTGGAGCTGGGCGACTACCTGTCCATCGGTTACTTTGAGCAGGAAATGGCGCCCGGCAATACAACCACCTGCCTTCAGGAAATATGGACCGAATTTCCCGCCTATACACAGTACCAGGTCCGCTCCGCCCTGGCAAAATGCGGCCTGACCACGGAACACATCGAAAGCCAGGTCAGGGTGCTCAGCGGAGGCGAGCAGGCCAAGGTCCGGCTCTGTAAACTGATTAACCGGGAATCCAACGTGCTTCTGCTTGACGAGCCCACCAACCACCTGGATGTGGATGCAAAGGATGAACTGAAACGGGCCCTTAAGGAATATAGAGGCAGTATCCTTTTAATCTGCCATGAACCAGAGTTTTATGAGGGACTGGCAACCGATGTGTGGGACTGTAAGGAATGGGCGCTGAAGCTGTCCTAGCGTGTGTCTGAAATAAAAAAAGAGCCATGAAACCATGAAGGCATTTTCCGCCCCGCCTTCATAGTTTCATGGCCTTTTCTTATTCATCCTCTTTTGAATCCGTTTCAGGACTTCTTGTAAAATAACGCAGCAGACAAAGGGAATTAGCCGACAGCCCGTTGCCAACAGATTAATATAATCATCCCGTGATGAACGCACATGATCAATGACGGCCTGGCGCCCGCGCTCATAATCCTGGTCCTTAATGGCGTCTATGATAGCCTGATGCTTCATACACGCTTTACTCTGCAGTGAATTTTCCAAAAAAGAGAGAAACCGCATTCTGGTCAGCTGAAGCAGTATCTCATCATGGGCTTTTATAAGCCGCTTATTGTTGGACAGTGCAACCAATTCATTATGAAACTGCTGATCATAAAAAAAATGTTCTTTTGCCTGTCCGGCATCCTTTGTTTCTTTCATCTTATCGGTGATTTCCTGAAGGTTTTCCAGCTGCTCAGGGGTAATCCCATTTCGCCAGGAAAGCATGAAGGCGGTAGTCTCAATCCCTTCCCGAAAATCAAAGAGATCCTGTATATCTTCTTTTGTAATGGTAGAAACACGGTAGTTCTTCTTACCGATTTGTTCTTCCAGCAGTCCCTCATTTTTAAGGCGCATGAGTGCCTGTCTGATGGGGGTACGGCTCATATTCAGCTCCTTGCTGAGAAGATAGTCGGATACGATTTGCCCCGGAAACAGATCGAAATCAAAAATCTGCTGCCGTATGGTTTCATAGGCTTTATTTGTCAAGCTGTTGTCTTTTTCCATCATATCCTCCTGTGACAACTACGTATTAAAACCATTCTAATGCATTTTTCTTAAAAAGTAAAGTTATTAAACCGCGTGGGAAGGAACACGGGAGGGGGTGTGCAAACCGCTGCACATTTTATGCAGGTATGCCGCGCATATTTGTGTATCCTCCAGCAGACCATGCTGTATATTCCCCTCCACAGCCACGGTTCCCTTGTATCCGCACTCCATCAGTTTCCTGTATATGGCGGTAAAATCAAGGCTGCCCAGACCCGGATACGCCCGGTTATCATCCGAAATATGCAGATGGGGATAATAATTCATATACTCTGAAAGGGAATCTACCAGCGATGGTTCTTCAATATTCATATGGTATGTATCTGCCAGAAGCTGTATGAACGGACAGTCCAGAAAATTAATCACGTGTGCCCCTTCCTTCAGAGTCCTTATAATAGATGCCTCCTTGTGATTGGTTGCCTCAATAAGGACCTGCACTTTCTTTTCTTCTATATATGGCTTTAATTCCAGCATGGATTCCAGAAAAAGCCGTTCTGAAACTTCACGGTCACTGCCGGGGCCTCCTTTTAAGAAACCGATTATAATTCCGCAACCCATGGATGCAGCATAATCAATGTTCCTCTTACAACCGTTAACAGCCCTCATCCTTTCCTCAGGAATACCTGAACTGAGTGACAGACCATGTGTTTTCGCATACACTCCCGTTGCCAGCATGTTCATTTTCATCTGATATTCATTTAATAATGACTTTAGTTCCTCTGGTTTTATTAAATCCAAATCAGGTAAGTTTAACTCAACCCCGCAAAAGCCTTCCCGGTGCAAAAGGCCAAATAGTCTTCTCAGTTGGGGAAGCTGCTCCTTTGATTCCAGGACACATTGAAAGCCGGTCCGAAAGGGAAATAATGAATGTTCCATACCTAGTCGATTCCTTTCCACACAAAATAATCATAATTCATTTTAGTTTATCTATAGTTTAAAGCAGAATACAAAATTTGTATACAAAAAATGAATACAAAAAATGGATTCATTTTTTGTGCACAATTACCATTGATAAAAATATAGGCATTTATTACAATAACACCATAGAGACTACTCTAAAAACCAACAAAACATATAATTCGGGAGGCTTTCCAAATGAGAAAAATGATGAAACGTATTGCAGCAGCAACAATAGGAATGGCAATTGTAATGACATCAACCGCTTGCTCCTCCGGCACCGGAAGTACCACGGCAGCTCCGGAGAATAAAGAGACCACGGCCGTTCAATCTGCCGCTGAAGAAAAGAAGGAGGACCCAGCCGCTGCACCGGAAGAAACCTACACTCTGATGTTCGGACATGCCCAGACAGAAACCCATCCATATCAGGCATGTTTCCAGGAATGGGCTGATGCGGTGGCGGAGAAAACAAACGGCGGTCTTGTGATTGACCTTTATCCCAGCAATACCCTTGGATCCGAGGAGGATATTATTAATTCATTTAAGGATTCAGACACAAACTGGGGTTACAACACAGACTTTGCCAGGCTGGGTACCTATGTGCCTGAGCTGGCTATGTTTAACCTTCCTTATTTTGTTGAGACCATGGACGATATTAATGCAGTAAAGGAACTGGACATGGTAAAAGAATGGATTAATAAGCTGGAAACAGAGAACGATATAAAGGTGGTATCCCTTAACCTGGTACAGGGTTACCGAAATGTAGTGGCGG
>OGFR01000727.1_pt1 | contig 21445 bp, 42 predicted proteins | sample 1571001 | NCBI WGS metagenome assembly OGFR01 (sample SAMEA2582064, study PRJEB24529) | metagenome | biome: Human gut stool | place: China | collected 2011 | reverse complement strand
TATCCTCAATCACCCGGACAGCGACCCGCCGTGTGCATTTTTATATGCGGCAGAACAGTTCGAGGAAGTTGTGAAGGTGTTATATCATTCCGGCAATCCTTGAAAGCGGCACATGTTTTCCCTGTCTGTCTATGTAGGGAGGCACAATGGTTATGGTAAATTCCACGGATGTTACCGACTGCGCCTGCATCTCTTTCGATGTCTCGTGCCCGACAGACAGCTTACCCAAGAAAACGCCTATTCCCGTCTTTCCTCCGTTGGAAGCCGTCTCGGTCAGCCCAACGTTGAATTTCACGCTGGTGGCCGGATAATCTTTCCCGTCGTGGCGGTAGGTTTCCTTATTGCAGACCTTAACATCCAGCATTGGGTTGATTAGCGCACCACTGCTTTCGCATCTTTCCTGCGCGTCTTTCACACCATCGCATATCTGCGTCAGGGTTTCGCTTACAAATTCTTTAAGTTCCATATTATCTAAATTTTGTTATGGTTGACAGTATCATTTTTGTGCTAATCGTATTCGTTTGCACGGTAATAGGAGTCGCTATTTGGTTCGCTTGTATCGCTTACCTGATAAGAGGCGTAGACGACGAAGAGTATGAATTTAAGATAGTACTGACAACGATTCTGTCTGTTGTTCCCTGCTTGGCACTAACGCTAATCGGCTTCGGAGGCTTCCTTGTATGGCTTTTAATCCCATCACAGGGGGTGTCGGTTCTCGGTTTCTTGCTACCATTCCTTTTCGGCGTTTTTGCGAGCGTTTTTTCTTATTTGATTGGGTCAATGGTCGTTGAATAGGCATTCATTACCTACAAAATCTTTTAATTCCATATTGTCTGATTGTTTAAATGTTTTGCCTGATGAAGCAAATTGTCAATTTCTTTAAAGAGTCCATTGGAGATTTTAAGGAAGATAAAGGCGGTTTTCGCCAAGCTGTCAAAATCAGCTTTATATCTGGTGGTATCTCTGGGTTTATTATGGGTCTTGTTGGTTATATTATCCACCAATATTTAGGCTGTTAGCCAATATTCCAGCGAGAAAACCGAATATCGCGCCACTCAATGAACCTATTATAGCCGCAGTTGTTTCTTCTGAAGTCTCTGCGGCTTTTTCTGTCCCTTTCGGCCTTTGCGCCAACATACCCTCCGTTCGTATAGAAAGCAATGCCGCTATCGGTTATCCGCGTTACTATGCCATTAGGTGATGTGAGAGTGGCAATGTAGCCGTCGGCTTTCAAGATGGCGGTCAAGTCGCTATCGGTGTAGCCTGCGCCATTGTAGTATGCTGCAAGTGTATTGTCCTTGTCTTTATCGCTGTATCTCATTCTCTGCGCATTAGTAGTCTATTTCCATATTACGATTTTGCATCTGTTTTTTGATGGTGGCTTTTATTTCCTCTAACCTTTCTTTCTTTTCCGGGTACTCCTTTATTAACAGGTCGCAAGCGTTAAGTTGGTCTTCCAACGTATATGGGCCGTCAACGATTGTGGGGCTGCAACTTATTATGTGCATCAGGCTGTCCGTGTACGCTTTTTGCTGTTCTGCATTTCTTCCGCCACATGAGACGGCAAGAAATGAGACTAATAGGGTGGCGAATGGTAATATCTTCTTCATCTTTTCTTTATATAAGGTTTAATCCTTAACTTCTGCTTCGAAGTGTTAAATATAAATTAAAAGAACTATTTTGTTAGTTCAAAATTTGGCTGTTAAGTTCAAAAGAACTATCTTTGCACACGTAAACGACATACGTCAACGGCAAAGATAAACAAATTATCCGAACCGCACAAGTTAAAGCTAAAAAATATACTGTTATGACACTCACGAAGAACGACTATTACGAGATTGCGGCCCTCATGAATGACGGGGGTGGCTCGGTAGAATACGAGAAAGAGGGCGAGACCCTGTACTTCGAATATTCTCTCGATGTGGACGGTTACGAAGAGAACGGCTATTACGACGGCACGGGGGCGTACATCGTCAGAGACGCAGCCTGCATAATAGAGAATGTAGAGTGCTACGGTGAAGACGGTGAGCGCACAGAGTGCAACCTCGATGAAGCTCTCTTAGAGAAGATGGTCGAAAAAGACCTTATAACGGTATAAATCGACCGCCCTGCGCACATCATGGTGCTGCAATCGAATTGACAGGGCGGACTTCATAGAGGCACGTTAAGTCGGTAAGTTCCTCAAGCGGTATTTGACAGATTGAGACATGAAAGTCTGAAAGAAAGCGTAAGGGCGAGACGGCAATCCATGACCCCGAGAAGCAGGACTTAGGCAGACTATAAAGATTTGAAACGAACAACGGCTAAGAGTGCGAGTGTCTATACGCATTGAGTGGACGGAGTTAAGGCAACCGTCCGTCGCTAAGGCCTGACAACATAGCCGCCACATGAGCGCGAGCAGCCGAATCGAATTGGCGTGGCGGCACTTAACCTAAATGATATGGTAATACAGATATTGTTCGCAATCGGCTCTGTGTGGGCCGTTGCAACCGCAGTTCACGAGGCGGTTTCGTTGTTCCGTGAAATCAAGTAATCTATTTAAAATATACAGTTATGGAAATCAAGACTAAATTCAACATCGGTGACACGCTGTTCACCATTGAAAACATGAGAATCACCTCCTTTGAGGTGGAGGCAGTTAGTGTCCTCATGATGAAAGAGAATGCAATCGTAAGTTACTATTCCGGTGTAGTATCACACCTGGAAACGGAATGCTTCCCAACGAAAGAAACTCTCATTGACTATATCAACGGTAAATAATGGTGTATTTTTCACCCGTCCCGTCCGTGAGGATAGGGCGGTAATCGGTGGTGTGGCGGAATTGGTAGACGCACATGTTTTTAATCGAAGTAGCATAGTGTAATGGTAGCACGCGTCAGTTAATCGAGACGTAGAAGAAGCGAAGTACAAGCTGATAGGTTCGAATCCTTCTGCGAAAAGATTAGGATATGATTTAGACGTAAATGCAGGTTCGAGTCCTGCCTCCACCTCAATATAAAAACAAAAAGAAAAATGGAAAGAACTTTAAAGGAAAAGGTATACAGTTATGCAGGACTGTTCAAACACGTAGGCAAAGGAAACAAATTGCACGTTCCATTAGATTGTTATGCAGCTGGTGGGGTGCAGGTTGAGTGCACGAGGCAAAACAAATATGCGGGCTGCGACCCGATGAACAACAGGTTCGCAACGACCACAGTCGAGAAAAAAGGCTACATCACCATCATTCAAAGGTATTGAACCATGAATATAGCCATTGAAGAACTGGGCGGAATCATAGCTGATTTCGTTCGTGTGGGCTATAACTCCGCCGTGGCGGACTATGACCCTCCGCAGGACAGGCTAAGGCTGTCAGAGGTGAAGAAATGGCTTAAGTTCCGTCATGTGGAGTTCAAGACATTTCAAACACTTGTTGATAGGGGCCTGATACACGCCCGCAGGGGTGCTGCCGTAAACTCTCCTTTGGTTTATTCCAAGGCGGAGATCCAGAAAGCCTTGGCCACGATGAGAGTGAACAGATATTTTGTAAACGATAAAACTTCAGATTATGGAAGACAAGAAAAAAACGACTGATGATTTTATGGAGAACCCTAATCTTTCAGTCTTCAACAAGGTACGACAAGTTCCACAATCCGCATTAAAACCCATTGGTGCAGGACGATTGAAAGGCATGTCAGACGTGAATCCAGTTTGGAGAATCCTTGCAATGACAGATGCTTTTGGAGTGTGTGGCATCGGTTGGAAGTACGAAATCACGAAGCAATGGACGGAAACCTACGGCAACGAAATAAAGGGGTTCTGTAACATCAATTTATATGTTAAGGTTGACGGCGAGTGGAGCGACGCTATTCCGGGAACCGGCGGCTCTGCCTTTGTGACAATGGAACGGAATGGGGCATACGTCAATGATGAGGTTTACAAAATGGCCCTTACCGATGCTCTTTCTGTTGCGATGAAGTCCCTCGGTGTCGCTGCTGACATTTACTTTGCCAAAGGGGCAGACCTCTGTACGAAGTACGCCATCAATGAACAGGCTGCAAACGGGCAGCTTCCCACACAACAGGCAGACCCAAATCTTGAAATGGTAATTGCAAACATCAAAGTAGCGACCACCATAGGTGAACTATCTAAAATCTGGAACGAATGCTATGCCTATCAGACAAACAAAGATTTCGTTTCGGCATTGACAAATCGCAAAAAAGAACTTCAAACAGCATGATAAAATTGAATCAATCAAGCGTGGTTTTCACTCCCGAAGACCACCGCTATTTCCTCAACGGAAGGGAATTTAGCGGTATTACCGGGCTTATCAAGAGCCAGTTGTTCAATGATAAATACAAGGACATACCGCAATTTGTATTAGACCGTGCCGCCGAACGTGGCACGATGGTACACGAAAGCATCGAACTGCTCGACGGTGGCTTTGCGCCTGCCGAGCTTACCCCCGAGCTGGAGAATTACAAGCGTATAAAGGAGGAAAATGCACTCACGACGGTAGCGAACGAGTACATCGTTACAGATAACGAACACTTTGCAAGCGGAATCGACTTGGTCTTAAGCGATAAGGAAGACAATATCATCCTTGCCGACATAAAGACAACTTCCGTGTTGGACAAAGAGTATGTGTGCTGGCAGTTGTCTATTTACGCTTACTTCTTTGAATTGCAGAACCCCAAACTAAAGGTAGGCAAGCTGTACGCACTTTGGCTTCGTGGCGACAAGTCCGAGTTTGCGGAGGTGCAGCGAATTGATGTAGACATCATTAAAGACCTCTTGCAATGCGAGGTAGATGGCAGGCAATTTGTTAACCCACTCGCCAAGGCAGACCCGAAAGTGCCTGCCGAAGTCAAAAACGCTGAAATGGCGGTCTACACGCTTGTAACGCAGATTAAGGAGCTGACGGAGAAAAAGAAACAACTCTCCGACGGACTTCTGAAACTCATGCAGGACAACAACGTGAAGTCATACAAGGGCGAGTACATCACACTCTCAAGAAAGGCTGCAAGTACCCGTGAGGACATCGACAAGAAGAAGCTGAAGGAGGAATATCCGGAGGCCTATGCGGCGTGCGTGAAGACTACAAATATTTCAGAATCACTTCAAATCAGATAATCATGGCAAATCAGAAAGCAGGCGTGGTCATAGCCGTAGGGCAGCCACAGACCATTACGACAAGCGGTGGAAAGCAGTACGCAAAGCGCAGCCTCTATGTAGATTGTACGCCTCACGACCCAATCACGGGCATGCGCAGCGATTTCGAGAACAAGATAATGTTCGAGTTCATCGGCGACAAGGTTTCGCTGCTCGGCAATGTCCAGCCCGGGCAGGTGGTCATCGTTACATTTGACATTCAAGGCTCGGAAGTAAAAGGGCAAGACGGAAACATGAAGTATTTTACGCACGTGCGTCCCTACAAGTTGGAAATTAGGCAGGTGCAGCAGCCCGCTCCGCAGCCGACTGCACAGCAACCTCAATACGCGCCGCCGCAGTTTCCATCGCAGGAAGACGAAGCACCATTTTAATTTGACGGATATGGATTTATTTTCATTAAGCAATCATAACGCCTTTTCTTTGACAAAGGCAAGTAGTAGCGATGATTTGAAGCGTTATTTCGCTGCAGTTCTTGAAATCAGCAGGTCGGGTAATGAGTTTCCGATAGACCTTGATGAGGTGTGGATGCTGGCTTATCCAAGAAAAGACCACGCAGTAAGAGCGTTGACCGAAAACTTCATGCAAGACGTTGATTATCAAGTTTTCCCCAAAAATGGGGAAAATAAAAATAGCCAAGAAACAAGAGGTAGAAAGGCTGATGTCTATAAGTTGTCGGTGTCCTGTATGGAGTTCTTTGTCGCCCGCAAGGTTCGTCCGGTGTTCGAGGTGTACCGCCAAGTGTTTCACGGGATGGCTAATACCTACCAAGTGCCGCAGTCTTTCTCCGAAGCGTTGATGCTCGCGGCCAAGCAGCAAGAGACTATCGAGGAACAACAGAAACAGATAGCGGCGGCACGACCGGCAATTACATTCACGCAGGCGGTAAGCGGTTCCGCATCATCCTGCCTGATTGGCGAACTTGCAAAGCTCATCGACCAGAACGGCTACCCGATGGGGGAAAAGCGGCTTTTCAAGTGGATGAGGGACAATGGCTATCTCGGCACGAAAGGCGAGCGGTACAACATACCCAACCAGCGGTATATCGAAATGGGGCTGTTCGAGCTCAAGAAAGGGGTGCGCAGCGGAAGCGGCGGCGTGCTCCACACCACGATAACGACAAAAGTCCTCGGAAAAGGTCAGGTATATTTCGTGAACAAGTTCAATGACATGAAAAGAAAGGAAACAGCGTAATGGATAAGGCGTATAGTAAAACAGTTAATTGCGTTTCAGATGGCGATGTGTTACTTCAAGTTTCAAGAGTTATTGGAACAAGTGAAAAACGTGCAACAATCATCTTTGACGGTGACGATGATTGCCAAGTGCTGGCCTTTGACAAAAGGCAGCTGGAGGATTTCATCGCGCAATTACAAGAAGTGAAAGAAATCATCTAAATGGCACTCTTTGACCTCTCAAACCCACTTGACAAAGCCAACTTCCTGCTCCGTGCAAAGAAGTTGGCAGAGAGTGGGAAAATCGTTGAACTGACCGAGAAGAAACCGAAGCGCAGCCTGCCACAGAACAAATATTTGCACGTTATCCTCGCTTATTTCGGTACGCAGACAGGTAACACTCTAGAATGGGTCAAGCAGCAATATTATAAGAAACTTGTAAACCCCGACTTGTTTATCCGAGAAAAGGAAGATAAGTACTTAGGCAGGATAAAGGTGCTTAGAAGCAGTGCTGACCTCGATACGGCAGAAATGAGTTCGTCAATAGAAAGGTTTAGGAATTGGGCTGCGCAAGAAGCAGGCATATACATACCATCGGCAGATGAAGCAATACTCATTCAGCAGATGGAAATCAGCATTGAGCACAACAAAGAATACTTATAACAGAGCCAACAACATTGCGAAATGTGTGTTTTCATAATTTAATAGTTTAATTAGTTTAATCACAGTGGGGAAGCGTCACCCACACTTGCTTTGGTGGCGGAATTGGTAGACGCAGTGAGGATAGCGCGCACACTTGGAGAAGCCGACTTGCGACCAACGGTCTCCATGCAGGTTCGAGTCCTGCCCAAAGCACATGGAAGTATCTTAAGAATGTTTCCAAGAGGGTGCCACCGAGTAATGCAAGCATAGGTGGATACACACCCTCGCCCAACGAGGTATGGCGTAATGGTAGCACAATAGATTTTGGTTCTGTTAGTGGCGGTTCGAGTCCGTCTTCCTTGACTAATACGGCATGGTGTAATAAACCCGAAGTTAGGAAGTGTACAATCCGATAAGGGTGGAGCGCAAAAAGGAAATCAGTAAAGACAGAAAAATTCGCGAATAAGTATGGCTTGAAAATTTCCGAAGTAGTGTCTTGCACACCACGGTGGACGTGGAGGTTGACATGATTGTTTGTCTGCCGTATATTTTGCGCATCTGGTACAGGAATGGTAGACCTGAAAGAAAATGGCATGCAGATAGAAACTTGCCCCGATGTGGTTCGATTCCACAAGTGCGCACAAAACAAAATCACTATGTATTATTTAAAGAAAAAGAAATCAGGCAATCCGAAAAAACGGCAAGCAAGCCAAGCTACTTTGGTAAAGAAATTGGATAAGGTTTTCAGCCAATATATCAGATTGAGGGATGCATTTCCTAACGGCACGTTTCGTTGTATATCGTGCGGTCAGATAAAGCCGTTTGAACAGGCAGACGCAGGGCATTATCACAGCAGACGGCACAACGCCACACGCTTTGATGAGGATAATGTTTCAAGCGAATGTAGAGCGTGCAACAGATTTTCAGCCGACCACCTAATCGGTTATCGTGAAAACCTAATCAAGAAGATAGGAACGCAGCGTTTCCAACTATTGGAAGTCAAGGCGCACAATACAAAGAAATGGTCGTGTTTCGAGCTGGAGCAGCTGATTAAATACTATTCAGTCTTAGTGAAGAAACTAAGCGAAGAGAAAGGTATAAAGGTATGAGGAACTATTATTTTTGCATCAAAAGGAAAAAGATTGGAAATTTGACAGAGCCTGTCATAGACGGAGACTTCACATGCTATACTGCCCGTGATGGTTTTCTGCTGTTTCTATTGCCATCTGCACATTTGGGAATAGACCGAAATTTTGAAGACATTTTCCGCTATCATGTAGGGATTGGTTTCAGCCTTTTATTTTGGGAAATACGGATCTGTTTTCATTTTTATAAAAACAACAAGACATGAACATTCAATTACGCGACTACCAAAAGGCTGCATCCGACAAGGCTGTGGCCTTTTTCAACGATAAAAAAGCGAGATATAATGCTATCATGGTTCTTCCTACGGGGAGTGGAAAATCGATATGTATCGCAGATATTGCAGATAAGCTGAACTCACCTGTTTTGATTTTCCAACCCTCAAAGGAAATTTTAGAGCAAAATTTTGCCAAGATGCAAGCTGTAAACCCCTTTGGCTGTGCGATTTTCTCTGCGTCTTTCAACTCTAAGGAAGTAGGAAAGATAACGTTTGCAACCATAGGCAGTGTAAAGTCGCATCCCGAACTATTTCAGCAGTTCAAATATGTAATAGTTGATGAAGCTCATCTTTGTAACCCCAAACAAGGAATGTACCGCGATTTCTTTGCTGCGATAGGCGAAACAAAGATATTAGGTCTCACGGCCACTCCCTACAGACTTTATTCAAGCAGGAATTTCGGCTCTATGTTGAGGTTTATCACCCGTACACGGCCATGTATATTCAGTAAGGTTATCTATCAAGTGCAGATTTCAACACTCCTTGACATGGGGTATTTGGCAAAGCTGAACTACTATCAGATGAATCCGTTGGGTTGGAACGAAGGCAATCTAAGAGTGAACACCACTGGTGCTGACTATACGGATAAATCTGTGGTAAAGGAATATGAACGGATAGACTTCTACGGGTATTTGGTAAGCATCATCCAAAGACTTCTTCACCCGAAAGTAGGCGGCAAACGCAAAGGTATCTTGGTGTTTACAAGGTTTCTGAAAGAAGCAAGGCGTTTGACGGAAAGTATTCCCGACTGCGCCATTGTTTCGGGCGACACTCCCAAGGCGGAGCGAGAGCAGATTCTATCCGATTTCAAAAGCGGAAAAATCCAAGTCGTGGCCAATGTGGGCGTTCTCTGTGTCGGATTCGACTATCCCGAGCTTGATACCATAGTTATGGCACGCCCCACGATGTCACTTGCATTGTGGTATCAGATTGTCGGGCGCGCTATCAGACCGCACAAGGATAAAAAATGCGGTTGGGTGGTCGATTTGGCAGGAAATATCAAACGCTTCGGCAAGGTCGAAGACCTCAAACTACATGATTCAGGCAACGGAAAGTGGGCCGTCTATTCCAACGGTCGCCAATTAACCAACGTGTTTTTCAAGTAAAATGGACTACATAGAATTTCTTAAAAACAAGATGGCCATCAGCCATAACACGGGATTTGATATAACGGACAACGAATTGACCCCAAGCCTGTACCCACACGTAAAGGACACAGTGAAATGGGCCTTGAAAGGCGGCTGCCGTGCCATCTTTAGCTCTTTTGGTATGCAGAAGACAGTGACACAGCTTGAAATATTGCGCCTTGTAACGGTACACAAGGGCGGTAAGGCTCTGATTGTGTGCCCCAAACGCGTAGTGGTGGAATTTATGACACAGGCAAAACAACATCTTAATATGCCTGTAGCCTACGTGCGCACCATGCAGGAAGTCGAGAACGCTGCATTGGACTACGATGTAATGATTACCAACTATGAGCGCGTGAGGGACGGAGAGGACGGAATCAGGATTAACCCAGCCTACTTTACAGCTACTTCACTTGACGAAGCAAGCTGCCTGCGTGATTACGGTTCAAAGACCTATCAGGGATTTTTGCAGCGTTTCACGCCTGTACCTTTCCGCTTTGTAGCCACCGCCACGCCCTCGCCTAACAACTACGTTGAGATTATCCAATATGCCGGATATTTGGGCATTATGGACACAGGGCAGGCAATACAGCGTTTTTTCAAACGTGACCAAACCAAGGTTAACAATCTGACACTTTACCCGCACAAAACAGATGAGTTTTGGGCGTGGGTAGGTACATGGGCGTTATTCCTGACCAAGCCAAGCGATTTGGGCTATCCCGATGACGGTTACGAGCTGCCGCCGCTTAACGTACATCAGGAAGTGGTTGCCGCCGACAATGAGACAGCCGGATATGAAGCCGACGGCCAAAAAAAGATGTTCAGGGACGCAGCCGTAGGCCTGAAAGACGCAGCCAAGGAACGCCGCGACAGCATTCCTGCAAAGGTGGAGCGTATAGTCGAGATTCTTAACCGCCCCGAAAACATAAACGACCACTTTATCATTTGGCATGATTTGGAGGCCGAGAGGGAGGCGATCTGCAAGGCCGTCAAAGGTTGCAAGGCCGTTTACGGCAGTCAGCCTGACGATGAGGCCGACACCGTCATATCGGACTTTAAGGAGGGCAGGTTAAAGTATTTGGCAGCCAAACCGGTAATGTTAGGCGAGGGGCTGAATTTTCAATACCATTGCCACAAGGCCATAATACTTGTATCGTACAAGTTCAATGACGGCGTACAGGCCATAGCCCGCATACATCGTTTTATGCAGAAGTACCCGGTGGATTTGTACATCATCTATGCCGACAGCGAGCAGGAAATCTACAAATCGTTCATGCAAAAATGGACGAATCACAAGGAAATGGTGGAACGCATGACCGATATGGTACGTAAGAACGGACTGGCCGGGACTGACGCAAGCCAAAAACTGATGCGATATTTCTTCTCGCAGCGTCAGGAGCAGAAAGGGCAGTTTTGGAGGGCTGTCAACAACGACAACGTACTGGAGTGTCAGACGATGCCGGACAATTCGGTAGGACTGATTGTAACGTCTATCCCGTTCAGCAACCAGTACGAATACACACCCTCTTACAACGACTTCGGCCATAACGAAGACAACGCCAAGTTCTTTGAACAGATGGACTACCTGACCCCGGAATTACTGCGCATACTACAACCGGGCCGCATATTGGCATGTCACGTCAAAGACCGTGTAGTCAGCGGCTTTGTTTCGGGTGCAGGTTTTCAGACCGTAATACCGTTTAGCGATATGACCGTCCTACACTACTTGAAGCACGGCTTTCAATATGGCGGACGCATCACTATCGACACTGACGTAGTGCAGGAAAACAACAAGTCGTACAGATTGGGTTATACGGAAATGTGCAAGGACGGCAGCAAGATGTCAGTCGGATGCCCTGAATATATCCTGCTTTTCCGCAAGATACCGACAGACCGGAGTAATGCCTACGCTGATGTTCCCGTGACGAAAAACAAGAGTGATTACTCACTTGCAAGATGGCAGATAGACGCACATGCCGACTGGAAGTCAAGCGGCGACCGCCTGTTGTCTTACGAGGATGTAAAGAGTATGCCGTTAGAGGGAATCCGGGCATTTTACAACAAGTACAGCAAGGAACATCTCTATAACTATTGGCAGCACGTTGCCTTTGCCGAGGGTTTGGAGCAGGCCAAACGCCTGTCAAAGCAAGATATGATTGTTGCCCCGGCAAGTCACCGCGAGGATATTTGGGATTTGTCCGATTATCAGAGGGCAAAGACCTTAAACAGCAAGCAGTCAAGGGCCAAAAAGACGGTACATATTTGCCCGTTGCCTATCGACTTGGTAACCCGGTGTATTGAGCGATGGAGTAATAAAGGCGATGTCGTGTTTGACCCGTTCGGCGGAATCCAAACCGTACCTTATTGCGCTGTCAAGCTCGGGCGCAAGGGGCTTTCCACAGAACTTAATCCGGAATATTGGCACGACGGACTTACCTATCTCCGGGAAGCCGAGACGGAAGTCTCCTCACCCACTTTGTTTGACTTAATGGATGCAATATGAAAAAGAGACCTCAAAAACCGTTGCCGCATTCCTGCATGGAGTGCGGCAACGCATATTGTATGCGTTCTGACCGCCACGACCCCGTTGTTTCAGAATGCACGATAACAAAGGAGCGTGAAGTGGCAAGCGTGAAACGTGTGTGCAGACACTTCAAGCCACTGATTGGAGAAGTTGAAATACACCCGATGATATATCTAAAATGATAAAGTTGGACGGTAAGTTTACAGCAGATTTCTCCCCCCATGAACAGCTTGTAATGCTACGGCTGCTCTTGGGGGCTGATGAAGACGGAATAGCAAGGATAAGTTACAGAACCTTTGCAAAGTCGTGCGGAATAACGTTACAGGTGTGCCGCACGACATTCTCCGGTCTTATCAGAAATGGCGAGCTGGAAGTGATTTCCAACACAGCGGATAACACACGGGTTAACATAGCTAACACCTTTGTAATTATCTGCAAATACGATAATTACAGAGTGGGAAAGAAGAAAGCAACACACGCCCCAACACAGCAAGCAACACAGAGCGTTATTGGTGTTTTGCAGGCCAAGTGCAAGGAGCGTGAAAAATCCTTTGAACAAAGCCTTGTTCCATTTGTCATTACCCGTGGCGGCATTTATCAGCCGCAGATGATTAGGGCTTTTTTCAACTATTGGACGGAACGCAACAAATCCGGGACGAAGATGCGCTTTGAGTTGGAAAAAACATGGGAAACATCAAAAAGGCTCATGACATGGGCGAACAACGAAAAACAATTTAACAAGAATGGACAATCAACTAACGGTAGTCAGACATCTGCCGCAGACAAGGCGGCAAGCCGTGAATCTCTTAGCGAAATGGCCAGAGAAATATTGGAACAGCATTAACCCGAAGACGATAAAGGATGTGTTCAACGCTCCCGAAGTTGGGTTGGCGACCATTAGCAAAGAGCTTGGTGAGATAAAGCTGAAGGCTATGATGGTAATATGGATGGAGAGTTTCATCAACTTTTATTCCACTACTGGCACGATGGATAAATTTCAAGTGGCCGACACCATCAATCTCATTATAGACGAATATCCACACTATACGATGTACGACTTCAAGCTGTTCTTCAAGCGTGCGAAGCTCGGGGATTACGGGGAAGTGTACGGGCGTATGGATGGGCAGGTTATACTGTTGTGGCTTCGGAAATACGACATTCAGCGTGACACGGCTGCTCAAAATGAGAGCATCAAGGAATCAGAGCAATACAAGGAGCTTGGAAAACGGGCACCATCGAATGGTATGTTTTACCAAGAATATCTTAAATGGAAAGAAAACCACAAACAATGACAACAACAGCGACAATACCCCCACGGATCTACATCCGAGGGGCGGCCAACAAGAACATCGAGAGGGACTTCGGCCACACGGCCTCGCTCTTTTACATCGTCATCGGGGCCGTCAACGACCTTGCCAGCCACGCCATGACGGATGCCGTGGAGGCGGTGAGGAAGTCCAGGCACTACCGCCACAGCGTCAAGTACCACATCCGCGAGGCGCAGCGTAAGTTCGATGACTATGAGCGGATGATGAAAGAACAGCTGACAGACCGCTTCCCTCTGTTCATGGACATCACGGATGAGGTTTATGAGATGATAAGGCCCGACATGGAGAGGCTCTATTTCTCGTTCAAGTCGGAGCTCGACAAGCACCGCGAGCCCGAATCGGAGCTCAAGGCGCGGATGGAGACCGCCATCGCCATGCTCGACCTCGCCGTGTACATGTTCGACAGGTTCTTCGACAGCGCGAGGGAGAGGACAAAGGCGGACTTCCGCCCGATGTTTCTCCCGGGCCGTCTCGGCGGTGTGGCCAAGTCATGGCACGAGGCTTTCGCACCGCTCGACAAGTCAAAGGACACAATAGACTTCAACGAGTCCGGGACATGCCGCATGGCATTAAGGGTAATTGAAGTGAAGCTCACCGGGGAGGAGCTTTTCAACAGGGCCGGGGCAATGGCCATACGGCTCAACCCCGAATGCGAGAAATACCTTTCCGAAGATGATAAAAAACTATTAAAGGAATTTGAAAAATGACACAGAAGCAATACACAGCGCGCCGGGCCTTTATCCTATTCTGGCTCATGGGCGCAATATCGGCCCGGTGCCCACGCACGGCAAGGGCGAGACTTAGAGACCTCGCACGGCTCGAGAATGAGCATGACGGGGCTGACTACGGGAAGACATACAAGGGGCTTTTAGCGGAGTATGGGCTATAATATAAAAATAACTTCAAACAAAAATAAGATAATATGAAAACATTTGCATTTTTAAGTATAAACAATCTTTATGATGAATACAAAAAGGCGGGCATTTCATGCGGAAAGTACAATGGATATGTTGGTATCATTGGCGGGGACGGTTTACCATTAAGCTGCCAAGGAGGACACGACGAAGACGATTACGACAATTCGCTCGACAGCAAAGTTGATGTCCACGGTGGAATTACCTTTGACGGTAATTTTGACGAGACCGATTCTATTATACCAATCACGGAAATTCCTGCTGATTGGTGGAAATACAGAATTATAGGCTTTGACTGCTCCAATTTCGGAGATACAGAGGACACCTGTCCATTTGATTTCGTCAGGGAGGAGACATTAAGATTGTTAAAACAAATTGACAAATTAAAATAAATCATGGAAATAACATTCAAAGACGGCGACCGCATCACCATCCCAGAGGGGTGCAAGGCCACCATCGATGGCAACGAGGTTGTCATTGAGAAAAAGGAACAGGAGTTCAAGGACGGGGATGTGCTTGCTACAACAGAACGTGTCGGAACCAAAACCATTTTGATTTTTAAAGGAAAAGAATCAAGAAAAAACTCGTTTAAATCGCATTTCAATTCATCAGGCTTGAACGAAGAAGGGTGGGCATATTCCCTTTTCCGCTATGCCACCGATGAGGAAAAGCAGCTCCTTTTCGACAAGATGGAAGAGAAAGGCCTGCGATGGAACGCCGAGGAGAAACGGGTGGAGAAGATTCGGTGGAGAGCGAATGATAAAAGAGCATACTACTGTATAAGAGATCAAGGAGACGTAATGGTAAATTACGAAGCAGGATTTCCCGCAGACGAGGATAAGTGGGAATTTGGCAACTACTTCCGCACCAGCGAGCAAGCCAAGAAAGCCGCTGCGACGGTCAGAGAGACATTGAGGAAGTTTCACGAAGAAAACGAAGAAAACCTATGAAATACTTTATCGACAACATTTATTCAACCGGTACTGAGCTGAAAAACAAGAAAGGGCAGGAGCTGTGCAGGTTCTGCGAGGAGAGGTACGAACACCACCTTGTGAACAGCGACGCGGCAATCTCCGCAGTGCAGAAAGAGATTGAGCAGAAGATAGCCGAACTTTCCGCTAAATATCCGCGTATGCTGCAAATGCGGGTAGACCGCATTAACAGCGAGTTCTTCAACAAGACAGAAATTATTATCAGCTGGATTGGGAAAGACGGTACGGCAAGCAAGTGCCTTTCGCTCAATCTCAAACATGTGAAAGGGGAAATAAACGAAAAAGACTAAAGGCCATGACAAACGACAAGTTCATCAAGCGCATGAGCATCCTGCTGATAGCGTGGTGCTGCATCCTGACAATTCATGTGTTGATACCGCCTTACAGGGCCGTTGACATCATTACATACATCAGCTGTATGTTATGCACGTTGACCTCCCTCTGGGCCTTAAAAAGATTGAAGCCATGAGACAGATAAAATTCCGGGGATGGAACCCCAAGAACAGGACATGGCTCTACGGCTACTACTTCGTGAACCGCGGCAGGCACTTCATCGTTACAGACGGCATACAGCCGCCAACCAAGATTGCCGAAGACTTCGAGGTGCTTCCCGAGACCGTCGGGCAGTATACAGGTCTCAAAGACAAGAATGGTAAGGAAATCTACGAGGGGGATATTATTAAAACTCCGCTTGGCTATATAGGAGAAGTAGCCTTCGGGCGTGCAGAAGAATGTTGTGTCCATAGAGAGCATAACAGAAAAATAACAGATGTTTATACAACGTATGGGTGGATATTCAAACGGGCAGATGGCTACACTTGTGCAATAGATGATGAAATCCTTGGAGGTGTTCTACTTGGCAACATCCACGGCAAATAACCCTTTAAACAGAATTATACATAATATCAACAACAATCACATAAAAATTGGAGGAAAAGAAATGACAAACAATGAAAAGAACAATTCCGTTTGCAAGGACAAAGTCACATTCTTAGGAGATGTTGATGATGATGCCATGTTAAGATTGAAGCTGGTAGAGCTTGCCGGATTCTCCTTGTCGGAAGTTCCGCTTGTCTACCAGTTCATAAAAGGCGATGACGACGCTCTCGGAGAATTGAAGGAGTTCCGTCAATGGAGATTGGAACGCCAAATTCCGAAAGACATTTAAGGCTTTTCAATAAGCAGTGTAATAACCAATACAGGGTACCCTTTAGAATCTCCGGATAGTTGATGGGTAAACGAAGTGGACACTATCTGTTTTACAGACCATCCTGCTCCATTGAGTTTCTTTGTAACTTCATCGAGATTCAGATGATAACTGTCGATGGAGATAAAACGCTTTGAAAAGGTTAAGATTCTCTGTTCCATAATAATAAATTTTAAAAATTAGACACTGCAAATATAGCGAATAATCCCCGGCGGCGCACCACTTCATACGATAATTTTAAAAATTAGACGCTTTTACTTTATCGGTGCGCCGCTGATTTTTAACGAAACATTAAACAAACATAACGATGGAAAACAAAACCATAAAGGCCTACAAAGGCTTTGACAAAGATTTAAAGTGCCGTGACTTCCAATATGAGGTAGGCAAGGAGTATGAAATGGATGGTGACATCAAGTGCTGCGAGCGCGGATTCCATGCCTGTGAGTCACCTCTTGAGGTTTTCGACCACTACGACATGCTTAACTCGCGCTTTGCGGAAGTGGAGCAGTCCGGAGTAGTAGACAAGGAAGAAGGGTCGACCAAAGTCTGCTCATCCAAAATCAAGATTAAGGCAGAACTCAAATTCGCCGACATCATTAACCTCGGTGTAGAATGGCTGAAAGAGATCACCTCTCCAGCAAAGATGCCATCAACTGGTGAATTGAACGATAATGGCGACTCCGCAAAGATTGGGTCAAGCGGCGACTACGCACAGATTGGGTCAAGCGGCGACTACGCACAGATTGGGTCAAGCGGCGACTCCGCACGGATTGATAGTACTGGCGAAGATTCTGTCATCATGTGTGCAGGGGCCAATTCTATGGCCAAGGCTAAAAAAGGAAGCTGGATAACTCTTGCCGAATGGAAATATTCGGAAGAAAAAGGCAGAATGGCCCCCAAGTGCGTAAAGACAGGGTATGTTGATGGCGAGCGTATCAAAGAAGATGTTTGGTATAAGCTCGTTGGCGGCGAATTTAAGGAGGTTGAACAGTAATATAACCAGCGCAGGAGGGGGCATGTCTTCCTCCTGCATAAAACAACAAAACAGTTTCACAAATAGATAACAAAATCATGAACAAGAAATCAATCAAGAAACTCATCCGGCTGATTGTGTCCGTTGCGGTCGCAATCATCATCTTCGTTTTCTCCGGCCTCTTGTCGTGGCTGTTGGAAGACGCGCCCGACTGGGTGGTGTTGACGGTGAACGGACTTGTCTTTGTCCTTATCGCCTATGCGCTGTACGACAAATTCTCGGAGTCCGGGAACGAGACCTCCTGTTCCACGGGGGAGAAAATCATCCTCTTCCTTGCCGACAGGTATTCGATGTTCCATGCAGACCTTATCCTGCGGGCCATGACAGACGACAGCATCGACAATGATACGTTCATGCGAGGAATATACCTCATTGACGAATCTTTCAGGACAATGGAGGACAATGACGAGTACGTGCCGGACGGATGGGAGGAAGTGTGAGATGCCATTACGAGAACGTGAAAGGCGTAGGCAAAGTGCTTATTCCCGGATGTTGGTCAGTTGTCATAAGCGGCGACATCCGGGATTGCACCTGCCACCCAACGACCTATGCAGCCTTTGAGCGTGCCGAGTTCAAAAGGGAAGTCGAGCGTCTGAAAGGCATCATTACCGAACTTGAAGAAGAAAACGAATTTTATCTCCAACTGTTGGAGCACAATGAAATTGAAGTGAATTTACCGAAAAATATTTAAAGCAATGGACAAAAAGAAAGCAGAACAGGCAAAAGACTTGTTGTACGAACTCGAAAGAGTACAAGACCTCAGAATTGTCATGGAAAAAGAACAAGACCATTGGTGGTCGTTCCTCACTCCTGACACAAAGAGTTGGGAGAGAGACGGGGTGCGCATGCCCAAAGTCCTGCGTGAAGAGTTTACGAAAGCCGTAGACAGAAGCATTGAACGGTTAAACAAACAAATAGAAGAATTATGAACGAAATTTATTGGATAACTCGCCTTGATAGTATTAATAACGTGTTTGCCATCATCGTTATGGCAGCGTTCATTGCAGCAGTTATCCTGTTTATTCTTTTCCTCGATTCTGACGAGGAAGACAAAAGGCGGAAATTGTGGAAGCAGCTTAAAGTGTCCATTTGCTGTTTGTCCGTTTCCATCCTTGCACTTGTATTCATTCCCTCGACAAAGGACGCGCTGCTCATATACGGGCTTGGCGGTTCTCTTGACTATATTAAGGGGAACGACACGGCGAAGAAGCTGCCGGAAAAAGCCATAATTGCTTTAGACAAATATCTTGATGAACTGAACAAGGACAAAAAGGAAAAATAAAATGACGAGAAAATTGTAATCTTATGGAACTGATAGACATTGTAGATAAACTAATAGGCGATATAGAGCCTATAGGCGACACAAACATTGACGAGGAACGTTTTGAAAATCTGAAAGCGTATTGCGAGTTGATAGACGACATGATACGAAAGGTTGATGATGTTGCTTGTAAGAATGAAAACAGCAGATTGGCTTCTGTTAAGAAAGCGAATGATTATATCGGAGATTTTTTCACTAACACATTAAGAATTACAGAATAGTATGGAAAAGATTATTAAGAGACTTTTGATTTCATCCCTGCTCTTGCTCGCCATTTCCGGATGTGACGAACAGAAATCATCCTACCGCTACAAGGTGGTTGACAAGAGTCGTGACATAGATTCGCATTACAATTTTTTCACTGAAAAGCAAGTGGTCGAAACGGCCTACTTTGTCATTTTGCAAGCCGACGACGGTACGGTAGTCTCTCACAAGTGCAGTTCCCCTGCCGAGTTCTACGGGTATCAGATAGGGAAAACCTACATTTTTAACCAACAAATAAGCTATTGACATGCAACAGAAAACAACGGTTGAACGCGTCCTGCACTACATCGGCATGAAGCTCCGCAAGGATGCGGATGGAAACGAGGTGATAAGCAGACATCACGCAGAACTCGCCGCAAGGATGGCGTTCGAGGGCGGCAGGCAGAGTGTGGTGGAGAATATCCCTGAATTGGAGTGGGACTGTTTTGAGGCTACAACGGAGATTGGTACTTTCAGTATTTCTAAATTTCTTAACTCATTTTATTTCAGTCTTGACGATATGAAGCATTGGAAATATTTTGATAATATAGAAGATACGATGCTGGCTGCAAACGAGTACTACAAGAAACGGATTAAACAAGCATTAGGATTATGACACAAGAAGAAATATTACAGCAAGGCGCACCTATTGAGCCTAACTGCCTTGAAACTGACAGAGAGGAATTGTACAAGGTGGGGCTACGTGATGGCGCAACAGCAAGCCATTGGCACAAAGTTGTCGATGGGGACTTGCCAACCTCTTATGTTAGATGCTTGCTCGCTAACCACAAGGGTATGTGCGTTGGATACATGTTGGACAATGAAGGCATCATATTGGATAGCGGGGACTCCTTTGCATCAACTATAGACGAAGTGGATTATTGGATGGAAATACCAGAGTTACCCGAGTAAAAGAATAAGATTATGGAAAAGATAGAGCACATTTTGAAACTGCTGGTTATCCTCGGAATGATTGCCGGAATGGGGGCACTCGTCTACGGCTTCTTTTCCGAGAGCATCATCCTCGGAGTGCTGTTTGTCACCGTGATAATTGGACTTATCTGGCTGATGGTTACTAAAGATTCAACGGAAATATAATGGAAGCAAAAAGATACTTTCACGAACTCACCGACGAAGAGTTCAAGCGGGCCGTTTCCGAAAATAAAACGTATGCTGACTTCATGCAGCCCGCATGGTGCTCGTACCCCTATGCCCTTGATTGGGGCATGGGGTGCTGGAAGCTGACCGAGAGGGGAATCAGGTGTGAGGAGGATTGCAGGAGCTGCGACTGTTACAAACCAAAATCATAAAACAAGCCGTGGCCCACTGTCACAGCGCGCCACGGCTTTTCAAACTAACTAAAAACTAAAAGCTAAAAACTAAATCAATCAACTGTCTATGAAAAACAACCAAAGTTTATGTAAGTTATCCTAAAAATTCCACGACACCCCGAGGCCCACATACGGTTCGAGCCCCCCGTATCGGAAGCCGTACCCGTAGCCTGCCTGCACACCGATTCCGATGCGTCTCTTTCTGACCACCGTCTCCGTCTTGGTGGTGACTATCGTCTGCCTGTAGACCTGTATGCTGTCAAGCCTCGGGTTATATCCGCTCACCCACGCCTTATACGCGCTGTCTGCGTAGACTTTTTGCGTAATCGGGACAACGGCCCACGCACTGTCTTTGGGCCCGTCAGAGGTCAAAAGAACGGTGTCCGTGCGTGTCCTTACAACCGGGAGCCATACCGTGTCCGTCCGCACTGCCGTTTCGGTGACAAAAACGGGTTCCCTAACTGTTACGGTGTCGTGCAATGTGTCCGTCCTTACAACCGTTTTCGCTGTGTCACGAAAACGGTAGCCTCCGGCCATGTAGGAGATGAGGAAGCACACCAACGCACCTATTATGGCCCACACAAGTCTGTCCTTAAATTTCTCTGTCATATCCCGAATGCCTTTTTGACCCGCTCCAAGTAGGCGGCCCGCTGCTTGATTCCGTTCGTGCCACCGTTGATGCGCTAAATATATTTCCACATATAACCTGCCGCAGTATCTCTTTCTCCCCTACAACAGTCCGCTATATGGCCTTTATAATATCTATTCGCTTCGCTGACACTGCAAAACTCTCTTACGAAATCACCATTGACCATATATTGACCCACTTTCCTTGAACGAGGGCTTAATTCTCCACACCGACCGTACATGCCATTCTTCGCTCCCAGCTTTGTTACACTAATATGATGTACGGTTAATGGGTTGTTTTGATTCTCTTTTCTCGTTACCCACTTTAAATTATCAACACAATTATTCAACCTGTTTGTATCAATATGGTCAACACACGGTTTGTTTGCATGATTGTTTAAAAATGTACTGGCAACCAA
>OGFR01000725.1_pt1 | contig 21561 bp, 19 predicted proteins | sample 1571001 | NCBI WGS metagenome assembly OGFR01 (sample SAMEA2582064, study PRJEB24529) | metagenome | biome: Human gut stool | place: China | collected 2011 | reverse complement strand
GCGGTGTTAATTTTTCTTTATGTATTGGTCATTTCTGTATATAAAATGCAAATCTTAGCAAAATTTTGCAAGATGTGTACAGCAATCGTAGTAGAAACGGAGTAGAACTACTCACTAATTACTACTTCATTTCAAAACAACTTCTTTATGATTGCTTTTATGCTCTCACTGTCTGCATTTGCTTTTTTCAAAACCATTATATATATAAGTGCCCTTGCAACCTCATACAAAACACAATGGATTCTTTCTATTTCTCTTGGATTTCCATGCGCGATTCCATTTCTAAAATCAGCAAATATATTACCAGCATCATTAGCTGAAGGAAATTGTATGTGATTGTAATTACACAGCTTATCTATAACTGACTGTAGATACTCTTTGTTATTGTTTATTGCGTTCTTATATTTTTCAGCAAGACTGTAATCAATTTTTGATAATGCATCTTTAATCTTCTCACAGTATCCATCCGTTTTTCGCTGCTTAGTTTTCGATGCATCCTTCACAAATTTGTTATACTTTTTATTCACACCGTTATAGTATAATTTTAGAAATTCATCAAATGTAAGCTGTTCATTTTTTATAGCATCAAATAATACACTTAATTCATCTGCCATTTTTTCAAAAAGATTATGTACATCGGCATAAGATTTATTATCTATTTTCTTCGAAGGATATAGTCTTTCATATTCACTCTCTAAGCTCAGTGCACAAGCAAGATACTTTTCATACGTAACTGATGAAGCTTCTTTAGAATTTCGAGGAATATAAAAATTATCATATATTTTCTGTGTTCTTCTCAAGGCCACAACTTTAAACAGATCTCCCCAACACTGATTACAATCTTCTGAAATAATGCTATTATTTTCATTACGATCATACTCACCATTATCTTCAGCATTAACATACACAGTCGCGATTGTATTAAATTTATCGCCTTCTTTAATTTGTAATGTAATTTTATCAAAACTGATATTACGCCTAAAATTTAGAAAACAAAAGAAATCATAAACCATTAAGTATATTTGTGGAATTGATTTAATATTTTTCTTTCTCATATATTCCAACGAAAAACGTGGTATAGCTTCTCCCATTGAAGTTTCAGCATATTTCAAATTATGCCAAAAACTAAAGTCCACTGACAATTGAATTTCATCAGCTCTTATCTTTGTTTTAACCTTCGAGTTCACTTCTTCCCATTTTTTAGGAGTAATACCTTTCATTCTCTCCGAAATATCAAATCCCTCTTCAGATATAAAAGCTCTTCCGGGACCTGTAAAAGTATTAACGGCCTTTCCTTCAAAGCAAATTCTATCAAATTTTGTTATTCCCGAATATAATCCTGTATTGCAATTTGAAATCACCAATGCTTTGTATCCCAAGCTACAATTATTATATTTACATCCAATAAACGCAATCTCTCTGTTCCCCGTAGTAACTCCTTTTATTACCTCGTTTTCTTTGACATCTCCCGGTAACAAAGATGCGTATGTATTATTAGGAATCAAATTAACTTTTTTATCTTTTAAATGATATGGAACTATTTTTCTTTCAATTCGAACATGTCCAGTATGTTCCATGCCAATCCCTTCTTCCTTTTAATCTGGTTATTTGCAAACAAGTTTCACATTTTCTCTAATCTTCATCCACAGCCTTATGTTTTATTCTAAGTAAATACAACATTGCATACGCACGATTATATAAATACTCTATAAACTGTGAATCGTTCAAGGCCTCCCTTTTTTCCTTAGCAGCATTCAGGTAATCATTATGCCTAAGAAAATCTATCCGTTTTGAAGTCTGAGGAATATTATATTCAATCGCCACACCTGCATCCTTTGGAATATCGGAATCATTCAATGTAATATACATTTCTTTTAATGAATTCCGCCAGGCATTCAGTTCACTTAATCCTGTCGTTCGGTTCATCTTTAATTTTATATTTTCATATAATTTTGTTTCCAAACGATCATTCTCTGTATCAATCATAAAATCACTTTTTGTGCCTGCATAAATAAGCATGTATTCACCCCACACATCATATTGTTTTGTTCAATTTCAATATACAATCCTAAAATAATCCAAATACGCTTTATACTTATCCTGTGCAGTCAGGCAGGTATCTGTCAGATAGCCTTTTTCGTTGTCCCATTCCTTTAGTCCACGATAATAGAACATCTTCAGATCGTCCTCGATGATGAACGGAACGATATTGTATTTCAGGCACTCCTTAAACATAATCAATCTGCCCACACGGCCGTTGCCATCCTGGAACGGATGGATCCGCTCAAACTTCACATGAAAGTCCAGAATATCTTCAAAGGTCTTTTCTTCTTTGGCGTTATATTCTGTCAGCAAGGCCTTCATTTTATCGGCAACTTCTTCCGGAAGGGCTGTATCCCTGCCGCCGACTTCATTCGGGAATTTCTTATACTCGCCAACAGTAAACCAATCTTTTCTGGAATCACTGGTGCCGTTCTTAAAAAACAAGTGAAGTTCTTTGATGAACTTCTCCGTTAGAGCTGCTTTTGCATGATCAATAATCATATCAATGCAGCGGAAGTGATTTGCTGTTTCAATCACATCATCCACATTCAGCACTTCTTTTTCTACGCCGATGGTGTTGGTTTCAAAAATATATCTGGTTTGATCGTGGGTCAGGCGGCTTCCTTCCATATGGTTAGAATTGTATGTCAAATCAATCTGCGTTTTATGGTAGATCCCACCGGAATATTTACTTACCTTCTGCTCTTTCAGAATATCCAACAGAGTAATTGGTCCTTCTTTTCTTTTGTTGGTACGCTCCGGTTTTTCTGCGTTTTTCGGAATGTTCCATGTCTTGCCGGTAAGAAACGCACCGTTCACACGCCCCTGGGCGCAGTAATTTCTAACACTGCGCTCGGATACATCCCACTTTTTCGCTATCTCAGTAACTGAAAGATATCGCATCTATGATCCTCCGCCATAAAATCTATCAAAAAACTACGTTAATCTATTACATAGTATACCATGTAATCGGCAATAATATCAATGGCATTCAACTGAATTACCTAACTTTTTGCCGATACAGAAAATACTGCTTCCGGATATAGAAAGCCGGACTCCATCGAAAATGAAGTCCGGCAAGGTAAGTCCAGAGTCTGGTAATTAGCCTGTAACTGTTGCACAAATTCTCGGTCTGGATAAATCTCTGCGAATTTTGCCATATACTTCAAATTGCGAACAGAGATACTTTATGACGGTATTTGATACTCTGGTAGGGCAACCGGCAGTAGGACAAACAAGAAATCATCTGAAAATATCTCACTGAGAACGCCTATTGTGCTAAAAAGGCAAACAAAAAGCACCAACAGATTTTACTCTGCTGATGCTCTTTCTTCCTTATAAAATGTGCGGTTTAAGTATCTCCATAATGGAATCTGCAACCAATGATATAAACATTGGCATCGTCTATTCTATATACCAATCTGTCTTTATCATTTATGCGGCGGCTCCAGAATCCGGCTAAATCACCTCTTAACGGCTCCGGCTTTCCTATGCCCTCATTACCATTACGGCAAATATCTTCTATGAGCTGATTAATCTTTTTCAGTGTTTTCCTGTCCTCAGTCTGCCAATAAACATAATCTGCCCATCCATTATCAGTAAAAACTTTATTCATCGTCTACCTCAATCAGATCATGCTTTGCAAACTGTCCACGTTCCAACTGTGCTTTGGATTCCATCAGCCAGTCATAATTAGCCTTAGTCCCAAGGATATGCGCATTTTCCATCAGATTATTGTAGCTTTCCTCTGACAGAATTACCACGTTTCTATTATTCTTTCTGGTGACAATCATAGTTTCATAATCATCCGTTACCTGATCCATATAATTTTTCATGTTGTCCCGAAGATTTGAATAATTAACCGCTAACATCATATCACCTCATTTCGTACAATATTCTGTACTCTTATTATAACGTACAATATTCTGTACGTCAATATAGTGTATGCAATCCGAAGTGAAATATTACTGGATCGAGTAGGAGGCGGCTTTCGCCGCCGACCTCTCACACCACCGGACATGCGGTTCCGCATCCGGCGGTTCAGTTAACTTGACACTTTTACAAAGTATGCTTCCGCAGAAAGCAGCCCAAACCGTGCAAGCCGTGCATTTGACATTGCATAGCATACTGTCTCCGTTCTACAAATTCGCGCGTATCCATGTGACCATGCCGCTCTCGTTGCATTTCTTGGTTCAACACCTAATTTTACCAAATTCTTGTATTTATTTTGCGGTGTTTTCCAGTGTTTCCATATACACATTCGGAATCTGTATCGAAGTATCGTATCTATCTTTCTGGTTACTGTAAGAATTGAGCCAATTGCCCTTCTGCATTAAGGGTTATGTGCTGTTCAACTTCTTTGTCCGGTTCCGGGCAAGGCCCATAACCAAGTCGATTGGAAACAAGCCGAATCTTTCTAAGCTCTCCTTTGAACAAGAAGGGATTCTCACCGGAAAGCAGGGCAAGGCGGCTCAATGCCAGAATAAACCACGAACGATTTTCGGGGTTCAAGATGGCTGCTGCATCGCCATATTTTTCTGAAAAGGCATGGCCGCAATCCATCTGGAATCCCAATGCCTGACAATCATCGGCCAAGTAATGGTCAACCAGCTCTATGTAGCTGATTTTCTGATCTCTAAATTTCTCAATCCACTTTGTGGCGAATAAGTGTACTTGCTCTAAAAACTCCATTGCGGCCTCCTTCCGAATCGGGTTAAAACTCCTCCCAAGTCCGACCGTTCAGATCATTTGCGATTACATCGGTGTTAGGCATTGTTTTATATCCGAACATATCAGCAAGATTGAAGAATTTGCTTTTTTGAATCGGGTTTTTACTGCTTTTTCTAAAGTCCATCGGGTAGAACTTTTCAACGATGAAATATCTATGGCTAATCGTCTGAAGGTTATAGCCATAATGATCTGCACGACGGATTGCCTCGTTGATGCGTTCAATCTCATCTGCGGTAGGTTCGGCTCCGCTTTCGGCACGATAAGTCATGCTGCCATTATTTTCAACTGCGATGATGGTTATTTTCAGCTTACCAATGGCACGGATACTCTTGTCTTTATACAAGCCGATATATCCATGTTCTGAGAAGTTGCGGGATTCCTGGTCATAGAACAAATCCAAATCCATATTGTCCTGAAAAGTTGTACCGGCTACGATTGCTCTCATCCATTTATAGCCATCCGGTATCAGCTTTTCATCAAAGCAATACTTCTTGAAATCGTCTAAAACGGCAATGATTTCCGTATCTCTGTCGTCAACAATATCCTCCATAGCGTCCACAAGCTGCTCGAATGTCAAGTTGACGTACTTGATCGGATGGATAAGTCGGGTTGCATTTTCGCTATTATACTTTCTCAGTTCAACTGCCAGTTCATCGAACAGTTGCGGCTTCATCGGCTTGGGGTCGAGGGTGAGCAAAACCTTTATATCCTCAGCACCGAACTGCTCCAGATGATTCACAAGCTGCTGCTTATAAAACTGATTGTAGAGCTTTGTTTCCACCACTATTTTGAAGCTCTTTTGGCTGATAACCGCATCCGGAACACTATCGTCACCAACAACCTGCAAATCAAAGGTGATCTCCGGGCTTTCGTCCTCTCCAAGAATAAGACTATTCAGCATAGAAAAGAACTTATCAGCGTTATAGTTATACAAACGAGAGAGCATCAGCATGGTGTTTGAAGTATCCACATTCTCTTTGGAGTGGTATCTCTGAAAATAATGTATCTGCATATCGCACCTCCCAAAACCCATCTGCCATTTCGTCTGCGTTACCGGGTCAGTTGATAACTCAATTCCAGCAAATGGTTATTTTATATTCGCTTACACCAATCGGCTCTGAAATATCCTTGAGGAAATATTCTGCAACCACATTGTTTTTGACCTTATCCATCAAAGCAATATTATGATACCAGGTAATTTGTGCAAGCACCTCTTGCACAATTTTTCTATCAGAAAAACAGGCGGAAAACTTTGCCATATACTTCAGGTTTCGGACGGAATATCCCTATCTCTCTGGAATAGCTATCTGAATATCATAAGAAAGATTATCAATAAATTTATTTCCCCATGTTTTGTATTCGTTAATAAGCGTTCCAATATCATAATATAGGAGTAGCAAATCCGAATTTGCATGAATCGTCGCACGGTACTGTGCAGCCCTGATTTCGCTCTTGATATTTTCGATAATGGAGATCATTAACACACTCATCGCCTCGCTTTCACATAATTCTTATAATACACTTTTTTTGTCATTCATATCCGCTTTCTCTATTTATAATTCAACTCTTTGTTTACCTTTTTCAAAATGCCGTTTTGCCCATTGCACTGTCTCCAGAGTATCAAAATGACACTTTGGAGCAAGCGTTTGATACTTTGGAAATCGTCTTGCTTAATACCCAATCCTAAAATAGTCCAAACTGGAAGTTATGCCAGTCTCAAGATTCGCTTTATATCATCCAGATCTTCAACAAAATAGATTCCCTCCTGCCGCTCTTTGGAGGACAGTCCTTTTTCGATCATGTGATTCAGAAGTGCTTTCAGATTATCGTAGTAACCGTTCAGATTGTAGAGAATGCAGGGTGCGTCCAAGTGCTTTAACGATACTTTTGACATTACCTCTGCAATTTCCTCCAATGTTCCCGTGCCACCAGGGAAGGCAATAAAGGCTTCTCCTAACTCAATCATTTTGTTTTTTCTCTCAGACATATCTTTAGTCACAATCAGTTTTGTCAGCCCATCATGTTGAAACTCATTTTCAATAAAAAAATTCGGCTCAACACCCGTAACATTACCGCCCGCCTTCAATACACTGTCTGCCAATGCTCCCATTAAACCACCTTTAGAACCACCGTAAACAAGTGCGTTTCCACTGTTTCCAATCCATGTTCCCAATTCATCAACTGCTTTTCGTAAGCATGGGTCATTTCCTTCATTTGCACCAAGATACACTGTAATATTCATTAATAATTTCCTCCCGCAAATTCTGATTTGCCGACCAGGCCCTTCATCTTATATCGACTTCTATTCCATACCTTACAAGCAGCGACGCGAATGTTAATCCGTTGATCAGCATGATTCCGTTTTCATCGGCTTTTTCTTTAGCTTCATCGGAGAACTCGTCCGTCAGATTGATCACCATCAGAATGGCGTTTTTCTCCGGAATCCGCTCCTCCATCTTCACAAGCTGATCTACACCTACGATATCGCCAATGTCTTTGCCGGTCTTCTTTTTTGCCTGAACATAAATATGCGGCATCTTTACATCGCAGATTTCATAGATGTTATACATCAGGGTGTTCCGGTTAAAGCATTCGAAGACCAGATCCACATCACCGCCTTCCCCGTCATACCAGTTGTTATCTGTCAGCGTGTAGCCGTTCTTTATAAACAGCTCTCCGATGATATCTTCAAATTTATGATTATCGATCTTCTGCAGCGCGCTTTTGATCTGTTCGAGGTATTGATTTCTCGCTGATGCAGTCGCTCGGCCGATCATGGAAATCAGATCTGTGCTGTTCTTTGCAAATTCGTCCGGCTGCTCTGCATGCAAACGCACAAGCTCATCTACGGATTCCTTGAAGGATTCACTCCGTACACGATTCAACGGAGACTGATACGCTATAAACTTGCTCTTAATATTCTGAGCATGAAGATTCTTATCATAGCTGCAGCTGAAGACATCTTCGACCTCTATGATATGACCGAAATCCTCTGCTTCCGCAAGAACATCAAAATAATATTTCTTCTTACATTTTGCGATGACGAAGCTTCGGCACACATAATCCTCCTCCACGCTGACCTTCGGTACGATGATATAATCCCCCGGCTCGATTTTCAGCATGATGGAAAGATTATTGTACCGGGCGCGCATCATTTCGTCTGGAAGACCCTTTTCCCATTCAGACTGCCACCCTGCCTTAAAGGTATCATACGAGGAATCCAGAGCCATGCCATAGGTTCCCCAGCCCTGTCTCAACAGATGATGATTTACCAATTCTCTTCGAATCAGCTTAAAACGATCATCATAATTTATTCGGAAAACGTAGTAATTACTCATTCCACTTTCCCCTCCACTCGACCACACTCTCCATGTTCTTTCTCGGTCTAGCTTCCGGAGCTTCATCCGGATATCCCAGCGCCAGAATGGCGTACAGCTCGCCTCCGGCCCACTCGCTTAGTTCCTGCTGTGCAAAGAAAGAATTGCAGATCCAGAGACTTCCTAACCCCAGGTCCGTAGCTTCCAGCATCATGTTTTCGATGGCGGCCCCGATAGACTGCGCATTGCAGATATCCGACACCCTTTCATCGTTTGATAGTGCCTTATCGAAGCCTGAAGCCAATGGATTCACCACAAAAATCAGGACTGGAGCCTGTTTCATGATTTGAACCGTATGCTCCGCGCCACCGATATGCTCACGGCTCTCCGGAATGAACGGAGCAGACCTTTCGCGGCTAATACCGTCTTCCATCACACGGCATGCTTCATCCTTCGCGCTTTCCGTAGCAACGATAAATTTCCACGGCTGCCGGTTTTTAGATGAAGGTGCCAGAATCCCCGCCTGTAGAATCTGATCGATCAGAGCTTCCCTGACAGGTTCACTTTTATATTTTCGTATACTTCTTCTATCCCTTATAGCATCAATCATATTTATTATCCTAAGTCGATCTGAATTTTGAACGTTTTGTAGACAGCTGTTAACTTGCATTCTTCTACTCGCCCCACACATCAATCTGGCAGCTCTTCATTGTCTCCAGCGCAGCCTCATGTTTTTCCGGTGTAACCCCGGCACAACAGCCTGCATCTACCGAAATCACAGCCTCTGGATACATGGCCTTCAAAATCAAAGCATTGGAAACCACGCAGATGTCGGTACATACACCCACAAGCTCTATTTCATCATGCTCACCAAATCCACCCCAGTTAAGCCATCCAAAGGTCGGTTTATCTATGTACTCACAACCTTCCACTTCCAGTTCCGGTATAATCTGCCAACCATCCGTGCCTTTGATACAATGTATTACCGGAAGTTTTTTCCCTTCCGCTGTATCCAGATAATTTTCTTCATGCGTGTCTCTGGTAAAAATGATCCGATCACCACGATCCGCATATTTTTTGATTTTAGCCTGCACATTAGGAACAATGGCCTGTGCTTCTTTGCTTCCAAGAGCTCCTGTCACAAAATCATTCTGCATATCGATTACAATTAATACTCTGCTCATATTTTTTCCTCCAATTTATTATATTGAGACTTTCGTGAAAATTTCTTTTCTATGGTGATGATATTCGTCTGAAATAGATAGCGTATCTGATCACAGCTTCAGCATTCCGCTTTCAGCCAGTGCCCTGGCCTGAAATGACTTCGTTCCTTCTTCAAAAGTGATCCTGATTTTTCCTTTTGGCATTCCTGTGATCACGCCTGCTCCAAAACGTTTATGCTCCACGACCATACCAACTCCAAGCTGCTCCAGAAATGCCTGATACGCTGTATCGGAAATTGTTTTCGGCTGCTCACGTTTTATTTTGAGCTGGTTCACTACGGCTGCTTTCTTTGGTATTTCCATTGGCTTTTTTAGAACCTTCCGACCAAATAATTCATCGCAAAAATCCGAACTTTGCGGCTTCATGGTAAATACATTCAGCTGATTTTTTGCTCTCGTAATCCCTACATAAAATAAACGTCGTTCTTCCTCATAGCTTTCCAGTTCTTCTTTGGATGCCGTTCTGGGATTTTGTAAAACCTGATCCGGCAAAATTCCATCAATCACATCAAGCAGATACACCGTATCGTACTCCAGTCCCTTGCTGGCATGAATCGTTGACAAAATAAACGGGCAGCTGTAATCCGGCGGCTTCTCCTTTATGATCTGCTGCAGCTCACTCAGACGCTCCACCAGACGGATTGGTGACTCCTCCAATGCCGCAAGAATCCTTAAGGTATCCAGTTTGTTATCCTTAATCTCACTTCTGGTCAGGTAATCCTGATATCCCATGTACTGAACAATCCGGTAAATTGCCTTGCCTGCCGGTTCCTCCAGCAAATGCTTCATATGTGTCTGGATTGCGCTGATGCTGCCTTTTACATAACCATCCAGATCTCCGTACTGAAGGGCTGCCTCCCAGACAGACAATTTCTGTTTTCTGCTGATATCCGCGATTTTATGGGCATCCTGTTTGCGCAGATATGTGCCAAGCTTATAATAAACCTGCAAAAACAAATCCGTATTCTGCGGATCAGCCGCCAGCTTTATGATATTGCTGATATCCATCACAACCCGGTTCGTAAAAAATGTCATGTCCGCATTGCGCATCCGATATGGAATTCCGTTTCGTTCCAGAAGATCAATCAACGGAAGAGCGCATTCATGATCCCGGTAAAGAACTGCAGTCTGATTTGTGCACCCCGCGGCCACCTTCAAAAGATAAGAATACTGCGCTTTTCTGTTCGCAACCGAAATCTCCCTCAGCTCCCTCTGCTTTGGTCTTGACGGACGCATATGTTTTTCATGACGCAACGTATTTTTCTGGATAAAGTGATCCGCGGCCTGAACAATGTTCGCATCGGAGCGGAAATTTTCCTCCATCAGAAGCACATTCGCCCCAGGATGATGCTGCTCAAATTCCAGCAAAGCTTCCGGATAAGCTGCACGGAATCCGTAAATACTCTGGTCCTCATCTCCTACCATAAAAAGATTTTCCGTTCTGGATGCCAGCAGCGCAATGATCGCATGCTGGATCTTAGAAGTGTCCTGGGCCTCATCCACACAGATATATGGATACTGATCCTGAAAATACTCTAACAGCCACGGAATTTTCCGCAGCATGTTGTAGGCATAAACCATTTGATCATCGTAATCCATCAGCTGATTTTCCCGCAAATGCTTGCAGTATTCTTTATAAATTGCAGAAATCCGAATCTCAGATGTTTCATCTAACGCCTCAATTTCTTTCTCATTCAGCATCCGGTTTTTTATGTACGTGATCAGGGTTCGGACATTCTTCAGATCGCCTTCCGTCGGATAAACCCGCTCCGTTTTCTGATAGATTGCAGACAAAATCGCGGAAATCCGTTTCTCATCCGTGAGAAGCGAAAAAGCAGTCCGTGCCGTTTTCCTTCCATAATACTGAATCACCCTGGCGCAGATTCCATTAATGGTACGAAACTCCAGGCGGTCTGCCAGATCCTGCCCAAACCGACTCGCAAAACGCTCCGACATATCTTTTGTCGCCGCCACCGTGTACGTTACCGTCAGAATTTTCTCCGGAGCAATCCCCCTGCAAAAGATCATATATCCAAGGCGTGTAACCAGTACCGTCGTTTTTCCTGAGCCCGGAACCGCAAGAAGAAGCACCGGGCCAGTCACGCTCTGCACGGCACTTTGCTGCTGTTCATTCAGTTGTATGGAAAATTGATTGTAAAATTCTGACCAGGTTAACATGATTTGATACCATACCTCTCAATGTTATCATACTTCTCTTTTAGACATTATACTCTAATTCCAATATATCTCTAACAAAATCTGACACAAATTCCCACTGATCCGGATACGCATTCGAATTTCTGTCAATAAATGCACTGTTACTATTTTTTAATGCTCTTTCCTGAAGGAGCAGCACAATTAAAATTTGTCAAAATCAAATTCAAGAAAACGGCAGGTTCCATCCGGAAGCAATGGATAGACACCAATCACATCGGTTCCATCTTCTTTGTAACCAGCTAAATGATCTACAATCTTCCCCACCGTAAGTTTTGTCCATTTTGTATGCTCACAGTCTTCACACCGAATCTTCTCTCCCCTTTGTCTGGGACAAATTCTGTCATTCCAGCGATGATCACACTGGGGAAAATAACCGCCATTCCTTCCCCGCTTCGCATATACATCCGTTCGGCCCCAGAACATCGCAAAATACTGCTTCGCCATCTCTTCTGTAATAAACCTGCTGGCTATCCGCGCCCCTGGTCAGAATCATATTCGGAAGTATCCTCGATTTTATCTTCGAACACGTTATTTTCAGGAAAGACAATGTTTGCCTTTTTCAATGGATTTCCTATACCTCCAGCAAATACTCCTGCAACTTTTCCGCCATGTGCATCGGAATCGGCAAAGCCGTTGCTTCATCGTACTGAATCGCTCCAGTGCGCAGGGAATTCGTGTAAATCACCCATTCATCCGGATCGTCATCCTTTTGCAGCTGAATCGGATATATCTCAATCATGTCTCTCTCTGCAAATTTCTGGTGCGGCAGGTCATACGTTGTTTTTTTATAGCTTGAAGTATAGGACTTATCATTCGGTCTGCCCGCAATTGCCCAATAATCCTGCCCATACCGGAATACACCGCTGGTTGCCGAATAACCATCTGTTGAAGAAATTTCCGTATAGTAATCCGGGATTTCTCCGTTCCGTCTAATCCGAATCAGACGGACTCCTGAATGATTTAAATCCTGCAAATAACTGTTTTCCTTCGTACCAGTCTCAATCTGCTCCGGGCAATATGGTGCCAGATAACGATACTTCTGTATCTGACTGTCTGTAATTCCGTTACAGATTGCCCTGGTATTCCCATTTGCTTCAATCAGGACCAGAAGATTCTTGTCACGATACAGATTTTTCCACATGATCATTTTCTGCTTCCATGTTCCACGCGCGGCATTTTCACATTTTTTCTCAAAATTTTTATCCAGGCTCAGATGGGCAAGTTCAAAGGCTGCCTCCCGGTAAAGAACCCTGGTTTGCTCAAATGCGTCGCACTCTGCATACACTTTTCCAGAAACGTAATCCATTTCCACATACAATGGTAACAATCTCGCTTTCCCATACGGAGTACAGATCTGTGTCATAACCTGCATCCCAATCACGGGTGTATGATGCAGTAACTCTTTCTTTTCTATTGCGCTTTCATCTAACTCCCTGACATAGCCCAGCTGTCTGCAAAGATCCTCTACTGCGCTGGTGATTTTACTTTCTATAACGTTCTCTTTCACCGTTTCATCCCACGGTGTCACAAACTGTGTAAGACGGTTTGTTAGCGCCATGCCGCAGCGAATTGCTGCCTTCGGATCCCCTAGCTTATAAAAGCATTCCTTTCCAGGCAGCACTACGATACATGCAGTAAGCTCTGTGGCAGGACTTAGTTCTTTTTCTATTTCATGGATTCGTTTTAAAGCATCCGCACTCTTAGAAGATTCCATTGGTTCTCCCATACTGCCAAGTCTGCACCGTTTTATGGTAAATGTCATTTCCTCACAAGACACAAATACGGACTCTAATTTTTCCATGATTTTTTCTGCGCATTCCAACGTATCATCTGTCGCATACACCTCAAATGTCAGATGATCCGATTCCGTACAGGTTTTCATTCTTCTGGCCAGAAGAAGGCGCTGATCCTTCGTCAGTTCTCTGTTCAGATTCAACGTATCCAGTTTCAGTTTTTTCACTGCCCGCTTCGTGCCTCCCACACGGCTGATTCCCTCTGTTTCCCGCACGATGTCAGCTATGTAAGAAAATACGCCATCATAGATATCTTTCTTTTCCAAAACGCTTACACCGGTTCCGATCACATTCTTTTTGAATCCGCAGCCATCCATTCCATTTTTATACAGACACGTAATTTTCTGTTTTCCAGTCATCGAGTCTGCGATGGAACGAATCATTTCTCCTGCTGCCGGCAGCGCCCGGAACTGATACAAATTATAATATGTTTTTTCCGGTTCTTTCCAGGAATATTCCTCTTCCGTTTTATATTTCTGAAAAATCGGAAGTTTATATATTCTGTTGTTTTCCATCCAGATATGCGCAGTCAGATTATCACCATTCAGATAAGGTTTCTCACTCCACCGATCCGGAATCCATCTGTGAATACAGCAATCACACAAGAGCAATGCTTTTCGTTCCGGCGGAACTGTCTGCAAAGAAAATGAAATTCCATAAGAATAGCTGTGGTCTCCCTCTCCCTGTATATCAGAAATCAGTTGATTTTTTCCGGCATAATTCAGCTTTACACGGTGGCCATCTATCTGGATTTCTTTCCCGGTCAAAGCGTTTGTCACCATCAGGGAAAAGGCAGCATAAGAATAATTTTCTGTTGGGATGCCATCTGCATCAAACAGCCTGACATTCTTACTCCCGGCCAGCTCATTCAAGTCCTCAACCTTCATTTCCTGAAGCAGCTTCTGAATTTCCACTGCCGCGGGACGGTATTTATAATTGTTCCCATACTGAACCTGAATCCATGCTTTCATATGCTCCAGCAGCTGCTCTGTATTGATTTCCTGTTCACAGGAAATTGCCCACATTTCATCTTTCGAATCCAGTCTGAGTGGAGCCAGCTCTACAATTCCGTCCATCCAGGTTCCAAGGCTTTTGCCCAAAGCGTAGGTCGGAAGCGCATACACGCCGCTCCACTTGGGATTCGCTGCCTTTTCTGCCCTGATCAGACTGTCCTTCCATTTTTTCGGAAAACCAACGTAATAAAGCCTGCATTCCGCATCCGGATTCGGAACAAAAGCCATTGGATAAATCTTAGTCGCCTTACTCATGTCGGATACCTCCTTCGTATGCTGTAAAGAATGGTTCATACAGGGTTCTGGCAATTTCCCCGTGTTCTTCATCTGACAGCATGTCTTTTAAATAATCATACATTTCATTTAACGCATCAAATCCATCTTCTGCATCTATCTTTTTTCGAAATGCCCCATCTGCAAAATAAACGGTGGGTGTTTCTTTCGATGCGTCTGTAACTCTGCATAGGCGCCCAAATATCTGCAGAATGAGAACAAACATGGTAGAAACCAGATCTCTTTTTATTTCCTTATCACACAGATAATCCAGCCTTCTTTTCGCGGAATAATTCATGCGGTTCCAGAATTTCGTAGCTTCCTGACGGACATAAAGATTCTTCTGATACAGATCATTTTCTTTGTATTCGAATAATTTCGATGCCATATAACCATTCATCTTAATGCTCCGTTCTTTCACATCATCCGGAACACCCATAGGGCGAATCAGGAAGAACACGCTGCTCAGAGAGGAATGGCCCTGCTCATCCACAATGTTATGTCCTCGTTCAATTGCCAACGCCGGAGCCACCAGAATTCTCGCTTTTTTCTGGTCAAATTTATAAACCTCCCCACGGCGTATATACTGACTGAAATCTTTCTTTTCTATATTTTTGTCAGAAATCAGCGCGCAAACTTCTTCCCTGCACCCACGTTTGACAAAATTAGCCCGCAAACGATCCGCCACAATCTCTGCCTGGGAAAAACTATTCACTACCAAAAGAATCTTGCCCTTTTTGTCGGACAATTCAGAAATGATATATGCAGTACAACGATCTACTACATCTCTTAAAACCGCATCCCGGTTTTCAAGGGGACTTCCGGATACACGCTCCGCTAAACCAAGCTCCATAAACTGTGTATTTCCAATAAATTCCCGCACAGATCTGTCCGCTTCAACAATATAATTTACATCCGCATTGACATGATATTCATAGGAGCCCTTGGCATAGCTGGACCCTGACAGCAGCACCACATGCGACCCGATCGGCACGCCTTCTTTATTGACCCGCAAATAAGGCAGATCTGTCAGTAACGCTCTGCCATACGCATATTGCCGAAACAGCAGAATATCATCTTCGCTGGTTAATTTTATTCCAAACAGATTGCCCATTAACGCAGAGGGCAGGTAGTCCTGCTGTGCGGTAAAACGCGTCCGGATGAAACCAACCAGTTCATTATATCCCATCGTGACATCCTGGGAATCCTCATACGCTGTTCCAATCTCCATGACAAACCGGTCAAAGAAAATCAAGGTAATGATCAGCTGTATTTTTTTCCTGACCGCAATCTTTTTTTCATTATTTTTAAGCTGCGGTTCCCTTCGATCCAGCCATTCTGCCAGCAGCTGCTCAAAACGGTCTGACCGGATACTTTCACAGGAACGACTCATAATATCAAACAGCGAACTCATTTCTGCTGTCTGAAAATCCATCAGACGATAGATTTCTTTTACCGTAGCTTCAGATATTTCATCCACAATGCTGTCTAACAACGTATAAGCAGAAAATGTATTGGCCAGCACGCTGCCGTTTCCACTGTTTTTCGCCGCTTTCACCGCATTGGAAACACATTGCAGTACCGTGGGGGATTTCGCCTGCAGTTCCGCATAATAGGCGCTCGCAAGATTACCCAGACGCCGCGTATTCGTCTCCAGCATAAACTGGCTGACCGGCTCTGCACACTCATTGATAAACATATTAAATTCCGTTGCAGGAGTAAACAGATCATCCAGGTTTTTCTGTACCCGGTCACATTCATCGTAAAACACAACATCTGCTGCTGCGACTGCCTCTTCCAGAAAAACCCTCTGCAGCTTTCCCACTCTGCCCATGACCAGGCCCGCGACGGTGGTAATCACCAGATTGCCAGTTAATGCCTCACGCTGCATGGCCGTGGCCGGACACTGTTCAAAATAAGGACAGACATACCGCCGGTTTCCCAGTTCCAACTTCGTACAAGGTTCCTCGCCAAAGGATACCGCATTTTCATTTTTTGTATCCAGGCCGTCAATCAGACAGTTTGTCGTCAGATATCCTGAAATTTCTTCATCCAGATAATCTTCCTCTTCTCCTATCATCTGGTTAATATATTTTACCCGTTCCGCCTTGCCGATCAGCGGGCTGCACTGGCAGCCCAAAGACCGAAAATACTGATATAACTGAAATACCTCTGCAACGGTATCCGTGACAATCACGGTCCGTTTTTTACGCTGATCCAGAATATATGCCAGAACCTTTAACAATATGGTCTTACCGGCGCCAACCATGCCCACAATGTTCACTACACGATCCAATTCCAGCTGTTCTGCCATGCTTACGCTTCCATTTTTCACTGCCTTGATCACATTGGTTTTCAGAATCCTGGCACAGGGATCGCCCGGGCGTTTCTCCTGTATTTCTTCTGCGGCATTCAGGAGTTCTTCCATTGTAATTACAATCTTCTTCCGAGGTTCTCCTCCCCGCTTCACGTCACAGATCATTTCATCCAGTTCTTCATTCAGCGTAATATAGATCTGTTTATCTTCATTATTTTTATTGAAATACCGGTATGTACCATGGGTTGCATACCGCTTATCCCTACTGCGGGAATATGACAGAATATAGCACAGATAATCCTTTTACGTGCCGCGTAGACAAGATTTCCCGTGTTCTTCTCGACAATCCGGTCCTCTGTGATGTCATATAACCGTATGCCCGCATACTCATCCTTTTTATATTCTTTCAGCGTATCCTTCCACATCTTTTCAGAACGGAATTTTCTAAGACAGATACTGGCATTCTGGATGATATAATCCTCTGGAACATACTGCTTCTTTCCGATATTCTGGTACTTAGTAAATACAATATAGCCTTTATTGGCGTCCGCATCCTGCTTCCAGCGATTCACGATCATAAGCGCCATCTCAAATAAAACAAACTGTTCCAGTCTCAAAAAATGCTTCTTTTCATCGTAATATGGCTTCCATCTTTTTTTGATATCCTGCATCAGCGTTTCCCCCTTTCCCTGATTTCTTTTTTCAGATCATAAAGCCGGATACAGCGGGTCTGACGATCTCCCAGACGTGCCAGTTCCTGGTTAATGATCATCCTGTAATCTGTTCTTGCCGCCGCATACTCATCCGGAATCACATAAAAACTCCGGTCATAAGCCCCGGATGGAAAACCACCATCCCGCGCCACATTCTCCTTCAGAAAATGCGGTTCTTTTACTGCTTTTGCGTCAATTGCCCACACCGTTCCGTCCGGAAACGTGATTTCAATATCATACCGGTCCATCTGCGGCCACAACACACTCTGAACCCCATGCTTCTCACAATACGCATAAATTTCCAGTTCCAGCTTTCCCGGAACCGCGATATACTTCATCACACCACGCTTTAACCGAAGCATCCCGGCATTGCCTGAAATCACATTCAGTTCCCCCGGAATATAAACTGCTTCACTGCAGGTACGGCTCTGGCACCGCATCCCGATCTTTTCTTTCTGCAGAGTCCAGCCGCACCTTGGGCAGACAAAACAATCTTTCTGAATCTCTTCATAGGCATTTTCAATTGCCTGCAGCGCAATGCTGTTCTGGGCATATCCCAGTTTTAATCCCCTCAGATCTTTTGCCGGAATAACCGGATGCTCAATCAAAAACTTTCTCAGATTCACATACGCATCCTGATTCAGTGACTTCAAACAGTCATAAACCGCTCTTTGCTCAATCCCGGCAATCACATCCTTTTCCACATACTCGATGTAATCCTCGCAATTGTCATTTACATGAAACGTATGAAAACCACTGTCTCCCACCAATGCATCCATATAATAAAAACTCTGGTCTTCCAGCTTCAGACTCTCCTTATTTTTCCATTCCTGAAACCATTCTGCCACCGGCCGCATGGCATACTCCGTAATAAAACTCTGCTCATGCAGTTTTCTAAAATCAAATCCTTCCGGGTTGTACTTATAATTTAAACTCTGAAACAGATTGATTCCATGAATAAGACGCTTACTGTAAAAATACTCACCCTTCTTTTTCTGGCGTTCCTTCTCATATAAACCTGTAACAATCAGATCCATCGCTGTTTTCAATTTGATTAAATCTTCCATGTTTCCCCCAATTAATTTTCTATGAAATGAAAAAAAGTTCCCTGACACAAGGTCAAAGAACTTATACTAAAATGATATACGAAACCGGGGCGTTGTAAAATAAATGCACCAATTCCGTTCAATCCATCGTATTCTATTACTCGTGTACATAAATCATCATAGACAATGTACGAGGGAAAGTCAATAGGGAATCTGTTATATTTCGTTGCTATTACCAGTGCCAATCACTTCCAGCAACTGCTGGATATTCTTTTTCCCGAATGTTACTTTGTCCTGATTGATAACCAGACACGGAACACTCATAACATTATATTTTTCTTTTAATTCCGGGAAATGTGCGATGTCATATACATCTGCGGTTACCAATGGATTCAGCGACGCAATTCTCTGGGCTGCCACGACAAGATCCGGGCACATGGTACAGGACAAGGATACCAGAATCTGCATTTGGACCTTATGACTGATTGCCTGGATTTTCTCTCTGATTTCAGGGGCAAGCGGCTGTCCCGGTCCGGCCGCATTGTAGAGCCCCAGGATAAACGAAGTAAACTCATGGCCTCCGGGCACTCCATGAAAAGCCAGTCCGCAGCTTTGCCCGGACGCATTCTTCACTTCCACATATGGAAGGAAGGAGGATGCATCCTCCGAAGCTTCTCTCTCACGCACAGTCAGCTTGTCCGTATATTTTGCCAGCTCCAGCATATAGCTTTTTAATTCCTGGCTTACCGGACGAGAATCCAGATGCAGGTCAAGCTGCAGCTTCCCGTCCATCCTGGAAAATACCACATTTAACTGATTTACAATGTCCTGTGAGAAGACACCCGCCAAAGCCTTTCCCAGCTTTTCTGGTTCTTTTTTCACCGGTTTTTCCGGATGAATCCCTGTTTTTTCCTGCATGGCTGCCGCATATTTTTCAAGGGCTGTGGCTGCTGTTGCTCCATCTCCAACTGCTGTTACGACCTGACGCAGGCTCTTCTGGCATACATCGCCCGCTGCATAAATTCCCGGACAGCTGGTCTGCTGATTTCGGTCAGTCTCCACATACCCGCCAGCGTCCAGACTTACCATATCTTTTACCAGGCCGGTATTGGGTGCGTAACCCGCAAACACAAATACGCCAAATGTGTCATTTTCCTTATGGAAAATACTGGTTTCTCCGGTTTGATTATTTCTGTAAGAGATTTTGCGCAGCAGGTGGTCACCTTCCACGCAGACAACCTCCGTATTAGTTAAAACCGTAATTTTCGGATGCTTTCTGGCTGTTTCCGCAACAGCCTCGGCGCAGGAAAAGTCATTTCCACGAACCAGTATGGTCACATGACTTGCATACTTTGTCAGAAATACAGATTCCTCCGCAGCTGCAAAGCCACCTCCCACTACAAAAATTTCTTTCCCGCGGAAAAACTCTCCGTCACAGGTCGCGCAATAAGCAACTCCATGTCCTCGGAATTCTGCCTCTCCCGGAAAGCCTACCATTCTCGGATGGGCTCCCGTTGCAAGAAGTACTCCGAAGCACTGATACCGTCCCTTATCCGTCGTAATTTCCCATATCTGCGTTTCCGGCATCTCTTCCGCTTTTTTCAGTGTCAAAACCTCACCCAGCAAAAACTCTGCTCCGAAATTTTCAGCCTGTTCGCGCATGGTTTCTGTCAATTCTTTTCCGCTGGCTTTCTCAACCCCCGGATAATTTACAACTTCATCGGTGATTGTAATCTGGCCACCAAACTTTTCTTTTTCTACCACAAGAACACGATAGCACGCCCGCGCCAGATATAATGCAGCCGTCAATCCCGCCGGACCTCCGCCAACTACAATCACATCATAAAATTTTTCTTTTTCCATTAAAGCATACCCACCAGATCAAGGCTTGGTTTCAGGGTTTCTTCGCCCGGATGCCATTTTGCAGGACATACCTGATCTCCATGTTCCGCTACAAACTGGCTTGCCTGCAGACGGCGGAAAAGTTCATCCGCATTGCGTCCAACATTCCCCGCATTGACTTCATATACTACAATCTTTCCTTCCGGATTCACAATGAAGCTTCCTCTTTCTGCCATTCCGTCCGCTTCAATCAGCACTTCGAAATCCTTACACAGTGCATGGGTCGGGTCCGCAAGCATAGGATAGATAATCTTACCAATTCGCTCCGAAGAATCATGCCATGCCTTATGAACGAAATGAGAGTCCGTAGATACGGAAAAGATTTCGCATCCTGCTGCCTGAAACTCAGCGTATTTGTTCTGAAGATCTTCCAGCTCGGTAGGACATATAAAGGTAAAATCCGCCGGATAGAAGAAAAATACACTCCATTTCCCCAGAATATCTTCTTTGGTTACCGTTTTAAACTCCCCATTCTGATAAGCCTGAACCGAAAAATCACTTACTTCTTTGTTGATCATTGACATGTTAAAATCCCTCCTTCTGCAATAGCATTCCCTGGAATGCTATCATTTATATTGGTTAGCTATTGCTAACTCAAATATATCATGAACCCTTCCTCATGTCAACGGAACTTCTTATCATTTAGTGGAACTTCAGCATTCCACTTCCCGCCAGTGCCCTGGCCTAGAATGACTTCGTGCCTTCTTCAAAAGCAATCCAGATTTTTCCTTTTTCCATCTCTGCGATCACACCTTCTCCAAACTTCTTATGCTCCACGACCGTGCCAACTCCAAGCTGATCCAGGAAGTACTGATACGCTACATCGGAAATGGTTTTCGGCTGCTCCCGCTTTGCTTTGAGCTGGTTCACTGCGGTTGCTCTCTTTGGTATTTCCATTGGCTTTTTAGGAACCTTTCGCCCAAATAATTCATCGCAAAAATCCGAACTTTGCGGCTTCATGGTAAATACATTCA
>OGFR01000715.1_pt1 | contig 21886 bp, 19 predicted proteins | sample 1571001 | NCBI WGS metagenome assembly OGFR01 (sample SAMEA2582064, study PRJEB24529) | metagenome | biome: Human gut stool | place: China | collected 2011 | reverse complement strand
CTACAGGCTGTGGTAAAACTTACATGGCCTGTGCCTTTGGCATGGAGGCTTGTAAGCAGTATTTCAATACCAAGTATGTCCGCCTTCCTGATCTGCTTATTGACTTGGAGATTGCACGGACAGATGGCAACTACAAAAAAGTAATGGCTAAGTATGCCAATCCTGTTGTCCTGATTTTGGATGAATGGCTTCTATTGAAACCAACGGATTCAGAACAAAGGGATATCTTCGAACTGCTCCACCGGAGACGCAAGAAATCTTCGACGATTTTCTGCTCCCAGTATGAATTTGAGGAATGGTATGATCAGCTCGGCGGTGATGACAGTCCTCTGGCAGATGCAATCATTGACCGCATTGCCCATGACAGTTATCGTATCAACATCACAAGCATTGATGCCGAACATGACATCTCAATGCGTGAGGTCTATGGTTTAGACAAAACATTGCGCGAGTAAACTCGCATAAGCGGTTTCCGCAAGCCCGGACAGACGGTTTCCCGTCTGCCGGATTTGCGGTGTTGCCGCACAGGAATATTCAATATTTCCTTGTTTTTTGTAATTTTTCAACAATTTTAAAGTTGTTTTTCATGGATTTAAGCCCTTATTTTTGTGCATTTTTAATAATTCAAATCAAATAGATATTCTATAGTGGCTCTGTATTGAAGTATGCTTTTTATCTTGCCAGCGTAAAATAAAAATTTTGCGACCGCCAGACACACATAAAAATATCCATGAGCAAATCAAACTAAGATTTCCCCATGGATATTTTCCCTTACTACTCTTCTGCCAAATACGGTTTTAATATTTCAATCAATTCATAAACTTTTGTTCCAGGTGCTGCTTTAGATGGTAATTTTCCCTCATTTGACGCATTCAATCTTTTTGCATTTCCTATTGCATATTCCATATACGGATGTAAGATTTCATACATATCTTTACGATTTTTCTCATACTCACCAGCGCCAATTTGTTTTAAACACTCCGTTAGCTTTGGCCAATATTCTTCTCGATGAATATCTGACTGCATATATGAAAAATGTAATAAAAACCATAATTCTATACACTGATTAGACCAAACGGCATGAAACGTTGTTTCATCATTACTATCTGCATCACAAAATTGCAAAACAGAATCTATGTGATCTGCCGGAAAATCATCCGTATCATAGACAATCCAAACATGTTTGTATACATTTGAACTTTCTTCCGCACGAGTTTTCGCTTTCTGAAATAAACTAATCGTATTATCACCTTCACCATATACATCTAACTTTATCTTCTCTGGATATTTCTTATTTATAACCTCCTTTATTGAACCAAAATATTCAGGTTCTGTATCTGTTCCTTCTGTTACAATAAGGTGATACTCTGGCTGGATCTTGATAGCTCTATCCAGTCTCTTTTTCATCCATTTTTTATCTAAATCACTTTTTTTCGGAGGTTTTAGGCTCAAATCCATTCACCCCCACTCAACATATTCTGCAAATAAGGATCTGCTCCATACCTACCTTCCAAATACTGCTTGTCAAATGCTGCTGTACTATTCACCCTTTCCTTATCTTCTCGCCGAATTTCATACAAAGAATAAACTTGACTACTATGGTTTTCATCCAATGCTGCAAACCATATTTCATCTCTTCTAAATACTGTATTCTTCATTGTAGCAATATCATGAGATGTAAATAAAAGTTGAGCTCCGTATTTATTGATTTTTTTATTCTTAAACATAGATATTACATATCGCAAAAGCTTAGGATGTAGCTTTGCATCTAGCTCATCAATAATTACCAGACGCCCTTCCTGTAATGCTACAAGTATAACTGGAAGCGCTGCAATTAACTTTCTTGTTCCATCGGATTCATGATTAAAAGGCAATTCATATTTCTCACCTGAAATTGATCGTACGGTATACAACTGCTCTTCCTTATCATCATATCTATAATCCTCTACATCAATGCCCATTTCGTTTAACAACATAATAATCTGATTCTTTGTTTGTTCATTATCAGATACCATAATCTGCAATTCTGCAATTGGGTTCGCATAATTACGAATGATACATGACTCAAACCACTCTTGAACCTCTGTTATCACAGGTATATTATAATTAATTGCCAAAAAAGATAAAAATGGCATTTTCTCATTCACTTTGGTATTTACATTCTCTTTACTTAAAATAGTTCCTAAAGTAAGTTCTTCACCATCACGATAAAAAATACGTGCAGGCTTTTTACCTCCTATTGTTTTTCGATCCAATGTTTCTGCCGATATTTCATCTTTTAAAACAGCTAAATAGTAACGGTACTCATATTTTCCTGTTCGAAAGAAAATTTCAAATTCTGTAGGCTCATCTTTAGATATACTATCAAATAAAAAAGGTTCTGCGACAACCTTTTGCTGCATAATAACTCGCTTTCTGGTACTTCCTAAATCATGAATCGGTCTCACCACCGTTGTAATAAGACAAGATAACGCTCTGATTAAATTCGTCTTTCCTCCTCCATTTGGTCCATAAATAACGCTCACAGGTAAAAGATCACTACACTTATCTTTCACAATTAAACGATCTCTAAATTCTGGAATTGCCGTCGCTTGCAAATCAAAGGTTGTTTCATATCTATACGATTTAAAATTCTGAAATGAAAACTGACATAACATTTTTATCGCCTCCTTTTTACATCCAGTATAACACTATTTTTTCCTTATTTCAATTTTTATATCATGTTTCAAAAAAAATATTTTTTATTTTAAATATAAAACATGTATTTTGGAATTTTATTTTACTCTTAACTTTCTATAAAATTTTATTCTTCTTTCTCTATCTTCTTTAGTTCTTCATTAATCGCTGCCGCCTGAATCCTGACATTTGCTGCTGTCATGCTAAATACTTCAAGATTTCTTTCTGCGTAGCTGTAACTGCATAATCCATGCGATATTCACCATCGTTCTGTCGGATCAGTTCTATCCTTTCCAATTCTCTGATTGCTGCCATCTTTTCTGACGTCATAATGACAAAATATCTGCATTTGTCCATGTGATGTATGTTTTCTTTGCTAAATAATGACAGGTGCACCAGCATCTTCCTTGAGCCTTGATTTTTTACAAGGGATCGCAGCTGAATCAGATGGTATTTTTACTTTAAGATTGAGATTCATGACGCTCGCCTTCCGAAAGTTAATTCTCATGGAAGTTCATATTATATCTTTCCGATTATATTTAATTGGCTTTCTTATATCGTTTTCCTTTTGTTGCCCCATCATCTACAAGCTTTTCATCCGCGATCAATGCTCGCAACAATTCTTTTGTTCTTGTTTCTTTCACCCCTAACACATTCATTAAATCACTTGCTTTGTACCATACATCAGGCTGCATAAAGGTAAGAATTTTTTCATACTGCTCTTGTCTCTTTTTCGTCGCTTTTTTTTCGTCGCTTTTTTTCATCGCTTTTTTTGCAAAAGAAAGTGTCAGAACTGTCCTGTCCGGATCAAATCTTTCATCTTTCGCCATGGTATTCCTCCTTCAAATCATCCTCTGCCGCCTCCTTTCCAGCGCACATAAAAATTGACACCTGCCATTTCTGACAGGTGCCATATGTATCCCTACTATTCAATTACTTTATAAATTCACTATTTTCAAAACTCAAATACCGCCACTCCATATGGCTGCAGCGGATATGCGATCGAATACTTCTGACCATCGCATTCCTGCTTCACCGGCTTATATACCTTCGGACGCTCCACACCGTTTCCACCGTATTTTGGATCATCACTGTCCAAAATCAGCTTCAGCTGCTTTCTGCGCGGCACACCCACCCGGTAATCCGGACGTTCCATCGGTGTAAAGTTGCAGACAAACAACAGATTCTTCTTATTATCTCTGGAGTGTCTCACAAAACTGAAAATACTGCGGAAGGTATCGTCCTTATTGATCCATTCAAACCCTGCCGGATCCGTATCCAGTTCATACAGCGCCTTATTGTGTCTGTACAGGTGAAGCAGATCACGATACCAGTTCTGGATCTGTTGATGCGGTTCCTCTGCAAGCAGATACCAGTCAAGCTCCCGCTCTTCGCTCCACTCCCGAAGCTGCGCAAACTCCTGTCCCATAAACAGCAGCTTTTTGCCCGGATGTCCCGTCATAAATGCATACGCCGCTTTCAGATTGGCAAACTTGTCAAAGCCAAGTCCCGGCATCTTATTGAGCATCGAGCACTTCAGATGAACCACCTCATCGTGGGACAGCACCAGGATATAATTCTCACTGTACGCATACTCCATGGAAAAGGTCATCTGATAATGCGCCCCTTTCCGGAACAGCGGATCTAATTTCATATATTCGGTAAAATCATGCATCCAGCCCATATTCCACTTCAGACTGAATCCAAGACCGTCATCCTCCGGCGCACCTGTCACCTTCGGCCATGCGGTAGATTCCTCTGCGATCATCATAGCACCCTGATTTCTTCCCAGAACCACACTGTTCAAATGCTTGAAAAACGCGATCGCTTCCAGATTCTGATTGCCGCCGTACTGGTTTGGCACCCACTGCCCGTCCTGCTTTCCATAGTCCAGATACAGCATCGATGCCACCGCATCCACACGAAGCCCGTCCACATGATAATGCTCGATCCAGAACAATGCATTGGCGATCAGGAAATTCTGCACCTCCGGCTTACTGTAGTCGAAAATCTTCGTACCCCAGTCCGGGTGCTCGCCCTTTCTCGGATCTGCATATTCAAATGTCGGTGTCCCGTCAAAGTCTGCCAACCCATGCGCATCCTTTGGAAAATGCGCCGGTACCCAGTCCAGGATCACGCCGATGCCATTCCTGTGCAGATAATTGATCATATAGGCAAAATCCTGTGGCGTGCCATAGCGGGAAGTCGGCGCATAATATCCGGTCACCTGATAGCCCCAGGATCCGTCAAACGGATGCTCTGCAATCCCCATCAGCTCCACATGGGTATATCCCATCTTCTTGACATAATCCGTAATGGAATGGGCAAATTCACGATACGTATAAAATCCCTCATCCTCTGTGCCCGGATGACGCATCCAGGAGCCCATATGTACCTCATAGATCGCCAGAGGATTCTCCTTTTGATCCCACTTTTTTCGCTTCTGCATCCACTGCTCGTCCGACCATTTCAGATTGGAAATATCGGTCACTCGGGAAGCCGTACCCGGACGCCGCTCCGCATAATTTGCAAACGGATCCGCCTTAAAAATCCGTTCTCCTGTCTGTGTCTCGATACAGAATTTATACAGATCCCCTTCCTGCGCTCCCGGCACAAAACAAGTGTAGATCCCAAGCGGCTCCTGACGATGCATCTCATTCGCCCCAAAATCCCATGCGTTAAATTCACCTACAACGGACACTCTCGCTGCATGCGGCGCCCATACTGCAAAATAGACACCTTCCTGCTTCTTCTGCACGGCCTTGTGCGCTCCCATCTTGCGGAAGATCTCATAGTGCGTGCCCTGTCCGAAAAGATACTGATCTAATTCTCCGATTTCATATGGCTGTAATTTCTTTTGTACGGTTTTCTGTCTTCCCATAATCCCACCTCACAGCTGCTGTTTTTTCGTATAGCTTCATTATACTTTATCTACTTTTAAAAAGAAAGTGAAAAACGACAGAATGCCGAAGAAATTCGTTTAACACGAAATTTCTTCGGCATATTGTACGAAAGATGTCGGATATTGTTACTGACCGCCTAAAACCTGCTGCATCTTCTGTGAAATCGTCGCAACAGTCGCTTCATCCGGCCACATCACATATAACGGCTGAGATCCGGAAGAAAAGCATGCCTGCGTATCTCCTGTTCCCACAGCTGCTGTCGATTCAATCTGCCAGCTTGCACCTTCTGAAAGCTGCATATTGATGAATTTTGCCATCTCATCACTTGTCATATTGGTCTCAACACTGTCAGACACACTTGATATAATGGATGAGGCATTTAACAGAATCGCCGGACTCATGGCTTTATTCAAAATAGCTGTCAGAACAGCCTCCTGATTTCTTCCTCGCTGGTTATCCCCATCCTGAAAACTGTATCGCTCTCTTGAAAATGCCAGCGCTGCTTTCCCATCCAGATGGTTGACACCCTTGTTAAATTGATATCCTCCGGCCGTAAACTCATACTCTGAATTCACATCCACACCTCCGAGTGCGTCTACGATCGTCATCAGCGATGTAAAGTTTACTCTTGCATAATAAGAAAGGTCAATTCCATACAGATTCTCCAGCGTCTCCATCGATTTATCTACTCCGTAAATTCCTGCATGAGTCAGCTTATCTCTCTGCTCTCCGGAAACTCCCGGTATCGTAACATAATAATCTCGCGGAGTGGATGTAAGCAGGATCTTATGTGTATTCGGATTCACTGTCATAATAATATTCACATCACTGCGGCTTGTCGTTGAAATTGCACCTGAAACGTCAATTCCGCTGATATACACATTAAACGGCTCTTCCACATTTTTTTCTTCTTCCTGAACAATCTCTGTCTTAATACCATACTGGTATAACACTTTCACCTGAGAGGAATAATCTTCAATACTCTCTTCAATCACACTTGCCAGTGCCTCATTATAAATCGCTGCGTCGATCCGTCCCCAGAGGAGTGCCTCTGCCTCTTCCTGAATTGTAGAATATTCTTCCACTTTCACGGTTCTTCCCACATTTTTCTCTACATCTTCCAGCATCTTGTCTGTATTCTCAACATCAACACTTGTCTGGATTCCATAGCGATAATCTTTTGCATCTTCCAATGTCTTGGCCGAGTCATCTGCCCGGACAACAACAACCATACTGTCTGTCTTATACGTAGCTCCCCCTACTTGAACCAACAGCTTGTCTGCTTTATAAATCGAAAAAATACCACCGACCAGAATCAGATCCACCAGGATACTGATCACAAGTCCAACTATATATTTCTTTCCCCTCAAAAACTGTAAACCAAACGCAATTCCAAAAAACACCAAAAGGCCTGCCCCAATCGGCACCAGATATTTTCCCGGAATCATTCCGTTCTCTCTTGCCAGTACCAAAAATAAGACAGACAATACCAATTGAACGAATACAATACTCATTCCGCCTACATGGTAACTACTTTTTACTTCTGTTCGTTTGTTTTCCATCCTGTAACACTCCTTCTAGTGTACTGTCAAAGTCAAAACCTGCGGATCTGACTGGTTTCCTGCGCTGTCCATCACAAAATACGTCAGCTGGTAGCTTCCCGGCTTGGAAATATCATATGCACCTTCCACCGCAATAGATGCAGATAACACATCTGCTGTATCCACATCATCAACAACTCCCTGTACATATGAAAGCGGATCAAACGGTCCTCCTGCCGGAATATCCGCAGTACCTGTGGTCAGCTGTATCACAGGGCGCTCCCCGTTTGGAGCCAGCGGCTGTGCAGCTGCTTCCGCTGCCGGTGCCGTTTCCTGCGGAGGCTGTTCCGCAGGCTGTTGTCCTGCCGGAAAATACTCTACCTCTTTTGTAGCTGTTCCTACATTCTGACTTTTATCCAATACCCCATAATATACAATTGCTTTGTTCTCACTGATCGGAACCACTTTTTCCACAAAGATATCCTTTGTAAGATCCCCATCTTCTTTGTCCGTTGCTGTCACTCCTGTCAGCAATCCTTCTGTCCCTTCTCCTTCTGTGTACGTAAGTGCATCCTCACTTACCGTAATAACAGGATCCGTTCTATCCTGCTTTGAACTTACGTATGCTACGGCAACTCCCAATACCACACATACGCCCGCCAATATAGCCCCCACAAATCCTCGTTTCATGACCGCTTTCCTTTTCTATTTTTCTCCATATTTACCGTAATATTTTCCATAATACTTGCCATAATATTTGTTCTGGCTCATATCCACTTTATTCAGTACCACACCCAAAATCGGACACTCAGAACGCTCCAGCTGTTCCTTTACTACTCTGGCAAATTTATGACTGATCGCATTGGCTGAGATAACCAGAACGGAAGCATCACACACTCTCGCTATGATCGCTGAATCAATGACACTTCCAAGCGGTGGGGCATCGATGATAATATAGTCATACACCTTTCTTCCGCTGGAGATTAAATTTCCAAATCGCTCCTGCCCTAACAGCTCTGCCGGGTTCGGCGGTACAATTCCTGCAAAAATAACCATCAGACCTTCTATTTGGGTCTTACATACTACATCCTCCACCTTTGCCCTTCCGGACAAAAAGTGGCTCAATCCTTTTAACTCGCCCTGTACTCTGTGACGCCCTGCCAAAACAGATTTACGCAAATCCGCATCAATAAAGAGAACTTTTTTTCCGCTTTCAGCCAGCGATGACGCAACTGAAAGAGAAACCGTACTCTTTCCCTCATTCGGTGTACAACTGGTAAATACTAATACCTTGTTCTCCTCGCCTGAAAATTCAATGTTTGTTCTGAGATTTTTATACGCTTCATTACTTCGAAAATCTTTTTCCAGACCATTTAATACTATTTCCCGCATCTTCTTTTTCCTTCCCGCTTACTTCTTTCCATTCCTTTTTGTATATTTCCGTGCTGACAATCCCCTGACCTTCTTTGCGGCAGGTGTTCCTGACGCAATCGGAATTGATGTCAGAACTGTCAGTCCCAGATATCGTTCTACATCATCCGGTGTCTTGATCGTATCATCTAAGATATAGATCAGTACAATCGCTCCCAGTGCAAGAAATATTCCAAGAATTCCGCCTAACATGGCATTTTTCATCGTATTTGGAGAAGTCGGATTCTTTGGCAGGTTACCTTCCTCAACCATATTGACCGCATCTGCCTCCGTAATCTGCGTAATCTGAACGCTTGCAGACTCACGCACTGCATCTGCTATTTCCTTTGCCAGTTTTGGGCTCTCATTTTCCACGGAAATACTCAGGATACGGGTATCTGCTGTATTGGATACCGTAATCTCCCCGCTCAGCTTGTCTACGCTCATATCCAACTGCAGCTGACTGATCACCTGCTCCATAACAGAACGACTTTTGATCAGCTCCATATAGTCTTTCGTCAACTGAGAACCAGCCTGCAGATCGCTGGATGTAACCGCTGAATTGGCATCCTGTTTTGATAATACATACATCTTTGTCGTAGATGTATAAACCGGTGTCATAAACAATTTTGTCACTAAAACCGCCACTAAAGCTGCGATAATTCCGGCAAGAAGCACCAGATGCAGTTTTTTGAACACAACCTGAAATAAGTCCATCAGATCAATTGTTATTTCATCATTTTCCATTTCCATGTTCGTGTTATTCTGATTCATTTTCTCTTCTTTTTCTCAACAACTCTTTGGCATTGCTGAAAAATATCCTCCTCATGTATTCTTCTCCATATTTTCGTTCTACATATTCCGCTGCTTTTTTCATCTTAGGCTGCCTGTGGTCCACACCATGGGCATCTGTTCCCACACAATGTACCATATGCTCTCCCAAAAGCTGCTTTACGAACTTCTTTGCCGATCTTCCGCTGTCACCGGTGATACTTCCTGCATTCACCTGAATCCGCGTTCCCATCTCCCACAAATACCTGATCTGGTCCAAATCCTTGAACAAACATGGATAACGCTCTGCATGCGCCAGTATTACCTCATATCCGGCCATCTGTACACTTTGTATCCCCTGCTGAATATAAGAAAAACTGTCAGTAGGAGAAAACTCCAGAAGCACACATTGCCTCTTATTCATCGACAGCGCACGACCTGATTTCAATTTTTCTGCAACATCCTGCCCAAAAAAAATTTCGCTTCCTAAATATACACGAAATTTCTCATCTATCTTTTTTGCTTCTCTTCTTACTATGGTCAGTTTTTTTCTAAGTCTTTCAGGATGCTCCATTCCCCGTTTCGGGTGGTGATGAGGTGTCGCAATAATGCAGCGAATGCCTTCCCGGTATGCAATCCGAAGCATCTGAACAGTCTCTTCTATACTCTGTGCTCCATCATCCACTTCCGGCAGAATATGACAGTGCATATCAATATATCCACTCATCCAAATTCCCTCTCTGCTATAAAAATTTACAGTTTCCATTTAAGATTATCACTTATGATTTTTTTTGTCAATTTTTAAAGATCCGATTTTCCGTAAACCACAGCAAAAATCACCTTTAGCAAGTATAGAAAAACAAATCGAGGAATATACTATACTATATATTCCTCAAAAATCATAATTGCCAGTGAGCAAAGGAGGGGGCCAAAATGGAACGATTGATCATAGGCGGCATTGCCTTTATTTCCATAATCATAACAGAAATTATACTATACTGCCGATTAGTAATTGTATCCAAACGGGAAGAAGACGATCCATCCTCCTAGCCCTCTCTCACAATCCGACACATTTCATCAAACTGATCTTCCATCTCCTGCACCAGTCTAAACTGTGTACGGGCACGGACCAGATTGTGCTCCGGATATGCGGTCTTGAAATACGTATCTCCCTGCAGAAAATCCATCAGGAACCGGATTCCGCATTCGAATGTCATCAGCCTTGCGCCGCACGGAAGACTCTCTAACTCCTCCGGTGTCAGAACATCTATTGCCATCTCCAGATACCCTTTCACATACAGTTCATACAGATTAATATCAAAATGGACCTTGTCCAGATCACGTTCATCTTCTTCCGCCGTAGATGCGCCAAAACGGATCGAATCTCCAAAATCATTGGCTGCCAGTCCCGGCATGATCGTATCCAGATCAATAATACACAATCCCTTTCCGGACTCTGCGTCAAATAAAATATTATTCAGTTTTGTATCATTGTGTGTCACACGCAGCGGCAGAACACCTGCTTCCATCCTGCTCATCAGAGCTCCGCAGTCTTTTTCTCTCGCCAGTGCAAATTCTATCTCCGAACGGCACAGACGGGCGCGGTTCTTCACATCTCGCTCTACGGCCTGTGCAAACGCTTCAAATCGTTTTACCGTGTCGTGGAAATTCGGAATCGTCTCATAAAGACTCTCTGCCGGATACTCACCCAGTTGCTTCAAAAAATGACCAAAACTTCTGGCTGACTGGTAAAACTGCTCCGGACGCTCCACCATTTGATAGCACACAGAATTGGTGATAAAATTCGCACAGCGCCATGGCTGTCCTTCATCATCTTCAAAATACGTCTCTCCGCTCTTCGTCTTGATATAAGCCAGTGTCTCACGATCCGGATCTCCGCCTTCCCGACGGATCACATCCCGTAAAAACTCTGTCACTCCGAAAATATTCTCCATTACCTTACCAGGCTCTTTGAACACATTGATATTGATTCTCTGCAGTACGTATAATGGCTTCTCTGTGCCGTCTTCCATCGGCATATATACTGCGTAAGTCTCATTGATGTGCCCTTCCCCAAACGGTTTTACATAACTGCACTGGGGACCGAATCCAAATGCATACAGTGCATCCTCAAGCGCTCTGCTGTCCACACCTTCGATCTTTCTCCTGGTAGAGAAGATTACTTCTCCTGCCTCTACCTTCTTCTCCTGCTCGATCGTACAGTTTGCTTTTACTACACTTCCAAGCCCCACATGCGCTCCGGCGCATACCAACGAATCATGATCCACAACTGCACCGCTGTTGACAAGCGCCGCCCGATCCACATGGGTATGCGTATTCACTACCGCGCGCTGCATAATAAAACATCCAGGTCCCAAAACCGCACTTGGACTCACAATTGCAGACGGATGCACAATCGATGGCACATCATATCCTGCCTCCAGCAATTTGTCTGTCCAGAATAATCTCGTATGATTATTCCCAAATGCCGCCACTGCCATCTTGTATTCTCCATACTTAGCCATATAATCGCAGCACTTTCCGACTACGTCCTTTCCAAACGCCGCATCGTCAAGAAATACGATCTCCTCATACCCCAGCTGGATCGCTGTTTCCTTCACCATCTGCCCGAAGCCACCTGCTCCGAGAATCAATAAACTTTTCATATGTCCCTCTCCTCGCTCTTTTCTTTTATGATATATTCATCTTTTCAATCATACAAGTATGTTTCTTCGTCTCCCTGTCATAATTAATTCCTGCCAGCAACAGATTTCCTTCATAATCCTTCAAGGCATCTATATACTGTTTCTCTTTAATCTGATCGATCGCACCTTTCGCACTTTTATTCCACTTCAATTCTATAACTACTGCCGGTTTATCTGCATGCAACTTTCTGGGGATAAAACAAATGTCTGCAAACCCTTTTCCTGACGGACATTCCCTGATAATCGTGTAATATTCTCTTGCAAAATAAAAAGCCAGATTAATCGTACAACTTAGGGAATTCTCATCATTATACTGCAAAATAGAGATTTCACGATGCGCCCGATCAATACCTTCCGCCACTGCTTCACCATCCATATTCCAAAGTGACTCCAGAAGTCTGCGGGATTCCTCTACAGAGGTAATAACTTCCTTCCAATCCATGGTACTAATAGCATTCACATATTCCTTGGAAACCTCTTTGTTTGGAATACTCACTGATTCTAAGATTCCATCATAAGTCAAATATCCTAAATGCACCAATAAAGTCAGAATATCATCTCTGGTAGCAAAAGTAGTCATATCATTACTGAATGTTCCCGTATTAATCCGAATACTCTCTCCTGCCAGCATCCCGACTATCGCATCTTTCAAACCATCCATATTCATCTGAATATAAACTTTTAATGCCTCATAAGTTTCTGTCTGATTCCAATAAGTTCCGAATTTGTGGCGAAGCATTGCTTCCACAACAGATTTTGGACTGTACATAGAATAGCAAATATCTCTGTCCTGTTTGTGCGTAATCAAACCATACCCGTCATACCACGCCTTTGCTTCTTCAAAATCCATTCCATATTCCATGCAAAGATTTTTTACTTCATTTTCTGTAAAACCAAAATACGCAGCCAGCTCCCCCGGTTCTGTCATAGAATATTCCGTAAACATATTCAATGCCGAATGGGAACCATATTTCTTAATTGGCAAAATCCCCGTCATATAAGCAAATGCTACATTATCCTGATCTTTCAGCCACGCACGCAAAAAATCCAGATACTTTTTCTGGGCTTTCTGATCCTGCTGATACTCACGAAACAAACAATCCCATTCATCAATCAAGATTACAAAAGAACGTTTTGTATGAGAATACACATCCTGCATTGCAAAGACAAGATCCTCCTCCCGTACATATTCCGGATATTTCTGCTTTAAATCAGACAGAATTCTTCTTTGCATTAATGTAAGCATCCCTTCCACATCATCTGATCTGCTTAAAAATTCCTGCATATTAATCTTCAGCACATCATACTGATTCAAATGTTTTCGGTAAGACTTACACTGACTGATGGAAAGTCCTTCAAACAATTCCTCTGTATCATCCCCGCAATCATAATAGGCTGCCAGCATATCTGCTGCCATTGACTTTCCAAAACGCCTCGGACGACTGACACACATAAACCTCTGTTGTGTATTCACATAGCGATTTGTCACATCTAACAGTTCACTTTTATCAACAAATATTTCGGAATTTAAAGACATTTTAAACCCTGCTGCTCCCGGATTTAAATAAATGCCCATGGCATATCATCCCCTTTCGTTCTCTAAAACCGATTCCTTCCTTTCAGTATTTTCACACTTTCTAACTCTCATTATAACAGATACCATATATTTATGCTAATCATCAAACTACAAAATATAGAATTCCTCTGCTCTTCTTTGAATATCTGCCCGAAACGGCATTGACTTGTTCCTTTTTATCATCAGCCCCGGCCAGAACAGCCACGGCTGATGATATTAGATCGGATATTCTCCGATGTAGATTCTTATTTTATCTTCTTTGCAAATTCTTCCACAGATTTCGATTGGAATGCCATCCTGATCCACTCTTTCAGTACATCCAAATCACCTTGTTCTTCAATTTGATCCGAAAGTACTTTAGGAACCGTTCCAAGATTCTGCAAAAATAAGAGTAACGTATCCTTACTCTCAGAAATTCGCCCCTCTGCAACTCCTCCAGCACGCCCTTTTGCAAATCCGGCAGCCCGTTCTTCTTTCAGCATCTCTTCAAAAATCATAAAGCGTTCCTCCATCTCCCGACTTCCCTTAACGTTGCGGATAAACTTCTGCAACTGCTCCACATATGGGTCGTGAAACTCCTTTTCGCTTCCCTCAAGATCCTCTTTCATGTACTGCAGAAATGTGACCAATTCTCCCGGAACTTCACTTTCGTTCTTTCCACGGGTATTTAAAAACACAGTGGTTCGCCCATCTTCCAAATCCACATTTTCAGATTCCTGACACGTTGTCCGAAAGGTATATCGATACTTGTCTTTTCCAAATGGATCAAAATCACAGATAAAAATAACATAGGTATTCGGAAGTTCCGTATAATCTTCTCCGGTCAGCAACATCTCCATGTCCATCTGACTCTGATAATAACGGCTTCTCTTTCCAAGTGCCGGCTTTCTCTCCACCTGCATTTCCACGTTATAACGCGTCTGCTTCTCATCTTTTGCATACACATCCAGGCGAACACCTTTATACTCCGGATGATATACTATGCTTTTTTCTTTGCTGACATCCACTCGATCGATCTGTATCTCCAACACTCTTTCTAAAAGACCTTTGCAATTATCTTCGTCCATCATCACTGCGCCGAACATAAAATTATCTTTGATCGTGAGTTCCTTTAATCGTTTTGTTCTTCCCATTTTATTCCTCCATTTGCAGAGGAATTCTATAAGATGATTATAGCAAACCCGGTTATGAAGTCAATACACTTTTCTTAGCTTTGATAAGACTAAACAAAAGTGGTAAAACTTACATGGCGAACCGCACATTTACGCCTCACTTTTTATTGAATTTCTTCAGGCATCCCGCCCCGATTGCACACCCCGCCATACATCCCAGGCTATTGTGGATCATATCGTCAAACTCAAATAATCCCCGGCACAGAATCAACTGTAACCCTTCGATGCATCCGGAAATAAAAATACCAAACAGCAAACCATGCCACCACCTGATTTTGCCTCTGTTGCCAAACACAAATGGAAGTAACATTCCTGCCGGAAACAACATCACGATATTTAACAGATTCTCCCGCAAAAGCCCGGTGCCTGTGACCATTCCATGTTGCTCAATATAATGCAGGATCTTCTTCCATGACCAGAACGCCTCCAACTGGTATTGGCGCTCGCCCGGCATTCTTGTAAACACAGTAGAACCAAATACTAAAAGCAAATAAAGCAATAACAGTATCCCGGCTATGGATTGCCGCATGGTAATCTTCTGTTTTTTATACAGAACTACGGCAATACATACTGCCAAAGCAAGAACCGATAAAAAAATAATCCATTCAAACGGTGACCATATCGGGTAATATGTGATAATAATCTGATAGATATCCAATTTACATCACTCCTTTATTTTAAAATATATTTTTTCTTTCTGCTGCTTTTCAAAAAGCTTCATACGCATGAAAAATAGAAAATATAATTTTAATTGGCATTTCTAAATGAATATCCTTTTGCCTCCTGATTATTTTACCATAAAACCACTTATTGTATAGACTCCCTTTTTAAATATCATATGTAAGATAAGACAACATTGCAGAAGCATGCTGACCAGAATCATCTGACAAATCAAACATGTTTTCCTGATTCTGAGCATCAAATCCTGTACTTCTCACATGATGGTCCCCACTTTCCATAGCAAGATTAAATCCTGTAATAAAATGAACCGGCTGTTTCTTTAATTCCTCAAAATCCTTATGTGGAATCACGATCGTCTTCTGGGTGGATGTTTTCTTTCCATTGTTGCCCGAATTATCGTAAATATAACTTGTTCCTTTTTCTGAATTTACCTAATAACCAGACACATGATGATCTCTGCCATCTGCATATGCTATTTCAAATGTATCTATCGCACCAATCTTCACTCCATCTTTTGGAAGTTCTGTTGTATGTGGATATGCAAGCACGTTGAACCTTATTTTCAGATCTCCCTTTGGATACTTCATAAAATGACCTGATGAATCCCGCATATACATGTCTGCATGAAAAATAATCGTATCCGCCCTTTCTTTCAATACATTATACCGGATATTTAACCCCATATCTTTTACATGGTGATCCTTATCCGGATATTCAAAATGAAACATGTCAAATCCCAAAATAATATTTTCCGTTTTTGTCTCAAATGGCAACGTGATAAAATGGGATGTTGTCATAACTGAAGACTCCTGATGTTTCCAGCTAAATGCATCTACTTCTCTGCTTTTGATTACGCACTCCATGTTTCCAATCCTCCTGTTAGAATCATTCACCCTGTACAATTATGAACACCACTTATATTTAAATTTTAACATAAAACATTTGATTTTCCATTAAATTTTCACAATTTTCATACTGATTGAGTATCAATTATTACTGGAAATTAATCAGTCCGCTGAACTACTATACGTTATGGATTGACTTCATTACACTGTATGTTTATCTTCAGTTTTCTCTCTCATTGACATTTAATCCAGTTTTTGATATCATACTACTTGTAAAAAACAAACTTTACTTGCATATAATTACATAAAATGATATTTAAAACTGGTTTTTGAGGTATTTATGAAAAAATTATCTATGGATAAACTGGTGAACACAGTTATCAACGAAAGAAAAGCAAAAGGACTTACTCAGGTTCAGCTTGCTGAAGCAACAGGAATCAACCGGGCAATGATCGGAAGACTGGAAAATTCTGATTATATTCCTTCTATTGATCAGCTGCAGCGTCTTGGGGAAAATCTTGGATTTGAAGTGACGGATCTGTTTGTCGAAGAAGAGGAAACTCCTAAAGATATGGTACTAGATAAGAAGTATCGTATTGCGGTAGCCGGAACCGGATATGTGGGACTTTCTATTGCCACGCTGCTTGCACAGCACAATCACGTAACTGCAGTTGACATTATTCCGGAAAAAGTAGAGCTGATCAACAACAAGAAGTCTCCGATCCAGGACGAATATATCGAGAAATATCTGGCTGAAAAGGAACTGGATCTGACTGCAACGCTTGACGGAGAAGCTGCATATAAAGATGCTGACTTTATTATCATTGCAGCACCGACTAATTATGACAGCAAGAAGAATTTCTTTGACTGCTCTGCTGTGGAAGCAGTGATCGAACTTGTCCTGAAGGTAAATCCGGATGCCATGATGATCATCAAATCTACGATCCCTGTTGGATATACTGCGTCTGTCAGAGCAAAATACAATACGAAGAATATCATCTTCAGTCCTGAATTTTTGCGTGAGTCAAAGGCTTTGTATGATAACCTGTATCCGTCCCGCATCATTGTGTCCTGTGATGAAGAATCTGCCGAAAAAGCACATCTCTTCGCAGCACTCCTGCAGCAAGGTGCAATCAAAGAAAATATTGATACCTTATTTATGGGATTTACGGAAGCAGAAGCTGTAAAACTCTTTGCCAACACGTATCTGGCACTTCGTGTTTCTTATTTCAACGAACTGGATACTTACGCAGAGTCCAAAGGATTAAATACACAGGAGATCATCAACGGTGTCTGCCTGGATCCTCGTATCGGAACTCATTATAACAATCCTTCTTTTGGATACGGCGGATACTGCCTGCCAAAAGATACAAAACAGCTCCTTGCAAACTTCCAGGATGTGCCTCAGAATATGATGTCTGCGATTGTTGAATCTAACAGAACAAGAAAAGATTTTATTGCGGATCAGGTACTTCATATGGCAGGATACTATGATTATTACAATCGTGGTGAATTTGCTCCTGACCAGGAAAAACAATGTGTTATCGGTGTTTACCGTCTTACTATGAAATCAAACAGTGATAACTTCCGTCAGTCTTCTATACAGGGTGTTATGAAACGAATTAAGGCCAAAGGGGCTACAGTAGTAATCTATGAGCCAACACTTCCTGAGGAATCTACCTTTTTTGGAAGCCGTGTTGTGAATGATTTAAAAGAATTTAAGAACATCTCTCAGGCAATCATTGCAAATCGATATGATTCTTGTCTGGATGATGTAAAAGATAAAGTCTATACACGTGATTTATTCAGACGTGATTAAGCAGAAAAAGTCAGGGAATTTTTATCAAAGTTCCCTGACTCTCTAAATATTGAAAATCCCTCTTAGCGATTTCCATACATTTTTTCGTAATAGTTCTGGTATTCTCCTGAAATGATTGTTTCCCACCGCACACTGGTGACATACAAATTTATAACTGTTATATATAAAGCAAAGGCGAAAAGCTAATTTTACTCAATCCTTTTACCGTAAGGTAAGCGCTAAATATTAATGCCGTTAGATACAAAATTACTCCAGCCCTTTGCGAGTTGGAGTAATTCACTATAATTCACATGCGATTTTTGATAGCTTGGAGTTTTTCACTCCAAGGTGCCAGTTCTGCCAGCTGTTCATCGGTCATATCTTTACTTGGTCGGTGCTCCAGCAGAAATTTAAGATATCCGTAGATATTCAGCCCATGGGCTTTTGCCATCTCAACCATTGTGTAGACTACTGCGCTGGCGTTCGCTCCGTCCACGGAATTGCTGAACAGCCAGTTCTTCCGGCCCACTGCGAATGGACGGATCGCGTTCTCGCTGAGATTATTGGTAAAGCTGCACCGCCCGTCTTCCAGATAGGTCTCCGCTGTATCACGTCGGTTGAGAACATAATTCACTGCTTTATCCATCCGGGTATTCCGGACGGGATTTTGCTGGTCAAGCCACGACCAGAAAGCCTCCAGAACAGGTTTTTCCTTCTCGAGACGCAGCTGTTTCCGCTTTTCATAATTACCGGGATACTTTTTGTTAATGGAGTCCTCAATGGCAAACAACCGATTGCAGTACTGGACTCCCTGTACTGCAGGCTGGCTGTAGTCATACTGCTTTCCTTTGGGAACAGCGTCGATAAAGTATCGGCGGATATGTGCCCAACAGGAGCAGCGCCTGATCCCCGGCAGATTGTTATAACCCTGATAGCCGTCGGTTTCCAGATATCCGCTGTAGCCTTCCAGAAACTCCTTTGCATAGCTGCCACTCCTGGTCGGGGAATAGCCATACAGGATGATTTCCGGAAATCCGTCCTCACCGCTTCGGAACAGCCACATGAACGACCGGGTCTGGGCTCTGCGGCCCTCCTCTTTCAATATCTGGACTTGCGTCTCATCTGCCATCGCAAAACTACGTTTCAACAGCTCTCGATGAAAGTAATTATACATTGGCTGAAAATAGTTCTGTGAACAGTAGATGATCCAGTTGGCAAGGGTGGTTCGGCTGATCTGAGCCCCATACTGCTTCCAGTCCCTCTCCTGCCGGTAAAGTGGAAGCCCGTTGGCATACTTCTGATACATAGTCCATGCAACAGCAGATGCTGATGCAGGTCCTTTCCCAACCAGAGCCGACGGAACCTGAGACTTTACGATCACAGGTTTTTCTTTATCGCCGAGTCCTTTCTTGCAGGAGGGGCATCCGTAACTCTGGCTGTAGTATTCGATCACTTTACAGGTGGCAGGAATGAATTCCAGTTCCCGCCGGACATACTCCTCGCCGATCAGGACCATCTGCGTACCACATACCGGACAAATCTGATCCTTTTCCGGAAGAGAGAGCACTACTTTTTCAACCTTCAGGCCTTTGAAGAGATCCTCATGCGTTGCCTTCTGTTTACGGGTATGCTCCCGGATTACCATTTCGCCTTCCAGCAGGGAGGTGTCCTGTTCTACTTCTGCTTCATCGAAGAGATTCTGCTGTCCCGGAATGTCATCAGATCTTCTTTCGCTGGAGGAACCAAAGAGTTTTTTGGTCAGATAATCTATCTGTTCCTGAAGTGCTTTCTCATGACCGGATTTTTCGTCAATCATAAGGCGGAGAGATTTGATCAGCTCAGTCTGTTCAGATACCATTGTTTTCAGTTGTGATACTGTATCTTTCAGCTCTCGAAGCTGGATATCTTTTGCACTGGAAGCCATCGTTTCTCTCCTTGGGTTTGATACCTTTATTATACCAGAAACGGGGCTTTTACTAAAGGGAAACAGCTCCTGAAAAATGCCGAATTTACAGTGGATTTTCAGATTTTTCTGTGCAGGATTTCTGCCGAAATCCGAGTGTTTTTTACTCTGCTTTGAGGGCTTTTGGCTGGTCAATATCAATCCCGGACATCAGCCAGTCAAACTCCCTCCAGGAAAGATTCCGTGGTCCTATGTCAAGAAAAAGTACAAATTAAATGTAACCAATTTTCTCTGTTCTGAGCGAAGTTTAACTTGCTATTTTTACTGCATTCTCCTCAATGTTTTCAAGATATTGTTCCTCATATTCATTTGGAGACAAATATCCACAATGACTGTGAATGCGCACGGTATTGTAAAATGTTTCGATGTATTCAAAAATCAATTTATGTGCATGTGCATAATTAAAGATTTTAAACCGGTTGATCCATTCTCTCTTCAAAAGTGCATGGAAAGATTCTATACAGGCGTTATCCCATGGATATGCTTTCTTTGAATAACTGTGAATCATACCTTTGGTTGCTTTTTGAAATGCTTCCGATACGTACTGGCATCCTCTGTCGCAGTGGAAGATCAACGGTTTTTCAACATTTCTGATACGTTTTGCTTTTTCAACACATTCCACTACATGGGATGCCTCCAGCGTCTCACTCAACACCCAGGAAATGATTTTTCTTGAATACAGATCCATCACACTGGTAAGATACACAAATCCTTCAAATGTCCAAATATAAGTGATGTCTGAACACCAGACAGCATCTGGATGAGCAGGATTGAATTCCTCGTTGAGGATATTTTTGAGTTTCTGGCTGAAATCAGAATCTATGGTTGTCTGGATATATGGTTTCACCCAATGGGCTTTGATTCCCATTTGACGCATATAATTTCCAACTGTTTTTTCGGAAACATACTCCCCGGATTTTCGCAATTCTGCAGTAATTTTAGGAGCACCGTAGTTTTGATGGGATTCCTCGTAGATCTTTTGAATTTTTTCTTTTAAAACTGCACGGCGAACAGACGTGTCCGAAGGAACCCGTTTCTTCCATGCATTGTAACCCGAACGTGAAACGCCTAATTTTTTCAGTATTCCGCTGACAGAAACCTGACGTTTCACGGGCAGGAATTTGATTTCTTTCACGTACTCAGAAGTAGCCGTGTAAAGAGCTTTTGTCAGTTTCCCAGAATACCGATTGCTTTTTTTAACACTTCAAGAGCATCCTTCGTATCTCGTAATTCACGCTGCAATCTTGCAATCTCTTTCGCTTCCTCACTTGCATAATTTCCAGAACCACGGGTAGGAACCTCGCCTTTATGTTCCTTTGCTGCTTTCATCCAGTTTTTCAGTGCAGATTCGCTGACTCCAAGATTCTCCGCAGCTTTGCGAAGTGGCAGCTCCGGATGATCCAAGCGATACTGTACTGCATCCTCTTTAAACTGTTGGGAATATTTTGTACCTTTTGCCATAACCATTCTCCTCCTTCATCTATGACTATCATATACTATTTATTGAAAATGGTCATGTTTATTTTGTACTATTTATATTCTAACATCACCGGACCTCCGACTGCTTCCTGGGCCATTGATAGCCATCGCAGACAGACAAGCGCTTATAGATCAGAACGAAGCCGTCCGGTTCGCGGAACAAGGCTTTGATCCTGTCCCGCCTTCTTCCACAGAAAAGGAAGAGAGCACTGGACGACGGATCCATCTTAAGCTGGTCTTCGATAACGGCACAGAGTCCGTCAATGGATTTCCGCATATCGGTGTATCCACATTATCCACACATAAAGATAAACAGGCTTATAAACATGAAATTTTTATCCTCATCTTTTGTAAAAAACATTGATT
>OGFR01000700.1_pt1 | contig 22309 bp, 15 predicted proteins | sample 1571001 | NCBI WGS metagenome assembly OGFR01 (sample SAMEA2582064, study PRJEB24529) | metagenome | biome: Human gut stool | place: China | collected 2011 | reverse complement strand
ATGCTGCTAACACATTCGTGTACTGGTTCTTTTTTGTCTCCGCGCGGGATTTGAAGGAGCACGGGCCGCGCCGTAGGCGAGGTAATCAAAGCCCCAGTGGGGCTTTGATTAGTGCGCGGGTCCCAACCCGTAGGAATGTCTAACAAGGTGCATGCTGCTAACACATTCGTGTACTGGTTCTTTTTTGTCTCCGCGCGGGATTTGAAGGAGCACGGGCCGCGCCGTAGGCGAGGTAATCAAAGCCCCAGTGGGGCTTTGATTAGTGCGCGGGTCCCAACCCGTAGGAATGTCTAACAAGGTGCATGCTGCTAACACATTCGTGTACTGGTTCTTTTTTGTCTCCGCGCGGGATTTGAACAGGGCGGCGGTGCGAAGCACCGCAAACAAAGCCATACTATGGCTTTGTTTAGCCCGCGGGTTCCACCGGCTAGGAATGTCTAATAAGATGCATGCTGCTAGGAGCAGCGGGATCTGCAACCCGAAAAGTTTTGACTTGTGTTCTAAATATGATATACTGGAAAAGCAAAGCTATATTTGGCTGCAGAACGGACAAAAAAAGCGAGGAAAAACAGAAACTATGCAGGAAATAAAAAAGAAAAAACGGGCGGTCGCGCTTTTTGTGATCGTTCTGATCTGCCTTTGCGGCTGGTGGGCTGTGCGGAAAGAGGGGTTCTTTCTGGATGAGATCTACTCCTACGGCCTTGCAAACAGCAGTTATGTTCCGTTTTTAAGCTGGCTCCATGGTGGAGAACAGGTGGCAAACGGCAAGCTGCCGGAGGCAGTGTTCACGCAGAGCGAGTTTCTGAATTATGTTGCCCCGCAGGGAAGCACACGGTTCGACTATGCGTCGGTCTACTATAACCAGACGCAGGACGTTCATCCGCCGCTGTTCTACTTTTTGCTGCACACGGTGTGCTCATTATTTCCGGGCAGCTTTACAAAATGGACGGGTCTGGGGATGAATTTTGTGCTGCTGGGCGGCACGCTGGCAGCGCTGTATGCGCTGGGCATGGAGCTGTTTGCAGACTGGAAAAAAGCATTGTTCGTCTGTGCATTGTGTGCGTTCAACCGTGAAATGATCTCGAATGTGACGATGGTGCGCATGTATATGCTCATGACCTTGCTGACGATCCTGCTTGCGCTGCTGGTGGCAAAGTCTCTTCGCAGGCCGTCTGTGCCCAAATATCTTCTGATCGGTGTAACCATCTATCTTGGCATGATGACCCAGTATTTCTTTGTGGTCTATGCCTTCCTGCTGTGCGCAGCATATGACCTTTACCTGATGTTCCGGCGCGAATGGAAAAATGCTGCTGCATTTTCGCTTCCGGCACTTGCGGGCGTTGGCGGAATGCCGCTCACCTTTCCGTGCTGGTATGCACAGCTGCACTCGCAGGATACGGTTTCGCTGGAGTCAACAGCAAACAATCTGCTGGATCTGGCGCAGTACCCCAAAGGCCCGCTGGAGCTGATCGGCTGGAGCATCGTCGGTTTTGCTGTAGGCGCAGGCATTATGGCCGTGCTGGTCCTGACGAAGCTGGGGCAGCGCTGGCTGCCGGGCAGGCTGCGCGGCACTACGCTGATCCCCGGGGATGTCAAGCTGATCACGATCCCGGCGCTTGCTGCATTTCTGGTTATCGCGGTGATCTCGCCGTATAAGTCGCTGCGGTATGTGTACCATCTGCAGCCGCTGGAAGCGCTGTTTTGTGGCTGCGGCCTTTTCTCCATTCTGGATACGCTGCGTGCAGGCACCAGAAAGCGCATTCTGCAGATCGTGTGCCTTGCAATGGTCGTGCTTGCATTTGTGATCGAGCCGGAGCGCATGTACAGCGGTACTTATAAGATAGACAAAGAACTGGAACGATACAGTCAGGCCGCCTGCGTGGATATTACCGGGGACCTTGGCAGTTTCACTTCCGGCGTGCAGGAGCTTCTCAAATTTCAGGAGGTCTGTGTGGTGCCGGACGATTCCAGTGAGCTGCTGGTGCAGTATAACACCGGCGAAAATGATACGCTGGTGCTGTTCATTGGAGGCCGGGGGCTGTGGCAGTTCGTGACGGCAGAACAGGTGGAGCAGATCACGGCCCAGAACATGGAAACTGCGTGGAACGTTGCCCGACAGGGCGGCTATGAGGACGTTTCGCTGCTGGCAACGCAGGAGTTTGAACAGATCTTTGTTTTGAAAAAGTGAACGCTTTGCCGCACAGCAGAAGGGAAAACTGCCTTTTTTGCGTGTGCTATATCGTTTTAAGGTAAAGTGTGCTAGAATAGTACCATCAACGATTCAGGAGGGTATCCCATGCTCAAACGACTGCGCAAAGCGCACCCGATCTTATTCTGCGTTCTGGCAGAAGTGGTCTTTCTGGCAAGCCTGTTCGTAACAGATCTTGTCTTTACCATTGCATTGGTTCTTTTCCGGACGGATTTTGCGTCCATTGATACATACCTCTACAGCACTCTGCAGGAGCTGGTGGGGGCCATGGTGGCAGTGCTGTTTCTGGTACGGACAGACCGTGCTGGGCTGCTGCGCCGCCGCGGCAGCGGCTTTTTCAATGGCCTGCTGGTGGGCATGTACCCGCTGGTGTTCATTGGCTACAATGCCTTTGGGTCGCTGGTGCTGGGCCGGCCGGAGAACGGCGTGCTGCAGCCTGCGGCACGCATCTGCACCTTCCTTGTCAGCATGGCCATGGTGGGTGTGGCCGAGGAATTCATCTTCCGCGGTGTCATTGCCCAGACCCTGCTGGAGCACTTTGGCACCAGCCGCGCCGGTGTGTGGAAGGCCTGCCTTTTGTCCGGTGTGCTGTTTGGTGCGGCGCACCTGACCAATATCCTCAGTTCGGCACCCTTCGGTGTGCTGATGCAGTGCGTGTTTGCAGCATCGCTGGGCACTCTTTTTGCGGCGATCTACTTCCGCACCGGCAATTTGTGGGTGACGGTATTCCTGCATGGTGCCATGGATATTTCGTCCATGCTCATCGGTGGGCTGTACGGCACCACTACCGTGGCCGATGCGGTGAGCGGCTACGATGCATCCATGCTGCTTTCGGTGCTGCTGTATCTGATCCCCACCGCAGTTCTGCTGCGCAAAAAGAAGCTGCCGGAGGTGCAGCTGTACTGGCACCAGTACGTAAAAAAATAAAGGCAGGATGCAAAAAATATCCTTGCATTTTGCACAGGGTTCTGGTATACTGTATCTGTTACCGTGGTACGGGGTTGGGAGTATGCCCGCTTTTTGGGAATGCCGTTTCCCGCCGCTGTTCCATTGGCACATAAAATTTTATAAAGAGGTATGGTACTATGAACAAGCAGGAAGTTATGGCCAAAGTCGCTCTGACCGAGAAGGACACTGGCTCTCCCGAAGTCCAGGTCGCTCTGCTGACCGCTCACATCAATGAGCTGAACGAGCACCTGAAGAAGAACCCTAACGATCACCACAGCCGCCGTGGTCTGATGAAGATGGTTGGCCGCCGCCGCAATCTGCTGGCCTACCTCCAGAAGAAGGACATCGAGCGTTACCGTGCTCTGATCGCAACTCTGGGTCTGCGTAAGTAATTTAAACAGAGGGCAGGTACCGCAAAGGTGCCTGCCTTTTGCTTTTGTATACAAATGGCAGCGGCTGCGTATTGCAGCAGTAAATCGAACGCCTGTGCCCCGAATGCTTTTTCATGGCGCGGACGGCTCACATCAACGGCAGAGACATTCCCCCGGTGGGGGAAATATCTCAAACAAAACCGGATGTGAACGGTACGGACGCTGGATTTATTGCTATGATGCGCGTGCCACCGCCTTTTGGATAGAAAAAATCCGAAAAAACAAGGAGGCAAAAACAATGGCAATTGAATTTGGTTCCCGCAGAGAGACCTTTGAGAACTACAAGGTCTACGAGACCATGCTGGCAGGCCGCCCGTTCAAGGTAGAAATGGGCAAAATGTGCGGTCTGTCCAACGCCAGTGCGCTGATCCGCTACGGTGAGACCTGCGTGATGTGCAATGTGGTCATGAGCCCCAAGCCCCGCGAGGGCGTGGATTTCTTCCCCCTGAACGTGGAGTATGAGGAAAAGCTCTACGCCGCAGGCCGCATCCCCGGCAGCTTTATGCGCCGTGAGGGCCGCCCCGGTGAGCGCGCCATCCTGACCAGCCGCGTGGTGGATCGCCCCATGCGCCCGCTGTTCCCCAAGGAGATGCGCAACGACGTGTGCATCACCATGACCGTCATGAGTCTGGACCCCGACTGCAGCCCTGAGATCGCCGGTATGATCGGTGCTTCTCTGGTCACTGCCGTGTCCGACATCCCGTGGAACGGCCCCATCGGCGGCGTGCAGGTGGGTCTGGTGGACGGTGAGATCGTGCTGAACCCCACGCAGGAGCAGCGCAAGGTGAGCGACCTTGCCCTGACCGTTGCCGCCACCATGGATAAGATCGTGATGATCGAGGCCGGTGCCAACGAGGTGGACGAAGACACCATGCTGAACGCCATCAAGGCCGCTCACGTGGAGATCAAGAAGACCATCGAGTTCATCAACAAGATCGTGGCTGAGCGCGGTAAGCCGAAGATCGATTTTCAGGTGGTGGGTCTGGATATGGACGTGTTCCATGCCATCCAGAACAAGTATCTGGACGACTTCAAGGCCGCTATGGACACCGACGACAAGAATGTGCGCGATGCCGCTCTGCTGCCCATCATGGACAAGATCGCCGAGGAGTACCCCGACCTGACCGCTGCAGATCTTGATCTGGTCAGCTATAAGATGCAGAAGTTCGTGGTGCGCCGCTGGCTGCTGGACGAGGGCAAGCGCGTGGACGGCCGCGGCATCAACGAGATCCGCCCGCTGGCTGCCGAAGTGGGCATCCTGCCCCGCGTGCACGGCTCCGGCATGTTCACCCGCGGCCAGACGCAGGTGCTGACCACCTGCACTCTGGGCGGCACCAAGGACAACCAGCTCATGGACGACCTGACCGACGAGCAGACCAAGCGCTATATCCATCACTACAACTTCCCGCCGTACTCTGTGGGCGAGGCCCGCGCACCGCGCAGCCCCGGCCGCCGCGAGATCGGCCATGGCGCACTGGCAGAGCGTGCTCTGGTGCCCGTGCTGCCCTCTCTGGAAGAGTTCCCCTACACCATCCGCTGCGTGTCTGAGGTGCTCTCCTCCAACGGTTCCACCTCTCAGGCATCTATCTGCGGCTCTACGCTGGCCCTGATGGATGCAGGCGTGCCCATCAAGGCACCCGTTGCCGGCATTTCCTGCGGCCTGATCACCGAGGGCGACCGCTGGATGACCATGCTGGACATTCAGGGCGTGGAGGACTTCCACGGCGATATGGACTTCAAGGTGGGCGGCACCCGCAAGGGCATCACTGCCATCCAGATGGACATCAAGATCGATGGCCTGACCTACGACATCATTGCCGAGGCTTTCGAGAAGTGCCGCAAGGGCCGCCTGTATATTCTGGACGAGATCATCAAGCCGGTGATCGCAGAGCCCCGCCATGAGCTGAGCCGCTACGCACCCAAGATGTTCAGCATGATGATCCCCACCGATAAGATCAAGGACGTGATCGGTAAGGGCGGCAAGGTCATTCAGGACATCTGCGCTACCTGCAACTGCAAGATCGACGTGCAGGAGGACGGCCATGTGTTCGTCTCTGCTGTGGATCAGGAGGACGCAAAGCGCGCCATCTTTACCATCAAGACCATTGTGGAGGACCCCGAGATCGGTGCCATCTACAAGGGCAAAGTGACCCGCCTGATGAACTTTGGTGCCTTCGTTGAGATCGCACCGGGCAAGGAAGGTCTGGTGCACATCTCCAAGCTGGACACCAAGCGTGTGGAGCGCGTGGAGGATGTGGTGGCTGTGGGCGATGCCATCGTTGTCAAGGTGACCGACATCGACCAGCAGGGCCGCATCAACCTGAGCCGCCGCGATGCCATTCTGGCGCTGGAAGCCAAGCGCGCCGAGCAGGCACAGCAGCAGTAAACCCTGACTGCATAAAAGAAACCGAAAAAGAGGACCCGATGCAGATGCATCGGGTCCTCTTTGTTGTATCAAAAGAAAATTATACTGTGCGGTATTTGCGATCCAGCGCCCAGCCGAATGCAAACAGCACCACACCGCTGACAGACAGCACCGGCACGGGCCAGTTCAGCTGACCGGTCTGCGGCAGACCGCTCATTACCGGGTTATCCGGATGGCCCGGCAGAACGGGGCTGTCTGGATTACCGGGTGCTACCGGATGATCCGGATGGCCCGGAGCCACGGGATTGTCCGGTTTACCGGGAGAGACCGGGTTATCCGGGTTGTCCGGCGGGGTAGGCGTATCAGGATGATCGGGCGTATCCGGCGGCGTAGGCGGGGTAGGGGGCGTAGGCGGCGTGTCCGGCTTGGTGGGGGTGTAAGCACCCACCTTGGGGCTGGCATCCACCGCATAATTCCACTTGCCATCCTCCGCCATGGGCAGAGAGACAAGGAACGGATTGATCGGCTCATAGCCCTTGGAAGCCTCGGTCTGCACGATCAGATACAGTCCCAGTTCCAGATCACGGAAGGTCACGCTGCCGTCCTCGTCAATGGTCTTTGTGGTGCCTTCGGCGCTTTGGGGCAGATACTCCTGCAGCTGGGCCGCAAGGGTGCTGTCAGTCAAATCACCCAGCGCAATACCGCAGCCGTAGAAATCGCCGCAGTATTCGTAGCTCAGGTCGCCGTTTTTGCGCTTTACCTCGGCCACACGGTACAAAGTGAGCTTGCCGCCGCTCAGCGCCTTATCGTTGGCGCTGTCGTACAGCGTAACGCGGATGGTGCCGGTAGTGGGATTGCCGCTGCTGTCCACCAGCTTGATGTTTGCGCTGGTGGCAAGGGCAGGCAGCGCACTTGTTACCAGAAGGCACAGCACCAAAAGCAGGGCCGCAGCGTGCTTTTTGAGATCAGTGCGTTTCATGTTTTTCACCTCTTGTAGATTTGCGTTTGCGGTTGGAGAACAGCAGCCAGAGCAGCAGCACCAGCAGCAGGGGCAGTGCCATGATGGGGGCTGTGATGATCGGTTCGATCTTGACGGCATCGGCTGTTACACGGATGTGCTTGAGCTTGTCCGGCGTGGTGATGCGGCGTCCTCGCACCAGCAGGCGGTGCGTGTTGATGCCGTAGGGGGTGCAGGTCATCAGGGTGACGTAATCCTTGCCGTCCACCACCTTGAGGTTGTCCGTCTCGGTGGGCAGAACGATGGAGATGTTGTCCACCTCGTAGGTGAGCACGCGGTCCAGGATCGTGATGGTAAAGGTATCGCCCACTTCCAGCCGGTCGAGATTGGTGAACAGCTTGGCGCTGGGCAGGCCGCGGTGAGCCGAAATGACCGCATGGGTGCTCTTGCCGCCCACCGGCAGGCTGGTGCCCTCCAAGTGGCCTGCAGCGATCTGCAGCACGCTATCGCTGGTGCCGTGGTAGATGGGCAGCTCCACACCGATCTTTTCAATGGTGATGTAGCCCATAATGCCGGTGCCGGTCACATCCAGCGTATTTTCATAGGCCGGAAAACGACTCGGAAAATACAACGCGTCCGGGTCGGCGGCGATCTGCGCATTGAACGCATCTGCCGCCTCGAAATAGGCGGAGTAGTCGGCATCGGTCAGCTTGTCCACGTCCTCGGCATAGGTGGCCACAGCACGGGACTGATGCAGCTGGTTGACGTAATCGCTGAGGGTGGGGTATAACATCACGGATAGACCCACGAAAAAGACGAGGATCAGGATGATGGTGCTTTTGTTCTTTTTCATGGGCTACTCCCTAATGTTATAAGGATAGGAGCGGGGGCCTTGCGGCCCCTTTGCTCCGGGTTCTTGGGGGAAATGGAGCTTACTTGTTCTCCATGCGCTTCTTGGTGACCAGCAGAACGATGGCCGCAACCATCAGGCCGCCGCCGACCACATAGAACAGGGTAGTGCCCATGCCGCCGGTGGAGGGCAGCACAGCGCCAGCCTTGTTCTCAACGCGAACAATATGGTCGGTGGGAGTAGTGTCATTGTACGTAACAGTGTAAGATGCGGTGCCGCCTGCAGCAGGCAGAGTGCTTTTGATCTCAACTTTAATGGGATCGGTCAGCTTGTTGTAGCCCACAGGTGCGGCGGTCTCTTCCAGATAGTAGGTGCCAGCGTCCAGACCCTCAAACTTGATATTACCGTCAGCAGGGGTCTTAACAGTGGTAGCCTTAGTTGCATCGGCCTCCCAGCCGGTCAGCTTGTAAACGTTAGAATCAGTGGAAGTAGCAACGAACGTTGCGTACTTCTTGGTTGTGCCGTCCATCTTGTACAGCTGGAACTCGGCATCTGCCAGCGGGGTATTCTCTTTGTCTTTGCCGAGGTTTGCAAACTTGCGCACGCCCATCTCCCAGACGTAGGTGGTGGTGGTGTGTTTAACAGTAGTTTTGTTATTATACTCGAGGTAAGCTTCGTTGGTATTGCCAGAACCAGCAATTACTGCCTTATCGTTGACAGTTGCAGTGTAACTAATGGTGACCGCATCATTGGGCTTCAGCGTGCCATCCTCAAACTGTACTTCAAAGGTGCAACCATCGGTATTATTTGTTGTAACCAACTTGTAGCCAGATGCTAATACACCGGAAGCATCAGGGTCAGAATGACGGAGAAGGAAAACTGAAACAGTACCGTTAAAGGTCAGACCTTTGCTCATTTTATCATGTACAACATAATTTCTGGGCTGACCATCTTTCACAAGAATGTCGATCTGGAAATTTACCGTATCGCCAATGCCGGCGTTATTAGCAGTTTTGAGCTCGTTACCCTCAAGAATGTGCTTATCAAGGGTGGAATCGCTGTTCTTCTCTCTGATTTCTACGGTCGGGTCGGTGGTACCAATGGAGCAGATAACACCATCGTTCAGGTCGGAAACCACCAGATACCAGCCAAGGGGCAGATTATCAAAGGTGATGCTGGTGCTATTGTCAGCATTGCCATGATGACCCTCTTTGCCTTCCGCTTTAATGCTCTGCACTGCTTTGATGCTATGATCCTTAGCATATTTACCGGCAGCGTTTGCAAAATTCTGAATAACAGCACTATCATTGTCGGTATTGGCATTGATCCAGGTAACAGCATCAGTTTTTTCGTCTAACTTCAAGTCACCAGTTCGGGAGTTAATGAAGTCTTTCCAAGCATCATTCGCCGTATAACGGTAAGCGTTGGTACCTGCGTGGTACTCCAGATTCAGAATACGGTAGATTGTATAGGTTTGTCCAGTAATAACGTTATTAATGGTAATTTTACCCTCGCCAGTGGTGGCACCAGTGCCAGTAGCATCCTCCGCCGCAAGCGCGGGTACTGCCATGGCACACAGCATGGCAACTGCCAGCAGTGCGGCCAGCAGCTTTTTGATTGCTTTCTTCATCATGATTTGCGAAAGTCTCCTTTCAAGTTTTTCTGATTTTTCTGATTCCTATTTTCAGGGTCTGCTTCCGGCGCAGAATCAATTTTGCCGCCGTGTCAGGAAGGATGCAGGCTTTTTAACGTTCCCTCCTCTCGCGTCTGCGCTTTCTGCAAACCCCGCACACCAGAGCGGCAAGCATCAGCGCGCCGCCGCCTGCTGTATACAGTTTGGTACCGGCCCCGCCGGTAGAGGGAAGTACGTAGCCGCCGGATTCTTCGGCGGTGTTGGTGATGACGATGGTATCGCCGTTGCCGTTGCTGCCGGTGTTCTTGCCCAGCGCAAAGGATGCACCGGCCTCCAGAGTTTCGTTGTTCAGCGTGTAGGACACGGTGTAACCTTCTACGGACATCTCTTTTATAGTATAAGTGATGCCGTCGTCAATCTCAAGGTTTTCAAAACGGGCAGACCAGCCATTTCTGCTGTTCAGCGTAACTTTGCCGACTTCGGTGTCGGTCGTGCCGGTGATGGGAGTACCGCCAGCAGTCGTATAGAAATCGCCGCCATTGTAATAAACTTTTGTGCTCTTGATTGTAATGTCGGAGATGATATTGCTGATTTTATAAATCGGTTTTCCATCCGGAGCGCTCTCGCCAGTAGCCGTTATTGCTACTCCAGCATCCAACCAGTTTTGATAATTTTGAGACCATACTGTGACGTAGACATCACCGCCGTCATTGATATTTTTGGCAAAAACCTTTGTACCTGAACCATCATCAAGCTGCAGAAGAATACGGTGGCCGGGGTTCGCCACATGCTTCGTCAGTGTGACCACGATCTCCGGAAGCTTCGATGTATCCGTGATATCGGTGCCATCAAAGTTCTTCCACGCCTTCTTGACCAGCAGGTCGCCTTCCTTCACATAGTCCGGGTTACGGGCATTGTTGCAGTAGTAGTAAAAGCTTCCGAACGACTCATTTTCCCCCAGCTTGTAGAGGGCGAAGGAGTCACGGCCTTCGACAAAGCCCGAATCTGTCGGCAAGGTATAGGCATTTTTGGAAATGACAAAATAGTGATACGGAGTGGGGTCTGGCAGCAGGTAACCTTCCGGCGCAGCGGTTTCATGCAGACGGTAAAGCGTATCCTGCGTAAGACCGGACATGACGGAATTGCCGCTCTGAGAGGTGACATACTGCTTTACATCAGTCCACTGGCCATTTTCATAGGTTTCCAGCTGGAACTTTGCATCCGACAGCAGATTGCTCTGGGTACCGGAGTACTTCACGATCGTAACATTGTTGGTGTTGAAATCGATGCCTGCGTTACCGGAAGAATCGCTCTTGAAATCTACATTTTCATCGACGTAAGAATTATAGCCCTCCAACCGCACGGTATTCTTGAACTTATAGTTCTTAGCGGGCAGATTCTTGGTATTGACCGTATAGTGGAAAACCAGAACCAAAGCCTTGCCGTCTGGTACCTTCGTCCAGACTTGAATCTGGTTTCGATCCTTATTCCGTTTGGTGTAGTAGGTATCCTCAGTAACGTTTTCCGGAGCAGAGCTGCTGTCGTGATCTCCTTCAATCGGGGCGAGATCCTTGAGGAAAGTCGTTGCTTCCAGAGAGCCATCTGCCTGCAGCTCACCCTCAAAGACAGAGACACCTGCCAATGTTACACGGTCGGAGGTGGTACCATCTTTGCTGTACAGACCATCTGGAACAGACATGAAATCATACAGAGTCAACGGCACGCCATTGTTCAGTGTGACGCTGTTAGGATTGACCTGTACCTGATAGGTCAGAAGGCCGGTTGCTTCATCATAGTTGCCGTGTTTGCCCACAACATTTCGGGTGACAGTTTCCTTAAAGGAATCACTGCCGCTCTGTTCGCCGTTCCGCTCGAACGTAGCGTTGTTGACAAAGGAGGCAACATTGCCACCGTTCCAGACCTCTGTGTTATCAGGGTCCAGTGTGGTGTCGTAGGTGATAAAAACACGTTTGCTGAGCGTTTTGTTCCCATTGACTGTAAGCGTATAGCACTCCGGCTGAAGAGTGACCACCAGTTTGGTGCTGCCGTCTGCCTGCTTTTCAGCAGAAACGGTATAGGAATTGCTTGAAACTGTGTTACCGTTCAGCTCGACCCGGACGCTGCTCTCATCCAGATTCAGGCCGGCAGGGATGAGGTCCTTAACGATCCATTCTTTGTCTTTTTCAGCATCCCATACAAGACCATCATCCGTGGTATCGTTTATAGCAATCGTCCACGGAATCTTCTGTCCGGGTTTCAGGGTGATGGTGTCTTCTGTTTTGTTCCAGTTGCTGGAATCGCCTGCAATCTTCCGGAAGTATTTACGCTGCTCGGAAGAGTTGGTGAAATCATACACATCCGAAACAATATCGCCCTGATTCAGCTGTCCGTAGTTCGTAATCTGACAGCGTGTGCCAGATGCCACCCAAGACAAATCGGCTGTGGTCTGATATTTGATGGTTGCAGGCCCCTGAATGTTCTTTTCTTTGAAATCTACCGAGAACAGTCCGACTTCAACACCGTTTTCGGTGCGCGAATACTGATAGTTGATGGTCACCTTGTCGGTTACTTCAAGATCGGATGCATCAAAAACGTGTACGCTGCCAGCAACGATTTGCTGCAGGCGGACGCTCTTGGAATTGTCGGCATCCCAGCGGGTGCTGCTCCAATCGTAATAGACGAGGGTGTTAAGGTCTGTTGCATTGACAGTTGTGACCCAATCCATAGTTGCGGTTTGGGTATCATGAATGCCGTGTTCCAACTGCTTACTCAGCAGGGTAGAAGGAATTTTCACGTTGAAAGAGTCGGAACCATTGATGCCGGTACCTTTGATCTCACCGGTGTTATTGACGATTGTCTCGGATTCAGAGGTGTTTTCAGGTGCTTTGGTACGGTAGGTGATCTCGTAAGAATGGAAACCTTCTTCCAGAGGATAAGTAAGCAGCTTGCTGCTGTTGTCATAGATGGTGTTGTCCAGTGTGACATCGGTGGATTCTCCATCCTTCGTGACGGTGATCTTATTGTCAATGGGATCATCGGGAAGAGTATCAGTAAACTTGGCATCGTTCGGCAGATAGCGCAGAGAGGTATCATCCTGATCGATATTGATCTTCACGGTCCAGATGATCTCGCCGTTCTCAAGCTTGCCGGACTTGTCGATCAATTTTGTGGTGAGAGAGGTCTCTTTCGTTTTACTGGTGTCCTTAAAAGTGACAGTGTTTTTGACCTTCTCGTTGTTGACGTAGTCAACATTGCCGAAGTTAGTAGCCTTTACCTGATAGGTGATCGTATAGGTTCCTGCAGCGAGGGTCTCGCCCTCCTGTCCCAGTGTGATGGTTTTTGTGCTGGAGTCAGTCCCATCCGTCCAGGAAACGGTTGTGTTGGACGCACCGTTCGAACCAGAAACATCCGGCGTACCAGTATACTGGAAGTCGGCATTGGTAGGACAACGCAAGGCATCGGTCAGGGTCAAAGGAGCAGCCATGTCATCCTTTAATTTGAGCGTGACCGTGTAGTCAATGTAGGCATCATGACTATCATAACGCAGAGAGCCGGCGTCCTTGGACAGGGAATAGTTCTTTTTATCGGACGGCTTATCTTCGCTCTGATCCTTGATCGTGATCGTGATGTCTTTGCCGTTAATGGTGAACTTATTGGATTCATCTGTGCTGATTTTAGTGGTATCCCACTGAAAATCGAAAGAAACGTCGGTTTTGACTTTACTGTCTTTCGTCGTTTTCTGCTGGTTGATGTAATTTTTATCATAAGTAAAGACAACATACCAGTCTCCGTCGGCATCCTGCACGAACTCGTAGGTGCCACAGATGGTTCCGTTGGAACCGAAATAAGAGGAGTCCTTCAGACTGCCTTTTTCAGCGCCGCCATTATTCAGCTTGTCGAGACCCTCTGGAATCGGGACATATACTTTATAATTATTGGCCTTGATGCGGTCAGCCGGGATATCATGCAGATCGATAAAGCCATGAAGCTTATCGGTTACGGTACTCTCTGTGACGTCAGAGTAGTCGGAGTCCTGCAGCTTCTGAATCTTGAAATCGGTCACATACTGAGAACCATTCAGCATCTTTGAAAAATCAAGATCAGTGCCATCCATCGTATCCGCTCCGCTCTCCGCGGCCTGCACAGATGCCACGGGGATCATGCCGGTGAGCTGGGACGGCGCAAGGGACACCTCGGACACCTTGCCGTCCACGTTGCCGGAGATGACCGTCAGCGTGCCGGAAGCTTCGTCCACAGCCGACACGATGCCCACGGTCTCACACGAGACAGTGCGCTCTTCGGTCTGCGGCTCGGCCGCTGCCGGGGCGCTCAAAGCCTGCAGCAGCTCGGTGTCAGCATCCGGGGAAAGGTCCTCGATCTGCGGCTCGTCTGCCACAGCGACCGTCTCGGTCGTGGTGGCGTTATAGAACACGATATCACCGGGCTGCAGGCCAGTAACAGACATGTCTGCGTCCATTTCATAGGCCGCAATGTCGCTGTCCGGGTCCAGCAGATAACCGGTGGAACGCAGCTCGCTGCGCAGGGCCAGCGTACTGGCGCGCTGCGGGATCGCGCTCTGCGGGATATTTGCATAGTTCAGGCAGTAGGACAGGAACATCACGTCCCACTCGCCGTAGGGGTTGCCGTACCACTGGCCGTAGCGGGTGTAGTAGCGCAGGGTCTCGCCGTCATCGGTATCAAGCTTGAAATTTTTCTCGCTCTGCTCATAGCCCAGTTGACCCTGTGCCACGGTGAGCAGGTCTTCGTTCCACATGCCGGTCAGGGCCGTGCCGGTCTTGTCCAGCCATTCGTCCTCGTCCTGCGTGTCGTCCATCGGGTCGGACAGGCAGTTCACCGTGTGGTGATGCTCCGGCAGGCCGCAGACCAGCACTTCCTCGTAGCAGGCATCGGTGTGGTGGTGCACCGGGGTCTCGATCACAGGATCGACCACCACGGGCTTTGCGGCCACCGGCTCCTCAAACAGGGCCACCGGGTCATAATCGGGGTTCACTTCTTCTACAAGCTCGCCCTCTTCCAGACCGCACACCAGCTCATAGGTGGTGGTGTAGCAGCTGTCGTCGTGGGTGTGCTCGAACAAATCACAGATCAGGCTGCCGTCCTCGGGGTCAAAGCAGTCGTCGGTGTGGGTGTGCTCTTCTTCCCGGCAGGTCAGCTCCTGCACTTCCTGATAGCAGTCGTCGGTGTGCTCATGGGGCACAAAGATATACTCCGGCTCTGCGGAATAGGCTGCAATGCCGGGATCATCCGCATCCACGCCGAACGCAGCATCATCCATGCCGAATGTATCATCAAAAGACATGCCGTCGTCCGTCATGGTAGCGTTCCAGTCCTCCGGTTCGCCTTCCTCATAGCCGCACACCAGCTGCTTTTCATAGCAGGCAGCGGTGTGCTCGTGCTCCAGCTCGCCGCACAGATATTCGGCCGTTTTGGCAATGCCCACGCCGTGCAGCTGCCAGTTCACGAACAGGCTGGTGGTAAGCGCCAGTGCCAGCAGCAGCGCAGTATAGCGTCTGGCGCGCTGGTGGTTCCGACGGAACTTTTCCTGATATTCTTTCACAATATCCCGCATGATTCCTAAACCTCCTTAGTGGATCAACGCGAAACTGGACAAGGGCCATACCCGCAAAAAAACCTTGCCCACGATCTGACTTTTTTCCACACAGCCGATCACACTGCTGCGGCTGTCAATGGAGGTGGCCCGATGGTCACCCAGTACGAAATACCGGTTTTCCGGCACCTGATAGGGAAATTTGATGTCGCATTCGCCCAGAGCCAGTTCATCTACATAGGGCTCATCCAGCGTCTGGCCGTTCACAGTGACCACACCGTCCTCGTCCAGTTCGATCACATCACCGGGCAGGCCGATGATGCGCTTGAGCAGAAGTTTGTTCTGCCAGTAAAATCCGCAAAGGTCGCCGGTCTTCATGTCGCTGCCTTTGACCAGCAGAATGATGTCCCGGTCCTGCAGAGTGGGGTTCATGCTGTCGCCGGAGACCTGCAGCACCGGCAGAAACAGGGTGGCCAGCAGCACGGCAACGGCCGCGACCACCAGCAGCGTGTAGACCGTGCTGCGCAGCACCCGCATATAACGGCTGCGGTAGGCCAGACGTTCGCGCTCTGCTTCCACCTCTGCTGTGGATGGAATGGGCGTGAACCTGATCTTTTGCTCTTTCATTTGGCACGCTCCTCCGGCAGGAATTCCGTGCTGTGATAGCCGTCCAGCAGTTCGCTGGCCCGATGGTCAAAAGCGGCCCAGCGCTGTTGAATCTCCTGCTGCGTCCGGGCAAGCATTGCCTTGCAGTCCGCTTCGGTCTGGGCGCGCTTGCGTGCGGCGGCTTCCACTTCCGCGTCGCACTGCTGCTGGGTGCGGGCCTTCAGGTTCGCGGCCTCAGTCTGTGCCTGTGCAAGGATCTGCTGGGCTTCGGCTTCCGCCTGAGCGCGCAGAGCGCTGGCAGCGGCATCGGTGTTTTTGTTTGCTGCGCGCACCGATGCAACGTATTCATCGGCCGCAGCCTGCGCCGCTTCAAACACCTTGTTCAGCTCCAGTGCAGCCTGCGCAATGGAACCTGCGTTTTCAATATGGATCTGCCGTTCCTGCAGCTGGGCAGACAGGGCAGCGTTTTCTGCCTGGAGCTGGTCCTCGCTCTGCTTGAGCGCCAGAATGATCTCGACTAATTCGGTGCGGCGCATGTGCCGCAGTTCACGGTCTGGCATAATGATCGATTTCTCCCGCAAAAAGTGGTCGGATCAGGCGAACGAAAACTTTCGACAAATCCGAAAATTTCGCACCACAAAACCACATTTGATATATCAGTTTTCGGCGTGACAACGCCAGTTTGATGAATGAACTTCTACCCTGTATGTTAGCACAGCATGCGCAACAGAAGCGTAACAAAAATGCTTTTTCTGTGCATTTTTTTGCCAAAGAATAAAAAAATTGTTTCTTTTGATATAAACGATTACGCCGGATACACCGGACTGAAAATGCATTAAAAACAAAAAGAACTGTCCCCACAACGGAAACAGTTCTTGAAAAACAGATGAAAATAGAAGCCGGATCAGAAGCCCTTCAGCAGGTCGCTCAGGGTCAGGAAGGACTGATAGATCACGTTGACGTTGTTAATGATGGAGCTTGCACCCGAGAAGATGCGGGCGATGGCATTGAACACCTTGCCCACATTCAGAAAGTTGTTGTACAGGTCGCTGGCACCGCCGTCCAGATAGACCATTTCCTCTTCGTTGATGACGGCGTAATTAGCAGGCAGTTTCATAACAGACATGGGGATCTTCCTTTCGATTGATGGTTTGATGAAGTGTAAGGCGAAAACAGGTCGTTACATAAAGGCAGCCACGGCCAGCGTGGTGAGCAGGGCACCGGCAACGGTAAGGATGCTCAGGGCCATGCCGTCGTCCTGTTCCGTCTGCTCGGGCTGAGCGGGTTTGGAGGTGGTGCTGGTGCTGCTGGAAGCGGCGGTGCTCTTGACGGTCCAGTGGGCATACACGGTGGTATCCCCCGTGAACACCGTTGAAGTGGTGACCTTTGTGCCGCCCACCGTCTCGGTGTACCAGCCATCGAAGGTGTAGCCGTCCAGCGTGGGCTGAGCGGGCAGAGCGCTGAGCTTGCCGTTCAGGTTGGTGGTAACGGCCACAACAGAGCTGGTGCCGCCCATGGCATCCAGACCAATGGTGTAGATCTGTGTGTCCTTTTGCTCTGCAGCAAAAGCGGAAGGCAGTGCACAGCACAGCAGCGCCGCACTGAGCAGGCCGAGAACCAGCATTTTCAGGATCTTTTTCATAGGACTCCTCACTTTCCTGACGAGTTGGGGGATGGTGCAGCCGACTGCGGAAACACCAGAACAGACCTCGTGTCCCCCCGCCGCAGGGCAGCAGACGAAAAAGCTGGGATGAGGAGGTTTATTCAGATTTATTTTTACCACACGGAGTGCAACAAAAGCGCAACAAAATCGGGCGGATTTTGCTGCTGGAATGAAAAAACCGCTTTTTTACAAATCGTGCATCACAAAAGGCTGCGGAGGATGGCCGCAAAAGCGGAAAAGTGGAGCCTTCCCCTTGTGGAAAAACAAAGAATATGGTATAATGTCTTGCACGATGCGCCATCGCCAAGCGGTAAGGCAGGGGACTTTGACTCCCCCATCGTAGGTTCGACTCCTGCTGGCGCAACCAAAAGCCCCGTCATCCTGAAAAGGCTGGCGGGGCTTTTTGCATCGTTTTTCCACAAAGTGCGGCTGAACGGTGCAAAATTCAGCGGCGGTGGATCTTTCTGGTGGGCTTGCGGCGGTTCCAGCCGTTCAGGAACGTCCACAAAAAGTAGATTGCGGCAGAGATAATACTTAGCGTTATCACAACTTTGAGGTACAGACTGCCCAGAAACTCCCGGAACCGGGCCACCGTGAACAGCAGCGGGTTCAGACTGACATCCTGCCCGGCGATCAGATCCACCACGCCGATGGTCTCACCGGCCAGCTTCAGCTCCACGGTGCCCACCACATCGCCCTGCTGGATGGGCGCACTGACCGCATCCGGCAGGTGAAAATATTTCTGGGTCACGCTGCCGTCACCGGTGGAGGGCAGCAGGGTCATCATGCTGTCGGCGGGGTACAGCTGCAGGGAGCTGGTGTCGGAGGAATACTTCACCGGGATCTCGGCCAGCGTAAGGTCGGTATCCAGCGCGGCCTGAATGGAAAAGCTGTCGAACACCCAGTCCATCAGCTTCACGGTCTCACACAGGGCAGGGCGGCGGTTGGCGTAGCCGAAATCGTCGCAGGTGTCGGGGCTCTGCATCACGCAGAAAATATAGGTTGCACCGTCCTTGTTGGCCCATGAAACATAGCTCTGGCGGCCGCTGTCGTTTTTAAAGGCGGTCACATCGCACATGCCGCCCTGCATGGCGCTGCGGTAGTATTTGCCGCCGCTGGATTTGCTCAGCGCGGCGTTCTGGCTGACCAGAATAGAGGACGACCGGTGCTTTTCCTTGGCGGGCATCGTAAAGGTGGGAGCACCGGAGATCTCGGCAAAGGCATCGAAGCTCATCAGGTAGCGCAGGATCAGGTACATGTCCACGGCGCAGGTCACATTGCCGCTGTCGATGCCGCAGGCGTCGGTCCATGTGCTGCCGGTGGTGCCGATGCGCTGGGACAGGGTGTTCATCTGGCTCACCCAACCGGCCAGATCGCCGCCGGAAAGGGTGTAGGCCAGACCCATGGCGGCTTCGTTGGCGTTGCGGGTCAGCATGGCGTAGACAGCTTCCCGGTAGGTGAAGGTCTCGTTGGAACGCATGTCGGCGTTGTTGGTGTTGTATACATAATCCGAAATGGCGAACGGCATCTGGAAGGTGTCATCCAGATGGTCGGCGTAGTTGGTCAGCAGCAGGGCGAGGGTCATATACTTGGTCAGGCCGCCGGCCGGTACCTGCTTTGCGCTGTCCTTATCGTAGACGATGATGTTGGTGTCGGTGTTGACGATGTAGGCGCTCTGCGCCTGCACCTGATAGACCGGGGTGGGGTCGAACATGGCGCCGGCAGGCAGAAGCAGGCAGCTGAACAGGACAGCGAACGACAAAACCAGTGCAAAAATACGTTTCATGTGGACAATTCCTTTAAAAAGCGATAATATAAAACAACAGGCAGCACGGCACAAGCGCCGTGCGCCGGGTAAGAACGAGATCACAGCGGAAGGCTGTATTCTTTATAATAACAGGTTTGACGGGGTGTGACAAGGCTTATTGTGCCGATTTCACATCCGGTCAGGGAGGACAGGAATGGTATATCTGACAGGGGACACCCACGGCGATATCGACCGCTTCAAACACGGCAAGCTGCGCTGGCTGGGCAAACGGGACACCGTGGTGGTGCTGGGCGATTTCGGTTTTGTGTGGGACGGCAGCAGGGAGGAACAGAAAAAGCTGGATTGGCTGCGCAAGCGCCCGTATACCCTGCTGTTTCTGGACGGCAGCCACGAAAACTACGATCTTTTGAAGCAGTATCCCACCGAGGAACGCTTTGGCGGCAAGGTGCAGGCACTGGGCGGCAATGTGTACCATGTGTGCCGCGGCAGCGTGCTGGAACTGGAAGGAAAAAAGTATCTGTGCTTTGGCGGTGCGGAAAGTCAGGACCGGGAGGACCGGGAACCCGGCGTGAACTGGTGGAAGGAAGAAATGCCCTCGGATGAGGAATACGCCTTCTGTGAGGAGAACCTTGCAGCCTGCGATTACAAAGTGGATTATGTGCTGACCCACGATGCGCCAAGCAGATTTTTGGATTTTACCGCCCTTGCCAGCGGCGAGAACAACCAGCTGCACAGTTTTCTGGATAAAATTTTGTTGAAGCTGACCTACGACAAGTGGTTTTTTGGCTGCTACCATAAGGATACCCAGCTTTCCACCAAAAGCCGCTGCGTGTTCTGCGATGTGATAAGCATGGGCGAACGGCACGCAAAGCGTTCTGTTCGATAACAGGGGCCGCTGCACCAGCCGTGCAGCGGCTTTTGCATTTGCTGCTTGTGCGCAAAAAACCTCCGGATCAGTTCATGGCTCCGGCTTTCTCGAACATCTGCTGCACCTGCTGTTCCAGCAGTGCGTGCTCCGGCGCTTCCAGCAGAGGGTCGTCGGCCAGCATGGCAACGGCTTCCGCCTGCGCAGCGTGCAGGGTGCGGGTGTCGTTCATCAGGTCGGCGATCTGCAGGGTGGGCAGGCCGTGCTGGCGGCTGCCGAAAAAGTCGCCGGGGCCGCGGGTCTCCAGATCGTACTGCGCCACCACAAAGCCGTCCGTAGTGCTGCACAAAAATTTCAGCCGTTTTTGTACGTTTTCGCTTTGGTTGTCGCTGACAAGAAAGCACCAGCTCTCCGCTGCACCGCGTCCCACGCGGCCGCGCAGCTGGTGCAGGGCGCTCAGACCGTAGCGCTCTGCGTTTTCGATCACCATTACGCTGGCATTGGGCACATCCACACCCACCTCAATGACGGTGGTGGACACCAGTGCGTCCAGCCGTCCGGCTTTGAAGTCCTCCATCACGGCAGCTTTCTCCTTGGGCTTGAGCTTGCCGTGCATCAGGCCTACCCGGCGCTCCGGCAGCAGGGCTTTGGCAATGTCCTCGTAGTAGCTCTTGACGGCGTTCAGCCCGCCGTCCGGTGTGTTCTCGATGGCAGGACAGACCAGATACACCTGCCGTCCGCGCCCGATCTCCTGATCGAGAAAATGGTAGAGGTCGCGCCGCTTTTGGCCGGTGATGCAGCGGGTCTTGACCGGTGTGCGGCCCGGCGGCAGCTCGTCCAGAATGGAGATGTCCAAATCGCCGTAGATGAGCAGGCCCAGCGTGCGGGGAATGGGCGTTGCGCTCATCACCAGCAGGTGCGGATTCGCGGCCTTTTCGGCCAGCATTCCGCGCTGCCGTACCCCAAAGCGGTGCTGCTCGTCGATCACGGCAAGACCAAGCCGGGCAAATTCTACGCCTTCGCTGAGGATGGCGTGGGTGCCCACCACAAGGTCGGCTTCGTCGTTCCGGATGGCGGCAAGGGTGGTGCGGCGTGCAGCGGCCTTCATGCCGCCAGTCAGCAGGGCCACCCGTATCCCGAAGGGGGCAAGCATCCGGTTCAGGCCTTCGGCGTGCTGGGCGGCCAGAATTTCTGTCGGGGCCAGCAGCGCGGCCTGATACCCCGCCCGGATGCAGGCCCAGATGGCGGCAGCCGCCACCAGCGTTTTGCCGCTGCCCACATCGCCCTGCAAAAGGCGGTTCATGGAAGTCTCGCCCGCCATGTCGGCCAGGATCTCGCTCACGGCCCGGCGCTGGGCTCCGGTGGGGGAAAAGGGCAGGCTGGCCCAGAACAGGGACGGGTCGGCAAGCTGCATGGGCGCACCGGTGGCAGCGGCACCCCGGTTTTTCATCCGGCCAATGCCCAGCTGCAAAACCAGAAGTTCTTCATAGATCAGCCGCCGCCGGGCTGCATAGGCCTGCTCTTCGGTGGCAGGGCAGTGGATGGCCCGCACCGCATCTGCCTTGGAGAGCAGACGGTATTTTGCCAGCATTTCCGGCGGAAGAGGGTCGGGCAGAAGTTCTGCATGGGGCAGCAGCTGCCGCACGCACTTGGCGATGGCATTGCTGGTCAGGCCCTCGGTCTGGGGGTAGACCGCTTCAAAGGGAGAAGCCTTGATCTGCTCGGCGGTGCGCACCTGCGGGTTGACCATCTGGCGGCGCAGCATCCCGCCGGTAACGATGCCCTGAAAATAATATTCCTGCCCCAGCTGCAGCTTCTGGGCGGCATAGGGATTATTGAACCATGTGATCTCCAGACTGGACACATCGTCCCCGGCAGTGATGCGCTCCATCCGCCGCCCGCCCGGCAGGATACGCCCGCCGGGTTTGGCGAACACCTCGGCCCTGACGACGCACTCCACATCGGTGGGCGCTTCGGCGATGGAATAGGGTTTGGTGAAGTCGATATATCTGCGCGGGTAGTGGCACAGCAGGTCGGCCAGCGTCACGATGCCCAGCTTCTCGAACCGCTCAGCGGTCTTGGGGCCAACGCCCTTCAGGTAGCGCACCGGCGTATCCGGGGTGAGGGTGGTATGGTTTTCGGCGGGCACAGGCATCAGCTCCTTTGCAAAGTAGTATAGCCATTGTAGCACCTTCCCGTTTGCAAATCCAGCCAAACCTGCGATAATCATTCCGGGAACAACGCAAAACAAAAAAATCCCGGAAGCCGAAGCTTCCGGGAATCTTTTGGAGGTGACGACCAGATTTGAACTGGTGGATGAGGGTTTTGCAGACCCTTGCCTTACCACTTGGCCACGTCACCATATTCGGAGCAACTGTTGCTGCTCCATTTGGAGCGGCCGACGAGGCTCGAACTCGCTACCTCCACCTTGGCAAGGTGGCGCT
>OGFR01000697.1_pt1 | contig 22373 bp, 9 predicted proteins | sample 1571001 | NCBI WGS metagenome assembly OGFR01 (sample SAMEA2582064, study PRJEB24529) | metagenome | biome: Human gut stool | place: China | collected 2011 | reverse complement strand
GTTTCTTGGAAATGTTTTGTTTTAAAAAAGTTTCTTATCAAAGACTGTTTGTTTCTTTCCTTTTTTACACTTGATAATCTATATATCAACTGATTCAAAAAAGACAATTTATGTTGTATTTCTGTTCCAATCTGATTTTGCCTTTGAAAATCTTTAAGGACTTCTTCATTCCAGTGTCGCATAATTGCTTTCCAATATCTAGTCAATAAATTTTCTATATTATATGATTCATAATCTTCTATTTCTATCTTCCGGTCATTTCCTTCGTGATCATTTTCTGCTAGCACCTGATTAAACAGACCTCTGATTGTTTCATTATCATATTTATTGCAAAAAATATAAAAATCATCTGAGAAGTATTCAAAATGGCAATTAATAGACGCATCTTCTAAGGCTGTTTCAAAATCATCTGATATTTTTTTCAATGCATTTTCTGCAAAGTAAAGAGACAAGTAGTTACCCATTATTATCCCACCTGTTCTTCCATTGTTCATACTTGTAAAAACATTGTCCTTTAGTTGTCCCTTCGGTAAATAGTGTGAATATAATTTCCCATAAAAATCTTTAATATCAAGTTTAATCAGATTGTCGTACAGACACAAATTCATAAAATCATCATTTAGTTGTGCATCATACTCGCCAGCTATAAAATCTCCCGTATCAAAGTTAACCGTCATTCTACTATGTTCAGGATTAATTCCTTGAATGTTATCAAAGTCAGGTAACCCCGAATAATAATGATATGCCCGTACAAAGTTCAGAACATTTGGAATTTTCAATGTTCTATATTTACCATTTCCTTTTTGTACATTAAAAGAAACAGGCATAGTCCAACACAATTCTCTTGTGCTAAAATTCTCAATATCCGCAGGATACTTTAATAAATCAATATTTACAAAATGCCTTACCGCATTTTTAAAATTATATAAATTATTCAAATCCATCTTACATCCCCTATTAAGTATGGCAATCATATCTTCTGTTACATATTTCTAGCTATATTATAATTCATCTACTACTTTTTGCAATAAAAATGGCCCTGCTACCTCAGTAGCAAGACCATCTCTGTTGAAAATCACTTCTTCTTCCTTTCCATCTCTTCTTCCATCGCCTTCTGTTGCTGTAGCTGCCCTTTGCCTTGACTGGCTATCTTCTTCTGATGATTGCGGAGCCGCTTCAGTACTGATCTCCGTGGAGCATTCTTATCCTTTTTCTTTAGAGTGTTGTTCATCAGTCCGTCAATCATGTTGTAATTGGCTTCTTCTGTCATCTCTGCACTTCGAAGGTATTCTCCATTATCCATGACTTTCTGCCAGTTCGCCAGCTCTGGTTTCTTCTTTTGTATTCCTTCTGGCTGTGTCTGCCCAGTCTGGGCTTGTGCCTGTATCTGCTGTTGTCTTTGCTGTTCCTGTTCTTTTGCTACCTGTTGCTGCATAAAATTCTGAATGTTATGTCTGGCTTCTTCATCAAAGCCATTGTAACAGTCATTCATGACTACGGTACCTTCCTCACTGAGAATCACATAGGCTGCTCTTGTTCCATACTCCTCATGTTCCATCAGAAACCATTTCTTCTCGTTCATCAGGATGTAATCCTGTGCAAGCCATGTTCCTTTCTTTCCTTCGATTTCGTACCCGGTTGTATCAATGGAAAGTCTGGTATCGGAAGAACTTTTGATTGTGAGAAATTCTGGAATGATGATAAAACCATCTTTGTTGACATAGTAAGCTGTGGTTTTTCCATCATCGGTAATGACAATCACATCGCTGCAACCGATGGAATGGCCTTTGAAGTTTTTCGGTCGCTGCTTCTGCAAGCGTGTTTTAATGTCAGCCGGAGTTTCCCCCGGCTGGATTCTTCCAATATACACCTGCTGATAGTTTTCTATCTGGACTGTTCTTCCTTCGCTTTTCAGTTTCTCGTAAGAACGGAAACGGACATCCCGGTACTCTGGGGTATCTTTTACCTGATATACTGCACACTGCCTTGTACTCATTCTTCTTCCTCCTCTTCCAGTTCCATTTTATATTCTTCCAGATCCATAAGAAAAACCTCATAGCCTTCATCACTCATGCAGAACAGTTTTCTTATAGTATTGCAGACAAGCCCGATCATATCTGCATCGCCTTTCAGAAAAGGAATGATATGGTCGATTGCCTCCATCGTGTCATTTCGGTTTCCTTTATCAAACATTGCAGTTACTAAACATTCATCTGCGTCAAAGTTCATTGCCATATCCATCATAATTCCACCTCTCCCTTCTTATGTGCCTTGGATTTCTCCGTTGCCTTGTTTTGCTCCTGTTCTTTTGCCCTTGCCTGAAAATCTTTTAAAGACTGCAGCACAGATTTCTTCACTTCACCTTTTGCTCTGCTTGCAGGTTCTACCTTTTGTGGCTGGCTCTGACTTACAGATACCGGTTCCTGCTCTGCCCTTCTGTCTGCCGTAACCGCAGAAATTTTCTCTCCACTTCCTATTACTGTTTCTGCCGTATGTTCCGTTTCCTGCACCCTTCCATGCTTTTCATCCAGATACTTTTCCATATCTGTGATTGCTTTCTGCACCAGAGGGCTTTCTTTATAGTGAGGAATCATATCTATCAGCTCACGCCGTATCCGGTCTGCACTCATCAACTCATATTCTCCGGAATAATTTTCATCACCATCTTGCAGATCAAATCCGATTCCTTTGATTCCATGCATCCGTTCCGCTGGGATGTCCTCATATATTTTAATGGCTTCTTCTAAAGTGAGATTGTTATGGTACTCTCCCATGACCGGAAACTCCATGCACTCTGCGACATAAAAACTGATCGTGGCTTCTGGCTGTTCCTGCTCCGGCTGTTTGTCAAAAATAGAAAATCGCTCTGTATCTTCCAGACGGGAAAGTAAAGAACGGGCAGTTATAACATCGCTGTCTATATCGGATTCCTCGGATACCTCAAGCAGCCAGTCCTTGATAGTTTCTGTTTTCTTATTCAAAATATCCTCCGTGAGTTTTTCCACCTGTTCTTCTCTATTTTCAACTGTATCGTTATACTCATAGGTATCAACGTCATAGCTAAAATTATCCAGGTCCACAGCGAGCTTTTTAATCTCCTGCTGGTCAAGATATTTTTCGGATTCTTTTATATACTCTGCCAGAGTGATTCGCTCCTCTGCAATCGGGTTAATATCCACCTTAATTCCTGCCATCGCTATACCAGATTCATTTAAGGCATTGAAAAAGCTATCTTCTCGAATATCACCTTTATAGGAAAGAACCACATCAAGGTCAGAATCTTCCCGGTAAAGGTCTTGTCTGCTTCTGGAACCATACACTCTTGCAGCAAGCAGCTCTACCTCCTGTTCCATTCCCATATCTTCTAATACTGCCTGTGCATGATACAAGACACCTCTTTCAACATCTGCCCTGCTCAGACTGTTTAATGCCAGTTCATTTCTTCCAATCTCAGAAGTCGCACGAAGTTCCCCCTCCTGCAATAAATCCTTAGAGTGCTGGATCGTCATTTCTTCAAATTCTTTATAATCCACTTTGACACATTCCATATCATCCATTCTTTCACTTTTAAGGATTTCATAAGCAGCTTCCTGAATGGATGCGTCTGGATTATCATAATCACCACCCTGGATTTCATGCAGATCAGAGTCATAAAAAATAAACGAATATCCTTCTTCTGTTGCCTGTATGGTCAGATACCCTTTACTCCTGGTAAACTGCATTGCGATTCCTTCATAGGTTTGCATTGCTTCTTCCCTGCGAAATCCTTCAAAAATACTTGCCGGGCAGTTCTTTTCTAATTGTATCCGCTGCATCTGTTCTTCCTGAACTTCTTCCACATCTGCCATCAGTTCTTCATAATCCACTACTTTTGCATCTTCCAGTGAGTACCCTTTATCTTCTAAAATATCACTGGCAGCTTCATCTACATAGATTGTCGGATTGTCATAGATTCCTCCATCATCCTCCTGATAATCTTCATTATAAAATGTATAGTCATAACCATCTTCTGCGGTCTGGATTGTAAAGTATTGTTTTCCAATCTGATATGCAATCTGTACCTCATTCCAGTCCAGCATGTTTTCCATTTTATTTACCGCTTCATATATTTCCGGATTCAGCCACCCTCCGATCTGTTCATACGCATGGGTCAGCCGATCTATCCCGTTTTCACATCGGATAAAATCCATGCTTTCCTGCATCGTTTCCGTATTCTGGATACCAAGCACTTTTTTCTGATGATTTGGCAGACGTAAATATTCCTGCATCGCTTCATCCAGTGATTCATACCGGTTTACTTTTACTACACCCTCTGCATTTACATCTTCCATCACATAAAAATTATCAACGTAATGAATCTCTGGCATTTTTAACTTTATGCCTTCCGGCAGCTGCACCTCACTGACTGCATGGAAATTAAACCGGACATCCGTTCCAGATTCATTTTTTCCTGCCATCGTTTCTTCCCAGGTATCTTTCTGTACTGCCTGTATTTCTTCGATTGTAAGTGTCTGTCCACTCCGCAGGGTTACAACAGAATCTTTCGGGAATTCCGTCAAGTCATAAAGTGTTGTTCCATTTTCCTGCAAATATTCTGATACAGCTTCTAACGCTCCTGCATCAAACCCATTCCACAAGTCCTCCGCTACAAGCTGTCCATTTTCTGCTACGATAATGCCTGCCACATCGGAGCCAAATTCATCATGTTCCATTAAGAAAAACTTCTCCCCGGCATATTCCTTTTCATCAACCGTATGCCATGTTCCGTTATGTCCTTCTGCTTCATACCCTCTTGTCTCTGCCGTAATCGTCACTTCGTTTTCTCCTATCGCCTGTTCTATCCTCTGCATCCGGATCTCAGCTCTTGCCATGTCGATAAACCCATCTAAAACTGCCGGGTGGCTTTCGATCACATAATCCAGGTTCAGATTTCTGCCCCGGCTGATATTTTCCGGGACTTCGATATGCTCCGCCCAGTCTTTGTTCTGTCTGGAGAATCTTCCATCATGGGAAAGTTCCTGGATGGTATTTGCCATAACAAAATTCATACGTTCTTCCCCAAAGCGTTCCACGACTTCTTTTGCTGCATTCTGCTTTAAGTGCAGCCCGTCAAAATTCTCCCGGATGGCTTCTTCGATTGCTTTCTTACAGTCCAGGTTTAACTTTCTGGAATCCAGATAAGCATCCACATCCCGTTCTCCCATTGCCTGTTCCAATGTTCCTTTATAAACTGGCGGATATGCCCTGACGGAATTATGTTCCAGCATGTTCATTCTCTGCTGGACAAACTCCGGAAGTTCCTGAAATCCAAAAGAATCTACATAATAGGCTGTGATCTCTGCACCCCTGTTTATCACGATCACATCACTTACCGATAAGGAATGGCCACGGAAATCTTCCGGTCGGTCAATGTTAAAGCGTTCAAATATATTTTCTAACGTGATTGTTGGCATCCATGGTGCTGCATAAACCATCCGGTAATCCTTTCCGTCAATGGTATAGCCCAGACTCTTTGCGGATTCCATTCCCATAAACTGATAAGTATGCTCATCTCCACTATCCATCTGATAAATGGCAAACCTTCCGCTTTCTCCATGCAGAAGAAGTGTCTCATCAATCTTTTCTGCACTCTGCTGTTCCAGTGCTTCCCGTTTTGTAGCAGATATTTCTCTCTCTTTCTGCACTTCCCATTCTGTTTCTGTGATTCCAAAGATACCGTCATATCCAAGAATTGCATCTTCTGTGTCTACAAGTGTTGATTCTGCCAGCTGTGGATTCTCTTGATTTCCATGTAACACATAAATTTCTGCCCCTCCACGGTACAATTCATATGCACGGTCTTTCGTAAGCGGAAGCATATGGTCTAACTGGATTCCTGCCTCGTGCATTTCTGTAAAACCAACCATGCCATCCGGGAAATTGTCAATCTGTGCCTGTATTTCATTCATAAGGCTTCTCGTATATTCACTTCCCGGTCTGCGGATTGCAGTCATCATACGGTTCACCAGTCCAAGCACTTCGTCTTTATCATCCATCTTATATGCAAAATTCACAATAAGATTTCTCTGGGAATCTGTGAAATCTCCCGTATTGGCAGCTTCTGCTGTTTCAATCAGACGGTGAGCATACTGCATGGCTGTTTCTTCTGCAATTTCCGGCTCTTTCGCTGGGAAGTTCGCCCTTGCTGCCTGGATCACTTCATACACCAGCTTTGAACCGGCTTCATCGTAAGATTCCCTCATATCCCATACCAGGTCATTCAGTCTTTCCACCTGTCCAGGGAAGGTTTCTGCATATTCATTTACAAATGCCTTTTCATTTTCCGAAAAAATATTTCTTGGAAACTCTGCTTTTTGCACCAGCATCTCTGCCTGATCTTTCGGAGAAAGGTCAGAAAAATAAGTAACGCCTGTGTCAGCATCATATTCCACATCATAAAAATCAATCGGATAGTTCTCTCCGTGCCCACTGCTGTCATAGAGTGGTGTGACGGCAGCACCTTTTTCTTCCAGAAAACTTTCCAGTGGTTTCTCATTTTCCTCTATCTCACCACTTTCCAGAAGGCGGACGTATTCCCCCACATTCTGCTCTAACTGTTCCCTGCTCATATTTTCGATCAAATCATAAGTAAACTCGGAACCCATGCTGCCCGAAAGATGCAGGATCAAATCTTCCTTATGGAAGGTATCCCGGATTGGTCTTTCCATTTCCAGCTCGTGCATCTGTGTCTCGATATTCCCAATGACTTCCGCAGACGTTTTCCGGATAGTATCCATAGATGCCCGAAGTGCTTTCATATCCTTGCTCTCACACCAGCTGGCAATATAGGTAAAAGAGTATTCTGAAGTATCCAGACCAAAGTGGTTGCATACAATATAAGCAATACTTTCTGCTTCCACTTCCTTTGTTGTCTGGTCTTTTAAGACTCCTTCCGCATCCATTACCTCCCGGTCATGCAGCAATGCGTGGCTCACCTCATGGACTCCGGTTTTCATGGTCTGGAGATTACTCATATTTTCCTGAATTGCTATATACTTTTCTGTCTGATGGTAATACCCCTTTGCTTCCCCTTCTATCTCCATCATGCGGATTGGCACAGGGGAAATGTTCTGCAATGCTTTCATGAACGTGTCATAAAACTGTACGCTCCCGGTAAGTTCCGGTACTTCCAGTTCTGCAATCGGCTCTCCCTCTGTCTGGCTGACATCAAATACCGTTGTCACACGGAACCTTGGAATGATCATCTCCACGATCTCTGTTTCCGGCTGACCGTCATCCCCGATCACCGGCTCTTTTGTTACAGGGTCAATCTTTTCAATCTCCTGTTTCTCACGGATGGGTGCCGGTGCGATGATCTGGATTCCTTTTTCCCCACGTTTTACATGGCGGTTAAACTTCTTCTGCCATGCCTGATACCCTGCCACCAGTGTTGCTTCCGGTTTCTGCATGGTGATCAGAAGGGTGTTATTAAAACTGTAATTATGGAACTTGGACATGGTATTCAGATATTCTGTATATCTCTCCGAAGTAAAGATTTCTTTTACTCCCTGCTCCAGCCGTTCCGATATTTCTTTTAACTGTTTTTCTATATTATTTGCCATAAACAAACCCTCCATTTTATGTCCCCGCCAGAGAAAACTCTGACGGGAAATCTTTTATAACTCCTGTTCGTGTTTTTTCTTTGCAGTTTTCTGTACAGGTGGCTGTTCCGCCGTATTCTGCTGTGCCTTCTCCTGCTTTAAGCGTTCCAGAATAGATGGCTTATGGATTCTGTCTGCTGTTTCCGGAAGTTCTTTTTCTTCTACAGCATCCCTGCTATCTGTGCTGCTTCCTTCTCTGCCAATATCCTCATCTGCCATAATCGTCTCATTGCCCTTTTCATCCATGTTCAGCAAGGCATTTAACTCGGATAACCGTTCTATCTTTTCATTCAGCTCTGCTTCTTTCGGAAATGGTTTCTTTACCTCTTCCTGCGCAGTAGCAAGCTGCTGTTGTACGGTTTCCAATTTCTGCTCACTTTCCGTCAGCTTCCTGTCAATGGAAGAAAGGGTGTTATGGATACGCTGCATATTTCCTACCGGGTCTTTTCCGATCTCCAGCTTATAAGAACATTTTCCTTTGATCGTCAGTTCAAACGCATTGGAGAACATATTATAGGAAGCAGATAACGTGAACCCATGATATTCCCCGACCTTTCCGCCGGTGCTGACGGTTTTTAACCCTGCACAAGCAGCGATCAACGCTTCGCCTGCTTCTTTCTTATCTTCATAAAGGACATTTCCTACTGTCATGGCAAACGTGTCATTATCCTGTAAATCCACGCTTTTTACTACCTGCGAATCCACCTGCATCCCGGCAATCCGCTCTTTCAATGCACTGATCTGTACCGGGAAATTCTTTGCAATATCGGATTCCAGACGGTAAATCTGACTGGTATGGTTTGCCTTTAGAAGTTTTAGCTTACTCACCTGCACATCCAGATCCATTTTTTCTTTAATGTACGGATTACCTGTGGCAAGTGCCTTGATCTCTGCATAGGACAGTGCCGTATCATCCACATCTTCACAAGCCCTGACCGGGGATTTACTGGTCATGATCTGGCTGATGAACTTCTGCTTATTCTCCAAAATCTGCCACATATACGCATCAAAAGTATTTTCCGTCACATACCGGAATATCTTTACTTTGTCATTCTGGTTTCCCTGTCTTAAGATACGTCCTTCCTGCTGTTCCAGATCAGACGGCTTCCACGGACAGTCAAGGTGATGGAGGGCAATAAGCCTGTCCTGTACGTTGGTACCAGCACCGAGTTTTGGAGTGGAACCCATAAGGATTCTCACCTGTCCGGCCCGCACCTTTGCAAACAAATCTGCTTTCTTTGTCTCCGTGTTGTATTCATGGATAAACGCAATCTCTTCTTTCGGGATTCCCCTGGCAACCAGTTTGTTCCGGACATCATCATATACATTGAAAGTCCCATCCCCTTTTGGAGTAGACAAGTCACAGAAGATCAGCTGTGTTGTCCGATCTGCTTTTCCCTCGTCCCATACCTGAAAAGCATTTTCCACACAGGTATTGACCTTGCTTTTTTCTGCATCCGGTAGAAGTTCATTTAACAACCTCTGATCCAATGCACATTTTCTTCCGTCATTGGTAATCTTGAGCATGTTGTCCACCGTTGGATTCACAAGACCGGCTCTTACTTCTTCCGCACGTTCCGAAAAGGCACTGACCATTTCCTGCTGTTCTTCACTTGGTTTTAAGACTTCATTGATAAACTCTGCTTCCGGTACAGGAAGATTCAGCATATCCGATGTCTGAATATCCGCAGCTTCCTTAAAAATGGAGATCAGCTCTGGAAGATTAAAAAAACGGGCAAACCGTGTTTTCGCACGATAGCCCGTTCCTTCCGGTGATAATTCGATTGCGGTTACTGTCTCCCCGAACGTTGCCGCCCAGGAATCAAAGTGTCCCATACCCATACGCATGAGTGTGTCATACTGGAGATAACGCATGATAGTGTAAAGCTCGGTCATACTATTTGATACAGGAGTACCTGTAGCAAAGGTAATTCCCCTACCGCCTGTCAGTTCATCCATGTACCGGCATTTCATAAACATATCGGAACTTTTTTGTGCATCCGTCTGTGAAATACCTGCTACATTTCTCATCTTTGTATATAGGAAAAGATTTTTGAATGAATGGCTTTCATCCACAAACAGTCTGTCTACACCTAATTGCTCAAAAGTTACTACATCATCCTTTCTGGTCTGGTCATTGAGTTTCTTCATCCTCGCCTGCAGACTTTTCTTTGTTTTTTCCAACTGCTTGATGGTATAATTCTGCCCTGCCTGATGTGCCGCTTCTTCAATGGAAAACGTAATATCTGCGATCTGATCTTCCAGCATGGCAATCTGCCGTTCTCTTGAAAGAGGGATTTTCTCAAACTGCGTATGGCCGATGATCACGGCATCATAATCCCCTGTCGCAATACGGGAACAGAAACGTTTTCTGTTTGCCGGCTCAAAGTCTTTCTTCGTTGCCACCAGGATATTTGCTCCCGGATAGAGACGTAGGAAATCACTGCCCCACTGCTCGGTCAGATGGTTTGGCACAACATAAAGATTCTTTTGTGAGAGTCCCAGCCGTTTTGATTCCATACCGGCTGCGATCATCTGGAACGTCTTTCCTGCTCCTACGCAATGAGCCAGTAACGTATTATTTCCATACAGCACATGAGCCACTGCGTTTTTCTGATGCGGCATCAAGGTGATCTCCGGGTTCATGCCGACAAACTGAATATGGCTTCCATCATATTCCCGTGGACGGATGCTGTTAAATCGTTCATTATAGATCTTACAGAGATCTTCCCGTCGGTGCAGGTCTTTAAATATCCACTCCTTAAATTCCTCTTTGATCAGCTCCTGCTTCTGCTGTGCCAGCATCGTTTCCTTCCGATTTAATTCCCGGTGTTCCCCATCGGCATCCTGTACCGTGTCATAAATCTTGGTATCTCTAAGGTTTAAGGCATCTTCCAAAAGGCGGTAGGCATTGGCTCTCTGTGTTCCATATGTGGAAGTAACAAGGGCATTTCCGTAGCTGTCCACATTTTTTCCCATAACATTCCACTGTCCGGTCACTTCGGCATACTGGACTTTGACCTTGCTCCCTACATAATATCTTGGTGTATGGAATGTCTCTGCCATGAACCGTGTAATGTAATCCTCGGAGATCCAGGTTGCCCCAAGTCTTGCTTCAATCTCTGATGCATCCAGATCTTTTGGCTGTACCTGCTCCAAATACTGCACATTCACCTGATATTCCGGGTGATCTTCTGCAAACTGTTTTGCGATCTGCAGTTTCTCCCTCACATTTCCAGAAAGATATTCGTCCGACGGCTCCCATTTTTCACTGATCGGATTCTTAAAGATCACCCCTGCCAGTTCTTCGGTAAGTTCTGCTTCTGTTTTCCCGGAAAGCTGTGCCATATAGGAAAGGTCAACGCCTGCCCTCTCACCAATGGAAACCGCAAGTGCTTCACTGGCAGTATCCACGGAAGTTACCGTTTCTGCCCTGCGGATTGTCCTTTTGGTAAAAATATCCGCTTTCCGTTTCAGTTCTCCCTTGTCATCCAGAAATTCCAGAGAAGTCAAAAGACAATAGCTGCTGTCCTGACTAAATGCCCTCTTATTGGCATTGCTGCTGATAAGACCATATTTTGCTATAAAGGTATCGTATTCTTCATTGAGTTTTCCCTGCAGCTTTGTGATCTGTTCATCGCTTCCCTCTTCCATCTGACACTGGATCAGTTCATTCGTAACATCACGGATCTTCACCATCCCTTTGACACGTTCCGCTGTCATTGCCGGAAGCTCCATGCGGTTCATCACAGAATTTTCCCGGTAATAGACTTCCTCATTCACTACGGTAAAACTGAAATTCTTTACATCCGGGTCTGCCGGGATAGAGACAACATCCTCTTCTAACTCTGTATCCGAAAGTTCCAGTTCCGTGATCGTGCCATGGATATTCCTAATAGCTTCTTTTAACTGTTTTTCTAAGGTAATGCCTTCTTTTGGTTTTACGGTCACTTCCTGCTTTCCGTACTGGGTACTTTCTGTAGTAAACTCACCAAGCACCATTTCCGGATGCTCTGCAAAATAAGCATTGACCGAATAGCCTTCCGGTGTTTCCTTTAGATTTAACCATTCCGGTTCCTCAATGGATGCCCTGTCCCTTTTCTGGAAAAACAAAATATCAGAAACAACGCTGGTATTGGCATTTCTCTGGAACGCATTATTCGGTAATCGGATGGCTCCAAGCAGTTCTGCCCGGTTTGCGATATACTGTCTCACTGCCGGATTCTGCTTATCCATCGTTCCACTGGAAGTTACCACAGCCACTACGCCGCCCGGACGGACCAGATCAAGGGATTTTGCAATAAAATAATCATGGATCATAAAATGATGCCGGTCATATCTGCGGTCGCTGACCTGATACGCCCCAAATGGAACATTGCCTATCACACAGTCGAAAAAGCTGTCCGGATAACTGGTTTCCTCAAATCCCTGTACTGCAATCTTATTTTTCTGGTAAAGCTGTTTTGCGATCCTGCCCGAAACCGGGTCGAGTTCCACACCGTACATATTGGCTTTGCCCATACTCTCCGGGATCAGTCCCATAAAGTTACCGACACCACAGGACGGCTCCAGAATATTTCCCTGTTTCAGTCCCATATTTTCCAGTGCTTCATACATACTTCGGATCACGGTTGGGGACGTATAAAAAGCATTTAAGGTCGATGCTCTTGCTGCACTGTATTCTTCCGGCGATAAAGTATTCTTTAATTCCAGATACTCATTCGCCCAGCTGCTGTTACTCTCCTCAAATGCCTGTGGGATACCACCCCAGCCAACATAACGGGATAAGATTTCCTGTTCTTCGGGTATTGCCAGACGTTCTTCTTTCTCCAAAGTCTGTAACAAATGGATGGCTTCCATATTTGCTTTATACTTTGCCTTCGGACCGCCTGCACCAAGGTCATTATCCTGGATACGGAAGTTATGCGGTTCTGTTACAATCTTTTCTGCTTCCGGTTTCAAATATGGCTGGAATTCTCCTTCATATCCAAACAGTTCATTTTCTCCGGGAATATAATTGCGTCCGGTTTCCAGGCACCGGAACACATCGGCAGTTGGTGCATTGCTGACTGCATAAAACTCATCATACGAATATTTAGGGAAATCTTCTGTATGATAGGTCGACAGATGAAGTTCTGTATTGGAACGGGTCTGTGCAACCAGATCTTTTCCCTCTAGTCCTTCCGGCAATACCCCTACTGCTTCAAAGTGATACCCCTGATACTCAAAAACACCCTCATCCCAGGACTCTGCCAGTTCTTCTGCGGTTTTAGCTGTTGTCTCTTCTTCTGGTTCAGTTGGTTCCTGTCCCTCAGAATCTTTCGTTGTTTCCTGTTCCTGACTTTCCAGAATAGATTCTTCGGCAGTAACCTCTTCCTCTTCTATTTCCTCCACATCTGACATATCTACTACGGTCGGTTCTGTCACTGCCTTCGTATCCAAGAAATCAAACATGGTCATCTGGTGCCCGGATGGTTCCGCAAAAGACGGTTCTGCTTCCGGTGTCGGGAAAATCGTATAGGTTCCTTCTGCATACCGGTGAAGTTCTGAAAGAAGTTCTGTTTTCTGCTGGTAGTTTGTCCCATACGCTTCAAAATCCAATGGAAGAGCTGCCAATGCTGCATCCATCTTCTGTAACAGTTTCTCTGTCTGCTCTGGATTCTCTAATACTGCCTCCATTTCTTTTCCTGGTTTTTCCCAGAAGAAATCATCCGTAAATGGTCTGTCTATCTCTTCCGGAAGACGGTCATAAAAACGGAGTACCTTATTTGCCATCTGCTCCCGTTCATATTCCGGCATACGAGCATAATCTTCTGCCTGCAGGAACTGGTCATTCTTTATCAGATAAGCTACTCTATTTGCAACTTTATTCCAAGATAATAAAACTGACGTATATGGATTTCCATAAGCACCTCTTGCAAGAAACAAGCCTTTTCCATCATAGTTTGCGTGTGAATCATCGGCACCAGACAGTGCATGACTGCTTCCACCGATCCCATACTGTTCCTTGATAAAACCTGTCCTCGATCTTTCATCTTCATGCAGCAGATAAAAGGAATACGTCCTAAGCCTGCCCTGCGAATACGCTCCACCTCCTGCAAGATAAGCATCAATCTCATCCTGTGTAATGAACATCGGATGTTCTTTCCAGGCAAAGCCATCCCTAGCCTGATAAGGAATCACCTCATCCGCAAACTTCTGAAACTGCTTTGAGATATTTATAGGATTATAATGATGGAAACGCATAATAGAATGATTTTCTTCATAGGCTTCTGCCAGTGCATCCAGTCTTTCATTCAGTTCCGAAAGCCACTGTGGATCTTCCAGCTTTTCTTCCAGATAATCCGTGATCTCCGGATAGATACTGTGAAGATGTGGTAAATCCTCCTCATCAAAAACAATCTCGGCTACCCCTTCTGCCATATCCCCTTTCATATAGGCAAGAGCCTGGGCGTGTTCTTTTACTGCATTACTTCTTGCCGCATCCAATACAGACTGCGGTGCATATTCACCCTGGTCTAAAAGCTGATGGATACGTCCGCTGACATCTTCCCATGATAAAAATGCCTTATCTAAAATCTGGTCTGTGACCGTATGCCCCACTACGATCTGCATCCCGGTTTCATCAAACCAGACCGAATATTCACTTCCATCAATCTGAAAGCCTTTTCCACCTTTGCGGTATTCACGCTTCACAAACTCCGTATATTCCTCCGGGGCCTGTTCGCTCATAAAATTATAGATGATACGAAGTTGACTGCCCGCCCGGTTTCCTCCTGTCCGTAAAATATCATCGACAACGCTTTCTGGAATCGGGATTTCTCCGGCATAAAGGGCTGCTGCTCTTTCCTCGATCTGCCGTCTTTGTTCATTTGCAGTTGGATATTCGGGCAAAGATAAAGCAGAGGCAATTTCTTCCTCTGCTTTACTCAGTCCATCTTCTCTTGTATCTTCAACTAGCTGTATACCAATTCCGTCAAGATGCTCTCTTCCGCTGTTGCCATCAGTGCGTTCATATGTGCTGTCCAGGCCATCGGGTCTGCTTCCTTGTCCGGTGCCGGATGGTTCTTCAGCAATTTCTCCATCTGGCTGTCCATCCTCTCCTGTGCTGCCTTCTCGATTTCTGCCAGATGGCTGTTCAGCTTTCCTGTCAGGAACAGGCTCTGATACAGGCTGTTCTTGTGTTCCTTCAGGAATCTCCTCCGAAGCATCCCGTATTTCCCTATCGTCACTTCTTCCTCCTCTACGGTCAGGTTCGGAAACAGGTAATCCCCCTTGCGATGATATGTCAGTTCCATAGTCGGTTCCTCCTTCATTCTCGATATTTTCTTCTTTGTTGTTTTCTACGTCCTGATTTTTATTTTCACGCATTAACGTGTTAAAGTTATTATAATTCCTTTCATTGGAAATTTCAACCTCTTTTCTGGCTTCTTCCAGAGAAATTTTATGTACTGTCCTTCCAATGTCGATCAGAACACTCTCACTGATCTGGCTTGCTGCATTTCCAAGAAAGGTCAGTACAGACAGCCGGTTATAATCGGTAATATGCATAAAATCCTCTTCTTCCAGAAGCTCCATCGGTTCCAGACCACACCGTCTGCAAAGCATGTAATATACACTGTCCGTTGCAAGCTGGCGGAAATCACTGCGGATTGTAACTTCATCCAGATCTTCCAGATAGGTTCCTTCCGCTGCATATTCCAATCCGTCCAGATATTCTTCCAGACTGTCTGCGACCATTTCCCTTGCAACCGCCATCAACGCATCCGATAAAGTCCCTGTATCTTTTTCTTCCAGACCATACGCTTCTGCCAGATGGGTAAGGATCTCTTCCTGCTGATGTTCCTGCATCTGCCACAGGTAAGGGCTTCTTCCGCCTGCCACCATGTGCGTATCTGAAATATCAAACACATACCGGAGTCTGGTATTATGACCATTCTCGTCAAGCAGGGCGATTCCCCTAGCTCCCCGGTTTACCCAGCGGAACATTTTCTCATTCCACAGTTCCAGGGACGCACAGGCGGTTGCCTGTGGATGCTGTGCGTGGATCAGTAACTGGTCTGTAAAAGGATACCGGTATAGTCTCGCTGCGGTATCCATATAACCCATCCAGTCCCTTGGCGAACTGCTCACCAATGTCGCATGTTCCTGTGCCAGTTCCCGGATGTCCTGTAATTTCGACATACTGCCTACCTCCTTGCCTTATTTCTTTTTCTTCTTTGGAAATTCCAGATGGAACCTTGGCTTTCCGTCCTCCAGTGTCAGTAAAAGATCTGCGTCAAACTTTATATCTTTTTTTCTGGAATACAGCCCTTTTACATGGGTGCAGGCTTTATCAAGAAGCTCCACTGCCATCTTTTTATCCAGTGTTTTCTCCATGCTTCCTAAGAAACGGTTTTCTTTCCAAAGGGCAAAATCACACTGCCTGTTGGAGCAGTAAAAATTTTGCTTTCCTTCGTAGACATCAGAGCCGCAGACCGGACACTTACCGATCACTTCCCTTGCTTTCTGGAACCTTCTCCTTTCCGTTTCCGGTATTTCCCTGCACACAGAAAGAATCTTATCGACTAAAGAAGTGATCTCACCCATAAACTGTGTATCGGTGATCTGCCCTTTTTCCATCATTAAAAGCTGATTTTCCCATTCGGCAGTCATTGCGGCAGATTTCAGATAAGCCGGCATGACATTCACCAGTTCCCTGCCCTCTGTGCTTGGCAAGATCTGCTTTCCTTTTCTGACTGCATAGCCGGAAGAAACCAGTTTTTCAATGATACCTGCCCTGGTTGCCGGAGTCCCCAGTCCTTTCTTCTCTGTCTCCGAATCAAAGTCTTTATTCCCTGCGGTTTCCATAGCGGCAAGGAGGGTATCTTCATTGAATGGTTTTGGCGGGGAAGTAAAATGCACTGTCTTTTCTGCCTTTACCGGAGAAAGCGTCATTCCTTCTTCATATCCATATGGGATGGAAGTTTCTTTTTCCGTTTCTTCTTCCGGCTTGGCTTTCACGCACTGGTTCTTAAAGGCATTCCCCGCCGCTTTAAATCCCATCTGCACCGGCACTTTTCCTCTGGCGGTAAAATCATGTCCCTGACATTTGACCATAATATCCGTCTGCTCATACTGATACTCTTCCCCTGTTGCCTGCACCAGCTGCTGGCAGACCAGCATCATCAGGTTCTTTTTGTCCGCTGTCAGATCAGAGATTCCTTTTTCTACGGCTTCTTTTGTTGGAAGAATCGCATGATGGTCGGATACTTTTGCATTGTTAATCACTCTGGTGATGTTATGTCCCAGCTGTCCATAATCCAAGAACGGAAGTAAGACTGGCATTTTCCCTACCAGTTCCTCTACGGTATCCCTCATATCCTCCGTCACGAACTGGCTGTCCGTTCTTGGATAAGTGACCAGCTTTTCTTCATATAATTCCTGCAGCATATCCAGTGTTTTCTTTGCCGTATAGCCAAAGTAACGGTTTGCTTCCCTTTGCAGACTGGTCAGATCATAAAGTTTGGGAGGAAACGCTTTCTTTTGTTCCCTCTTTACCTGTGTAATCACTGCTTCCGAATCCATACATAAGGAAGCAAGGAGATCGGCTGCTTCCTCATTTGCAATATTTTCAGAAACTACCGTAAGCCTTCCGTCTGTCAGTACTACTTTATAAAAGGCTTCTTTCTGAAAATGCTCAATCTTATCCTGACGTTCCGCAAGCATGGCAAGCGTTGGCGTCTGCACTCTGCCCACAACCAGACGTTTAAAATAACAGGTCGTATATGCCCTGGTTCCGTTCATTCCGATCAGCCAGTCTGCCTGTGCCCTGCATACCGCAGCCATGCAGATATTCCGGTATTCCTCTGCTCCTTTCATTGTCTGAAAACCTGTCCGGATTGCCGTATCTTCCATGGAACTGATCCATAAACGCTTCACCGGTTTCCTGCATCCGGCAAGGTCATACACTCTCTGGAAGATCAGTTCCCCTTCCCTTCCTGCATCACAGCCATTTACCAGATAGTCCACATCTGCCCGGTTCATCAGGCTTTTTAACACATCAAACTGTTTCTTTTTATCTCTGGAAACTTTCAACTTCCAGACCTGCGGGAGAATCGGAAGGTCATCAAACTGCCATTTCTCATATTTCGGGTCATATTCCTCCGGCTGTGCATACTCTGCCAGATGCCCAAGGCACCAGCTGACAATACAGCTCTCCCCTTCTAAATATCCGTCCTCTTTTTTATAAGCTGACAGGTTTTTGGCATAACTCTGTGCCACACTTGGTTTCTCTGCGATCACTAAAAATTTTGACATACGTTTTTCTGTCCTTTCTACTGAAAAAGGGCAGCCAAACTACTCTGGCTGCCCCCTGTCCTTATTTTGGTTGCTTCTTTGAAGATGGAAGTTTATTCTTCCTCATCCTCTTCTTCATTTACATACGGTCCATCAGAAAACTCCAGCTGTTCGCTTACATAGTCCTCCTCTTTGCCACGTCCATGCTTTTTATAAACGGCAATCCCTGCCACTCCAAGAATCACTGCAAGTACGATTGCTCCAAGTCCTTTTACATTCATTCCCGTCTTTTCTTCTTTCTTCACTTCGGTTTCCTCCTCTACTGCCGGGGTAGTTTCCGGTGTGGTTTCCGGAATCACTACGGTTGATTCTTCGGTTTCTTTGCTCTTTTCTGTCTCATCCAGAAATTCTGCCAGGTCATTCTCATCGACCAGGGACATCATGTACACGTTTTCTGTATTGCTGGAACGGTCAATGACCATATAAAATGTATTTCCCTTCTTGGTCTGGATGGTAAGGAACTGTTTCGTATCATCATTTTCCTTATCATCCACCAGCTGGGCATTTCCCGGAGTAGAAAAAGCAGAATTATCCCCTTCCCCGGTGACCCTTTCGGTATCCTCTTTCTTCTCCGTATCTTCTGTTGATTCTGTTGCCGTTTCTTCTACTACCTGTGTCGTTGTCTCCTCCGCCGGTGGGTTTGCGTTTGCATAAACCGTAGCAATGGATGTCCCGGAGATCATGGTGACTGCCATGGCAATCATAAGCAGTTTCTTTACCACTTTATTCCTCATCGTCTAAAACCTCTCTTTCTGTCATCTGACCAACAGGTGGTCTGTGAACTTCTTCGTTGTTTTCCTTTTTCTGCGGAGCTTTTGCATCCTCCACCGTGATACCGCCGTCCTCATCCATCTGAATCGTAACGGTTCCTTTCTGAATCCCGTCAAGTAGGACAAGCAGGCTGCGGCTGTCCAGCTTCATGGAACGGAACGACTTAATGATCTCTATATCTTCCATCTGCTGTCTCAATGTATTCTGCCGCTTCAGGTGTTCCTGTAATTCAGCAATCTTATCCTCCGTTTTCTGAATATCATTCAGAAGTTTTTTTAATTTCATGTTCATCTGCCCTGTCACCTCCTCTAATGCAGACGACCAAACGCCATAAAATGTTCCTGCCAGTAAGCACTTGCAATGCTGGTATACTGGACAGGCTTGCCACAGTGGATCATCATGTTATTGCCGACATAGATTCCCACATGGCTTGCTCCCGGTGTGTCATAGGTTCCCTGGAAGAAGATCAGATCTCCCGGTTTTGCCTCCGATGGAGATACCTGCGAACAGTGTGACCGCAGCTCATCGGCAGTACATCTTCCGACATTCCATCCATTTCCACAGTTATTGATAACCCAGCTTACAAAGCCGGAACAGTCAAAACCACTTGGGGAATAACCGCCCCATACATATGGAACACCCAGATATTTTTCTGCTTCCTGTATCATTTTTGCAAACTGTGGATCAGATAAAGCATCTGCCGGTATGTCGTAACCAAATCCACTGCTTCCGGTGGGTATGCTGTTTAGATCAAACAGATAATCACGGTTGCCGTAATATTTGTTATACGCATCGTAGCGTTCCTGTTCTTCCTCTGTCATACGGCTCCTTAACACGGCATCCAGGCTGTGGTTTGTCATCGTCACATCCAGACGGTTCACCTCTTTTGTAGTCGTGACCTGCACTTCCTGGTTTCCATTGCTGTCTGCTATGTAGGCTTCCCATGTCTGGTGTCCATGTGCGGATGCCGCCGCATGATTGTCATAGTAAACATCGAACTGTACCCCATATCTTGCAAACGCTCCAGTATCTTCTACTACATATTCCACACCGTTCATGACTACATGTGTTCCGATCGGCACAAATGGGTTCGCTGCATCCACGGCAATCGTATGGTTTGCTGTCGGCATCGCCCCACTGGCTGTCGGTCCGCCACTCCACTGGCCACAGCAGATCGGGCAGTTACAGTACCCACTTGTCACAACCAGTCCCAAGGACTCCCCTACCCGGACAGTCTTGGTTTCTGTAACTGTTTCTCTGGTAGAGTCTGTGGTGATTCCATACTGCTGTCGGAAGATCTCCTTAATCTCCTCTGCCACTTCATCGTAAGTGAAGCCGCCGTATTTTACCGTAAGATAAGAGATCAACTGATATGGGTTATGACCGATCTCATCAATCTGGTACCGGTATTCGTCATAATCCGGATGGGTGGATTCCATCTGATTGATCTGTGTATTCAGTGCTTCTTCCAAGGCACGGTACGCATTTTCAGCGGCATAAATATCTTCATCCGTACTGGAATAGCTGGTAGAGATGATTGCGGAAGAAGCTCCCTGCAAAGATGCCGTACAGCTGGTAAAACTGGCTGCGATCAGCACAAAGATCAGAGCAAAGACAGCTACCGTGGCAAAAATCCCCCGGTTCTGTGCCGCCACCATCTTGACGGCATCTTTCGCTTTTTCCGTAAACTTCTGTGCGGAAGTGATCGCTGCATCCTTTACTTTTTTACTCTGTCTGGCTGCCTGATACTGCTTCTGGTAACGCTTCTTCTGAAAGAGTTTCTGCAGGGCAGATTTCTTTTTCTTCTCTGCTTCTCTTTTCACTGCGTCCTTCGCTTCATTTCCATAGGCAGTCTCAAATATCAGCCTGCTCCTTTCTGCTTCATCCAGGACGCTTTCTTTTAATCTCCGAGATTCTTCCCTTCGCCCTTTCAGCCGTTCCCGCATGTAGATGGATTTCCTTGCAAGGCTTTCCCCGACAAGCTCTGCCCGGTGTGCCCCTTCCACTGCCGCATTTTCATCCTCTTCTTCGTGCGTTTTCCAGTGTGCTGCTGTGACTGCCGCATCTTTGACTGCCGATGCCGGATTCCGGATACCGATCCCGGCACCATGTACCATGCCGTCACCCTCATCACCAAAAGACAGACGGGAAACTTTTTTCCGCTGTTCCTTCAGCACCCGTTCCCTTTTGGACTTGCCTTTGATCTCCTCGTGGAACTTATCCAGGGAATCTTCCATCACTTCGGAAGTTTCCCGGTAACGGGCAGATTCTCTTTTGGCTGCTTTTTCTTCTCTGGAAGTCTCCTTTTCCTTCCTTCTTTCCTTTGCAGCATAATCCCTGACCATCTTTTTCTTCCGAAGATCCCGGCTGTCTGCAACTGTCTCCAGATATGCCCGTTCCCCTCTTGGCTGTCCACGGATACTCTCTGTGCGAAAGGCAGATTTGGGATTTTCTCCATTTTCAACGGAAATATCTCCCTCTATTTCTACCTCTTCACCCATATCTGAGTTTATATCCTGGTCGGATACATGTTCCCTGCTATATCTGGGTTTTCTGGAACTCTGCTCCGGCTGCTCCATCTCCCGTTCTTCTTTAAGCCGTTCATGTCTGCGTTTACTAAAATCCAGTTCCTCTTTCTTCTCACTGCGGGAAATCTCGGTATCCGTATCCCGTCCGGTGATCCTTTTTTCTTCCTTGTTCCGGAGGTTTTCTTCCCGCAGACCATCCCGGCTCATCTTCTGGACGGTTTTATCTCTCGCCTTATACTCATGCTCCTGCAACTTTGACCATCCCCTTTACTGCTTTGTCCCGGTTATTCTGTCTTATCCTGATAGTCCTCCCATTTTTCCAACACTTCATCTGCCATCCCTGCAATGGAATCCGTCAGCTTGTCTGTCATTCGCTCACTTAAAGTCCCCCTTACAGCCAGACAAGATACAATTCCCGTAAAGTCAATCAGTTCTGCCAGATAGATAAGGTCATCCACCATCTCATCAGCCATTACTTTTTCCTTTCTGTCCTTTTCCATTTTCAAAATCTCCTTTTCATTGTCTGCACAGATTCTTTCTGCAAATACGCAGCAAGGCTCACCGCTGCATCTCTCCATGTTTCTGTAATCTTCCATCTTGTAATCCTCCATGATTTCCGGGCAGAAAAATTGCCGGAAGTATCTCCCGGCTCATCCTCTACTCTGTTTTATTTTGTTTCGTTTATTTCTTTAATCGTCCCGTTCTCCGATACCAAGTTTCTTACGCTTTTCCACCTCATCCGGCTTAGAAGTCATCAGGGCATACAGCATCAGGGAATTATCAAACTTATCCTTGAACGGGATAATGGTACTGCCATAAAAGACCAGTCCCTCACCTTCCCCGCTGTTCGTTACATAAGAAAGCTGGTGTGGGGAAATGTTGAGCTGCTTTGCAAGGATCTGTCTGTCACCGGATGCCTGATTGAGCATCAGTATAAAGTCAGAGTTTTCAAAGATGTTCTCAATCTCCCGGCTGGCTAACAGGTCTTTTACGTTCTGTGTGATACCCGTAGGGATACCACCCCATTTACGGAAACGCTTCCAGATCTCCACACTGTATGCTGCCGTCTGCTCCTCTTTTAAGAGCAGATGGAACT
>OGFR01000689.1_pt1 | contig 22591 bp, 37 predicted proteins | sample 1571001 | NCBI WGS metagenome assembly OGFR01 (sample SAMEA2582064, study PRJEB24529) | metagenome | biome: Human gut stool | place: China | collected 2011 | reverse complement strand
AGACGGCAGAACAAGCATTAACAAAACGCCTAAAGTAACAGGAAAAGGGCAGTTATATTTTATTAATCGCTATGCAGGTGTGCAGCTATGACATTGCTAGTAGATGAAATATATAGTTTTTACCAAAACACTCAAAATATAAAAGATTTTGAAGAATGGAGAAAAAAGAAGTATGAAAACAAGAACGCAGCAACTAAAGAAAGCTCATAAATTAATGGGCTGGACATATGGCGACATTCTAAGCCAACTGGTATATCACTTTAAAGAAAGGAAATAGTAAAAATGATGACTGAACAATTAAAAGCAAGACACAGAAAGCCGATGAAAGCTAGACGGCTAGGCAAAAGTGATGAGCCTACATCGTTACAAATGGCTTTATTCACTTTCTTAACATTGGTTTTTTTCTTTGCCACTGCTTACTGGTGGTGTACTGGTGAGGCTTTAATTAAATGGTAATTGAGGTATTAGCGACGCTATGCATGGTAAGCACATTTCTAGCTGTCTTATACAGTATCTACTCTATGATCTGTATTTTGGCATAAAAAAGAACCATTCACAAAAAGCGAATGGCTCTATATTCCTTAAAAAGGAACATCACACAACACAATTTTATATTAATTATCGTTAAAAGTCAAAGAAAGGAACATCACACATGACATTCAAAAAGATTTTTGACAGCAAAAACGCCACTCGAGAAGAATGGCTAAAGGTTCGCAAGCTAGGGCTTGGTGGTTCTGATATGAGCGCCGTACTAGGCGTTAATAACTGGCGCAGCCCTCTTGATGTATGGCTCGACAAAACCAGCGACACAGTCGAGGAAAAGGAAAGCGAACCGATGTATTGGGGCACTATCCTCGAGGATATTGTAGCGCAAGAGTTCGCTAAGCGTACAGGGTGGAAAGTTAGAAACAACAATTTCACATTGCAGTCTGAGGAGTACCCTTATCTCTTGGCAAATATTGACAGAGAGATAGTGGGAGTCGATGCAGGCCTCGAATGCAAAACAGCGAACGCATTCAAAAAAGAAGAATGGGAAGGCGACAACGTACCAGATGCCTATTATATCCAGTGCCACCATTATATGGCGGTAACTGGTAAATCTAGCTGGTGGATAGCATGCCTTGTAGGGGGTAATACGTTCTATTACAAAGAAATCAAGCGTAACGAGGAGATTATCAAGGCGATTGTAGAAACTGGCCGAGAGTTCTGGAATTTAGTCGAAACAAAGACAATGCCAGCGCCAGATGATAGCAAAGCTTGCAGCGAGGCACTTAAAAAAATCTATCAGCAAAGCAACGGCAAGGCTATAGAGTTGCCTGCTGAATATAGCAACGCTGTACTTGATTATTTGAAAATCAAAGACCAACTCACAGAGCTAGAGGCTCAAAAGAGAGGTATTGAAAATCTCTTAAAGGACTATATGAAAGATAACGAAAAGGCTACGGCTGGTGAGTATGTTGTATCGTGGAAAACTAGCAAGCCCAGAGAATTGTTTGACAGCAAAACGTTCAAGAGTGATCACCCAGATTTATATACAAACTACATCAAGCAGGGTGAGCCTAGTCGTAGATTTGAGGTGAAATGATGGAAGTATATAACCTAAGAAAACTACTCGAGGCCGTTCCTGATGAGTTTGCTGTAGTTATCAGAACGCCTTTAGATACATCTGAGCATACAGCTGAAATAAAATGGGTATATATCGATTTTGAAAATGACGTGTTAATTATTGGGGAGATTAAAATCTAATGGCAACTACAACAGGTATTGAATTAAAGAAAAACACTATCACAGCCGCAAAAGAGGCTAAAACATTAAAAGGCATGCTAGAAAGCCCAGCATATAAGAAAAAATTTGAGGAAATGCTCGGCCGAAAGGCCGCAGGCTTTATGAGCAGCATTATCGCAGTTACAAATAACAATAATTACTTGATGAAAGCAGATCCTGCCACCGTCATTGGGGCAGCAGCACAGGCGGCTATGTTGGACTTGCCAATCAACCAATCTCTAGGATTTGCGTATATCGTCCCTTATAAAGGTGCTGCACAGTTCCAGCTCGGATATAAAGGCTATATCCAACTCGCACAACGCAGCGGCCAATATGTTGATATTGGCGCCAAGACTGTATATGAGGGCGAGCTTGAATACGAAAATCGCTTGCTTGATAAGTTCAAGTTCGGTGATCGTACAGGTGATAAAGTCATTGGTTATCTAGCCTATTTTCGCCTAACTAATGGCTTTGAAAAAATGCTATTCATGACGCTTGATGAAATGCAGGCACACGCTAAGAAATATAGTCAAAGCTATAAGGGCGGTACTGATAAATGGGGTTTAGCCGACTTTGACGTAATGGCTGAGAAAACCGTGCTTAAACGGTTGCTTTCTAAGTTCGGCCCTTTGAGCATTGAAAGCGTTCAAATGAGTCAAGCATTAAGTAATGACGGCGGCGTCATTTCCATGAATAAAGACGGCGAATTTGACGTTGATTTCAGCGGTGAAACTATCGACGCCGAATATGACGAGCCAACAGCAGAAACTAGCGGCGACACCTACAACGTAGCAGGCGAGATCATCGACGCCAACACAGGCGAGGTAGTAGGCCGTGAATAATAATGACAAAATGCTTGCTCAATTTGGTGCAGAATGGGTGAAAGTGAGGGATCATATCGCAGCATTAAAGCTGGTTGATATTCCTTATACGCCTACCTTTATGGTACGCACCGAAAAGAAAACAGGCGTTTCCGCAAATAATATAAAAAGCATTTTAGATTACGGCCTACAGATTGGGCTATATCGTAAGACGAGCGATAGAGATTATATTACGTTATCACCTGTTAAATAGAAAGGGGGATATATGGCAGAACCCAAGCGATATTTTTGGTTAAAGCTGCATAAAGATTTTTTCCAACGTAAAGAGATTAAGCGTTTGAGAAAAATCGCAGGCGGCGACACATACACCATTATTTATTTAAAAATGCTCTTACGCTCAATTATGAGCGAGGGAAAACTCTATTTTGACGGCCTAGAGGAAAATTTTTGCTCTGAGCTGGCTCTTGATCTCGACGAAAGCGAGGAAAATGTACAAATTACTGTTACATATCTCTTAAATAGTGGCTTGCTCGAAATGCGTTCGGAAGATGAATATTACTTGCCAGACACGAAAGATAGTACAGGGTGCGAAACCGCAGGCGCTGCAAGGGTTCGCAAGCACCGAGAACGTCAAAAAGCGTTACAATGTAACACCGATGTAACGCAAGTGAAACATTTGTGTAACGTAGAGATAGAGAAAGAGATAGAGAAAGAGATAGAGAAAGAGATAGAGAAAGAGATAGAACACAGAGATAGAGATATAACTATATCTACAACTAGAGAAAAAGAGATAAAGGAGAAAACTCACTCGCCTGTTTTAAATTTAGAAATCTATGATCTGTGGACTAAACACTTTGGCGTTGTCTCATCTTATGTGAAAGGCATTCTTGATGATTTAGTGAGTGAATACGGCTTACAGGAAACTAGCGAGGCCGTGAATATCGCTCATGAGCGTGGCAAGTCAAGTATTAGATATGTAGAGGGGATATTAAAAAATCAAAGGTTAGAAAATGAAACGAATAGACGTAACGGCAGCAATCGAAAAGATGAGGCAGTCGATTGGCAAGCCGAGTATGAAAGGGTGCACGGTAAAGGCTGATTATGAATTTTTTAAGCCTGTCTATGATAAGCCTATGGTTATTCAAAAGGATAAAAGCCAGACCTATGGAGTGTCTGGCATTCCTAAACGCTACTACGATATGAGCTTTGAGTGGTTAAAGAAAAACGGAACATTCCCAAAGGAAAACGCCGAGGCCTATCGTATAGTGAATGACTACATGCAGCACCTAGAGGAAAACCTAAACACAGGCAAGGGCCTCATACTAAGGGGCCCAGCAGGTACAGGGAAAACCTCTCTCGGTGTGTGCCTTTTAAAAGAGGCGCTAGAGATTGGCAAGGGGTGCTTAATGATTTCTATGCCAAATCTCTTGGATAATATGCTCACCTTATCCAAAGGTGATAGCGTGGCATTCATGATCTATAAGCAAAAGCTGCGGAATGTACCGCTCTTGCTGCTAGATGATTTTGGAGCTGAATACTCAAAATCTGAATGGGTAGCTGCAAAGGTTGAGAGTATCATAATAGACCGCTATAACAGAATGCGGCCGATTATACTCACTACTAACTATAGTGATAGCTGGACAAAGGATAACTACAGCCAGCGTATATATGATCGCTTACGAGGTGAATATCAAGAGGCTGTGTTTATGGGCTGTTCTCATAGATAACCAAAATTCATTTAAACGCCCTATAAGGCGAGTTTAAAATTCTCACGATAGGAATTATCGAGCGGATAGCTAGAGGTGGTAAAATAACGAAATTTTCCGCATAGAATTAGAAAATAATTTGAAAGATATATAGGAGGTGTAGAGATGTTAGTTAAAGATGAAACAAAATATTGTTGGTGTGAGGATGAATACGCTGGTGAACCGCAAGATAGCATTAAAGATGCTATCGAAGATTATGTCAATAACGAATATGACTACGGTGATTTTGATGCTTTAAGTCGAGAAAAATTATTACAAACAACAATAGAAATAGGTCATCCATACCGATACGTACCTGAGGTAGATGGTGAACGTGTAATTTGGAATGTGTGTGATTACAACTTAAATGATGAAATTGCAGAATATTCAGACGATTACATGAAAGATGTTAAAAGTGAACACATTGACGAACTAAGTAAAGAACTAACAAAAGTATTCCAAGCGTGGGAAAAACGTCATGGCTATGAGAACCGAGCATTTGTGGTACAAGAAACAAAAACTTATAAGATTGCTGATTATATTCAGTGAAATGTATTGATTGTATAGAGGTGTAAAGTTGGAAATTGTAATACTGGGCCAACCAAGAACGAAAAAAAACGGCAGCAGAATAGCACTCATCAATAATAAACGTGTAATCTTACCATCAAAAGCGTTTAAAGCATATGAGAAAGTTGCTCTCGTGCAGCTGGCTCGAGTGCAGGCTGTTCATGGGCCAGTATCGGTGCTGTGCCGCTATTATTTACAAAATCGAGCGCATTGGCCAGATTTGGTAGGCCTATTACAAGCAACCTCAGACATATTGCAAGCGGCTGGCGTGATTGATGATGATAAATACATCGTCAATTATGACGGCTCGAAAATTGCAGGTATTGACAAAGACAGACCGAGGGCCGAGATCACTATTCAGCCAATTAATGAAAATACTGTCTTACTCGATGAGTACGCACGGCAAAAAGCTAGAGAGTGCGACACCACTCAAAAGCCTAAACGCTGTAAGGTTGCCACGACAGGGGCTAAGGCAAAACCCAAAGCCCCTGCCTCAATATCGTATAAGGAATACAGAAAACTCATGATGAAAGGACATCACACACCATGAATGAGAATGAAAAAGAGTACAGGTTGCAGCTGATAGGTACTGTCGGCCTTGATATTTGGCTCAATGCTAATAGCGAGGCTCATGCCGAGAAATTAAAAGAGCAAGTACTGAAAACTATCAATGATCAAATCACGATTGACTGCGGCAATGTAGACGGCACGCTCGATGTATACGTTGATTGTATTGAGCTTGAAATTGATAAATTGGTAATTCAAGACTAGTGAGGTGCTTATGAACAGAAACATAAAAGCTGAATATGACGGAAAGCACTTCACGCTCACAGCAGAGGAGTGTAATACGGTAGAGTTATTATCCTTTGTGTGCGATGTAGCAGAGCAAGCCTTGTATATTGTAGCTGGTGAGGATACAGAGCTATTCAATGAGGCTAAAGAGGCGCTCATCGACGAAATAAAAGGAATGGGAACGCTAGAGAGTGAGCGAGTTTTACAGTAATAGGCTAAATGAGGTTAGTATGACGAATAAATTATTAGTATACGTTGCTCACCCTTACGGCGGTAAGGAAAGCAACAAAAACAAAATAGATAAAATCATGAATGAGTTAGTCATGAACGATAGCACACATGATTATGTATCACCAATTCACAATTACGGCTTTATGTACTTAACAGGCGATGAATACCAAAGAGGGCTTGATATTTGTTTAGGTTTATTGAGCCATTGCGATGTGTTAGTGCTTTGTGATGATTGGGAACATAGCAGAGGATGCAGAGGTGAGCATGATCACGCTTTAAAAATGGGAATGCCTATATTTACATTAGGCGACTGGAAAGGGTGCATAAAATGAATGAGTATAAACAGATAAGCTTTTTAGGTCATTGCCCTGTTTGTGGCTGTACAGAATTTGAAATCAATGCAAGTGTTAGCGGAAATGTTCCGTATATTGTAAGTTTGATAGGTGAAGAGTGCGACAATGGCGATATGTATGAGGGCTTAAATTATCGCTATAACAAATGGTGTACATGTGCAAAATGCGGAAAGCGCTTATTTAAGTATGATGATTACCTTAGAGAGAATGGGGATATATGAAACAAGCTCTTATAAAAGGCTCGAAAAGTGATGAATGGTATACGCCGCTTGAAACAGTAAAATCTATGCTCGAGATATTTCCACCGCCTAAAGGTGCTAGGGTGCTGCTGCCATTCGACACAGAGAAAAGCAATTTTACAAAGGTAATCACTAAAGAATATGATCCATTGGCTATATATGGCATTACTGATTTTTTAACCAGTCAATATGAGTTTGATTATCTAATATCTAACCCGCCATATAGTAATAAAGATGAGATTATAGCTAAATGCATTGAAACAGGCAAGCCATGTGTACTGGTATTACCCATAGATACATTGGGGGGGTACAACGGCACAAGCTATTTAGCAAAACCAATATAAGTGTATATGTTCCGACTAAGCGCATTAAGTTCATAAGCGAAACAGGCGAATATACAAAATCGCCAGCACATCATAGCATTTTTATTATGATCAATGCGCCTAAAACGGACATAAGATTTGAGTATCAGATGAAATGAGGTAAAAAAATGAAAGCATTATTATACACGGTATCCATAGTACTTATTCTAGCGATGAAAGTTGAGCTTATTGCGCTTGCTATTGCGTCAGTACTTTGGTTAATTGGACTATTCGGAGTTACTGGCGGCGATGTATTGCGATTGATTGGCTTAACTCTTGGCACATTCGCAGTATCATTAGTGGCGTATGTTAGCGCAGAGCTCAAAAAGTAGGTGGAGTGCATGAACAGATTTGAAAGTGCGCTAGATCTAACAGAATTAAGAACAGCTTTAACCATTGTTATAGGTAACGATATAATCGTTCCCTCTATTGAGCAAAGAGAGGCTGTTCTAGTTAATACCAGAATATATGGATATATCTGGCGTTATAAAAATTGTGGTGTAAGAGTTGATTTGAGCAGCATATCTAGCGCTGAAATTTTAGAACATAATGCACTATGCAAAAGCGTTGAAGATATAAGAGCGTATGTAAAACAAGAATTATGCAAAATGCTCAACAAAGAGGCTAACAAATGATGAGCACAGAGGAACTATTCAAACACGGGTTTGATGAGGTTGAGTTTAAAGCCTATCAAAAATGCGAATATCTCACATTGAAATGTAGAGATTATATGACTGATAATGATTTGAATATAGCCTTACAATATGCTCGTAAGGTTGCTAAGGATAATCAGAACAGTGATCGCACAGTGTTCATAAAAATTAAAGACAGCATGGGGTATAAAGTGTTAATCGTCGAGGATATTATCGAGCTTAAAATGCTAGATAGAAAAGTTCAATTAACAGAAAATAGCTTTACTACTGAAAAAATATTAATAACAATAACGAGGTGAAAAAATATGCCAAATTGGTGCGAGGGCTGGGTTAAGTTTAGAGGCTCTAAAGAAGATTTAATCAAGTTTATAACAAACGAATTTAAGGGGGCTAACCCTGAGATGTGCTTTTCTGATTTGATACCTGACATACCAGAGCGAACAGTGTTTTTGAAGTCGCTTTACCGCTCGTGTGTGTATAGCGACGATGTAGAAGAGGCTAACGATTCAATCATACTTAACGAAGAAGGGATAGGCGTTTTTGTTGTCAAAATACATCACGCTTGGAGCGTGAGTGGACAAGGATATGTAGAATTAGCAAAAAAATATAATCTCGATATAAAGGGCAAGTGTTATGAGCGAGGCATGGAATTTGTAGAAGAATTTGAGATAAATAATAAAGGTGAGGTCGTACTTTATAAGGAGCATAAATTCAAGGATTATTACTGGGAATGCGAATGCCCAACATTAGGCGGTTAGGAGTTGATTGCATGAACGATAAAGAGGGCCGTAAATGGCTATTACAAAAACTATATGATAGAGGGTTTAAGTATATTTTTCATTCTGGTGGCTTGGGTGGATATTTAGCTACAAAGCAACAGCCGAAAACCAAGAACGAGCACACATATATTAGCGGCGATTTTGAGCGAATTGATTTATTAAGCGATTTACTACCAGATTTCAACGAGCCGAATTATCTGGATATTGGCAAGTATCTCGGTATTGTTGACTGGCGCGAGGTGTCGGTGAATACTCCTATTATAATCAATCATAAAAGCAAAAAAATAAAAAGATATTTTGCAAAATATGACAATGGAAAGGTTTATTATTTTGGTTTTGGTGCGACTAGCTGGAGCGCAGCAGAGACCCATTGCACCGAGTTAAATAATGTAAAATTAGCAGGTGTCTACAATGAAAAATAATACATACATCATCACTCTTGAAAGCGGCCATTATGAATGGACTCGAGAAAACGAAATACACGGCCTAAAAGAGGCTAAAGCAGCAGGCATAAAAGAGGCTCAAAGGTGCGGCAAGGATATATTTTATCTAGTGCGTTGCTCCCAGTGGTGGCCTTATACCGCAGGCGCCGCTTACATGATAATCAGCAGCATAAAAAATGATATAAGCGACGAGATACATGATACTAATACACTTTCAAATTTATCGGATGGCGAATTTAAAGAATTTGAAATAGGTTTAGAAAAACTGGTTCGTCAATGGCTAATCAGAAATAAGCGCATACCTAACGGCGTACATTTTGAGGAAGAAATTATTTACAAAGTCAAGAACGGAAAGGCGGTTAGAATTGGAAAGTCAGAATAATAATGATCGCCTACATTTTAAAGGCTATATAGATTATGGACGAATGCAAAAATTAGAAAAAGCACGATTGGCGGCACACTTGGCCGTTGAGAAAAAATTCAATAGGCGCATAAGCCTTATATTCATAACCTCTATTGCGTTTAGCGTTCTGGTGGCAATCGGAATGATACTTTTATTAGCTGCTGGCTTTCATTACATATGGGGGTGATTAAATGGAGTGTAAGGGGCGCACTTTTTCCGAGTTAGAGGTAGAGGCTATCGTTAAGATTGCGGCAGAAACGGCAGCACAAACGGCCTTAACCGAATTTAATAGGCGAAATGAGGATATGCTCGCCAAGAAAAACGAAAGGGCTTATAAGAACACTACAACGCTACTCGATGGCTACACAGCCATGAAAGCACATTGTAAGAGTGCTATCGCAAGGGCGGAAGATACCCTCACACCTAGCGATTTACAAACAGTATTGTATGAGGTTTTTAACCGTAGAGGACTGCTACAGATTGAAACCATTCTCGCAAGTAAGCGACGTACCGAGTTAATCATAGAGCATATAGATAAAATGCTCGAGGTGTACCGTATAACCTGCATTAATAATAATAAGCACTATTGCGACTGCGTAATTGATAGGTATATCAACGATTTAACGATCGCAGAAATCGCAGAAAAGCATAACACAGTAGAGCGAAATGTATACAGGTGGCTCGATAAAGGGATAGATGATTTGAGCATATATTTATTTGGTGCATATGCTCTGTAAATTGTCATAAAGCTGTCATATTCAGTACCAAATATATGTGGTACTATGTTAGTGGTGAATGGTGATTATACGTTTCATTCTATCCTTCTTTCAACTATAAACATACTAACAACGCAAAAACACCTCGGCAGAGATTAGGGTACTCTGTTTGAGGTGTTTTTGTATTTACACATAAAAGAGGTGAGATCGTGGCGACAAAGAAAAAGAGTAATGCAGGCCGAAAAGGCTTATATAAAGAATGGCTAGAGGCTGATAACCTTATTCGCTTAGAGGGCTGGGCTCGCAACGGCCTCACAGATGAGCAGATAGCGCATAATATCGGCATTACTACTACAACTCTGTATGATTGGAAAAAGAAATATCCTCAATTTGCGGAGGCCATAAAAAGAGGTAAGGAAGTAGTAGACATTATGGTTGAAAATGCCTTGCTGAAAAGTGCTATGGGTTATTCTTATGATGAAATCACTCAAGAGGCTCATTACAATTCGGAGAAAGAGGAGCTTGAAATGGCTGTAACAAAAGTTGTTACTAAACATGTGCAGCCGAACCCTACATCTCTAATATTCTGGCTTAAAAACAGAAAACCAGAGGCATGGAGGGATACAAAGAATATTGACGCAGCTGTCGAAGTGAAAAACCCATTTGAGGGAATTGATACGGCTGATATTAAAAAGCTCATTGGTGAGGAATAGGCTCAATCTGTATATAGCCGTGTAAAGGGGGTGAGGGTGTGCAGGTTCGAGATAATAAAGCGAAGATCATACAGTTAGCTAAAAGGGAACTCGCAAGACGTGAGTTCTTTTATTATTGCCAGTTAAAGACAGGCAGCTTTTACAAAAAGAGCCGTAAGTACTTAGTTAAGCTGTGCAATGAGCTAGAGGACTTTATTAAAAATGATGAGTATAACGTGCTTATATTGAACCTGCCCCCATAGCCTCGGCATGGCAAGAGTTTGACAGCACAGCACCTTACGCAATGGTGTATGGGCAATAACCCAGCTATTAAAGTAATGACAGGTTCTTATAATGAAACGCTTTCTAAAATGTTCAGTAAGTCAGTTAGAAATGCGGTGCAAGAAAGCAAGGCCGACGAGGATATTATTGTATTCTCCGACGTATTCCCAAATGTGAGAGTCGCAACAGGCGACGCACAGGCCCATTTATGGAGCTTAGAGGGATACACTAATTCGTATCTTGCAACCTCGCCAACTGGTACAGCTACAGGCTTTGGCGCTACACTCTTAATCATTGACGACATCATTAAAAATAGCGAAGAGGCCTACAATGCCAGCGTGAAAGAGAAACATTGGGAGTGGTTTACTAACACAATGCTCTCACGGCTTGAAGAGGGCGGAAAGATAATCATCATTATGACACGCTGGGCGAGTGATGATTTAGCAGGCCGTGCAATCGAGCACTTTAAAGATGATCCGTTATTTAAAGCCAAAGTTATTACGATGAAAGCCCTGCAAGATGATGGCACAATGTTATGTGAAGAGGTGCTATCCAAAGCTTCTTACACATCAAAAGTAAGAGCTATGGGCGAGGATATTGCCAGCGCCAACTATCAACAAATACCGATTGACTTAAAGGGCTGCCTTTACAGTCAAATACTCACATATGACACGTTGCCAAGAGACGATAAGGGTAACGTGTTATTTTCTTGTATTAAAAACTATACCGATACCGCCGATACTGGCAGCGACTACTTGGCTAGTATCACATATGGAGTATATGACGGCGAGGCTTATATACTCGATGTGGTCTACACAAAAGACGCTATGGAAACCACAGAGCCAGCAGTAGCCGATATGCTGCATAGAAACGGCGTAAATGTGGCCGATATAGAAAGCAATAACGGCGGCCGAGGGTTTAGCCGTAATGTTCAAAGCATACTCAAACAGAAATATAACTCTAATAAGTGCGTGATCAATATGTTTCATCAAAGTGGCAATAAGATTGCTCGCATTCAGTCTAATGCTACATGGGTTATGAACCATGTATATATGCCTCGTAATTGGCGTGATAGGTGGCCGCAGTTTGCCGCTGATATTACAAAGTATCAGCGAGAGGGCAAGAATGCACATGACGATGCACCAGACGCACTCACAGGAATTGCAGAGAAAATCAATGCGCCGCAGGTTCGCAGCGGCAGAATTAACATTAATTAGAAAGGGGCAATATGGCAATAATTAATAATAATCCTAGATTAGAGGAGTATGAGCTGCTGCATGACGCCTATTATGGTAGCGGTATGTTCGCTACTGGAATGGCGATTACGGAACACGCTCGAGAGAGTACGCAGTCAATCGCTTTTAGACGCAAAATAGCGTATTACTTAAACTACACAGGGCCTATTTTGAATGCCTCTGTAGATCCTATCTTCAAAGACGAAATCAAGCGAGAATACGGAAAATCTGTATTATTTGATGAGTTTATCAACGATGTAGACCGTCAAGGCACATCGTTACAGGAATTTATAGAGCAGAATGCTATAGCTGCTAAGCTGTATGGCGTTATGTATATCGTAGTGGATAACGTGAGTGAGTTCGGCAGCTCTTTGGCTGAAACTTTGGCTAATAGGTCTATGCCTTACCTCACGGCTGTTGAGCCTAAGAACGTAGTGAATTATGAGTTTGACGACAACGGCAAGCTCAAATTATTTACTTATGCAACCTATTTGAAGAATGCGGACGGTACAATCAAAGCACGTTGCCATACATGGACGCCTACCGAATGGAAAATCACAGATGATGAGAATAAACTCATCGGCAAAGGCAATCATAATATCGGACGTATTCCAATCGTTCAATGGTTCGGCAGAGCGGCACGTAAGCGTGATATTCTTCCACCGCCAGAGTATTTGAGTATCGCTAAAACAAATGCTCATGTATATAATTTATGCTCTTTACTCTCTCAAATTCTATACAATCAAACATTTAGCATATTAACTATGCCAGTCGATAATAACGGCTTACAAGATGTAACTATCGGTACAGATAACTTGCTCGCATATCCATTTGAGTCAAGCAAAGCGCCGAACTTTATCGCACCAGATACAGGACCAGCCGAGGTGCTTATGGGCCAAATCGATAAGCTCATTAACGAAATGTATCGCATGAGCGGTATTGATAGTGTAATCGGTGTACAGCAAGCAAAGAGCGGAGTTGCTAAACAATGGGATTTCGAGCGTACTAATCAAAATCTCGCAGCCTTTGCGGTGCGTTGCGAGAATGCAGAGTACGACATTATCGAGCTATATAAGCTATGGAGCGGCGATAACCTAGAGTATTTTTGCGAATATCCAAAAGATTTCAAGGTAAATGATGTTACTGAAAGCCTTACACAGGCGCAACAGGCTAAAGACTTAGAATTTGAGTCCGACACATTCGACAATGAAATCTTGAAGAAAGTAATTGACGCTTATATGCCTAATTTGGAAAAGGAAACTAAAGACGCAATCGTTAAAGAGGCGCAGGCAGCGGCCGATACTAAAGCCCAAGACCAAACCTATGACGATGATGATCTAAACGGTGGCGATAATGACACAGACGAGTCAAACGCTTGATAAGATACTCGAGCAATTTGAAAATATGGTGCGTGAATTAGTATCGCTTGGATATTCAGCCGATAAGGCCGTTCAAATCGCTTATAAGTCTTATCCTATTATGGAAATGCTAGAGAGTCCTCTGACGGCTGATATGGTGGAAAATTTCAATAAGGCCTATCATAGTGTACTTACACCGCTCTCGGTGGCAGGGCATAGACCTTTTAATTACACAACTCAATCAATTAGTGAGGCTGTGCGAGCCGCTTGGGCAAGCGACGGCTTAAATCTTTCTAAACGACTACATCGCAACGCTCATAAAGTGCGTCGAGAGACATCGGCAATTATCGCTCAGTCATTAAAACGTGGCAAGGGTATAAAAGCCCTTGCTCGTTCGATATTCGAGGGCTATGGCAAGGGTGGCATTATCGCTACCGATAAACTCCCCAAGCATATTGAACGACTTAGAGCATTAAAGCCGCCGCAATCGCTCAATGATGATGAATTAGCTCGATTTAAGCGAACCATTAGACGCACAGAGCGGCTAGTGCAGCAGAACACAACGCCAAGCCTACGAGCAGCCTATTCTGAATTAATTCAAGCGGTTGACGAGGGCAACGCTATAGACCTTTCTCGAGCTGTTACTGTGGCGGTGCAAGAAAAGGCACGATACAACGCCGAGCGAATAGCTCGTACAGAAATGGCTAGGGCTTACGCCGACGGCAAAATGCTGCGATATAAAGACGATGATGATGTAGTAGCTTTGAAATGGACGTTATCGAGCCGACACCCTCGCTATGATATATGCGACTTTTACGCTAACGCCGATTTATACGGCTTAGGTAAGGGTGTATATCCAAAAGATAAGTTCCCAACGTTACCAGCTCACCCTCATTGCATGTGTAGAATATCGCCTGTATTTGATTTTGAGGTAGATATTACCAAAGCAAAAGACAATACAGACGAGGGCGGTAAGCGATATATAGAGTCAATTTCTCGAGATCATAGAGAGAAATTACTCGGCATAAGCGGTAGTAAAGAGGTTAAAAGCGGTAAAGCTAACTGGAAAGACTACGCAAGAGGCTGGAATGGTGAAACATTCGAGCCTAGAACACCAAAGAAAAACAAATAATTTAGACCTACAGGCCTATGCAAGTGAATGCATGGGCCTTTTATATTGCCACTAATTATGGGGAGCCGAAAGGTGGCAAATTTCATGACGAAAAGGAGAAAGACTCATGACTTTAGCAGAATTGTACGCAGCACTTGAAAATCTCGAGGGTGGTAAAGACCTCGTGGCAGGCTTTAAAGGCGAAATCTCTCGCATTAACGAGGGAGCCAAAGCCGACCGCCTCAAATTCGAGAAACAGATTACCGATTTAACTACAGCACGTGATGAGTTAAAGGGTAAGGTTGACGAATACGAGGCTCACAAAGGCGAAAAAAGCCCAGAAATCTTAGCTTTAGAGAAACAACTCAAAGGCCTTACAGATAAGTATGAGCAATCCGAGAAAGCTCGACAAGCAGAGATTGAAAAACGTACTAATTCCGAAATCAGCGCTCAAACAATCGCAGCGCTCACAAAAGCTAATTGTACAGACGCCGAAACATTCAGCAAGCTCATAGCTGGACAGATTTCCGTACAGCAAGACGGCTCTTATGGCTGGACTAAGGACGACGGCACAATCGGCACTATCGAGGAATGTGCAACGGCATTTCTTGCTGACAAGCCTTACGCTGTTAAAACGGCGCAAAACGGCGGCAGCGGTGCAGGTGCAGGCAATGCGAATGACGGCAATAGTCAATTAGCTGAAATGTACAAAATCGCAGGCATTAAACCGCCTAGCGAGGCTTAATTATTTAATTACGAAATGAGGTATTAATCAATGGCAATTAACACTTTACAAACGGCTGCTAATTTTCAAAAGGTGCTAGATCAACAAATGCTAGTTGGTGCTACATCTGGCTTTATGGAGGCCAACGCTGGCGAGGTTAAATACAACGGCGGCGATACCGTTAAAATTCCTACTCTTTCCGTTGACGGCTTGGCTAACTACGATCGTGATAACGGCTACAACCGAGGCTCTGTATCTTTGAAATTCCAAGACTTCAAACTTACCCAAGACCGTGGCCGTAAATTCTCTCTCGACTCTATGGACGTGGACGAAACAAACTTCGTAGCAACAGCGACAAATGTTATGACTACATTCCAAAAGGAACAGGTAATACCTGAAATCGATTCTTATCGCTACTCTAAAATCGCTGCATATGCAAAACAAGAAAGCCGCAAAACAGACGCTTTCACTCCAGATGATACCAATATTATCAAGCAACTTAACAAAGAAATTATGGAAATTGAGGACTTAATCGGTGAAACTGGCGATTTAGTAATCGTAATGAGCGCACGTATTCAAGGTATTTTGAATGAGGCAGTAGGTGCTAAAGGCATGCTCAATGTAGCTAACTTTACCCAAGGCCAATACAATACTCGTGTTAGAACCTATAATGAAATTCCTATCATCGGAGTATCTAGCGCACGCTTGAAATCTCAATACATTTTCAATGACGGCAAAACTACAGGCCAAGAAAAAGGCGGATTTAAAGCTGATACAGGCGCAAAAGCTATCAACTGGCTTATTATGAGCCGTAAAGCTCCTATTGCAGTATCTAAAACAGACAAAATGCGTATCTTTGATCCAACTATTAACCAACAAGCCGACGCATGGGCTATCGATTATAGAAAGTTCCATGACGTGTGGGTTCCTAAGAACCGCTTAGCGTCCTTGTGGGTAAACTTTGGCGCTTAATTATGGGGTAATTATGAATAAATATAGAGTAGTTCGTATGAATGAGGTTCGATACACAGACGATGAAAGCACTCTCGAGCTATGGCTTGATGAGGGCTTTGTATTAGAGCCAGAATTTGAACCAGAAACAGAACCGACAGACGGCGAGGGCGGCGTAGGCGATGAAAACCCAGAAACAGAACCGACAGACGGCGAGGGCAAAAAGGCTACAAAGTCCAGTAAGAAATAATCATGAACGCTAGAGAGGTGTTTGAAAAACGCCTACGACAAGCTATAAGAGCCAGCGCTCGAGAGGTACAGGAAGAGGCACAACGCACTCATCGCTTTACCTCTCGCAGCGGCCAGCTTGAAAGGGCTATCGACGTGCGAATGATTGGCGATAAAACAGCAGAGGTATATATCGACAATAACCTCGCACCTTATGGGCCTTTCGTACATGAGGGAACACGAGCGCATTATATTTTTCCTAGAGAAAAGCAGTCCTTGCGCTGGGTTCCTGCTGGTGGCAATGGCTTTGTCTTTGCTAAACGTGTATTTCATAGAGGTACACAGCCAGACCAATTCTTATATGAGGCCCTTGATAATAGCCGAGAGGCTGTTCATGATATATTCTCGAAAGCTGTTAATGTATCGCTTGGCGAAATAGCTCGTAATGTAGAGCTAGGGGCTAAGCGAACAGAGCTGCACATTAAACTGTAAGGGGTTTGAAATATGCTATACGAATTTCAAAGCATGATATTCGATGATGAGCTACTAGGGCCTAATGTGCTAGAAAGCACTTTGAAGAAAGCTGAAAATTGGCTATATGTACTGGCTAAAAGGCTAGGCGTGCAAGAGGGCGATGTCATTCGCTCTTTTGTTGCAGATGAGCTCGTAACGCTCTACTGCTACCGAGAAACCTGCTCCAATAAAGCCGCCTCTTTAACTGGGCAATACAGCAGAAACGGCCAAGATGATGATTTTTACTCTAAGAAGTTGAAATATATTAATAATAGAATTTCGGTTTTAGAGTCTCAGATCACAGCGGAACAGCTCACAGGGCGGCCAGATAAGTATGTAGGGTATAGAAGTATTCCTCTATATCGAGGTGGCTAATATGTGGCTTGAATTATTGAATAAAATTAAATACGCAATCGAGAAAGCTGGGTTTGACGGACGAGTCAAGCTCGGCTTTTTAAGTCCTCAAAATTCTGGAGTAGACTCTCTCGGAATGGTAATGCTAGGCCGAGGCGAGGCAATGCCTGCCGATGAAAATGTGCATAACATGCTCAAACAAGAGTTTTACATTGAATGCTGGACTAAATCAGATAGTCATGAGTTCGATGTAGCTTATGAGCAGATAGCAGCTCTTGAAAGCAAGATAGAGAAAATCTTAATCGAGTTTAGAGAGCAATGCGGCGCACTTAATGGGGAATATTGTGTATTGCAAGAAAGCGGCTATCAGATTATTGACATTCGCTGCACAAACAAAACAGACGATCACGACAGCATGAGGCCTTTTATTGGTACGCAATACCGATTTGAGGCTAAAATGTACGATTTAAAAGAAAATCTAAATACTAAAGGGGGTATTTATTAATGGCAGAAACATTATACAAACCAGCGGCCGTGGATATGCCTACAGCAGGCAAGAACTACCTATTATATTTGAATGTAGGTACAAACGAAAAAGCAGGCGCTAAATGGTTACTATTAGGCGGTCAACGCTCTGGCGACTTATCTCGTAAGGCTGACTCTATCGACGCCTCTCATAAGGGCTCTGGTGGCTGGAAGTCCACTATTGCAGGCCTTAAAGAATGGAGCTTTGCTCTTGAAACATTACTTATGCCTAAAGAGGAAAGTCTTACTTTGTTAGAAAAAGCTTTCTTAAATGGCGATAATGTCATGATCAAGTTTGAATATCCAGATAAAACATTCTTCACTGGTATTGCCAGCGTTACAGAGCTTTCTATCCAAACACCTCATGACGGCGTGGCGACTTATAAAGGGTCCTTGAATGGCGTCGGTCCTTTATCTGAATTACAAGATGCACCAGCAGGCAGCCCAGCGGTTGGCGGCTAATTTAACAGAATAATCCTACTTTTTTAGCGCTAAACAATAGGAGAGTTATTTATGAAAACAGTTACATGTAATTTATTTAGAGACGGCGATTATATTATGTTCAACATGCAGCGCCTTATGGAATTTGAGGCGGCAGTAGGCAAGCCTATTGGCGAACTTTTACAAATGCCGACTTGGCCTATTAATAGCATTGTTTCTGGTTACGCTATCGGCATGAAACAGCACAAGCGGAATCCTCAACAATACTATGAATTGATTGATAATTTGCTTTCTGACGATGAAAGCGAAATAAGTTTATTAACGCTACAAGCGCCATTGATGAAAGCGATTGTTGCGAGCGGTGCATTTGGCATGAAAATGTATTATCAAATGTTCCCCGATGAACTTACAAAAGCCGATAAATTGGCAATCGAGGAAGAGGCCGAACAACTAAAAAACTAGACGGGGGCCAACGCGCCCCCTCTTTTTCTTTATGGCTGAGAAATGCCGAAGAAATTGCGTATAGCGTACTCGAGTTAAAACCTTGGGAATTAATGCGATTACAGCCTATTGAGTATAGGAAACTCGTACAGGGCTATGAACGACGTTGCAAAATCCAAGACCAGAATAGAGCGTTCTGGGTAACAAACATCATGAACACGCAATTATCAAAAGCAATTGAGCCGAAAAAATTTATAGATATTTTATATCCGCCTACAGATGCACAAAAGCGCCAAGATGAGGCGGATTTTATTCGTGAATTTAGAGAGGCAGGGGGTGAAATATAGATAATGGCAGATAGTAATATCAATGTACGAATTAGTGCCGACAGCACAGAGGCACAGGCGGCCATAAATAAAGTTGCCAATAAGCTAAGTACCGACCTACCGAAAGGCGTATCAGAGGCGGGCAGCAAAGTAGCCAAAGAGGCGGCTGGCATTCGTGATGAAATTAAATCCATAATGGGCCAAGTCAATAAGGGCTTGCAATTTGCTGGCGCTGTTACTGGCATTAGTTTGGCAGCGACAGCAGTCAAAGACGTGGCAACGGCAGCAGCACAGACCGCCGACCAATTAACCAGCGTACGCTCTCGAATTAACCTTATTAATGACGGAACACAGACCACGGCTGAAATCATGGATAAGGTATTCGACGCGGCGCAGCGGTCCCGTGGTAGCTATGTAGACATGGCTGATAGTGTGGCTAAGCTTAATATGCTGGCAAAAGATGCATTCAGCTCGAATGATGAAGCGATTATGTTCGTCGAGCAGTTGAATAAGCAATTCAAAATCTCGGGCGCTAGCATTGAAGAATCAAGCGCGGCAATGTATCAATTGACGCAAGCTATGGCGGCTGGTAAGTTGCAAGGCGATGAATTCCATTCCATTATGGAAAACGCGCCAATGCTCGCCCAATCTATTGCGCAAGAAATGGGCCTTACTGTAGGTCAATTAAAAGATATGTCATCTCAAGGGTTGATTACAGCCGACATCATCAAAGAGGCATTATTCAATAGTGCCGAGGAAACAAATGCAAAATTTGCTGAAATTCCGATGACGTTCGCCGAAGTAGGTCAATCTATCCAGAATGAAATGTTATTAGCCTTTCAGCCTGTACTTGAACAGCTTTCAGCTATTCCTCAAAATGGCGACTTTCAAGCATTCGTTCAAGGCGTTGGCGTTGCAATTCGTACTATGGCAGTTACAGCCTCGGCCTCGATTAGCATCATAGGCGCTGCATTTAACGGGCTGAAAGCGATTATTGCAGTAATAAGCCAAACAATACGCAGTTTTACAAGCTTATTTATCACTACCATGCCAAGGGTTAGCGCAGCCGTATTGGCCGTTGTTGTAGCGTTTACTACATATAGGGCGGCTATGGCATTATGCGGTACTCAGACGGCAGCATTGACAGTTAAGACAGTAGCATTGAAAACGGCACAATTAGCCTCAGAAGTAGCGACTAGAGCCTACGGCGTGGCAATGACGGCGGTCAGAGTGGCAATTCAAGGCACTATATTGACAGTCGGGGCGCTAACAATGGGGACTACTGTATTGAAATCCTTATTCTTGGCATTGCGTGGCAGTACACTATCGGCAGCTACGGCGCAGCGGGTGCTTAATTTGGTAATGAGAGCCAACCCAATCGGAATATTAATATCCGTAATTATGACGCTCGTAACTGTATTTGCAACAGCAGCGGCAGCCTCTAATGGGTTTGGTAATACGTTAAGCTCGGTATTCTCTACAATCGTTCATACCGCTGTTTGGGGCGTGAATAAGATTATAGAAGCCCTTAACTGGTTGATTAACAAACTCAATAGCGTAGGCGAGAAAGTTGCAAAATTTTTCGGCGGAACATTCACAGCGATTCAACAGGTTGATACTATCAGCGCTGACACGGCGCAAGATATTGTAAATACTGGTGTTAATATGGCCTCGCAAATCACTGAGGGCTTATCTGGCGGCGGAGATGCTGGTATTGGCGCTGGCGGTGATGGCGGCGGTGCTGGTGCTGATTATGACGCTGGCGGTGGTAGTGGTGGTGGCAGCGGTGGCGGTGGTTCGAGTAAACAAGACGAACTCGTCAAAGAGGCCAAACAAACGCATGAAAAAATACTGCAATCTTACCTTGAAATGTTGGGTGACAAGCAAGGACTTGTACAACTTGAATATAAGCAAGAACTTGAGGAACTCGACAAATCAAAAGCCGCAAATGTCAATTATAATGAGGATTTAGCCAACCTAGAGGCTATCTATTCAGATAAACGCGCTAAAGCCAAGCAGGAAGAGGCTCAAAAGCTACTAGAAATTGAGCAATCTGTACGAGATTATGTAAAAGATTTCAATTTCAACATAGCACCTAAGGATTCTACTGGCAGCGTATCACCTATGACGCAGCTGAAACATGATTATATGGATGCTATTGATGAAATTACAGATAAGTATGCAGAAATGCAAGATAAATTTGTGAAGTTAGACCCTAAAGGACAGCAAGCATATATAGCTGAATTAAAAGCTCGCGGTGTTGCGTTTGAGCAAACAACAGACGGCATGATTTCTTTTGAAACAATGAAGAATGAGGAGATTCTTGCTAAACAACAAGAATTTAATGCTAAATCTGCACAGTTACAACGAGAGCTACAAGAAGAAAAATGGAACATTGACGAGGCTATGCGGACGCAGAACTTTGAGGCATTACAGCAAGCGCTTAATGATGAATATGTAGCCACTCAACAAAGCTATGATTTAAAGAAAGAATTGCTTACAGAATATCAAGACGCAGTAATGAACAGCCATTTCAACAGCCAACAGCTGATATGGGATGCTGCAAGCGCTGGTATTGATAAATTGCAAGAGGGCATTTCTGGACTATTGCAAGGCACTATGACGATTACGCAGGCTTTTCAAAATATGGGTAAAGCAATACTCAAAACAATCGCCGATAGTTTGGCTCAATGGGTAGCGGCACAAGTTAAGCAGGCCGTTCTTGGCAAAATGCTACAGTCGCAACAAACAGCGGCCAGCATTGCAGCGGCACAAGCTCAACTCCCTGCATGGTCTCAACTAGCTCAACAGGTTAGTATGGCAACGTTTGGCGCTAGTGCGGCGGCTGGGTTAGCTGCTTGGAGCAGTAGCACGGCGGCAGGTATAGCACAAGCCACCGCATTGAGTAACGTCGGCAATTTAGGCGGCTCACTCAAAGGCGGCAACTTTGGCGCTATGTTTAGCAATAAAAGCATGCCAAAACTGGCCGAGGGTGGTCTTACCTATGGCGCTACCCTTGCACAAATTGGCGAGGGCAAATATGAAGAGGCTGTTCTCCCGTTATCTGATACAGTATTCGACCGATTAGGCGACGGAATCAACCGCGCGAATGGTGGTGCAGGTACTGGCGGCGCTACTATCAATATTAATGCGATTGACGCCGAAAGCTTTGGCGGGTTCCTTGAAAGTCGAGGCGGCAGAGCCTTACGTCAATTCCTTGTAAATCAAGATAGGGAATTCATAGCAACAGCGGGGACGTGGTAGCATGGCAGATTTATTGAAATTCCCTAAGATTATTTCGTTGGGGTGGAAATCTCAAAAAATACAAAAATGGGATACTAAAATCAAGACAACTGGCTCTGGTAAGGTGCGGACCATGACAACGTGGAAATATCCGCAATATACGATTTCGACAGATTTCGAGGTACTAAAGCCAGCGGAATATAAGGAACTCATGGGGTTCTATTCCAAGACAAAGGGCGGTACAATTCCTTTCTTGTGGTTAGACCCCGAGGACAATCAAGAAAAGGGCATACAACTCG